>Ga0272442_10002211_pt1 | contig 28544 bp, 26 predicted proteins | sample SSMForm2O_FD_200262 | JGI IMG/M metagenome (GOLD analysis project Ga0272442, IMG submission 200262) | Marine sediment archaeal communities from Little Sippewissett salt marsh, Falmouth, MA, United States - SSM-Form-2O | ecosystem: Environmental > Aquatic > Marine > Wetlands > Sediment ...
TTGGCCGCGGTAAGCCCGGCTTCCGATTGATCGACCCGGCTGGAAATATCACGGCTGTCGAGCTGGATCATTACCTGGCCGGCGCTCACCCGGTCTCCCTCCTCCACGCTCACCCGTTTTACCTGGCCCATGATCCGGGTAGCGAGCTGGGCCTTTTCGTAAGGCTCCAGCGTGCCCATGGCCGTGGTGAAGATCGGCAGTTGCCGGAGCGAAGCTGTAAACAACGGAGCCTGAAGGGCGGGCAAAGCCTGTGATTGCTGGTCAGGCCCCTGGCTGCCGCAGCCAGTGGCCAGCAGTAAAGCCGAAACAAAAGCGGAGATGCCGGGAAAAATATTTTCTTTCATCTGTCAAGCTCCTCAGGTTTTATTTCATGAATGAATATTTATTTTATAAATTTCGGCCGTTAACCGGGTAACCTCCGGTCACCATGGAAAGCCTGGCCAGTGCTGTGTTGTACTCGAACATTGCATTGACCAGCGAAAGACGGGCGTTGGTCCTGGCCAGCTCGGTGTCCAGAAGGTCGGTGATCGTAGCCAGCCCCTCGCGGTACTGGTTTTCGACAATACGCAGGCTTTCCTCGGCCTGGCTTTCTGCCTGCCGGGCCACGGCGATCATTTTTTTCGAAGCTGTGGCCTCAAGAAAGGATTCCCGCACACTCACTTCCACCTTATGCCGGGCCAGGGAGGCCTCGTAGGCCGCCTTTTCCTTTTCCGCCCTTTTGCTTTTTATCCGGCCGAGATTGCCGAAACCGCTGAACGGGTACCAGTCCAGCGAGATGCCGACCATCCAGTTGTCGCCGTCTGCGGCGAATGCCTTCCTGCCGTCCTTCTCGTACTGGAAGAAACCGTTGAGCCTGGGGATCAGCTCACCCCAGGCTGCCCTGGCACCGAACTCGGCTGCCCTGGCGGCGTTTTTAGCTGCCCCGAGTTCTCCCTGGTTGGCCAGGGCGAAAGCGGTCAGCGAGTCCGGGTCGAAATCGAAATCGAGCTCGCTCAGCCCTTCGGCAGGGAAAAGGAAGCTTTCGGTGCGCCAGCCCGAGGCCAGTTTCAGGTTCTCTGACACGATCTCAACAGCATTCAGCGCCCTGATCCGCTGCTGCTCCAGCTCGCTGACCCTTACCGAGGCTTTCAGTTCATCGGCCCGGGTGACCATCCCGGTCTCTAACATCTGGGCCGCCTGGTGGTGGTGGCTGCGCGCAGAGGCCAGAGCCGCGTCGATCACCTTCAGATTTTCCCGGGTGAGGATCAGGGAGTAGTAGGTACGGCGGATGCCGAAAAGCGTCTGCTCGTGTACCGCCTGAGCAGCCTTGTCAGCCGCGTTGCGGAAAGCTGTGGCCTGCCTGCGGCCGTACAGGCTCTTGCCGCCGTTGAAAATCGGCTGCTCTACAACGAAGCGCGTGGCGTAATTGGTGAGCGCAGAGGGTTGGTTAAGCTGCCCCAGGCTGAAATCGGCCTGCGCGAACCGGGCCTGGCGAAGTTTGGTGCCGAAAGCGAAAACCGGGTCGTTGCCCCTGCTGAAAGCCTCGCTCACCTTGAGCTGGGGCAGGAACCCGGACAGGGAGGACAACTGATAGCCCTCGGCCTGTTCGACACTTTTTCCCGCTGCCAGAATCCGCGGGCTCACGCTCAGGGCATGCTCGATCACCTCGGCGAGCGTAACCCTGAGCGTGTCGGCGCCTGCTGCGGGTTGCGCAGGAACCAGCAGCAGCGCAAGAACGGCTGCCGCCGGTGCGGCAAAGAATTTCTTCGAACGTTGGATTGCGAGAATGAGATTCATGCCCGCTCCTTCTGATAGAAAGAAAATGTTTGAATCAGGATTGCGTTTTTTTGACAATGCCGAGCTTGTCCAGGATGTCTTCCATCAGGCACCACCTGGTTAAAGAGGATTGAAGAAGATTTGCACCCACAAAAGCGGTGAATAAAAACCAGCCTGGATGAACCCACCAGCCCAGGGCCAGCGAGCCCAGCACGAAAGTTCCTGCCACCGCTCTGATCACTCTTTCCATGGTCATTTTATACCTCGTCTCCAGAATTCGCGTAATAAATTTAAGTGTTAATCGCGCCTTTTTAATTCTGCTCTGCGAGCAGAAAATCGAGCCTGCCGGCCAGTTCTTCCCTGGGCACCAGGCCCACGACCCGGTCCACCAGCTCGCCGTTTTTGAAAAACAGCACCGTGGGAATTCCCTGGATACCGAAACGCATCGGGATCGAAAGGCTCTGGTCCACATTGAATTTGCCCACTGTTACCTTGTCCTTGTATTCCCGCGCGACTTCCTCGACCCTGGGGCTGAGAAGCTGGCAGGGAGCGCACCAGTCGGCATAAAAATCGACCATCACCGGCTTGCTGTTGCTCTCCACCTCGGTATCGAAATTCGATTCGTTCAGCAGCATGATATCGCTCATCTTTAAACTCCTGCTTCAGGTTGAATGTAAAAAAACAGATCAAGATGTTTCCTGAAGAGTTGTCTAATACAAATCCGATGCCAGATCAGCAGGGAAATTCTCTGTGAGCGATAACTTTATGATATGAAATAAATTATGTTTGTGGCAGCGTGAAGGAGAAAGAAAAATGACTGTTTAATTAAAGTGTTAAAGTTAACAAAGCGTTAACGTGGTTTAACACTGTTATTGCCCTGTAAAACATTACTCCGCAAAAATCTCAACTGCCTGGCCGCTTGATACCCATTTTGTTCATCCAGTTCCACACAGTGACCCGGCTCACTCCCAGCCTCCTGGCCGACGCGGTCTGGTTCCAGCCGGTCTGCTCCAGAACGTGAAGGATTTCGGCCTGCTCGGGCCGGATTCGGGATCCGGGCTTCAGCGGGACTGAATCGGATGCCAGGACTGCAGTAAGGCCGGTACTCTTTTCGCCGGGGCAAAACTGTTTGCGGAATTCCGTGCGCAGGATCTCCTGCGGCAATTCGAACGGGTCGATCTCATCTTTCTGGCAAAGAACGAAAGCGTACTCGATAGCGTGCTCGAGCTCGCGCACATTGCCGGGCCAGCAGTAATCCAGAAGCAGTTTCATTGCATCGTGATGGATACGCCGGATATTCTTGCCTGTTTTCCGGTTGAAAGCATGGACAAAATAGTACGCCAGCTCGTTAATGTCGCTTTGGCGGTCGCGCAGGGGAGGCAGTGAGATCGGGAACACCTTTAGGCGGAAAAACAGGTCTTCGCGGAACTCGCCCTTGCGCACTCCTGCCAGCAGGTCCTTGTTGGTCGCTGCGATCACCCTGACATCTGCCTTACGGTTCAGGCTTTCGCCCACCCGCTGGTACTCCTGGTTCTGCAGCACGCGCAACAGCTTGAGCTGGATCAGCGGGCTGATATCGCCGATTTCGTCCAGAAAGATCGTGCCTCCTCCGGCCAGCTCAAACCGGCCGACCTTATCGGCTATCGCACCGCTGAAAGCGCCTTTCACATGGCCGAAAAGCTCGCTTTCCAGCAGCGATTCGGGAAGTGCGGAGCAGTGCACCGCCACGAACGGTTCTTTCCCGCGGCGGCTCAGGGCATGGATCGCCTGGGCGACAAGCTCTTTGCCTGTGCCGCTTTCGCCCGTCACGAGCACGGTAGATTCACTCTCAGCAGCGAACCTGATAAGCCGGTAGACTTCCCGTATCTGTTCGCCAGTGCCGATCATCCCCGGAACAGGCGAACTCTCCTGCTCTTCTCTCTGCTGCCGGGGAACCGGGGCCGGCCGGCTGTCCAGGGCCGAGATATCGGTCAGCGATTCCACTGCTCCGAGAAGGCTGCCTTGCTTGTCATGGATCAGGCGCGCGTTTTTCAGCACGCGCAGCGTGGTGCCGTCCGGCCTGGTGATCAGGCATTCTGTCGTTTTCAGCTCGCCGTCACGGAAAACCGGACAGTCGTCATTATCCTTATTGCAGTCGCTGAAGCAGCTTAAGCCGCTCAACTCCCGGCAGGAGCGTCCGATCATCTCCCCTGACTTTAAACCCGTGATTTTCTCCGCTGCGCTGTTCCACGAGGTGATCCGGCATTCCGTGTCAACTGTAAATAGCCCGCAGTCGATATTTTCAAGGAGCAGTTCGAGCATTTCTCCTGAAAGCCCCATGCTGCCTCCACTGGCTTTGCTGAATGAAAAAGAGAGAATCGTGCCTGCTGTGTCCGATAAGTTCACTGTTAACTATTTATAAGCATGGTGGGGAAAATTTTCAAGGAGCGTGCTGAAAGATGCTTTTCTCTAACAATCCGGAAAACGGAAGCTGTTTATGTTGACTGATACAGATTTAAAATTTAGAATATTATAGACTGAATCCGAGCTTTCAAGCAGAACAGATTAAATCTGGAGGGATCTTATGGAAACAGTGGGCGACCTTCTAAGGGTAAAAGGCTCTCAGGTTCTGACAACTTACGAGGAGAAAACCGTTGCGGATGCGCTTGCCACGCTGGTGAAGCACAATATCGGCTCGCTGATCGTACTGGACGGTCAGCACAACATTGCCGGTATCATAACCGAGAGAGACATCATGCGCCTGTCTCATCGCAAGGGTGAAGAATTTCTTGGAACTAAAGTGAAGGATGCGATGACCGGCAAGGAGGGTTTGATTGTGGGAGTGGTGGGCGATTCGCTGGATTATATCATGCAGGTGATGACCCAGAACAAGATCCGGCACGTTCCGATCATGGAAGGCGACAGAATGCTCGGACTGCTCTCGATCGGGGACGTGGTCAAAGCCCAACTTCATGCGGTACAGGCTGAAAACCACTATCTGCGCGATTTCCTCGGCGACAAATACCCGGCTTGAGCCTGTTATGGCGCAAACACGGACAAGGTGCGAAAAATATATGAACCAGTTTCACCCTCAGGCCTGGATCTTTACTGATACCACTCCGGGCCTTTACTTTGCTTTTTGCCTTGAAAAATCATCCGAGCCTGATTGCAGATGAAAAACAGATTCTTCAAATACATGGCAGGCCTGGCCCTGGTATTGGTTCTGCTCTTTTTGACCTCCCTGGCAATCACTTTGATTTTCATCAAAGGCGACACTTTTCATCCGGCCAGCAGGATGCGCGCCGCTGTCTGGCTTTCCAAGAGAATCGTTGCCCAAACCGCCGCCCTGCCGCTATCGGTCTGGGACCCTTACCGCGAAAGCCACCGTTTTGCACGCACCGGGCCTTCAGAGCGACTCAAGCCCTTGCAGGATCGCCCCGCGTTCAGCGACCGGCAGGCCCTGCGGGATTTTTTCAACAGCAGCACTGGGTTCCGTGGCGCGGTTGTCAGGAGTTTTGTCAACAGTCCCCTGCCGCAAGCCGGGGGCGGTTTTTCCTACCAGCCTGCAAATGACGTCCTGCTTGATTCTCTGGCGTCTCTCTATTCTCTGAAAGAGTTAGATCAAAGCGACACTGATGATTATCTGGTTCTTAAGGCTGCTCAGGACTGGCTTTATAAAAAATTTCAGGAGGACAGGGGCAGCAGGAAAGAGCCGCTGCCGGAGGTGGATTATAACTTCAACGCACTCGACATACTCTACAGGGCCGCGCACGGGGAGCGTTTCTGGTGCAGCGAGTTCAGTACCACTCTGGTCCAGTGCCTTGCCGCGACCGGCTATACGGCGCGCTATGTGATGATTAACTCCCGGACAGGCGGGCACGTGCTCTGCGAGGCCTGGTGCGAAACGTACGGGAAATGGATCATGCTCGATCCTTATTTCAACCGGATTGTCACTCTCGGCGGCGAGCCGCTCAATGTTTACGAAATTCACAGGCTGCAGGCAGAGCCTGAGCGAGCCGGGTGCGCCGTGATTCTTCAAAACGGCAGTATACTGAACGATCAGGGCCAGAAGGATTTCTACTTCAGCCTGTTCCGCAATTTTGCAGTGAGGATGCGCAACGATTGGTTCACCAACAGGTATCCGCACTGGTACCCCCTTTCCAATTCGGTGATGAACGCGCTCGAGTGGCAGGACGAACTGACGGATGACAACGTCTACTACAAGCACGAGACCGGCTGCCTGGAAGATGTCTACTGGCAGCTGAACCGTGTCCGAATGGCTGTTCAGCCGGTGGAAGGCGCACAGTTGAACGTTTTTCTGGAAACATTCACCCCGAATTTTTCTCACTTCTCTGTCAGGGTTGACAGCAGCCGGACTGTTTCCGTGCAGGACGGGCTTTTTGAATGGAAACTTCGGCCCGGGCCCAACGCGCTGGAAATCGCCTCTGTCAATCAGTGGGGGATCAGCGGCAGGCCGGTTAGTCTTGTAATTGATTGGCCTAAAGATTAATAGATGAAATTGTTTTCGATTGAACATATCCGGAAAAAATTTGGAGGCAAAGCATGGTTTCAGGCGGGGTTTTGAAAGACAGCGACCTGGGGAAAATCAACCTGGCCACACTGAATATCCTGGAGCGCGTGGGGCTGAAAGTGGAGCACGGGCAGGTGTGCGGGCGTCTTCTGGCAGCGGGGGCGAGGCCCGGGGCGGCGAATGACACAGTGCGCTTTCCGCGCGAGATGGTAGCCGAATACCTGGCCCTGGCGCCGGAAAGCATAAAACTCTGCGGCATGGGAGAGCGGCAATGGGATGTAGGGCCAGGCCGGGAGCAGGTGTTCTGGACAGCGGCGGCAATGAACCTGACCGGGCCGAAGGGCCACGGAGAATTCGACTGCAGGGAGCTTGCCAGGCTGGCCCGCCTGGTGGATTCCCTGGATCATATCGACGGTGTGGTGGGAGTGAGCGTGAAAGACGTGCCGCCGAAATTCAGGGATGTGGCCGGATTCAAGGAGATGGTCACAAATACGGGCAAGCATGTGCGAATACTTTCTTTCAGCTCGCAGGGAGTGGAGGCCATTGTGGAAATGGCCCGCGTGCTGCTGGGGAACAAAACAATCAGGGAGCATCCGGTATTCAGCATGGGATTCACTGCCCACGGGCCTTTGCGCTGGACTAACCTGGCCCTGGATGTATATTTCCGAAGCGCCGGGCACGGTATCCCGGTGATGGTCAACGGGGAGCCCATGGCTGGCGGGACATCGCCGGTTACTCTGGCCGGCGCGCTGACAGTGGGTAATGCGGAAATAATTGGCGGGATAGTGCTGAACCAGGTGGTCGAGCCGGGCCGGCCCTGTGTGCATAACCTGGGTTTTGCCCACGTGATGGACATGCGCACTGGCGTGGCGGTCACGGGAGCGCCGGAAAACTGCCTGCTGGCCTGCGCGGGAGCGCAGTTGGCCGCATTCTACAACCTGCCCTCTGCTTCCTGGATCAGCTCGGATGCAATGGTAGCCGATTCACAGAGCGCCATCGAGAAAACCATGGCTGCGGTTACCCACGCAGCAAATGGGGTGGGCGTTATCTGGGGCGCCGGCACCCTGGAAAGCGAGCTCAGCCTCAGTTTCGCCCAGCTCGTTATCGATGACGAGATTATCGGTCAGGTGAAACGCCTGCTGCGCGGCATACAGGTGGATGAGCAAACAATCGCGCAGGAACTGATCGAACAGATCGGCCCCTGCGGCAGCTTTCTGGCCACAGAGCACACCATGGAACATTTCAGGCAGGAGATTTACGAAACCGACCTTTTCTGCCGCGTCCAGAGGGAAAAGTGGGAGGATCAGGGCGCGCTTACTCTTCAGGATACGGCAGATAAGCGGGCAGAGGAGCTGATTGCCGCAGCCCTGCCGCCGCAGATCAGCGCAGAGCAGAAACGGGAGCTGGAGAAAATCGAGAAAAGATTTATCGCAGACTGAGAGCGTTCAGGCTGAAAGTAATTTCCAGCGATACTTTAAGTAAGAAGTGCAATTAATTTATATAATAAATAGTTAGCAATCTGTATAAATTTACCAGGAGGTGAGATAATGATAAATACCATTTTCAGAAACATGGCTTATCTTAGCCTTCTGACATTTGTCTGCTTCAATAATTTGTCTGCTGTGCGCGATTTCTACGACCGGACGCATTTCAGCAAAACGTTCAACCAGCAGCGCCACTACCGCATACTGCTGCCCCCGGACTATGAAACCAGCGGCAAGCACTATCCGGTGATCTACTATTTCCACGGGCACAGCTCGCGTTTCCTGGCCGAGCCATACGGGGACGGGATGCAGGTTTCGCTGCCGGAAATGATCGATTACGTGAAAGCCCACGACGTGATCGCAGTGCGCTGGGACGGATTCGTTGAAGACGACTATTCGACATTCTACAGCGGCAGCCCCTACGATATTCAGGGTACCCCGGAGCTTGACCATGGAGCCGGAGACATGGATTTCGGCGCCTATTTCCTGGAGCTGGTGGCCCATGTGGATTCCAGCTACCGCACCATTGCAGACAGGCAGCACCGTGCCACCAGCGGGCTGAGCATGGGCGGGTTCATGTCGCTTTATGTGAGCGCGCGGTATCCCCATCTTGTGGGCAGCGCCAGCTCCTACAATCCCGGCCACGAGTTCTACGTGGGTCCCCCGGGGAAGAAGGTGCACTATATGCTGAAGAATTTCGTGCAGAACCACGGCGATACCAGGGTGCGCCTGATCCGGGCCTCCGGGGACTATATCAGCCAGTACCACGATGAGTTGCAGGAGGTTTACTCGCGCGCCCCGGAAGTTGGTTTTTCATACCGCCGGGAAGAATACCACCGCCACTGGGTTATCGGGCTGGATGAGACCCTCGACTGGCACATGGAGGCTTTCCGGGACAAGGACTTGAACAACTACCCGCGCAGTTTCGACCACGGCAATGCATTCGAAAAGTTTTCAGTGTGGGGCTATGATGTTACTGTGGAGAACAAGAAAGCGGGTTTTGTCTGCCTGCGCGATGTCGAGATGGGGCATTTCAGGCTTTTTACGCGGGAGTATTACCCTGACGGCCCCCAGATAGAGGGTCAGAAGATTCGAATCACCACGCCGGACTGGTACGGAAACCGGCGCGAATACAGGATAATGGATCTCAGCCACGCCGGCGGCAAGGTGAGCTACTACACGCTGAGCTCATCGGCTGAAGGGCGGCTCACATTCGAGCTGGACGGAACGGGCCACGATATATCGATACTCAACGGTAAAGAGGCCCGCGCCCCTGTTCTTCTGCCCCTCGAGCGCAGGGGGCCGCAGATAGTCAAGACGGATGTGCCGTTTCACCTGCCGGTCAGACTGTACAACAGTTGTGACGTGGTTGCCCGCAACGTTACGGTCAGATTGAGCAGTGAATACCCTACGGTACAAATCAGCGGCTCGCAGGTGAGGATCGACTCGCTGGTTCCGGGGGAGATAATTGACCTGGGCAGCCGGTTTACCCAGAAATTCGTCTCCACAGAGGGCGGGTTTGGGCACTGCCGGCTCAATCTGAACATCACATACATGGGCTGGCACGGACAGAGCGAGCGGATTGACGTGCTGGTTTTGCCCACTCCGCTCGAAGTACCTGATTCATTGAGAATATTCGATGGCCGCTCTCTGGGTCTGCCCAAATTCCGCCAGGCTGGTAACCAGGGCGGCGGGTTTATCCGCAGTGTCCAGATCAGCGAAGGACGCGGCAACGGCAACGGGATAGCCGAGCCGGGCGAGGAGATAACTCTCTGGGTCTGTACTGCCCAAGGGCTCGACCCGCTGGACAAGTTTACCTGGCACCGCACGAAAGTCTATACGGATGACCCTTACGTGACCATAACCGCCGATATTGCCGAGCAGAAAGAACTGGAGTGGACCAGTGTGAAAGATCATACAAGCAGCTTGAGGATTTCGCCTGACTGCCCGGCGGGCCGCAGGATCGAGCTGATACTGAAAAACGAAAGCTACAGCTATCACTGGAAGCCGGATCACAGGTACGGCAAACAACTGCTTCTCCAGGCGTTCCAGTTCCATCGCGACCATATTCAGCGCTATACGCTTACAGTGGGGGAATAAACACACTCCGGGGCAGACAGCTTAATAGAGCCGGAATAATTGCCCCGGATTGCATGGGATTGATCATCCGGCAGGGGAAACTTGCTGCGAAAGCTCATTTTTTGCAGAGATACCTGGAATGCGCGGTATGGAGGGAGGCAATTTCAATCCGCTGTTTTTTTAACTGCCCAGCCGTGGAGCGCGCCCCACAGGAAAAGACATACTATACTCCAGAGGAAGCTGAAAAAGGCGATTGTGCCGTTTCCCTGTACCATGTTGAGGATCATTCTGACCAGGTAAACCAGAACTAGGACCCAGAGGCCGGCGGAAACCCCTGCCAGCAAGGGCCAGCGGCGGTATGCCGCAGGCAGGAGAGGGTTATGCCGGGTGCCTTTGCTTTTTTGTTTAATCCGAAGAAAAACCATTAAACCAGGCAGCCTCGAAACGGATCTTGAAAAGTAAAATTTCTGGCGCTGAATGAACCGTACCAGTGCTGTATTTTAAAAGCCTGAAAGGATAAACGCCAGCAAAAATATCTGGACTGAAATTCTTTTCGATAATATTTTCCTGCTGTTCAGGGGTGCCGTATTGGAGGGAAACCGGGATTATCGGGGATCTGAGGCCGGAATTTGTGAGGTAAGATGTTATAAGTAGAATGTATAAAGACAATTGAGTCGAATAATATAAGATTATGGTTTAAGTGATTCAAAGTACGTTTATTATATTTTGCAGGGAGAATAGTCCGGTATGGAAAACAGCTCCAAAGAACAGGGTTGGAACGGGCGTAAAAGAATCCGGGCCGCTTTCGAATTCGCCCGGTGTGACCGCATACCCATTTTCGATCAGTCTATCAGCTCGGAGGTGGCCTCGAAAGTAGTGGGCGCTCAGGTGCTGATCGGCGGGCCGAGTCTTAGGTTCAGTGAGGTGGAGGCCCGGTTTGCCGGGGAGCAGGCGGCTGAACAGTTCGAGGGAAAGATGCTGGAGGATTTAGCGGCTTTTTACCGGCAGATGGGCTACGATATGGCGCGCCTGCCCTGGCGCGACACGCGCATAGCCACCCGGAAAATCGACCGTTATACCTACATGTTCGGCGACCCGCAGAGCGAAGGCCCCTGGGAGGTTTACGGGTACAGCCCGGAATCGCAGGACTGGCATCCGGTGGACGGCTGGCTTGCCGGGGGCAATGTGGATGCATTGATCCGGCAACTGGAAAAAGAGAGCCGCCTTTGGCATGGGCCGGATACGGACCCCGCGCGGATGGATGTCTTGCGCAGGTTCAAGTCTCTTGTGGGGGAAGATCTCGCCATGGCCGTGAGTGTGGCCATGCTGATGGTGCCGATGTGGGAGCCGGCCTGGCTGATGGCGCTCGAGATAGCGCCCGGGCTGGTGGCCTCGGAGCTCGACCGCCAGGTCGAGCAGGGCCTGGCCGACCTGGAGCTGACAGCGGAAATCGGCGCGGATGCAATCCATTCAGGGGGTGATTTCTGTCTGAACAGCGGCCCTGTTTACAGCCCCGGCACGTTCGACAGGCTCTTGCTGCCCAGGCTGAAAAAACTGGTGGCAAAATGCAGCGAGCTCGGGCTGAAATATGTTTTCCGCACGGACGGGCTCACCTGGCCGGTTGCAGACTCGCTATTCGGTGAATCAGGAGTCCACGGCTACGGGGAAATAGACTACAGCGCCGGGATGCGGCTCAAGGAGCTGCGCGAGCGATTCCCCGGGCTTACCCTGTTCGGCAATCTGGATTGCGGCGGCGCGTTGGTTTTCGGCACTGAGGAGGAGGTAAGGGCCGCTGTGCGCGAAAACATTGAAGAGACAGGGGGGATCGGGCATGTTCTGGGATCATCGAACTGTATAATGCCGGAAACCCCTGTGGAAAATTACCTGGCCATGCTGGATGAGGCCGCCCGGTTCAAGCTTTGAGTACATCCGGGCTATACATGGCCACAAGACAGTTGGCAAATAAACGTGAGCCGAGGAAAAACCGGAAATGGATCTTTTGAACTTTCAGGAGATTGTCAGCGACACCGCCCTGCGCGGAGAAATAATGTTTCTGGGCATTAAGGAGCAGGGACGCAGATGGATCGATCCCCCTGCTCAAGGAACAGTGGTGGCCCTGGCCCCGCACCAGGACGACCCCGACGCGGTTGCAGTGACACTGCGCCTTTTCGCAGAGGCAGGATGCCGGATACGCTACGTGATAGTCTGCTCCTCCCACGGGGGAGTGACAGACAGCTATGCCATGAAACAAGCCCAAATCAACAACGATTTGCCGGTCAAAGACCTCCCCAGGTACAAGTTCCGGATCAGGTTGCAGGAGCAGATCGAAAGCGCAGATCTGGCTGGTTTTGTCAAAGACCCGGTTGAATTTCTCACGGTCGAGGAAGACAAGGGAGGAAACCTGGTCGAGTCTGCTGAGAATGCCGGGCTGATCGAGCAGGCACTCGTTGCGAGTAAACCGGATATCGTGATCATGCCTTATGGGGAGGATACGAATATCGGCCACGAGCTGGTTTACCGCTATTTTCATCTGTGTGCGCCCAGGCTGGCCCTGGCCAGGGGAAAGCCCATCCTGGCCCTGTACAACCGCGACCCTAAAACTACCAGGATCAGCGAGCAGCTTGTGGTGCCTTTCGGCGGGGAGGCCGCACGATGGAAAGCCCGTCTGTTGCAGACCCACCGCTCCCAGCAGGAGCGAAATCTCGAACAGCGCGGCTATGGCATGGATGAGAGGATCCTGCGCACTAACAGGGAAATCCAGCAAGAAATCCAGGGGCGCGTTCTGGAGCACTGGAAAGACGAATGCCCCTATGCAGAGGCTTTCCAGGTGGAGTTATTTCGCTGAAGATACGGGTATAAATGAAAAAAATCGGGGCACGCTTGACCGTGCCCCTTTCCTTTTCCACAGTTATTTACCGATTCCCGCGAACCGCTTGAAATTATCCGAAAAGAGGTTTTTCACGTCCCGCCGGATCTCCTTTTCGTTCACCAGCCAGCCCGTGGCACGGATATCCTCATACTTTTCGAAAAGAACCCGGGCAATGATCTCCCTTGAGTGGCTCCACTTGTAGACCAGCTGGTCGAGCACGCGGGCGTCCGAGTGCTGGGGCACGAAACTGGTGCCGAGAAGCTCGATCCGCTCTGCTGTGAGCTCCCGGATGATGCTCGGGTTGTTCAGGAACCACCAGCAGCCGAACAGCATCACGTTGCTGAACTTGCGGGTGGCAATGCAGGCCTCGTGCTGGTTCTCGCGGGAGAGGAAAGTGACCAGGAAACGGTTGTCCGGAAATTTCCTGGCCAGGGCCTCCACAGAGCCGATATCGCTCTTTGCCACTCCGTCCCCGGCAACGCCCAGCCGCGGGTTGACCAGCTTGTTCACCCCGATCATCATGGCGAAAGGGATGCCGGCCTTGCGGGTGACCGGGATGATGCAGCTTTCGATAATCCTGGCGCGCTTGCTGTCCTCGGGGTAACGGAATGACGGCGGCAGGGAAACGGCCAGGTAGAGCGGTTTCATCCTCTCTATCCAGTCATGGAGGAAACGGCTGATTTCCGAAAGAGTGTCTTCGCTAAGCATGCCGGTCGTTCTATATCCCCAGCCTTCCAGGCGGCTTGCGCTGCTGTCCCAGTCCATCAGCAACGGATCGATCCGCAGGGCCGCCATGAATCTCGGATCGGAGGAGCCTTTGCTTTCGAGCCACACCGGGCGCTCCCTGTCATCGAACGGGTCGTTGGTCATCACCACGGCTTCCACGTTTGCCAGCTCGAACACCCTGTCCACGTAGTCTTCCACTGCCACACCGGCGAAATATTCCCTGAATTTTTTCAGGTCCCTCGATCCCACGTCCAGTCCCAGCTTGTTCAACACTGTGAGCACCCCGCGGTTGGATTCCGATACCGGTGAATGCTCGACAAACAGGGCTTTCCAGATTAGCTCAGCCTGCTGTTTTTGGGTCCGGGAGAGAAATTCTTCCGGTGTCAGAGAGGAATAGCGGAAAAACTCGGCAACAAGATAATGGTAGGTCAGAAGATCATCCACGCCCCAGAGGAGCAGGTCCCCGAACTGCGGCGGATAGATGTGGGTGTGCATGTCGAGCACCGGGGTTTCGCGCACCGCCTTTTCCACGCATTGCTGCAAAGCCCGGCTGTCTTTCAAGTATTGGCTCATCACTTTCTCCGGTTTCTGATTGACTGCTTCGGTTCTTAATTAATTGCTCGAAAGTTGTCGGCCTTGTTCTGTTCACGGACGCCTGTGATTCGCTTGCTATTTTTCCGGCATGTATCCGGTGGCCTCCGCGATTGCGTCTATCTCGATAAGTGCGCTGCGGGCCAGGCGCGAGACTTCAACTGTTGACCTGGCCGGCTTGCGGCTTGGGAAAAAAGAGGCGTAGACCGCATTCATTACAGCGTAATCATCCATGTTTTTCAGAAATACGGTCGTTTTCACCACATTTTTCAGGCCCGTCCCGTATTCCTTTTTCAGCAGCGCAGCTATGTTTTCCATAGTCTGCCTGGTCTGCGAGGCGATATCATCGCCTGCCAGTGTGCCGGTCTGCGGATCGACTCCGATATGGCCGGAAACAAAGATAAGGCCGGCGGTTCTGACTGCCGGTGAAAACGGGAGGCCGCTTTCGGCCTGGGCAGCTTTTAACGGGGTTTGAGCTAAGGCCGGAAATTTAAGCACACTGTCTGAAGCCAGGATAATAAAGGTAAGCAGAACTGTTGCGAGCGCAGCCTTTTTCATCTTCGCACCTCACGGTAAAATTGCAGCCAGGAAAATCGTACCGGGAAAGTGCTTCCGGCAGGCTCAGCCGCCGGGGGCCTATTCCCCTGAACGGTGGTTCTCCTTTTAATTTAAGCCGGGACGGCAGGATTTGGCAACCGTTCAGTAGCCGCCTTCCTGGTAGGCGGTTTCGTACATTGCCAGGATGTTTTCCAGCGGGGAGTCGATCTGGATGTAGGTGTGTCCCGGGCCGATAATGAAGCCTCCGCCGGGAGCGAGAATCTCGATATTCCTGCGCACCTCGTTGCGCACGTCCTCCACTGTGCCCTTGTTCAGGGTCTGCAAGAGATCCACCGAGCCGTAGAAACAAAGGTCTCTGCCGAACTCTTTTTTCAAAGATTCGAGCCCCATCCCGGCAGACCTTCGCTGGATCGGTTCGAGGATGTCCACCCCGCTGTCGATAATCTCGGGCAGAAGCAGCCGCACCGAGCCGCAGACATGGAGCAGGAACTTTTTCCCGTGCCTGTGGACCCTGTCTGAAACCTGCCTCAGGTAAGGCTTGATCAGGTCCTTGAATAAATCAGGTGAGAACAGGGGGCCGCTGTCCATGCAGTAGTCGTCCGCGAGGTAGAAGATGTCGAAACCGTCCGGAGCCTGCTCCAGCAACCGGTCGAGCGCTTCCAGCAGGTAGGAGGTCGCTCTTTCCACAAGCGCCTCGGCCAGCTCGGGATGCACTGCCAGATCGACCAGGAACTGTTCCATGCCCCTCAGGAAAGTAGCGTTGAAATAGCTTCCATGCGTGATATGCGCAATGATCGCCCTGTCCGGCTGTTTGCGGCGCAGCTCGTTGAGATGGCGGAAATCGAGAAGGTCGGCTTCCGGCCAGTCGTAGCTGTCCAGCTCGGCAACCGTTTCGATCCCGGCCAGGGGGTGGTAGACAATATCATCGTAGTAGCCGGTTTTGTCGTCCACAGTATACGGCTGATGTTTTGTCCGGTAGCCCCAGCGGTTCTGGAAAAGACCGCTGTCCAGTTTTCGTTCCCGGGGGTCGTTGATTACCGGGCCCTCCAGCCAGGTATCAACGTGAAGGGAGTCCCACAGCCCGGCGCGGCTGTCGATGCCGAAATGCTCATAAAGCAGGTCATAGACCACAGGCTCGGCGTCGAACGTGATCGGTACCCGGTCAGGCTGCCTGTGGTTCACTGCACTCAGCACGCGCTCTCTGCTGTTCATAACTCTACTCTTTCATCTTAAAAAAGGAGAGGCTTTGTTTAAAATCCATAGCTGTTTCAAACCTTATTGCCCGGCATCAGATTGCAAGGAGCAGAGATCGATCTTGTATATAATCTTAATCCTGAGTCCTGAAATATTTCTGCGGGAACATCCTGTTCAACATGAACCAGGCACGAAAATCCTTTTTTTTCAATGCGTAGCTAATCATCGGCACGTTACAGCCACAGGTCCGGCAGACCACGCCAGCTCCCAGTACGCAGGGATTCTTGACCTCCATCGCAGCATTGAACGAGATAAAGTTCTTCCCCTTGAAAAAGCAGTCGTGTCGGTGCTCCTTCTCCCTGAACAGCTCGATTATGTAAGGGGTTATGAACATGATATCGCGGTTTTTTTTCCACGCCTTGTGGAGCGATGCGATAACCTGCTCCAGCTCGTCGCCCGTTAGAAGCAAAGGGTCGTATTCATCGGTATGAGAAGTATAGAGCGCAAAAGTGATTCCCTCCACATTTGAATCCCGGGCTATCTGCACCAGCTCATCGACATACTTGTAGTTGAGCATAGAGAGGGTAGGGGCGATAATCACTCTTTCGTCGTTCCGGATGTTCTCGATCACCTTATCGAAAATATCCGCTCCTCTTATCCTGTTATGCACCTCCCGCGGCCCGTCGATACTGATAAATATTCTTCTATTTATCCCGCTGGTTATCTTGTTAACCCCATTGGAGGCAATTGCCATTGCCGTAAATATGCTGTCAGCGGTATCGATCACATCCGGTCTCAAAGTAGGCTCTCCCCCGGTGATAAAAGCCATGCTGACACCCTTTGATCTATGATCGAGGAACACCTCGGTCCATTCCTCGCTTGTAAGCGCCTTTTTCGAGTTATCACCTTTCCACCAGTAGCAGTGAGTGCATTTCAGGTTGCAATTGAAGGTTATCTCGTAGTTTGCCACCCTGGGCATCTCGGTTATTTTCTTATAGTCGCGGAGGAACTTGAAAAAGCGGACGATCTTGTTCACTATTCTCTCCATTCTCTGTTTTGTCGCTGCTGAAAAACATTTCCCAGAGCGTCGCCAAATCACTTATCTGTTAATCCGGCATTTATCATTTGATGAAAAACATAAGTATATATACAATCCGGAAAAATGCAATATCCGCGAGTGAAAACAGCGGGCCGGATTCAACTGGTTTTCCGATTTCGGGAAATTTTGCAGACAGGCATGACAGCGCCTGCCAGGAAAATAAAAGTGTCAGGTGCTTGATAATCATTCTTAGGCATTGACTAAGGCGAACGGGGAGACATATCTTAAATGCATGGTTACACTGCTGAAAAAGGCCTGGTGCAGGTTTAACTATCAGTCGGCTGGCTGCGAGCAGCCGCTTCTTCTGAATTGATCTATGATTGGAGAGTCTTCCCCAATGCCGCCAGTTGAAATAGTGGAAGCCGACCTTAACCGGACCCAGCACAAGCATGCTGTCGTCGAGCTTGTCAATGCCTATGCTATGGATCCGATGGGCAATGGAAGGCCTCTTTCCGCTGATGTGCGAAGCGCTCTGGTACCCGCGCTGAAGCGGCATCCCACTACGATTATCTTACTTGCCTGCCAGGGAAGCGAAGCTATCGGAATCGCTGTGTGTTTCCTCGGGTTTTCTACTTTCGCTGCCCGGCCGCTTATCAATATACATGACCTGGCGGTGTTGCCTGCATATCGCGGGCAAGGGATCGGCCGGAAGCTCCTGGAGGGGGTTGAGCTGAAAGCGCGTGAAATGGGCTGCTGCAAGATCACACTGGAGGTGCAGGAAAACAATCACAGAGCCAGGCAGCTCTATGAAACGGTGGGATTTGACCAGGCTGTATATGAAAAATCAGCCGGAGGCACTCTTTTTCTGTCAAAGTCGTTCTAGGGCGAGCTGCTGTTTTCTATCGTTCAATAATGGGAGAATCATAGATGCTGGCATTGGAATCAACTTACAGGGAGCTGAGAGAACAGATCGCTCAGATACCCGTTATCGACACCCACGAGCACACGAAGTCCGAGCGGTTTCGCCGGGAAAGCCCGTTCTCGCCTCTGGACCTGGGTTACGTGGGCTGCAACCTCTGCGGCGCCGGGGTTAGCGATGAGGAAGCCGAGGCTGCCGAGAACGCAGAGCGCGATCCTGTGCGGGCGCGGGCAGTGTTCCTGAAATACTATCCATACACCAGGACCACCGGGTACGGAAGGTCGATCGAGCGCACGCTCAAAGACGTGTTCGGGATCCAGACCCTGGACGAGAAAAATTTCGACTCGCTCCGGGAGAAAATCCGCACCGGCATAACCGAAAACTCGTACGAAAAATGGTTCAGGCAGAAGTACAATATCCGGGCGGTTATCCTGGACAGCGATGAGGATGAGGAGGAATACCCGCCGTTTTTCTACCGCAGCCTGCGCCAGGCCAAGTATTTCATCCTGGCGGACAGCAGGGAGGGTCTCGAAGCCCTGGAGGCTCGAAGCGGACACTCTATCCATTCCGCTGCCCAGATGCGCGAGGCCATGTGGAGCTACCTGGAGAGACTGCTCGGGGAGCAGAAAAACGTCGTGGCTTTGAAAAACAACCTGGCCTACAATCGCTCGATCTGTTTCCAGCGCACGACCCTGGCCGATGCCGACCGGGCTTTCAACAGGCTTTTCGCAGGCAAGTTCGCCCGCCACGCCGGCTCCTGGATCGATACCCCGCACCGCAGCTATGACGAGCTTGCGCACCTGCAGGATTTCCTCGTGCACGAGAGCGTGCGTTTCGCCGAAGAGCACGGCCTGGCCTACCAGGTCCACACCGGCCTTCAGGCCGGCTACACCAACAGGATTACCGACAGCAGGCCCTCACTCCTGATCGATCTGATCAGCGAGTACAGGCGGGTACCGTTCGTGCTGTTCCACGGCGGTTTCCCTTACTGCCGGGAGTGGGGAGTGATCGGCAAGAATTTTCCCAACGCCTATCTCGACCTGTGCTGGATGCATATTATCAGTCCGGCGACCACGATACAGATGCTGGATGAGTGGCTTGACTACGTGCCGAACAACAAGATTTTCGCTTTCGGCGGGGACCTTCACATGGTAGAGAGCATTCACGGCCATCTCGAGATAGCGCGCGACAATCTCGCCCGGGCACTGGCAGTCAAGATCGAGCGGGGCGATTTTGATAGCAATACCGCGCTCGAGGTGGCCCGGAACATGCTTTTCCACAACCCGAACAATGTTTTCAAGCTTGGCCTGAAACTGAATTGACCGCCCCTGTATGAAGAGACAGGAGACAGGGCGGGATTAACATAAATAAAAACAGATTGTTTTTGACCGCTTTTTAACCTGCCCGGTCAATCTTGACTGAATCCGGATTCAAGTGCTTGGAGGATTTAATGAGCATTGGAAATAAAAACGGCTCCACGGTGGGCGATGATTTTCAGAAGCTCACCAAGTACTGGCGGGAAACTCTTAAAGACTGGTCGCCCGCCTGGGATGAACAGGTGTCGCCCTACAAGAGCTACCCGGAGGCTGATAGCCTGGAGCTGCCCGATCCCGAGATTTCAGGCGGAAAGCCGCTCTGGAGCGTGATTGCCGCGCGTAGGAGTTTTCGGGAGTTCGAGGAAAAGCCTGTCGAGCTGAAAGCCCTGAGCCAGCTTCTCTGGACCTGCACGGGAATCACGGCCCGCACCCGGAATTTCGAGTTCCGCAGCGCGCCCTCTGCCGGAGCTCTTTACCCCGTGGAAACCTACGTTGTGTGCAACCATGTCAGCGGGGCAGGGAGGGGGCTTTACCATTACAAAGTGCTGGAACACAAGTTGGAGCTGCTCAAGGCGGGCGACCTGAGAGAGCAGTTGATGCAGGCCGGGCTCAATCAGCCGGTGTTTTTCGAGTGCGCCGCTGCTTTTCTCTGGACCGCTGTGATCAAACGCAGTAGCTGGAAGTACCACCAGCGGGCCTACCGCTACATTTATCTCGATGCCGGGCATGCAGCACAGAACCTTGCCCTTGCGGCTGAATCGCTGGGACTGGGCTGCTGCCTGGTGGGCGCTTTTTTCGATGACGAGGTGAACGGGCTGCTCGAAACCGACGGAGTCCAGGAAACGGTAATCTACATGTGCACAGTAGGGCCCAGGTGAGTTTTATCGCGCTGTGTGAAGATTTCGGTTGGAAGCAAAGGAGATTATGGATACCCTGGCTCACGGTCTCTGGGGCGGAATGCTGGCAGGCTGGCGAAAACGCTTCGGGTTGGCTTTCCTGTTCGGGGTTTGCCCGGACATTTTTTCATTCGGGCTCTGGATGGCTGCCCGCGCAGCTCAAGGCTTTTTCCAGAAAGGCAAGCCAGCTCTGCATATGCTGCCTGAATGGCTCGATATTGCGTATTCGATAACCCACAGCCTGGTGATCGCTGCTGCTGTGTGGGCCGTTCTCTGGTGGCTGAACAGGGAGCTGGCCGTGCCGTTTTCAGCCTGGATCATCCACATCCTGCTCGATATCCCCACCCACTCGCACAGCTTCTATCCGACCCCGTTTCTCTATCCCCTGAGCGATTTCACAGTGGACGGTTTCTCCTGGGGACAACGCTGGTTCATGATCCTGAATTACTCCGCCCTGCTCGCATTGGCCGTTTTCTGGATCATGGCGCGCCACAGGAGACGGATCAAATCTTCACTCAGGGTGCAGGTTCAGTCTCCGGCCCCTCCGGCTTGCCCGGAAAGCAGCTCCTCCAGCAGGTCCGCATAAGCCTGCTCCACGAGATCATCCGGTTGCACTGCGCACTTTTTCATCAGATCCTGGCAAACCGCTCTCAAGTTTTCCACTTCGTCCACGCCGCGCCTGCCCAGTACCTCTATCTCGAGGAATGTGCCGAGCCGCTCCACGCGGTCGAGATGAAACCTGACATTGCCAAGAATGTATCGCTCCCGCTGCTTTTCGATCACCAGTTTCCTGCCCAGGCTGGCTGAAAGCACCCTGTCCAGCGCCTCGGTGTCCCCGCAGGGATACAGATTGACCAGGCAATGCTTGGGGCCGCTGATATCCGGCCTCTGGTAGCCGATCAGCAACTTTTCAGATTCGCTGCGCCGCAGCTTGAGCCTTCCGTGCGGCACGCTGTAAAAAATATCCACCTCGGTCTGACTGCCCAGGAATCGGGCGCCCCACTCTTCCAGTTTTCTGCGCACGCTTTCCTGATCGCTGCAGCGAGCTTTTATCTCCACTGTCTGGTCCGCAAGTTTTTCCATTTTCCACCATGTTTGAACAGTTTTATTCGGATTCACATCTTGCCTGAATCGGGGGTTATCTATATCTTACAACCAGGATAATCCAGAGTAAATGATATGTGCTTCGCTTCGCCCCATTCATTCAGAGGCCGGGAGTAGATCAGAATGAGTTTTAAAGCTTCGGCGCTAATTGTTCTCAGTATTGCTGTATCAGTACTTGGTGCGTGCTCGCGATCCCGGCCTCAGGACCTGCGCGGCGAGCTCGCCGCTGTGGCTGGCCGGATGGCGGCTGAAAACGACCTCCGCGATGTACATTTCAAAGATCTCGACAACGACGGCCGCCGCGAGGTTATCATGATTTTCGGCCCCAGGGAGCTGCTCGATTTCGATGTCTATTACAACGACGGCAGCGGACACTGGAAGCTGACCCCGATGATAAACGACCAGCACAACCCCCGCGAGTTTGTCAGCACCAGACTGGATTCGATCCGCGATTCCGATGAAGACGGAATACCTGAGATCATTGTCTCCAGCCGCCTGTATGACGGCAACACGATGGTCAAGGAGCTCCACTGGATGCCCGAGGGCTACGAAGTTATCGACCAGAGGACGGTTATCGCTCCCGCTGAGCCTGTTCAGAGGATACCGCAAAGAAGGCAGAGCGTGCCTGCCGGCCAGAGAGCGACCACGGAGCCGGCGCAGAAAAAGCCTGCTGCCGAGACCTCAGCCGCGGCCAAAACCGAGCCGGAGGCCAAACCCGAGCCACCCAAACCCAAGCCGATCCCGCCGGTAACACCCTCAACAGGCAGATACCTGGTGAAAAAAGGCGACACGGTTTACGGTCTCGCCCACGAGCTGGGCATTTCCCCGGAGGAACTGGAAAGCTTGAACGACAACCAGCTCGCCCGCCGGGGCCTTCGTATCGGACAGAGAATTACAGTACCTGTGCCCGGTAAAAAAACCGCCAATGTCTCGGTACGGATCGAGAAGGAGCGCTACCAGGTCAAGCGGGGCGATTCACTCAGCTTGATTGCAAAAAAATACGGCACTACAGTCAGAACGCTCAAGAGCTGGAACCACAGTCTGCCGCCGGACGGCACGATTAAAGTGGGCCAGTCTCTTTACATACACCACGCGGTGATTGATATTAAATCGTGAGTCACGGGCCAGTTGCCGGTCAGTATTCGGGAAAAGGATACGGCATATCCTCCTCGAATTCGCTCTCATCCAGCACGACGGAAACGACCGGCTTGGTGAGCAGGATGATCCGCCTGTACTTCCCGCTGAATACAGGGTAACCTTTCACTTGTACCTTTCGCTCGATCCCGTTCCATTTAATTTTGCTTTTTGCCTCGCGGAACTCCCCGTACAGATCAACGGCTTCGTGGATTTCCTTTTCCGGTTTCTGCCCCTGGGCGGGAGACCCTGTTCCGGGTGAGGAGTATCTTCTGTAAAGCTTGCCGTTGTCGTAAATGGCCACGACCATCGGGGTGAGATAGGAAAGCCTTAGAGCGAGGACCTCGTGGCTGACATTGGAGTAAATCTTTTTCAGCGCGAACAGTTCGTAGTCGGCTTCCTGCGCATCCTGGGCGAACCACTGGTGTGGGCAAAGGAGCAGGGAGGCGAATTTGGAGCAGTATTTTTCCAGCCTGCCTCCCAGCTTGGGGTCGCCCAGGTGGTGATCCGGCGTGGACCAGTAAATATGGCCGATCTCGTGGGCCAAACGGAAAGCCCGTCTTTCTTCCCTCAGCCCCCTGTTGACTTTAATCGTCCAGCCTTTATGTGCGCGCAGCAGCGCACTTTCTTTGATATTGCCCGTGCTGACCACCGCGGCCTTGTAATGTTTCAGTATCGGACCCAGGTCCACCGGCGGGGAACTGATTTCGCAGGTTTTCAGAATCTCGAGAGTGATGTCGCGTATCTTGGGAAAGCCCATCTTGAGCCGGACCTTTCAGCAGGAACTCTCAGCGGCCGGTTAAAATGATCAACATGCGAAAAACGAGCACAGCAAGCATACAGAAAAAAAGGACCAGGAGCATGATCAGGCATGCCGATGCAGCCCAGGGAACAAGCGGAGCATCATTCAAAGAGGATGTTCCGAAAACGGCGAGAAGCAAGTTCACAGCGAAAAGCAACAGCAGGGTTACTCCAAGTCCGCCGGAGGCTGAAGAGATGTCACGGTGGGACAGGGTCATTGCGCTGCCCACACTCAGCACCAGGTATGCGGCGAGGTAGGTTCTCCAGTGCCCCCAGTCCACGTTTTTGTAGATTCTGGCAGCCATCGTTTTGAGAAAGCTGAAAAATTGTGCTGCCCAAGCGGACAAATCACCGGCCGGGGAGACCGATCTGCCCCCGTCGACCATTGCGCTCCAGGACATGGGCAGGCCTGCTATAAAGCGCAGTGAGAGGAAAATAGCCGCGCTTCCCAGGATTAGCGGGCCGACACTGATAAAAAAATTTCCCATCAGCTGGTAGGGGTTTCTTCCGCTGAAGCTGTGGCGGACATAACCGGCGTCTTTTCGCACGTTGAATGAAAAAAGGCGCATCTCAGTGATCCGGTGGCCGAAAAGAGGGCAGAAAACAGCATGGCCCAGCTCGTGGATTATCGTGCCGGGCCATGCGATCAGGTAGAGATAAGCTCTGAGACCGAAAAGTCTCACGGCGCTTTTTTCAAGAAGATTCGAGCAGAGATGAATCAGCCAGCCGAACAACAGCAGGGGAACAACCAGTACGACCGCCTGGCCGAGAGTGCTCTCGAGAGCCTCCAGAAATAACCTTTGTCCGCTCTCCCACATTGTTCTAAACGAAATTTCAACCGGGTTGAAACAGTATATCAATCACTGTTGCGGAATTATCGATCCGAACCGCTTTCAAATCTTGAGGTTCTGGAGATACTCCCTTATACCGGCCTTGGTGTCATTCCGGGCCAGCGCGAATTCAATGGTCGTTTTTATAAAAGACAGCTTATCCCCTACGGTGTGCCACTTGCCTTTCAAAACATGCGCGTAAACCACTTTTTCCCTGGCCATTGAAAAGATCGCGTCCGTGAGAAGAATCTCTTTGTGAGTTTTATTGATTTCTGTGCGGCGGAGGTAATCGAAAATGTCCGAAGTGAAAATCATCCTCCCGCAGAGAGCCAGCTTGCTGGGCGCTTGCTCCGGCGTGGGTTTTTCGATCACGTCCTCGACTATAAACTCCCCGTTGATCGGTTTGCCCTTGATAATACCATAATGCGAGACCTTGTCCTGAGGAACCTCGGAAACACCGATTACAGTGCTGTTATATCTCTCGTAGGTGCGGATCAGTTCTTTCAGAGCCGGCTCCTTGCCCATCATCAGATCGTCGCCGAACAGCACGGCAAAAGGCTCGCCGGCAATATGATTGGCCGCTTTGAGCACTGCGTGGCCGGTGCCCAGTGCCTCTTTCTGCTGAAGGTAATGTATGTCAGCAAGCTGCTCGATTCTTTCCAATGCGCGAAGAACTGATTCCTCGCCCTTTTCCTTGAGAGTCATATTCAGCTCTATCGATTTGTCGAAATGTTCGACAATCGCTCTTTTGCCTCTTCCCGTGATCACCAGGATGTCCTCGATGCCGCTGTCCACTATCTCCTCGATGATATACTGAATGGCCGGTTTGTCCACTACCGGGATCATTTCTTTCGGCAGGGCTTTTGTGGCGGGCAAAAACCGAGTCCCCAGTCCCGCTGCCGGTATCACGGCCTTGCGGATTTTCATTACAGTCTCCTTGCTCATAAAAAAATCTCGTCGAAATATTGAATTGTCAAATTTGGATAATGAGATAAAGCTATGTTTATAGGTCGATAATTGCAAGTAATTATTAGCCGTTTGCCCTGTGGTCTCGGGGATGCCTGCCGGGGGAACCCGTGCGATTTTTATCTTTTCAACAACAGGGCCGTTTCGTATCTTAAGAATCGGGAAGTTCGGCGATGAGGCGGACAGGTGGTTCGGGAAGCGCCTTGCTTGTTTCGACCGGATTGTTTTTCAGTTGATAGATAAATATCAGATCGCTGGAGGTGCAGATGAAACGGCTGTTTTTGGGGATAGTCCTGGGCCTGGCGTTTTTAACGGTCCGTGGAGTGAAAGCGGAAATCTACTCGGTCAAGCTTGTGGGCAGCGCGCAGCCTGGATGCTGGAGCCTGGAAGAGATTGTCGAAACAGTGACCGCAGGCCTGAGCACGGACCGGGAAAAAGCGCTGGCCCTGCACCGTTTCGGCATGGCGCACCAGATCCACTATGTCGGGCCGTACGAGGGCGGCAGGGAAGTCAGCGACCCGCTTAAGCTGATCGGTGTCTATGGCTACAACCTCTGCGGCAACAACAGTACGACCATGTGCGCGCTCTATAATCTTGCCGGGCTGAAAGCCAGGCGAAGGGGAGCCACCGGCCACGTTGTGCCTGAGGTCTGGTTCGAGGGCAAGTGGAACTATATCGACACGGACATGTTCGGTTATGTCTACCTTCCGGATGAAAAAACCCTGGCCAGTGTGGACGAGCTGGCGGCGAAACCGGACCTGTGGCTGAGAGAGGGCCGAAGGCCTGAGCCGTTTTTCCCCTGGGATCCGCCGAAATCGATGAGAGCGGCCTTTATCGCTATCAAGGGCTGGAAGGATTACCATCCGTATTCGCTGGCCCATATCATGCGTATCGGCCTTCGCACCGGTGAGTCCGTGACCTGCTACTACCGCCCGAGAGACCGCTTTTATCTCGACCCGCTTTCTTTCCCTGAACAAGTCAGTACGCAGTATCGCAGCTACTGGACCGAGGGCCCTGTGCGCAGCAACTCGATGGCGTGGACCGACACCGTGCCCGCGGCCTACGGCAACGGCCTGTTCGTCTATGAGCCGGACCTCCGCTCGAGCGCGTTCCGCATCGAAAATCCCGGGATCCAGGGAGTGCTGGTCAGCCAGGGTGACAAGTTTCCTCCGCTTGCAGCAGAGACCGGGGGAAAGAATGCGGTTCTGGAAATCGAGGTTAACACTCCCTGGGTCATTGCGGGCCTTCAGAACGACCTGACAAATTTCGAGGACAATACCGAGGGGGCCGTGGTCAGCGGCTGGTTCTGGCGGATCGAGGAAGCCGATCAAAACCGGATCAGCCTTAGTGTTGACGGCGGCAGGAGCTGGATCGAAGTCTGGGAGAACGGGAGCCGGGGCGCGGTGCCGTTCAGGGTGGACCTCACCCGCTACGTCCAGGGCCGCTACGCTTACAGGCTCAAATTCGACTGGACCGATAACGGCGGCTCAGGCCGGGTGGGACTCGAGGGCTTGAAATTTCAGACCTGGGTCGAGCTGTCGCCCATGGCCCTGCCGCGTCTGGAAACCGGGAAAAACACTTTCACTCTTTCCACCGGCCCACATCGCGCAATACTGAGCGAATGCTACTGGCACGCCGGTGAAAGCCTGCCCGGTGAGAAAATGCAAAACATGGCTCTCAGCCAGGATTCTCCCCGGCTGCAGCCCGTGGATAAAACAAAGCCGGGCGTGCTCTGTTTCACTCCACCGGCGCAGGGTATTCTGGACGAGCTGCGAATCAGCGTGCTGGCCCAGCCTCTGTCCGGCGCTGAAATAGGGGATGTCTCTCTCGCGCTTTCACTGTCGGAAGACAGCGGGGCAAGCTGGCGCGAGCTGGAGCGTTTCGCACCGCATGAGGAACACGAGCTGAACGGCGTCTGGTTCAACCATATTTTCCGCGCCAGGAGCCTGGACGGCGCAAGAACCGCGCTGAAACTGGAAGTGAGCGGCGGCGGGGTCAGCAAGGTCGCTGTTTCGGCCCTGGTCCGGACAAGCCCCAGAGTGCCGAGCGCTCTGAATATTACCCACGTTTACCGCACACCGGGCGGAGGCCGGCAGAATGTCAACTGGCTTTTCCCTCCGGGCGCACAGAACACCACTTACCAGGTCGATGTGCCTGAGGAGAAAATCTACAACGAATCATTCACGATCCAGGCCGTTTCCCCTGAAAGCAGGTGAAAAAGCAACCTGTCAGTGCGTTGGGATTAAAGCAATGTTAAAATGGCATTAATAAAGGTATTATAACTGTCATCTAAACCGATACATTAAGCTATGGACTCCCTGAAATTCATCCACACCGCAGACCTTCACCTGGACAGCCCGTTCACCGGCCTGGGCAGTGTGAACGCCGAGCTGGCCCGGGCCGCGCAGAATGCGGCGTTCGAGGCGTTCGAGGGCTTGGTGGATCGCGCCGTTCGCGAGGAGGTGGATTTCTTCCTGGTGGCCGGTGATATCTACGACAGCGCGGACAGGTCTCTCCGGGCGCAGCTTCGTTTCTGCCGTGCTCTTCAGCGCATGGCAGAGAAGGGGATTCCCTCATTCGTGGTTCACGGTAATCACGACCCGCTGGACGGCTGGTCAGCGCACCTTCAGTGGCCGGAGCAGGTAACAGTTTTCCCGGCAGGCAAGGTGGGTTCGGTTGCGGTAATCAGGGAGGGCCGGGAAATTGCCCGGATCTGGGGAGTGAGCTATCCCAGGCGCGAGATACTGGAAAACCTTGCGATAAAATTCAGCCGAGATGCAAAAACGCCTTTTGCAATCGGGCTTCTTCACTGCAACCTGGGTGCCAATACCGGGCACGAACCGTATGCTCCCTGCAGCCTCAAAGACCTCGAAAAGGGAGATTTCGACTACTGGGCCCTGGGCCACGTGCACAAGAGAGCGGTTCACAGGATAGGCGATAAATCGCTGGCTGTTTATCCGGGCAGTATTCAGGGAAGGCACCCGGGCGAAAGCGGCCCTCACGGCGCAATGCTTGTCACGGTGGGAAGCAGCGGAAAGATCGAAACAGAATTCGTCCCTGTGGATAACCTCCGCTGGGAAAGCGCTGAGCTGGATATCGGCGGTCTCTCAGGCGAAGGAGAGCTGATATCCGCGCTGGATGACCGGATCGCCGAACTCGAAGACGGGGCCGGGGGAAGGCATCTCTGTATCCGTCTGGCGCTCACCGGCAGGGGAGAGCTTCACTCCGCGCTGAGCCGCACGGGTGTTATCGCGGAGCTCGAGAGCGACCTTCGTGAGCGCTGGACCGGCACACCCGGTGCGCTGGTCTGGATCGAGCGCTGCGAAAACAAGACTCTTCCCGCAGTGGACTTGGAAAAGCGACGCCGCGCGGACGATTTCCTGGCCGGGCTGCTCGAAGAGTTCGACCGGTTGTGCGATACACTACAAGAAAACAGGGAAGAATTGCTCGGGGTCCTGGCCGGTCTGTACCAGCACAGCCGCGCCCGCAGGTTTCTCGCAGAGCCTGATGAAAAGGAATTGAGAGAGCTGATCGAATCCGCCCGGACCCTGTGTATCGACCGCCTGGCGGGTGAAGGGGAGGAGGGTTGATGCACCTGGAGCTTCTACAGATAGACCGTTTCGGGATTTTCAACGATAAGAAAATCGGCCCGTTCGGCCCGGGATGCAACCTGCTGGTGGGACCCAACGAGGCAGGCAAGAGCTCTGTTATCTATTTCATCCTGAACCTCCTGTTCGGTTTCTCCGCGGTCAAGGTCGGTAAAAAGAGCAATG
>Ga0272442_10002212_pt1 | contig 28537 bp, 22 predicted proteins | sample SSMForm2O_FD_200262 | JGI IMG/M metagenome (GOLD analysis project Ga0272442, IMG submission 200262) | Marine sediment archaeal communities from Little Sippewissett salt marsh, Falmouth, MA, United States - SSM-Form-2O | ecosystem: Environmental > Aquatic > Marine > Wetlands > Sediment ...
ACCGGAGCTGCTTTGACAATTCCATCTAAAGCTTTTATGCCTACCGCAACGCTATTAAATTCCAAGACTCCGAGTACGGTTATTTTCATACTTACCTTACCTTTTTCTATTATTGTTTTATAATGACTATTTTCTCTTCATCAATATAAGTAACTTTCCCTTTAATGCTTGAATGTATTTTTGCCCCTAATTGACCTTTTGGTATATCAGCAATCAGAGCACCTTCATCTACCCGTTCTCCAACTTTAACCACCGGTTTTGAAGATGCACCAACATGTTGCGTTAATAAAATTTCCACCCTATCGGGATTTGTGTCGAATTTTCTTATAACATGAGCGTCGGTTTTATCGTATTTATTTAATCTTAAGTGATTTTTTATTCTCGAACTGGGAATTTTCCTGAATTCCATCATTTCTCTCTGATTTATTTTTCTATTCGAAAAATTAGGTTTATATCCGGCTGCCAATAGATTTTCTTTAATCTTTTGGTTAATAATTCGTGGTGATAATTCCATGGGACAGGCAAATACCTCGCAAAGTCCACACTCACTGCATAAAAAGGCATTCTGGATTATTTCAGAAGGAACATCAATCCCTAAATTTATCTGTCTCATAATCTTATGCGGATACAATTCATGCCCCAATAAATATCTTGGACATAAATCGGTGCAATATCTACATTGGCAACAGGCTGACTTACTCTGTTTAATAATATACTCAATGCTTAAGGTTTTCTTTAACACTAAAGGATGGTTCCGTGGCAAAACGATGATTCCGCTAATCAATTTTGTAACGGGGGTATCTAAATCGTATACCACTTTGCCCATCATGGGACCACCTGCAATGACTACATAATCTTCTAAAATTGGTTCACAAAGATTGACAATTTCACGAAAAGGAGTGCCAATATGTGCATAGACAATAGCCGGTTTCTTTACTTCCCCGGTGCAGGTTAGCGCCCTTCTGGTAACCGGTTGACCTTCTACTGCAAAAAAAACATTTTTTAAAGTTTCTACATTATCGACTAAAGAACCTACATCCAATGGGATTCCTCCCTCCGGAATAATCTTATGGGTAATTTCTTTTGTCAGGAGAAATTCATCACCTGCAGGATAATAATCATCTAAATATCGAATCGAAATATTCTTGTTTGCAGTGATAGCTTTTTTTATCTTTCCGGTAATGGAACGGTATTTTTTCTTTAAGGCGATGATTCCTTTTTTTGCATCAACTGCTTTCATGACCATTTCCAGGCCAGCGACAATCTTTTCTCCTTCTTTTTCCATAATATATTTATCATTAAAAAGAAGGGGCTCACATTCCAATCCATTAGCAATGACTGTATCGCACTGATTGCTCACTTTGACATGGGTAGGAAAACCAGCACCTCCGGCACCAACTACCCCCATGTCTTTCAATACACTCTCCAGATCCATTAGATCATTCCCTTCTTTAGACTACAGCTTTTATTTTTTATAGGTTATCTGATTGCCTTTTTCCACTATATCTACAATTCCAACAATCACAGCATCAACCGGTTTTTTAAAAGTTATTTCTGTCTGTCTTGCTGAACTCCCTTGAGACAGAATAACAACCTCTCCGACTCCTGCACCAACCAAATCCAAGGCTACTAAGTAATTATTTTTTTCTTCCGCTTTGTAATTGCAAGTTTTAGCTAAAAGACATTTCCTGCCTTTTATTCCATCATCTATTTGAGAGCTAACCACAGTGCCAATAATTATACCAAAAATCATTTTAACCTCTTTTTGTCTTTAGATACTAAAAGAATCAGATGCTTTTCTTGTTTTTTTTATAAACATATTCCCCTTCAATATCTATGGAATCAACGATAGAAATAATGGTTGCATCGCTCGGTTTTCCTTCTGTAGTATCAGTCATTCTCGAACTGCTTCCGGCTACATAAAACACAATTTCGCCTAATCCTGCTCCTACACTATCCATGGCTACTAAATAATCTTTTTTTCCTTGCATGTTCGAAGGATCAATTTTTTCCAAAAGTAGAAATTTTATTCCTTCAATTTTAGGTTCTTTTCTAGTTGATACAACAGTACCTACTACTTTTGCCAGTATCATATTGTATCCTCCTGAATCAAATTTTGTTAATTAGTCAGTTTCCATTTTATTTTTTTTGCCCTTAACCGGACCTCTTCCTAGTGGAAGCGCTGAATCTACATTGCTATGGGGTCTTGGAATAATATGAACAGAAATGACTTCCCCTACTTTTTGCGCAGCTGAATTTCCTGCATCCAGTGCAGCTCTTACCGCGGCTACATCACCACGTATAATTGCAGTATTGTATCCTCCACCAATTTTTTCGTATCCTACCAATTCTACTCTTGCGGCTTTAACCATCGCATCCGATGCTTCTACCATAGCAGCAAATCCTCTTGTTTCAATCATACCCAATGCATCTGTGTAAATATCCATTTTCTCCTCCTTAATGTTATTTTATTAACTTTATATGTTTTTTTATTAACATTGTAACATCTTTTTTAAATATGTCAAGTACTGTTTACTCTTTTCATAAAAGCATTTATCTTGGAAGCTTTAGGATGATCAGAAACTAAATTGGTATCCCTTTCATTAGCTTCTTTGATGTAAGTATTTTACGTTCTAACGTACTATCTAACTTTCGAGCATTAAAGCAGGTTGCTTTATTTCAGATTCTACTATAAGAAAGTTTGATTACGGGTTGAGTAAAAACAAAGAGAAAAACATTTATAAATTTTAGAGTAATTCTATGGTATCAATTTATAATCATTCAAATACTATCCCATTCATCTCTTATATCTGTGCTGTCTTGATGACCTTTTATAAGGTAATTCTTTTTTGTTTTGGAAATCCAATCTCGGAAAGAAAAATAGCTATCGAGCCAAAATTTTAACTATACTTAAACTCCTATTTACAGTGTTAACTAATTATTCAATGTTATCCGCAATCAATAAAAGTATTTTAAATTATGAATGGTTTGAGTCAATTTTCTTGAGGATTTTAAAAACCTTTTCTACATTTTGTAATTCTCTAAAAGTTGGAGTAAGCTGTAATAAGATATGATTTATACCAATACTTTCTAACCTCTGTATCTTTTGGGCTACTGTTTCAGGAGAACCAACTAATCCAGTGACCATGGTTTTATTGAATATATTCTTATAACCTTCCGTTATCTGGTCTACAACATTTTTTGCCTCTTTATCTGTATCTCTAATAAAAGTTAAAGCGGGCATAGCAAATTCAATTTTTTTTCTTCCTTTTTTTTTCAAGCGTTTATTCATATCTATAATATTCTCTTTTGTCTCTTTAAGACTACGCCCCTTCATCAACCATCCATCTGCCTCTTCAGAAATAAGGTTACGGGCAGATTCAGACATGCCCGCATACCATATTGGGGGTTTTGGATCTGGCTTTGGTTCAAGCACTCCTTTTGTTATTGAGTAATATTTTCCACTAAAGGTTACACTATTTTCTTTCCATAATCTTCTGATAATTTGAATGGCTTCTCTTGCCCGATCTACACGACTATTATGGCAATAAAATGGCAATCCATAAGCTTCATATTCCCGTTTAAACCAACCCGCCCCAATACTAAGCCAAAATCTACCATTACTAATCTCATTCAAAGTAGTTGCCTGCTTTGCTAAAACTGCTGGGTAACGAAATGCCTCACAAAGACAAGTATGGGTAATGATTACACTCTTGGTTGATTCTGCAATTGCCGATGCAAGGGTCCAAGCTTCCAATGAAGGAGCCTGCTCCCCCTTTATAGGATTTAACATATGATCAGGAATCCACAAAGAATCTATACCAATTTTTTCAGCTTTGAGACTCATTCTTTTTACATAATCAAATGAAGGTAGTTTATCTTTCTCTTTCTCAAAGTAGGTTCCATCAGCTTGCACCTTAACAGATTTACGACTCGGAAGCCATCCTCCATAAATAGGTAAATACATTCCAATTTTAATCATTTAAATACCTCTCTTATTTTTTTGTGTTACATTTTCGATATTTGCTATATTGGATCTAATATTTTTCTTGCATTATAATCAGTTTCATTTATAGATTCATTAACCTCATCAGCGGTTTTTTGTCTTTGTAAGATTACTATTATTTTTTTTAATTTTCCTGAAGTTTTATTTCCGATAAACCTACCATTGCTATTAATTTTACATATAATATATCGTAAAGCAACTCAACTATTTTCTTAATATTATATCCCAATTAGAACTTGTTATTGTTTGACATAATTCAACTTTCCCCATTTCCATTTGCTTCTTACACTACCAAGATTGTTAAACAGAAATAATGAAATAGAAAAAATTGTAACTTCAATTATTTCTAAAAACCAAGCTATTTTATTCTACTTGTCTGGAATATTATTCTATCAGACTCGTTATTTTTTTTCTTAATATATGTTATTTTATTAACATTTATTGTTAATTATCAAATATTATAACATATTGGACTAATTTGTCAATTAAATCTAATATAGTAAAAGCTTAATAGTTTTTGGTTAAGAGATGAATAGAAATGTGGGAATATTCGTAAGCTGGTTAATTGATTAAAATACAAAAGATTAGAAGAAATGGAGGAATGAACGTCGGTCTTTCGGTCTGTGAGTACAGGAAATAAAAATATTGAACCAAACTGATTCTAAAACTTCTTAGTCTGCAAATTAGAGAATTATTGAATTGGTGATTTTTTTTCTTTTGGTGAAAGAATGACCTCTGTCGGCAATTGAAAAACTGAGTCGATAGTCATCTTCACCTTATAGCTATTTGCTACAAAGTGCTTTACAAATGTTTTATTTTTCCGGGAAGATTTTTTCTTTTTTAATTGATATTTACATCGATGAGCATTGCAATTACAAATAGATTTCCCGTCATTGGAATAGATCACAATATGCAAAATACTGCTGTTGATATTTACCCTACCATCTGCTGTTAAAGTTGCCACCTGTGCAATCAGTCGATGTAAAATCCTAAAATATCTTTCCTTTCCAATTTTTTTTCTAAAGTAGGAGAATGTAGAATGTGCAGGGGTTTTTAGAAAATTATCAAAACCACAAAGAACACATAAACGAGAGTTAAATCGTAAGGCTTTAGCCAATTGCCGGTTGGAATCAACTTCACCCAACCAGATTAAAAGTTGTGATTTAAATAGGGCAACAGGTGTATATACCAGTTCCCTTCCTTCAGGATAGATATCTTTCAGTAAGGAAGGAAGGAAGGACCAGTCAATTGATTCAAAAAGAATTTTTATGGCATCATCATCTTTTATTTTCTTATATGCTTCATAGGTAGTGAAAGAAAGTTGTCTTTTTATTTGGTTACTCATAAAAATACAATCCCTAATTTGATTGAATCGAAATTGTTCAAATAAAATAGTATAACCTTGCTAGTGTTCTGGGGATCTATTGTCAGAATCTTAATTCTTTTCATCTGAGAAATCGATGCATAAAAAAAGTCTTAGCATTTTTTAATTTATTAAAAAATATTCTTCTTCGGTGTGGAAAAATTATTTATACTGTTATGATTTTTTTTCTTTCTTAAAAAGGCAGGTATGTCCAAGTCTTTATCGTTAATTTCATCTATGATATCAATCTCTTCTTTTTCAATCGGTTCAATTATTTCTTTTTTAACCGATATTTTATTAGAAATTGGCTTAACTTTATGATCATCATCATCATCTTTATTTTTTTCACATTGGGTAGCAATAACTGATACCCTAACTTCATCTTTCATTTTTTCATCAATGATGGCGCCAAAAACAATATTGGTTTCATCTCCGACTGCCTCTGAAATAATTTCTACAATTTCATTCACTTCAAATAAGCTCATATCCAAGCCACCGGTGACGTTGATAAGCAGAGATTTTGCTCCCCGGATTGACACTTCCAACAATGGGCTTGATATCGCCATTCTTGCAGCAGCAGAAGATTTTTTCTTTCCCTTTCCTGTTCCTATACCCACAAGAGATAAGCCGGCATCTTTTGCAACTGTTTTGACATCAGCTAAATCTAAATTGATTAATCCGGGAATAGTAATCAAATCTGCAATCGCCTGAACAGATTGACGCAATACTTTATCTGTCATTTCAAATGCTGCTCTCATAGATGTATCTTTTGAAACGATTTTCAGTAAACGGTCATTGGAAATAGTAATTAGAGAATCTACTTCTTCCCTTAATTCTTCAATACCTATTTCAGCTTGTATTTTTCTTTTTTTACCTTCAAAGGTAAAAGGTTTTGTAACAACACCAATCGTCAAAATTCCCTGTTGTTTAGCCAATTTAGCAATGACAGCTGATGCCCCCGTCCCGGTACCGCCTCCCATTCCAGATGTGATAAATACAATATCTGCTTTTTCTAAAACTTTGGCAATTTTTTCTTTATCGTCTTCGGCAGCTTTTTTCCCTAATTCGGGATTACCACCGGTACCCAATCCGTTAGTGAGAGATTTACCGATTTGTATCTTTTGATGTGCCTGGGAAAGTGCTAATGTCTGTAAATCGGTATTTACTGCAATTAGGTCAAGGTTATTTAAACCTTGACGTGCCATTTCTCGAATTGCGTTATCTCCTCCACCACCGACACCGACAACTTTTATATTAACGAATTGTTCAGAATCTTTTTGAGGGGTATTCACTGGTTCTGATAATGTTTCTTTTCCATTATCTTTAACTTCAATTTTTTCCTCAATTCTAGAAGAAGTATCTCTGATTAAATCTTCTTTATATTCCAGAATTTTGCTAAATCCTCGCCCCAACGTTTTCTTTTTCAAATGACATCACCTCTTGCCCAAGTTTATAATAATCCACAGCCCCATGTGATCGGGGACTATAATACAAGGCTGGTACTCCCTGGCTACTTGCTTCTACTAATGTAATATTTTTTCTTATTATGGTTTTAAATAGACTATCTCTAAAGTACTGCTTGATTTCTTCCATAACTTCTTTTGCTAAATTACTTCTCATATCTGCTATCGTAACTAAAATGGATATTTTTATCGAATGGTTTAAATTTCTTCGAACCAATTCAGTTGTTTCAATAAATTCTTCAATGCCTCTTAAGGCAAAAAAGTGAGGTTGCATTGGGATAATTACTTCATTACAGGCCTTTAATGCATTCACGGTCAATATTCCCAAAGAAGGGGGACAATCAATGAGTACATAATCAAATGGTATTTTACATTCCCGGATGCTGGCAGCTAAAAAATCTTCCCTTCCAATCTGATCAATAAGTTTATACTCGGCACTAGCAAAATCAATGTTTGTAGGAGCAACAAATAGATCATCTGCTTCATTATAACTCATTTTCACTACAACTTCTTCTAATTTTAGCTTGTCTTTTGACCGGGAAGGTTCCATAACATTCAACATGGTTTTCTTTATTGTATCCGGTTCAATGCTTAAACCCAGGGTGGTATGTGCCTGAGGATCCAAATCGATTAACAATACTTTTTTTCCCATCGAAGCTAAGCTGGCACCCAAATTAATAGTGGTTGTGGTCTTTGCTACTCCACCTTTCTGATTAGCAATAGAAATTATCCTCACACCCCATCCCTCCAACATACTATAAATTAATTTGTATATTATCCTGCTGTGATTATATCATAATTTTTTAAATAAGAAAAAAAATATTTGAATAAATATTAACATTTTATCTCGTCAAACATCTACTGTTTTTATTTTATTTTTTACTCAAAAAGAATATAATATTTTATGTTTTTATTCATTGGAAAGAAATGAATTATGTATTAAAGTTTCTAACTTGGAAATGAAATAAAAATCGATACTGCTTAATATCCTGCGGACTATAATTGCACTTGACTTTTTAAATGGTTATGCATATACTTGGTATTAATAGTAAATACTAGTAGTAAGTAATATAATAAATAATAATATGGAAGGAGGAAGTATTATGCATGTAAATACAATATTTGAAATGCTAAAAAACACCGTAGATGCAAATAAAGATAGAATTGCTTTTCAAATAAAAAAAGGTAGAAAATTTACCTCTATCAGCTATCAAGAATTTTATAAAAAAGTGAAAAATTTCGGAACAGGGCTTTATAGTATCGGTATAAAATCATTCGACCACGTTGGGTTAGTAAGCGAAAATCGTTTTGAATGGATTATTTCTGATTTATCAATTATTGGATTAAGGGCAGTTGATGTTCCCTGTAGCGGAACCAGTTCATCTCAAGACATTCATTTTAAACTCAAACATTCCGATTCGGTTGCAACTATTCTTGAAGGAGAACAACAATTTGCAGAATTCTATAGTATGTCGCATGATCTTCCCCAAATAAAAACAGTCATCTTATTCGATAAAATAAAAGTATTTTCGTTTAAAGAAGATGTTCCGGAATGGGTAATTCCAGTGAGCTATGAACGTGAAGGAAAAATAACTGATAATTTTAAGTCTGCTCTTGATTCATTTTTAAGAAATGGTAACAAATATATTTTCGTCTCGGAAAAAGCAAAAATATTTTTGAAAAATCACTTGAATAATGCTTCTGAGAAAATTCCCAGCAATAATCATGATAAAAATTCTTCAGATGATATAAAAAATGATTTATTAAAAAGATTAATTGTCATCAAAAAAGACCATAACCAAACATCCCCTTTTTCTGTTTATTTGTTCGATACTCTTAGCGAAATCGGTCAGAAAAAATTGGCACAAGGAAATAAAAGTTTTTTAGATATTTCCAAAACTGCCTTACCGGAAGACCTGGTTACTATCATCTACACTTCAGGAACAACAGCAGAACCAAAAGGAGTTATGCTTCTTAATTCTAATTTCATGCACAATTTAAGAACAGCTCCCTCCTTTGTCGGTATAAGAAAAGAAGACAGGTTCTTATCAATCCTACCATCATGGCATATTTATGAACGGACTGTAGAATATTGTGCATTATGCGTAGGAGCTTCAACTGCTTATAGTAAACCTTACAAGCAAATTCTTCTACCCGATCTAAAAAGAATAAAACCAACTGTAATGTGTAGTGTACCAAGGATATGGGAAAGTGTGTACAAGGGAATTATGGATAATGTAAAAAAAGGAAGTAATTTTCAGAAAATGATTTTTAACTGGGCTATTAATATTGGGAAGAAGTATAAAGAAGCAGAAGGAATGCTCGAAGGAATTCTTCCCTTATATGACAGGGAGGAATTTAGCATTGAAGAACTTGCTTCTGCTAAAAGAAAGAAAAAATCATTAAGTTGGCAATATCATCTTGCTGATAAGATTGTCTTTAAAAAAATAAGAGAAATAACCGGAGGAGAATTGCGCTTCGCCATAAGCGGTGGAGGGGCATTGACCAAAGTCACTGATGAACTTTTTAATATCGTCGGACTTAAAGTCTGCGAAGGATATGGTTTGACTGAAACTTCGCCAATCATTTCCGGAAGAGTAGAAAAACACAATATCTTATTCACTGTCGGCCCAGCATTACCTGAAGTTAAAATCAAAATCGTAGATAAAGACAATTATAAAAAAATATTACCTAACGGCCAGGTTGGTGTAGTTCTGGTCAAAGGTCCCCTGGTCATGAAAGGTTATTATAAAAATAAGAAAAAAACCGATGAAGTAATAAAAGATAGTTGGTTCGATACAGGTGATTTAGGAAAAAAGACTTTTAATGGAAAATATTTAAAACTAGTTGGTAGAATTAAAAATACTATTGTACTAAGAGGTGGAGAAAATGTTGAACCCCTTCCATTGGAAGGTAAATTAAAAGAAAGTAAATATCTTAGCAATAGTATTATCGTTGGTCAGGATAAGTCACGTTTAGGGGCATTGATTGTTCCTGATTTTGATGCATTAAAAACTTATGCGAAAACTAAAAATATAAAATATAAGAATCAAGAAGATCTCATTACTAAACCGGAAGTTATATCCTTGTATCAAACAGAAATAAAAAGATTAATTTCCAAGGAAAATGGCTTCAAACCCTTTGAGACAGTCATTGGTGTTGGACTACTTCCTAATGAATTTTCTATTGAATCCGGTGAGATGACTGAGACTTTAAAAGTAAAACGTTTTGAAATACATAAAAAATACAAAAAGCAAATTGATAAAATTTGCGGATAGGATTATTTTAATTTTTCAAATTTGCGAATAATCAGTAAAAAAAGTTTAACTTGAAATATTAAGCAGTTCTTAACTCTGGATAATATATTAATAGATAATTTAGAAAAACTAAATTTAATACTTAATTGAATTTTAGACACGATCCATGATACATATTTTTGTAGAAATAGAATATCCTGCTTATTATTGAAAGTATTATTAATCTTAAATATTTTTTTAGCATATTCGCAGATTATAATTTATTCTTGATAATGTGAAGGCGAGTTTATATAGAAATCATTTCCTTCTTTATTTAACTACATCTTGCTAAGTTTGTTTTATCAGGTAGTTGATAAAAATGTGAATTGACAATAAAAGTTGATTCAATTCACTAGAAAGTAATGAAAAGAAACTACCATAAACCATTCACTTGTCTAATTAATTATTTTCTTTTTCCAGGCTAATTTGACTAAAAATTAAAGCATTGTCATTCTGTGACGTTCTATATAAAAGTTAAATGTTAATGATCATATTAACTTAATTTTCAAAATGCAATAAGGAGGTAAGAGAATTAAATGAATACCCTGCATGCCATGCTAAAAAATAGTGTAAAATTATACGGTGAAAGAATAGCATTTAAAATAAAAAAAGGTAAAGTATTTTCACCAGTTACATTCAATGAATTCTATAATAAGGTTGAAAGGTTTGGAACGGGTTTATACAGTATTGGAATCAGGCAGTTTGACCACGTTGGATTAGTAAGCGAAAATCGTTTTGAATGGATTATTTCTGATTTATCAATTATTGGATTAAGGGCGGTTGATGTTCCCTGTAGCGGAACCAGTTCATCTCATGATATTCTTTTCAAACTTAAACATTCTGATTCTGTTGCAGCTATCCTTGAAGGAGAAAAACAATTTACAGAATTCCTTCTGAAGAAAGATGAACTTCCCGGTATAAAAAATATTATCCTAATTGATAAAATTAAATTTTTTTCCGATAAATCAGATGTTCCCGAATGGGCATCCCATATCTCTTATCAAGAGAATGGAAAAATAAGTAAGAAATTTCTTTCTGCTATTCACTATATGATAAAAAACGAACATAAAATATTTTTTATTTCTGAAAGAGCAAAAGATTTTTTAAACAATTACCTGGAAAAAAATATCATCAGCTTAAAAAAATTCTGTAAATCAAAGCACACTACTCAATTTATCCACAGTAGCCTATTAAAAAGAACATTAGTGGTAGGAAAAGTTTTCAATGTAAATCATTCACTGAATATCTTCTCATTTGATGAAGTAACCCAAAGAGGGAAAAATCTTTTAGCTGATGGAAACACTGATTTTAGCAAAATTTCCTCTAGCTCTCTGCCTGATGATCTGGTAACCATTATTTATACATCAGGGACAACAGCTAATCCAAAAGGAGTTATGCTTACAAATGATAACTTTATGCATAATTTGAGAGTACTCCCGAAAACTCAGAATTTGAACCTCAACGATCGTTGGTTATCTATTTTACCATCCTGGCACATTTTCGAACGTTTAGCCGAATATCTTATTCTCTCGTTAGGCGCTATGATGGCATATAGCAAACCATACAAGCAGGTTCTTCTTCCTGATTTAGTAGAAATAAAACCGACAGTCATGATAAGCGTCCCACGAATTTGGGAAAGCGTTTATAAAGGTATTCTGGATAAAATTAAAAAAGAAAGTTCCTTTAAAAAAATGATTTTCAACTGGGCAATCAAGGTGGGAGAGAAATACAAAAAAGCAGATGCCATCCTAAAAAATAAGATACCACTATTTGATAGTCTTGATTTTTCACCTGAAGAAAAAAACCGCTCCATTAGAACAATAAAAAGATTAGATTTGCAATTTAAAATAGCTGAAAAATTAGTATTTAAAAAAATTAGAGCAGTAACTGGGGGCAAATTAAGGTTTGCAATCAGTGGTGGAGGGGCTCTTCAGGAAAATATCGATGAATTTTTTAATACGATCGGTATCATGGTTTGTGAAGGGTATGGATTAACTGAAACTTCTCCATGCCTTACTGCACGCAATCCGAATAATTGGGCAATTTCTACCATAGGTGTTACCCTGCCTGAGGTTGAATTAAAAATTGTGGATAAAGATAACCTTGAAAAAGAATTACCGAATGGACAAACAGGTATTGTCCTCGTTAAAGGACCTATGGTCATGAAAGGCTATTATAAAAACAAGAAAAAAACTAACGAAGTCATAAAGCACGGTTGGTTCAACACCGGAGATTTGGGTAAAAAAACTTTTAATGGAAAATATATTCAACTGGTCGGAAGGATAAAAGATACTATTGTTTTAAGAGGCGGAGAAAATGTCGAACCTCACCCTCTAGAAGAAAAACTTCTTGAAAGCCAATACGTAAACATGCTCATTGTTGTCGGCCAGGATAAGCCACGACTAGGCGCACTTATCATTCCTGATTTTGAACCCCTTTCAGAATATGCTCGCACACATGATATTAAATTTGCAGATCCCAAAGAGTTAATTCAGAAAACTGAGATTATCGCACTATTCCAAAGGGAACAAAAAAGGTTAATCTCTAAAAAAGATGGTTTTACGTCATACGAAACGGTTATGGGAATTGCCCTACTTCCTGATGAGTTCACCGTTGAATCAGGTGATTTAACAGAAACATTAAAGATGAAACGATTTGAGATTCATAAAAAACATAAAGAATTAATTGAAAGCATTTGCGGCTAAAAAATTTAGTATCTAGGTAGTTGGAGAATATTAAAGAAACTACTTTAAATGGATCATTAAATATTTAAAATATCAGCAAATAAATATATATATTAAATCAAAGGTTAATAGAAGTAAAATCTTTATCAAAAATAAGGAGCATATTTGAAATATGCTCCTTATTTTTGATTATTTGTGAGTTTCAACTCGCTAAATGCTGATGTTGATACTCGATAATATTTTATTCCTTAGGAATAGTAAATCTTTGGAAGGGATAAATAATACTTGGATTATTTATTATCTCTTTGTTTGCTTCGAAAATCCTTCTCCATTTTTCCCCACCATTGTAAAACTTCTCGGCAATTATCCAGAGAGAATCCCCTCTTTTTACTTCGTAAAAATCAGGTTTACTTTTTTCAATGGCATCAGCCAGCAATGCTTCTAATTTATCTTTTTCTTTGGTCAATTCGGATATTTTCTGGCTAAATACCTGTTCTTTTTCACTAACCTCTTTTACAATCTGATCTTTTAAATCTTGAATTTCTGTTTCGTATTTACTGATACCTGCTGATAATTCGGCTACCATTTTGTCCTTCTCTTCGATCAAATTGTTTAATTTATCGGCACATTCCAAGTCTTTATCGCTCACTTCTTTGACAATCTGTTCATTCAATGCATTAATCTTAGTTTCATATTCTTCGATGTTCCCGGACAATTCTGTCATTTTGTTGTTTTTTTCAGATATATTTTTCTCTAGTTCTTCTTTTTGTTGAGTTAGGGATTCAATAATTTTTTCCCTTTTTGTTAAAAGCTCTTCTGCTGCTTTTAAATCTGATTCAATTTTTGTTTTTTCTTCGGTGAGCGCTTGAATCCTTTTATTATATTCTTCTTCTGTTTTATTCACTTCTTTTTCTGATTGCCCAGATAAACTTTCCAACTTACTTTCATAATCCTTTATATTCAGATTCAAATCAGTTATTATAGAATCTTTTTCGGCAATATGTTTTTCTAATTCTTCTTTTTGTTGAGTCAACTTAGTAATTGTATTATCTCTCTTCGAAACTAATTCTTGTGAAGTTTGCAAAGCAACCTCAATTTTTGTTTTTTCCTTAGTCAATAAGGAGAGAGATTCCTGGTAATTTTGTTCTTCTGTAACTTTATCCTGCGATAATTGAGTTTCTAATTCCTTAATTTTACCTGTATAATTTTCCAGCTTTAATACAAGTTCTTCTTTCTCTTTATCTCTTACTTGAAGCAATTCCTTTAATTCTGTTAACTGATCTTCTAATTTATTCTTTTCTTCAGTTAAAACTGATAGTTCTTCCTCATATTTTTTTCCAATTGCAATTTTTTCCCCTTCCAGCTTAGTTATTAACTCTTTAAGCTCTACTTCTTTCTTTTCAATGGTGTTGTTTAATTCAACAATAAGTTCATCTTTTGAGAGAATAATTTTATCAACTTCTTCTTTCTGTAAGTTCAATTCAGTAATTTCATTTTGTCTTTCCGATAGTGATACTTCAAGGTTGGATTTCTCTTCAATTAATGCAGATATGTTTTGATTGTACTCTTCCTCTAAATCTCCCTTTTCTTTTTCCAAAGACATTTTTAATTCATCAATCTGTGATTCCTTCTCTTCTAAGGTTGATTTTAGCTCAGATATGAATTCTTCAACTGAAGCTAGTTCTATTTTTTTCCCTTCAAGTTCATTTTTAGTTAGATTAGCCTGGTTATAGGTATAAACTGCAAATCCACCGATAACCAATAAAATAATAATTAAAATAATTCCCAGGTTTTTTGACATTTTTTACCTCCACCCTGTATCTTCTTCATAATACTCTATATATTATACGATAAAAATTCCTCGAATCCTTTTTTTAAATTAAAATAATACAATTTTTTTTAAATTATTTTGCTTAATCTTTAAATAGGTTTAAAATTCAGGTGGTGAGATTATGAATAAGGTGACTTGAAATTAATTGAGGTATCTTATATTGATGAAACCAAGATTAGGTAAAATGAATTTATCATCAATATTCAATTTGCTAGAATAATATTATTTTATAACAATTTTAACCACATTATCTGGTAAGGTGTTAACATGATAAGCCTTCTATTGATTATTTCCCCTGAAACAATATCATGATATCTCTTTGCATGTATCAGAAACTCATTTACATCGAGATGAACTTTCTGATATTTATTCGTAACGTTTATCAAAGTAATGATTTTTACTTTTTTATCTGGAGATATCCTTAATAGAGAAAAGATCTCTTTTTTTATAAATATTATTCTTTGATTGCCATTAGGATGAAAAGCAATCTCTGATTTCCTAAGATTGATTAATCGGATAAGTTCATTGAAAACTCTATATTCCCTGCTGTTTTTATCCGCTAATAATTCCTCAATTCTCGTATAGGATAGTTTTTTACGATTAATCGATCTTTTTTGACCTGTTCTTATTACACTATTTAAGTCATTTACAGTTCCAAATAAACTATGAATATAAATTCCCGGAATCCCTCTTAAAGATAAAATGATAGCTTGGGATGTGATAAATTTTTGAATATTCTCTTCAAGCGTTATCGCAGAATCTGCAATAGCACTATAATAAGTAATATTTAACTCATAAGGTTTTTTTGTCCCGTTCCTTGCATCTTTATAAGAAACATAGCCCCCTCTTTGAATGACATTTTCTAATACATTTTTTATTTCTTTCCCGTTTAGAATATTCTTGACAGGAACCACTCCTATCCCGTCATGTGTTGCTAAAATATTGAAAAAAGTAGCTCTTCCTGGTAATTCACCAATATTATTGATATATTCTAAGAGACGTAATGCGTTACCGGTATAGAAAGTATGCAGGACTAAAAAAGGTAATGCAAAATTATATACTAGCTGAGCTTCATTATAGCCATCCCCAAAGTATTTCAAGTTCTTCTTATAGATCACATTCGCCTCAGCGACCAATAATATTTTTGGAGAAATCTCGTTTACCACTGCTCTCATTATTTGAATGATATCGTGAACGGCTTTAAGATTGATACAACTTGTGCTTAAACATTTCCAGATATGTCCAATAGCATCCAGGCGAACCAACCTGGGATTCTTACTGCAATAAAATAATAGAATATCAATTATTGTTAACAACACATTTTCATTGGCATAATTAAAATCAATTTGATCACTACTGAATGTTGTCCAAAGATATACCTTTTTGTCATTTTTAGAAAATAATGAAAACAATGGATGGTCTCTTGCCCGTGTAACAGAGGATGAGTCAGGAATATTATTAAATTTGATAAAAAAATTATTATAATCTTTATTACCTTTAAGATATTCTTTAAACACTTCACTTTGCGCGGAAATATGATTAGCCACTAAATCTATCATCAAGTTACACTTCTGATTAATCTCACTAATATCTTTCCACGTACCCAAAATAGGATTTACTTTTTTATAATCGATAACTGAAAAACCATCATCTGAAGAATAAGGATAAAATGGCAACAAATGGATAATGTTAATGGTGTTACGAAGATATTTATCAATAAGAATCAGTAAGGATTTAAGCGGTTTTTTTTTAGGTATTTTAATATTGTCCCCATAAGTAATAAGAACTATATCTCTTTCATCCAGAAACCTAATTTTCTTTAGATCAAAAGAAATCTTTGTTTTATATTTCGCCAATAGTTCATTAATTTTTTCAATAAGTAATTTACTTTTTCTTTTTCCATAAAGTTGAAATGATTTTTTTTCGATGATTCGAAGATTTTCTTTTGATATCACCACATCAATACCTCTTTTTCATAGAGTATCTTCTTTTAACACTTCAGAATATATTTCAATTTCATCGAATATTCATTTATTTACTAATGTCACCTAAATACTTATATTATCGACTCAAGATATTTTTTCAGGGAGTGCATCGAGTAAAATTCCACCCCCAGTTTATAATTTAATTCGGTAACTACTTTTCGATAAGTTGAATCTGTCAGAAATTTCATAACTTTTTTCGCAGCTTTTTTAGTAATAGATGAATCAATGTAGTACAAACCTCGCTTATCTTTTCCAGATATTTTATTCCCAAGTGAGATGACTTTAAAACCTTTCTCTTTGATGTCCTCAGTAAATACCTTATATTCATATATCACTATAGGAAGCTTAGCATTTACTGCTTCCAGAAATTGGTTTCCCCAACCTTCATAAAAACTGGGATATGTCACTAAATCAGCTAGGAGATAAGTATCCCAAAAAGAGTAAAATTTGCTATGATCCAGCATTTTTCTATTTCTATCCACGATATCACTTATAAATAAAGCTTGAATACCTGTTCTTTTAATTTTTTCTCTCAATAATTTAAAATACTCAACATTTTCAATTAAATTAGGAAAAACCAAAATTATTTTACTTTCCTGATTAATCTTTCTCTTTTTATAGAATCCTCTTTTTTCTATGAGTGCAACATTTTTTGGCTTGGATAATTCTTTTACCAGGTCAATAGCTAATCCGATTCCCTTTCTGGGAATAATACGTGTTGCCTGTAAAATAACGATATCGTTAGGTTGAATTCCAATTTTATCTCTAAAATCGCTATTATAATCATCGATTTTCCAATTACAGTTATCGAAATCAAAAATATTGGGAATAACCCGGGATTGAATTCTTCTTCTTTTTTTTAATTCATTTTTCGCAATACTATTGATAACAATATGATGGATCAATCGATTATCAGGCGGAAAATAACGTGATAATAGATGTTGAACTGAACTGAGGGTAGGTTTATTGTAATAATGTCTTTCCCAAAAAAAATCATGATGATGGGCTATTGTTTTAATTTTACATAATTTGACTACTTTATAAAGGGCAATTGATGCTGGAATATTTAAAGGTAAAGCCCAAATATTTTCAACAACTAGGATGTCTATTTCATTTTTTTTAAAATAATAATTAATCCGAGATTCAATAAATTCAACTATTTTATGTATTTCATCTAGAAATTCATCTTCTGAATTAAAATCTTTAAACGAATAAAATGCATTTTTGTAAATTATCCTAATAAGTGGACAGCCTAAATATAATTCTGGAATAATGAAAGAATCGATTCCTGACGCTTCTCCGGCTATTAAAAATACTTTATGCCCCATTTCCTCTAAAGTTTTTTTCCATTTATCAATCTCTAGAGAAACACCATCCGTCATTCCTACTCTAAAATGGCAGAATGCTATATTACTCATACCCCTTCCTTATCCTTTTACTCCACCGGCAACCAGACCTTTTTCAAGGTATTTTTCAAAGCTTAAAAATAAAACTATTATGGGCAAGGTGATAATGACTGAGGCAGCCATTACCAAATCCCAGGAAGTATGATAAGAACTATAAAGCCTCACCAATCCCAAAGGCATGGTGAATTTGTTTGAATCATATAAAAAAACAAGTGCATATAAAAATTCGTTCCAGGCAATCATAAAGGTATATATGCCTACTGAAGCCATGGCTGGCACAGAAAGGGGAAGAGTAATCCTGGTTATCACTTCAAATCGATTGCATCCATCTACTAATCCAGCTTCTTCAATCTCAGCAGGAACTGTTCTAAAATATGCAGCCAACATATACATTGAAACCGGTAAGGTCTGCGCCAAATAGGTTAAAATCAAACCATTTAGATTATCTACAAATCCTAAATTTGCCAACAAGGCAAATAAAGGAATAATAAGTAAAATCCCTGGAAACATATACACTAAAAGAATTGATCGCATCAAAAGCGCTTTTCCCTTAAATCTTAATCGGGCAATAGCATATGCACCAAAACATGCCAGCATTAAATTAAGAATAGAAGTAAGGAATGCTACGTAAAAACTATTTCGTAGATACAATATAAAGCCTTCTTCAAATAATACCCGCCAATAGGCTTTAAAATGAAAAGTCTCAGGCCAAAATTTTGGAGGGTAAGCAAATAGTTCTGAAAATCCCTTCATGGAAGAGATAAACATCCAATAAAAAGGAAATAAGATGACTAATAAAAACATAAAAATACTGGCAATAATTCCAATTTTACCAAATATATGCTGATTTTTAGCGATTTTATTCATCTAAGTTGCTCTCCCATGATAATAATTTATCATTCATAAATTACCAGTCAAGGGCATATTTTATATAAAAAATCATAAATACACCCAGAATCATAAATAAAAACATGGAGGTTGCAGAACCTAATCCAAAATGATTCATGCCAAAGCTGAATTCATAAGTTAAGACAGGTAAAACTTTAGTTCCTGCTGAACCACTGGTTAACAGATAAATGTCGTCAAATTTATTAAAGGTCCACATCAACCGTAATAAAAATAATGTCCCTAATACATATCTCAGTTCAGGTAAGGTTACATAAAAAAATTTTTTAATAACACCGGCACCATCTATATCCGCTGCTTCATATAATTCATCCGGAATCGCTTGAAGCTGAGCTAAAATCATCAACATGGCAAAGGGGAAATATCTCCACCCCTGAAATAATATAACAATCAGCATTGCCCAACCCCTCTGTGATAACATTGCAATAGGTTTAGACCAGATATTCGAACTCATCATTGCCCAGCTGACAACACCATTTACCGGATTTAACAACCACTTCCAGATAAAAGCTACTGAAACAACCGGTGCAATATATGAAAACAAAAAAATTGCCCGGACTAATCCTCTGCCTTTGAATTTTCTATTAAGTAGAAGAGAAGCTGACAAACCTAAAGCAATCGAAAAAATACTCCCTGAAAAAGAATAAATAATTGTAGCTCGAAGGGCATCCCGAAATAAAAAATCTTTTGCTACTCTTATATAATTATTCAATCCAACAAAAGGCGCTCCACTTTCTCCAAGGTTTCCCAAAGTTACTTCATGAAAGCTAATCCATATGTTAAAGAGCGCTGGATAAATTACTAAACCAAAAACAATTATAAAAGTCGGAATGACAAACCAATAAGCCAACCTTGCTTCTCTCTGTTTTAAAGTTAATAATTTATCTTTCGGCATTTTTTCCTCCGATTACAAGCAGGACTATGCAGCTTTAATTTAATCTGCATAGTCCATGCATTTATTACTTTAACAATTTTATGTCATATGCAAATCTTACTGCAATGCTTCAGTTTGTTCCTGTAGCCAGGCAGCACCTTGCTCCGGAGAGATATCTCCAGTAAGAATTTTTTCAACAACAATCGGTATCAATTTTCTTCCATAAACATCCGAAACTAAGGGAACGATCTTTCCATCCATGAATCCCCATCGTTGAATCAAATCCATTCCACCTGCGACATCGGCCACTACTTTCGGATCATATAGGCTGAATACTTTATGTTTTAGCCACTCACTTACAACACCTTTACGTACCGGAACCTTTCCACCGGGACTCATATATAGAATATCTACATATCCAGGCCCTAACAGGTATTGAACCCATTTAATTGCTGCATCTGTATTTGCACCTTTAAAAATTCCAAGAGTAACCAGCTGCCCATAAGATGCCTTGATACCTGAAGGACCCTCGATTATCGGTGCAAATCCTGTATTCTTCGCCAAATCGGTAACTGTGACTTTGTAGTCTTCAACTAATCCTGCAATATCATCCATGATGTAAGGTGAATAAAACATCATTGCAGCCTGACCTACAATATAATACTGTCGGGCTTCTCTCCAATAGGTCGCACCGGGAGGGCCATAAGCTGCTAACTTTGTATAATAATCTAAAGTTTCCACCATTTGGGGAGTATTCATAACAATATTTCCATCCTTATCAAAAGCAGTAACTCCATTCGATAATGCAAATGGTTCAAAAACCTGTTGAGTATATACCTGCCCCGGATCAGTACCGATCACTATCCCATACATGGCTTTTGAAGGTTCGTAAAAAGCTTTAGCAGCACCCATAATCTTATCCCAACTTGTCGGAGCATCCAATCCTTTTTCTTCAAATAAATCTTTTCTATACCAAATTCCCTGCACCCAACCATCAATCGGAACAGCTGCCCATGTGCCGTCTACAGGTGAAAGTACCAGGTCCAAAGCTCCCTTGAAAAAAGAAGTATATCCCATGTCTGCAATTGCAGTCGTAGCAGCTTTTGCATCTAATAATTCATCCAGAGCAAATCCTGCAACATATTCTAGTCCAAAACGGCCAACATCCGGCAATCTTCCCGCAGCCTTGGCAGTAGCTAGCTTTGTAGGAATATCCGGCTCATCAACCGGTATCACTTTCACCTCGATTTCCGGATTGAGCTGCATGAATTTTTGGGCTAATTCTTCCTGGACATCTACCCTGGATTTTTCATTATCTGTCGTCCAAAATTCAACAACTGTCTTTTGAGCAAAAGAAAATATACTTATAGTAAATACCATCATCAAAATTAAAAGTAAAATTATACTCTTTTTCATTTTTCCACTCCTTTAATTTTAATAAATTTAGATATTTTAATGAAATAATCCTCCTTTCCCTATTTTTTACCAGTATCTCGGTTTTATTTTTATCAAGGTGTCAGAGCTCAAGGCGATTATAAAATTCATTAAGTAAAAAATCTTGTATTCTGTGAATATTAGATGTTTTCTTTGAATTAAAAAAATCAATAGTAGTTTTTTTCTGTAATCTAGGCTAAACTTAATGATTCTTGTAAATATATATTAGATATCTAAGCTTGCTGTAAGATTTAACAAATGAATAAATTAATTGATAAGTAATTCCATTTCCGCCATTAATCAAAATTTTTACACTTAATTTTTCCAAATGTTATCTGAATAAGAATACCGAAAAGATTGATTTAAAAAATTGGTTTAAAGGTGGTTCTTTTGTGGTTTGTTTTTTTGTGAGGTTCCCTCTTGAAAAGAGAGTAGAAACATCTATATCTCCCAATACTTTAGCATTAGTATAGTATTAATGGTATTAATAAGTGTCTAATAATATTGAATTTTAGATATTTATAAAAGATTCTTTTGATTTATTATACATGAATCAAAAAATAAATACAAATCGAGAAAATGCGAAGTGTATGCTTTTTCTATACATCTTCTTTACAAAAAAAGATGATTTCTGATTGATTTGCCAGATTATATTATATATTTTTAAGTGAAATACCATTTATCTTTTCATAAAATAAAGCTAACCCACCATGGTCTATTTCAGTATATCCTTCCGCTATTAAAACTTGGATCATTTCCATTAATTGAGCCGATAAAGGCATAGCAGCATGTAATTCCCGGCTAGTTTCTAAAGCATTCGTCAGGTCTTTCAGATGTAATTTCAATCTGAAACCCGGATCAAAATCACCTTTGAACATCCTGGGAGCTTTATCAGTCAAACATTGACTCCCCGCTAATCCATTCTTAATGGCATGGAATATTTTTTCAGGATTAACTCCTGCTTTTTTACCAAGAATTAAACCTTCAGCAACTGCAGCAATATTTATAGCAACAATGACCTGGTTGACTAATTTAGTGGTCTGACCCGCTCCGATTTCACCAACTAAAAATGGTTTCCCTAAGACTTCAAGTATAGGAAGGCATCGCTGGAAAACCTCTTTTTTACCACCAACCATAATGGCTAAAGTCCCTGATTTCGCCTTTTCCTGACCACCACTTACCGGTGCATCCAGCATATCAACTCCTTTTTTCTCTAGTTCATTTGCGATTTCGCGCGTAACAAGTGGAGCAATCGAACTCATGTCAATTAATATTTGTCCCTTATGAGTTCCTTCAATGACACCATCTTTATCTAAAACCGCTTTTTTTACATGAGGAGAATTTGGTAGCATGGTGAGAAGTATATCGCATCTGGAAGCTACTTCTTTACAAGAAGTTGCTTTTTTGGCTCCATAATCAGTTATTTCCCGCAAAGCGCTCTGATTAACATCAAAAGCTACGATAGAATAATTTGCATCTAAAAGATTTTTTGCCATGGGTTTCCCCATAATCCCCAATCCTATAAATCCGATTTTTTGCATAACCTAAACCTCCCTGGAAATACAATCAATTTAAAAAATGATAAAGTATCTAATATTATAATTATTAGACATTTTTAAAAAATTCATTCATAAAATCTTGAATAAACTACATGATTTCAAAAGTAAAAGAATCTCCACAGTTTAATAATTTGGTACTTCCCGGAAAATTATCCCTTAGTTGGCACATAGCTTCTTTTCCGGAACAATGAAGGGGTAGAAGTATTTCCGGATTCCATTTCTCCAATTCAGAGATGGTATATTTAATTCTTTCCTTTGATGCACCTACGAGATGAAGCCCACCTATAATACCATAACACTTGCTCTTACCTGTTAATTGTTTTGCTCTCTCAAGCGTATTAATTAAACCAGCATGGCAGCAACCGCAAAACAAGAAAAAACTTTCTTCATTTACATCTATAATTAGAGACAGATCATCATCTACTTCGTCATCTAGCCATTTACCCTCAATCACTTTACGAAAATCAGGATTATTTTCATAAATATTATTTCGGGGAATTTCTCCGGTTGTCCTGAGAAATGAATTGATCTTCACCGAATCTTTTGATAGCAATAATTCGCCACCCGCATTAATAATCTCCTCAAGTTGAAAGGGACTGGAAATTGTTCTAAATCCACCAACATAACTGATTCTTGGAATAAAAATATCGGGGTGACCAATAACCGGAATCTTTTTCTTGGAAGACTCTAACAATCCTTTTAGTCCGCCAATATGATCATAGTGCCCATGACTGAGAATAATTGCTCTTAACGGATAATTTTTCGCCTTGATGCCATATTCTGTCATATTATGGTTTAAAGTAGAAAATTCCTTTCCACAATCAAGTAAATAATTTTCCTGATAGTCTTCATCATGGATTTGAATTAAAATGGAGAGACCATGTTCTGCTAAGTAATTACCTTCCCCAACAACATTATTTGCCAATATTCCTAATTTTATCTTTTTTTTCATCAACAAGCCTCCCCATACACAGATATCTAACCATTTTATAGTCAAAAATTGAAGATTCATATTATAATCAATTTTATTTTTTCAAATTTATAATATGTATGATGTCTATCCTGTTAAACCAAAGTCAACCTATTTCACTTCGATTAACTAAAATATCCTTTCTCCTTCCCGATTAATATGCGGTACCTATCATTTTTTCCGGTAGCCAGGTAATGATTCCCGGGAATATAGAACAGAGAACCAGAGTAATCATAATAATGATTATAAAAGGAATAACACCTTTTATAATATGCGCCATCGTTATACCAAGCTCAGGCGATGCAGTTCCTTTTAAAACAAAGATCGACATTGCCATTGGTGGTGTTTGAAAAGCCATCTGTAGATTAATACAGACCATCATTCCTGCCCATAAAGGATTGAATCCTAATTGTGTTAAAATCGGTGAAAAGATGGGCACAATGATAAAAACGATTCCAATCCACTCGATAAACATCCCCAGGAGAAATACAATTAACATAACAACCGCGAATGAACCCCATTTTCCTCCGGGAACAGATAAAATAAGATTTGAAACAACTTCGCCACAACCGGCACTCATAAATACACCTACAAATGCATAACATAATGCAGCAATGAGTACAACAAAGGAACTCACTCGTAGGGTTTCAATCGATGCGACCTTTAACAATTCCCAACTAAATTTTCGATAACCAATTGCCAATAATATTGAAGCAAGGCTACCCATTGCAGCCGCTTCGGTTGGTGGCGCAATTCCGCTAAAAATGGTGCCTAAAACTGCTAATATCAATAATACCGGAGGAACCAGTGATTTTATCAATTTTATCAACTTTTCAGACGAAAATGCTGTAACATTTTCCGCAGATACTGCCGGGGCAAGTTCAGGATTCAAATAACACCGAACAATAATGTAAGTAATATATAAGCCCGATAAAATAAGGCCGGGAAATACTGCTCCCATAAACATCTGTCCAACGGAAAGTCCAGCTTGCGGACCATAAACGACAAGCATGATACTGGGGGGAATTAAGATTCCCAGCGTTCCTGCAGCCACAATGGTTCCGGAAGCAATTGATTTATCATATCCTCTGCTTACCATTGGACCCAAAGCAATCAGTGTTAAAATGGTTACAGATGCAGCGATAACTCCCAGGCAGGCAGCTAAAATAGTCCCAAAAATAATGGTTACAACTGCAAGCCCACCCCTTAAACCACCAAGAGATTCATATAAACTCTCATACAAATCCTTAGTTATCCCTGAATGTTGCAAAATTACACCCATAAAGGTAAATAAAGGAACTGCCAGATAGGGATAATTCAAAGAAAGTTCATAAAATCTGCTATAAAGTATATGGTAAGTAATATCCGGACCAAATGTTAAAATTCCCACAAAAAATGCAACACTGCCTATTACAAAAGCAATGGGGAAACCTGTCAATACAAAGGCAAAAACGCCTCCCAACATAAAAAAAGTAGTTAATTCAGTGCTAATTTCAATCAATTGGTTCACCTCTTAAAATAAAATATAGGTCCCGGATAAACCTTGCAACACCCTGAAGAATCAATAGAAAAATCCCTAGTGCAAAAACAGTCCGGTAAGGGGCAGCTGGTGGATACCAAAAGCTATGAAACATAACTTCATTGATTTTCCAAGCTCTGACTGCCCAGTGTATTGAAAGTTTCAACATGATAATCATCAATGGAAAAAAGAATACAACCGAACAAATAACATTCGTCAATGCTTGCTTTTTTGGAGAAAGAACATTATATATTACATCTACTCTGGTATGAGAGTCATGCAGATAGACATAAGATGCTCCGAGCAAATAAACCGTACCCCCTGCCATACATAAGCTATCATAAGCCCAAATAGTAGGCGCATTAAAGAAATGCCTTAAAATGGTATCATATGCGCCTACTAAGACAAGGAGAAAAGCAAACCATTTCCCGATAGATCCAGACATCATACTAATCGAATCAATCAATTTTAGTACTTTTTTTAAGGTGGTCATACTTTTAACTCCTTTATTCGTTAAAATAATTCATTAGTTTACTTGTTTTAATTTAAAAATCTTGAAGATTAATAAATCGTTGAGTATGCTTTACCATAATCCTTCATAGAATTATAGATTTCACCAAAGATCGGAGGTTCCTCTGCTGATTTTTCTTCATAGAATGCTGCAGCTTCTGCTAAAAGTGCTTCTTCTATTTCTACCGGGACTTTTAGTACTTCACATCCTGCTTCTTTAAATTTATCAACTGCTTTTACAGATTCATATACCAGATATTCATGTTGTGCTTGAGTCCACTTATCAATCTCATCACGTACCAACACTTTTAAATCATCTGGTAAAGCATTCCATGCATCTTTATTGACATAGAAACATTGTGGATCACTTGGTGCTCTACTCGGTGAAAGATATACATATTTTGCTACTTCATTAAAATGCATGACCCAGTTTGATGCTAAGGTTGAGTATTCAAATGCATCAATTGTGCCTCTCTGCATAGCTTCGTAAAGTTCTCCACCCGGGATAATGACAGTTGCAGCACCCATTCTTGCTAAAATTTCGCCACCATCTCCCATGCAACGTGCTTTCAAGCCCTTGATGTCGTCTAAAGTATCAAGTCTAACTTTGGAATGGAAAAAAACTTCTTCTGGAAGTGGGGATAAAGCACCTGGAAAAGTCATAGTATTATAATCAGCCATCATTTTGTTCATCAATTCTGCTCCACCACCATAGTTAAACCAGGTTCTTAAGGCTTCACCTGGGAGCCCGCCTGGTCTTGAACTAATCAATCCCGCACAAGACCATTTGTCCAATTGGTACATCGGACATGTATAACACATTTGTAGAACACCTTCATGAACTGCATCAAGCTCTTTATATGCCGGTACAACAGAACCACCAACAAATGGTTTAATGACTAAACGTCCGCCACTGGCTTCAGTTATAGCTTCACAACATTTATCATGATAAATCTGTGACGGATCGGTAGCCGGGCCATGGCCCGAAGATTTCCATACAATTTGGTCTGCAGCCATAACAGAAGTAGCACTAACCATCAGAAATACTATTGCAATGACTGAAATTAATGATATAAATACTTTTTTACGAGAAAACATCTTAATTCCTCCTTTAATAATTTTTAGTGTTTCTCAAGAAAATTCACATTAAAGCACTGCTCTAAATAATATATTATTTTTCAAGCTAAATCATGATAGTAGTGTAAATTTACAATTCACCCCCTTTCAAAATTTTGAAGAATCCTCATTCTAGTTCTTTCAATGACTCAAATAAACAATCAAATTCCTATTTTGAATTTATTTTTGGTTTTTTAAAAATATTTTTGCTTAATCTTCCGGATGATTATCCCATTGTTTTTTTAAAAATTGTTTAATACAGTTTTTGATTAAATAAATTTTATTTTCCTTGGATTCGGTTAATTTCATGGGTGGGTCGCTTACTTTTATTAAATAATCAATGCCGTATTGATATACAATTTCTGCATCTTTTTCTATAATTGCACCAATGGCCAGAACAGGTACTTGATATTTTTTAGCAACTTTTGCAACACCTATGGGCACTTTTCCATAAATCGTCTGATAATCAATCTTTCCCTCACCGGTAATCACTAAATCAGCATCTTTTAATGCCTCTTCTAAATTAACCGTTTCAATCACTACTTCGATACCGGATTTTAATCTGGCATCCAGAAAAGCCATTAAACCGGCACCAAGGCCCCCAGCGGCTCCTGCACCGGGAATATCTTTTACATCTTTATTTAATGTCTGGTTAATCAATGCAGCAAAATGGGCTAATCCTTTCTCTAAAATCTGCATCATTTTCTCATTTGCACCTTTTTGCGGACCATAAATTCTAGTAGCCCCAGAAGGACCACAAAGAGGATTTTTTACATCTGAAGCAACAAGTATTTTAAGTGAAGATACCCGACTATCCATTCCACTAGTAATAATAGAATCAATTTTACATAATTCGGCGCCACCGTAACCTATCTCTTTGCCTTCCAAGTCCAACAAACGAATACCGAGTGCCTGAACCATACCAGCCCCACCATCATTGGTAGCACTTCCGCCAATTCCTATAATCATCTTTTTGCATCCCTGGTCAAGGGCAGCTTTGATCAATTGTCCAGTTCCATAGGTTGTTGTAATTAATGGATTTCTTTGTTCTAGAGGAATTAATGTTAAACCGGATGCTTCCGCCATCTCAATAACTGCAGTTTTTTGATCACCTAAAATACCATATGAGGCTAAAATTTCTTTGCCGAGAGGGTTCATGACTTCCTGGTGTAATATTTTTCCACCAGTTGCATTGACTAAACAGTTAACCGTGCCTTCACCCCCATCAGCTAGAGGAATTTTTATTGTTTCAGCATCTTTAAAAACTGACTTAATTCCTTTTTCAACTGCATCTGCTACTTCAACAGCCGTCAAACTTCCCTTAAATGAATCTGGTGTAATTATAACTTTCAACTGAATTTATCCTTTAACATTTTATAATTCTAACCACTTTAATTATAGTTTTGAAATATTAGAATTACTATAGTTAAAAAGACGAATAATTCTATTATATTTTATCTTTTTTTGTGCATTTTAAACAATTTTGTTATATTTTTATTTTTTATCACAGTTCATCGAAAGGCATTCCCTTTTTTATGAGTGTTAGTGGCAATATGTATTGGAGAAATTTAAAAATTTATTTTATACATAACCTAAATCGTAAAAAACTTCTGAG
>Ga0272442_10002213_pt1 | contig 28536 bp, 21 predicted proteins | sample SSMForm2O_FD_200262 | JGI IMG/M metagenome (GOLD analysis project Ga0272442, IMG submission 200262) | Marine sediment archaeal communities from Little Sippewissett salt marsh, Falmouth, MA, United States - SSM-Form-2O | ecosystem: Environmental > Aquatic > Marine > Wetlands > Sediment ...
ATTATTGAAGTTCCCCATAGCATTAAACTGAGATATCTAACTTGTATATTTTTGGTTTTACAAACCAAATTGCAGTTACAGTTATTGCCACAATTAACGTAGTTACAAGCCACATGATATAATTTTACTCCGTAATACAATTTTTTATTTAGTGACACGGAAATATTTATATGATATTTTAAAATTTTGGTAGCAAAAAGTTAAAAATTGTGCTACTAATTAATGTAAAGTGTGTTAGAACCAATAAAAATTAGTAACCAAATCAATTCTATTTCAAATTTTTGATGTTATTTGCTTCTTATGCTATTATACTCTTGGAATAAAAAATATATTCGTATTTAAAAGCATGATTATGAGATATTCCAACCAATTTCATTTTTTAATTCTTTTCCCCATATAAATTATAATGAAAGATTAATATATTAAAAAAAATATCGGAGTTAATAAATAATAAAAATTTTTCATATGTTTCATACATCATTGAGCATTTATTTTATCTCTATTCTTATCCCTTTGACCATATAATGTATTTTTTCTGCCATTTTACATGCATGATCTGCACAACGTTCTAAATATCTTGCAACCATAACATATCTTGCACATCTTTCAATTTTTTTTGGGTCTTCCATCATATAAGTAATACATTCTCTAAAAATTGAATACCTTAGAGAATCAATATCATCATCTCTTTCAGAAAAATTATTTATTAAAGACAAATCTTCTGTTTTAAATGCCTTAAGCGCATCATTTACCATACTGCAAACCATTTCATTCATGTGGGGTATGCTAATAAGTTTTGAAACATGTGGTTGATCAATGATTTCTAGTGCAATTTTTGAGATATCCTTTCCATATCTGCCAATTCTAGCAAGATAAGTAATTATTTTCAAACAGCAAGCAATAGTTCTCATATCTTTTGCCATTGGCTGATACAATGCAATTAATTGAAACGCCTTTTCCTCAAGTTTTTCATCCATATCTGCAAGTTCTTCTTTTCGAGAGTAAACACGTTCTGCAATTTTCCTGTCTCTATTCTTTAGTGCTTCAACAGAAGAACTTAACATTTCTGTTGCATGATAACCCATTTTCAACACTTGTTCTTTTAGCTCATCTAACTCATCATGAAATTTACCTGACATTTTTTCACCTATCCAAATCTACCCGTCATATAATTTTCAGTAAGTTCCATTTTAGGATTTTCAAATATCTGTTCGGTATCCCCATATTCTATTAATTCACCAAGATAAAAAAATCCTGTATAATCACTAACTCTAGCTGCTTGTTGCATATTATGGGTTACTATAATTACCGTGTAATTTTTCTTTAAATTGTCAATTAGATCTTCGATTTTTGCCGTAGCTATGGGATCCAAAGCTGAACATGGTTCATCCATTAGAATTACTTTTGGTTCTATTGATAGTGTTCGGGCAATACATAATCTTTGTTGTTGACCCCCTGAAAGACTCATGGCTGATTCTTCAAGTCTATCTCCAACTTCTTCCCAAAGAGCTGCATTCTTAAGGCTTTTTTCAACGATAATATCAAGTTTTTTTCCGCCTCTTATACCATGTATTCTAGAACCATATGCAATATTGTCATAAATGGATTTTGGAAATGGATTAGGTTTTTGAAAAACCATACCTATTTTTCTGCGAAGAGGAACTGGATCGATTTCTTTTCCTAGAATATTAACATTATTCCAAATTATCGCTCCGGTAGTTCGACAACCTACTATTTCGTCATTCATACGATTAATAGAACGTAAAAGTGTTGTTTTTCCACAACCACTAGGGCCTATTAAAGCTGTTACACATTTACTTTTAATATTCATAGTAACATTTTTTATTGCATGATTATCATTATAATAAACATCAACATTTTTAATTTGTATATCTTCACTAATTTGAGATTCTTTTTGGTTTTTAAGAATCATATTACCAATCTCTCCTTGCTTGAGCTCGCTGTCGAATTATAATAGCAATTGTATTCATTGCTAGAAGAATAATAAGAAGAATAATAATTGTACTCGCTGCAAGAGTATGAAACTCAACTTGAGGTTGTGTTGTCCAATAAAAAATTTGAGTTGGAAGAGCTAAGAAACCATCAAAAATTGTTGATGGGATAGTTTTTGCAAATACTGCAGCAATAAATAATAAAGGTGCAGTTTCCCCTATAGCTCGCGAAAGTGCAAGAATGATACCAGTTAAGATACCAGGTGTGGCGTTTGGAAGTACATGATGACGGACAGTTTGCCATCTAGTAGAACCTACACCCAATGAAGCTTCTCTAAAACTATAGGGAATGGCTCTTAATGCTTCCTCTGTTGTTACAACGATAATAGGAAGAACCATGATTGTTAGAGTTAAACCTCCAGATAATAAACTTGGTCCAAAATTGAAAATTCGAACAAAAATTGTAAGACCCATTAATCCAAAGACAATAGATGGAACACCAGCAAGATTTTGAATAATACGTCTTAAAAATCTAGTATAATGTGTATCTTTGGCAAATTCATTTAGGTAAATAGCTGCACCTATCCCTAACGGTGCTGCAAAAATTAAAGTTATTAACATAAGATAAATTGAACCCATTATAACTGGTAAAATGCCCGCCTTAGAAGAGAATCGCGATGGAAAAGATGTTAAAAAGGAACTACTAATTCCATCTATACCTGAAAAAATAATATTAACAATTAATATTATAAGAAAGATTGATACACAGATGATACTTCCACTAATTAATGTGATTCCTATTCGTTGATTTAAATATCGACGCTTTAAAGTTAAAGATTTGGATTTTCGAATATTATTTCTTAAATAACCTAATTTATTTTTGACCCTTTTAAATAAATTTGATATTGAATTAATAAAGTCCAAAATTTTTTCAATAATTGAAATTATTAGGATATTTTTTTGTTTCGACTTTCTTGTTTTTTTAACCCTTGAACCTGTTTTGATTTGAATGACAACACGCGCTGCTATTGTATTTATAAAATAAGTTATTATAAAAAGAACCAATCCTACTGCAAAACCCGCAGAAACCGCTATTCCTGGTGGTATATCACCTGTTGCTACTTTTGCTATATATGCACTCATAGTCATTGTTTCTTCAAAAGGATTTAAAGTAAGATTAGCAATACTTCCTGCTGCAAGTACAACTACCATGGTTTCTCCAATTGCTCGAGCAAGCCCTAATAAAACGGATGCAATAATTCCACTTGATGCAGCAGGTAAAACTACTTTGGTTGCTGTTTCCCATTTAGTAGCACCAAGTGCAAGACTTGTTTCACGTAAATGGTTTGGTACAGCTTTCATAGCATCGTCAGAGATACTGATTACAATGGGCAATATCATTATTGCAATAACAACTATGGCACTAGCAGCATTGAAATAATTTGCATTAAAATATTCTCTAAGTATAGGGCTGATAAACATAAGGGCAAAGAAACCATACACTATTGATGGTATTCCAGCAAGAATTTCGATAATTGGCTTTACTATCGATCTCAATTTATAACCAGCAAATTCGGAGAGAAAAACTGCAGCTGCCAATCCCAATGGAGCACCAACTAATAGAGCACCACCTGCGATTAAGACTGTACCTGAAAGTAACGGTAATATCCCAAAACTTGGATTATTCCCACTTGGAATCCATTTTACCCCAGTTAGAAATTCTAAAAAATTTACTAATGGGTTAGTAAAGAAAGAAAAAGATCCTTCTGCAAGTGTGTATATGATGGCTATACTTATTGCTATTGCTGCACTTGCAGATACAAATAGTAAAAAAACTATAATTTTTTCACGAAAATTAAATTTCATATAAAATGGATTTTCTTCATCGGCCTTTTTAAATATTTTCTTTACAATTTTCATTCATAAGCCTCAGAATCCATTAATATAATTAAGTCTATTGAAGTTTAGACAATTGATCTGTTATAAGATTTTCATTTACTAGACTTAATCGTACATATCCCACCTCGGGGACTATGTCTTGTCCTTCCTCACTCAAAATGTAACTTAGATAATCATTTATTATATTGTCGTTTTTAGGAATACCATTTGTATAAATGTGTAATGGACGGGCTATAGGATAATTTGCTACATTATTTAAGGAAGGTTCTTCATATTTATTTCCATCTTCAGCGATCCAGACAGGTTTTACCAAAGTTGGATTTTCCTTGTAATAGGCAAAACCAAAATAACCAATTGCATATTGGTTATCTCTTATAGCATTTAGTATTACGTTATCATCTGCACTTGGATGATATACCCCATCTCCTAAATCCAGCCGAGAATTAGCTTGTTGATTATCTTTTCCCCAATTAGGTATTATTTCTTCAAAGAAATAATCATATGTTCCGCTCGCTTCATCGGGTGCATATATTTCGATTTCTTCGTGCGGCGCAGTATCATTTAACCCTGTTACATCATCCCAATAAATTGCTGGATTATCGTCTGTGAATATTTCATATAGTTGGGAATAATTTAATTCAGATGCCCAATCATTATCATTATTTACGACTACAACTAAAACATCATAAGCAACAATCCATTTTATTGGTTGCACCCCGTTACAAGTACCGCTTGCGGTACCATCTTCTTTTACGAGGTTTGGGTCACATCCAATTTTTTCGTAATCTGACCCTTTCAATAATCTACTTGCATCTCCAAGATCCGCATCTCCATTAAGTAGTGCGTTAATTCCATGACTTGAACCTCCCCCAGATACTGAAATATCAGCATCATCAAACTCTTCTGCCCATGCAATTGCTAATGGAAGAACCGTACTTGAACCTGTTTGAATTAATTCGGGTTTGCTTTCATTTTGCCCGACACATCCACTTAGAACAACAGCACCCATAGTTATACATGCAACTATTAATACATTCGTCTTAACAATTTTTTTATTTTTTTCATCAATCATATTTATCATTTCTCGTGATAAAGCTATTGAATATATAATTTATCTACATATACTATAGAACAATATATGATTTAAATAAATCTATATATAACTATATAAAAACTTATTAATATATGATGTATTCTAATTGTAATGGTTTGAAATATGGAAATAAGAAAAGTGCAAATGACTGGAGGATCATCCTATATAATTACACTACCAAAAGAGTGGATAAAATCTCTAAAAATACAGAAAAATGACTCAGTTGGTTTAATCTCTCAATCTGATGGAACATTATTGGTAACTCCAAAAATAAATAGAGAACAAATACAAAAAATTAAAGAATTTGATGTAAATATTGTTACAAATCAAAATTTAATTTTAAGACAACTTATAGGTGCATATATTCAAGGATATAACTGTATAAAAATTAAATCAACTACTAGAATGTCCCCAACTATAAAAATGACCGTTAGAAAATTTACTCGTACTACCATAGGTCAAGAGGTGGTAGAAGAAACTGATAAATACATTCTTGTTAAAGATATCCTAAATCCTACTGAAATGCCTTTTGATCGCACAATTAAAAGAATGCATATTATTGTAAAAGGGATGCATGAAGATATAATAACATCTATAAGAAAAAATGATAAAAAACTCGTTGAAGATGTGTTATTGAGGGATAACGAGATTGACAGATTACATTGGTTAGTTGCTCGTCAACATAATATAATTTTACAAAATTTTAGTTTTGCAGATAAAATGGGCGTTTCAATAGAATTAGCCAATACATCTTTTTTAGTGAGTAGGATTGTCGAGAGAATTGGAGATCACATCATTAGAATTGCAAATAACACAATCAATTTAACAAGTAACAAAATTGAGGAAATATTGATTGAAAAACTTGAATCAGCCAGCTACATGGCTCTTGATATTTTCAATAAAAGTATTAATTCATTTTTAAGAAAGGATTTAAAACTTGCAAATGACACAATAGATTATGTATCAAAACTTGAAACAAGATGTAAAGAGATAAACAAAATTGCTTTAAAACAAAAAGGGGATTTTATCATATCATTGGGATATGTAGTTGAAAGCATAAGTAGAATTGGTGAATATTCGAGCGATATTTGTGAAAATGTAATTAATTATATTATTGGTCTTGATAAATAAAATAATTATTTCGCAATCATTGATCGTAACCAATCAGCAACATTTTCAGCATGGTCAGCGACTTCATCTACCCAATCAGCTATTTTTATTAGGTGATAAACATCCATTGGAGATAATTTCTTTTCAAGTTTATAAATCCCCTTTGTCACCTCATATCTTTTTTGATCTGCCTTGTATTCAAAGTCATGAACGTTATGAATATACTCTTTAGTTTGTTCTCTTTCACGTTTTACAAAACCTGTTTCCACTAAATCTTTTATATTGCAAACAGCTTCTTCCATTGCTTTTACAGTTTTCATGACAAGTTCTGCATGTTCAATGAATAATTTTTGTAGTTCTTTTGGTATTTTTGTATGTCTCATATCAAGCATTTCAGAAAGATTTTCAGCATGGTCAAGAATAGCATCTTGCTCACGGAGGGCCCATAAAAACTTGCCTTTATCAACAGGCATTAAAAGTGAGGATGGTAGATGATTACGTATGTTTCCCTTTATTATATCTGCTTCATGCTCAATCTGAGATACCTTTTTAGCAAGATCTGAAAAATCCTTATAATCTGCCTTGTAGTATTTTATTATCCCCTCTCCAAGTATATTGATACCTTCGCTTACTTTACACATATGTTCCACCAACTGACTAAAGGGTGTTTTTCTTCTGAAAGTATCTGAAAGAGGGGCTCTAAAATGATCTTTCTCTTCGATCATATCTTTCACCTTTTTATTATCCTACAATCATTCTTAATATATAAAAAATTATTATACATGTTCCTGCGGCAATTGGGAGAGTAAAAATCCATGATATTATTATTCTTTTTATAACACTTAAGTCAATAGCTTCTAACCCTCTTGCAAGTCCAACACCAATAACAGCTCCAACGACTGTATGTGAGGTAGAAATAGGTAGTCCTAGTTTTGACGCAACTAATACTGTTGTAGCAGCACCAAAATCTACAGAAAATCCTCTAGTATTAGTAAGGCTAGTAATTCGACTGCCCACTGTTTTCATTACTCTTTTCCCCCACGTCAAACATCCAAAAGCAATGCCAATTCCACCAAGAGCAAGCAGCGTTGTAGGAATTGGAGTGGAGGTACTCATCATGCCAGTCTCTGCCAGAGGAACAATTGCTGCAACAGGTCCAATTGCATTTGCTACGTCATTTGCCCCTTGAGAAAATGCAACATAACATGATGTAACTATCTGAAGCTTTCTAAAAATATTTTCAACAGTAAAATAATCTTCTTCTTTTTTTGCTTTAATTTTCCTAAGTAAAAATATTCCTATAAAACCAACAATAATTGACGTTATTATTGCTACAATTATTCCATTAAAATCAGATATTGTGTAGGTTTCACTAAGAGATGTTTTAAGTAGTAGTGACGAGGTTATTATAAAAGCAGTAACTCCAATAATTGCTGGTCCAATAATTCTTGCTGATTTAACGGGTTCTTCTTTAGAAAAGATTAGTTTCACAATAATTTTAAACACGATAAAAGCAAGAATACAACCAAAAATCGGTGAAAGGACCCAACTTGCAGCAACTGAGCCAATCTTTCCCCAATTAACAGAAGAAAAACCACCAGCAACTATTCCAAAACCCATTAAAGCTCCAATAATTGAATGTGTTGTTGAAATAGGCATTTCTTTCCAAGTAGACAGAGTTACCCATATTGCTGCTGCTAATAGAGAAGCGATAAACCCAATTAACAAAATATTAGGTTCAATTGTTTCTGTGTTCACGATTTTTCCTTTAATTGTTTCAGCGACATGAGGACCAATCAATACTGCTCCAAGAAAATTCAAAATACCTGCAATAATTACTGCTTGTTTGAATGTAATTGCTTTTGCACCGACAGCTGTTGCCATCGAATTTGCTACATCGTTTGCTCCAATACTCCAAGCCATATAAAATGCAATGGCACTTGCTATTGCGATAATTATCCATATAAAATAGTCCACTAAATGCCTCCACCTTAAACGCATTAAATATGTACAAATCAAGAATGCCAATACTGTAAATAAGTATTGCGAAAAATATAGATTTATTCATCCAAATATAATTATGATAAAAAATAATTTAATTTTGGTAACAAGAAATATTAAATAAAACATTTCTATTTTCCCAACAGATTGCAAAGATGGACAAAAAAAATTATGATTATGTGAGTATCGAACAAAAGTGGCAAAAAAAATGGTTTGATACAAAGATTAATGAAGCTATAAAAAAAAATCACAAAAAATTTTTCATTCATTTTGCTTACCCTGGAGTTTCTGGATATCTTCATGTAGGACACATGAGGGGATTTACCTATTGTGACATTATAGCTAGATTCAAAAGAATGATAGGTTTTGATGTTCTTTTTCCTGCAGGTTTTCATGCCTCAGGCATTCCTTCAGTTGGTTTTGCAAAAAAGGTTGAAAGAAAGGATAAAGCAACAATTGATTTATTGAAAAAAAATGGTTGTAATGATATTACAATCAAAAAATTAGTTGATCCTAATGAAGTTGTAGACTATTTCAGCGATGTTTATGTTAATGATTATTGGAAAAAATTTGGTTTTTTAATCGACTATTCTAGATTGATGAATACAATTTCACCAGGTTACAATAAATTTATTGAATGGCAATTTTTTAAGTTAAATGATTTAAAATTATTGATACAAAAACCTCATTTTGCCCCATTTTGTCCAAATTGTGGTCCTGTTGCTGTTGACAAATCAGAAACTGATATTTCAAGTGGGGGAGCATCTGAGATTTTAGATTTTACAATAATTAAATTTAAATTAAAGGATGGAACAGTTCTCCCTGCTGCCACTTTAAGACCTGAAACCCTCTTTGGGGTGACCAATATGTGGGTTCATCCGGATATTAATTACCAAAAGGTCAATGTGAATAATGAGGTATGGATATGTTCAAAGGAGTGTATAGAAAAAATAACATATCAATTTGACAAAGTTGAGTTGCTTTATGAAGAGATTCCAGGTAAAGATTTGGTTGGAAAAACATGCATAGTACCAATGATAGATCGAGAAATTCCAATACTGTCTGGAGTTTTTGCCGATCCTACAATTGCAACAGGCATTGTAATGTCAGTTCCTGCTCATGCACCATACGACTGGATTGCATTGGTGGACTCAAAAAAAGACATCACACCAATTAAAATAATTGATGTGCGGGGATTTAGTGATAATCCTGCAAAAGAAGCATGTGACCAATTGAATATTAGGAATCAAACTGAAACGGATAAACTAGATGAAGCAACGGATATTGTTTATAAAAGGGAATTTCACACTGGCGTTCTTAATGAAAATTGTGGTGAATATTCTGGTTTAAAAATTTCTGAAATAAAAGATGCTGTTAAAAATGATTTAATATCAAGAAATTTGGCATCAACAATGAAAGAATTTTCAGAAGAAGTAATTTGTAGATGTAAAGAAAAAGTAGTTATAAAACAAATCCCAGACCAATGGTTCATAAAATATAGTGATGAAACTTTAACACAACAATCAAAAGACTATTGCGAATCGATGAATATCTATCCTATAGAATATAAAATAGAAATGCCAAAGATTCTTGAATGGTTTGATGATAGAGCAGCGATTAGAAAGGGTTCTTGGTTGGGAACACCTTTTCCTTTTAAAAAAGATTGGATAATTGAACCTATATCTGATTCAACTTTGTATCCAGCATATTACATAATATCTAAATATGAAAATCAAAACAAGATTTCCCCTAGTGACATGACGGAAGATTTCTTTGATTATGTTTTTTTAGGAATAGGTAAACCAAAGAATTCCAACTGGGATGAAGTTAAATCTGACTTTGATTATTGGTATCCAGTTGATATCAATTTAGGTGGAAAAGAACACAAGACAGTTCATTTTCCTGTATATTTGATGAATCATGTTGCAATTATGCCAGATGGAAAGAGGCCAAATGGATTGTTTGTCCATTGGTGGGTTACCCAGAAAGGAAAAGAGAAGATTAGCAAATCAAAAGGTGGTGCAGAACCTATTGTTGAAGCAGCAACAACCTATGGGGTTGATGCAATGAGGTTGTATTATGCCCACGTTGGTTCGCCTTTTGTTGATATTGAATGGGATGCAGAAATTGTTACAAAATATAAAAACAAAATTGCAAATGTGTGGAAACAAATTCTTCAATTGATGGAGATTACAGGTAAAGAAAACGTTAATCTAGATAATTGGTTAAAAAGTAGCATAAATCGAAGTATACGAAAAATTACATCGCTATTTCAAGAATTTAACCTAAGAGATGCTGCAAATGAGATTTATTTTGAATGTCAAAAAAATATTCAATGGTACTTAAAAAGAGGAGGAGAAAACCCACAATTACTAAAAAGATTTATCAACACCTGGATAATTTTAATGGTACCAATAACACCACACCTTGCGGAAGAATTGTGGAATATAAACAACGATACTTTAGTATCAATTGAATCTTTTCCTAAATCAAATCCGAAGGAGATATATGAATCTGATGAAGTGGGGGAATATCTTCTTGCAAAAGTGACAGATGATATAAGTGAGATAATAAAAGTAACCAAGATGACCCCAAAAAAAATCCATATTTATATTTCTCCTGATTGGAAAAGACAGACTTTCATTAAAGCAATAGCACTTGACAAAGAAAATAAACTAAATGTTGGTATATTAATGAAAGATATTTTGTCTGATTCTAATATGAGATTCATTGCAAAAGAAGTGTCTCAGTTTGTTGGTAAACTTCCAGGTGAAATTAAAAAGTTGAGTGAGAATGATAAAAATCGCTATCTTGTTAGATTAGATAGTGCAAAATATCTAGAAAATTCAAAGAACTATTTAAAGAAATTATTCTCCTGTGATATCAAGGTTTATAGGGGTGATGATAAAAACATTTTTGATCCATCAAACAAGGTAAGATTTGCCGTTCCTCTAAGACCCGCAATTTATATTGAATAAAAAAAGAAAAATTTATCTCTTTTTAATTTTCCAGAAGAAATAGAAGAGCATTAGAATTAATACAATCGCAACAAATAAAACAATCATGGCAATTACATATGCAACAGGGAATATGTTTACACCAGTTGCAAAAACTTTTGACAAGGCAGTGTTTCCAGCTTCATCCTCTGCTTTGATGTAAAACTCATAGTATCCATTTCCTTCTTCAGCAATAAATTCCCATTCAGCGTCAATAAATGGAGCAGACAATATCTCACCTTCATATTTAGTCCAATTACTCCATTTTTCATTGTCCTCTGAATACCTGTACCATAGTTCAACTGTTTGTAAGTAGCTTCCGTTTCTGTCATCCGCGTATACTTTTATTTTGAATATTTCATCCCATGTCCACTCAGCTTCTATATCAGGAATTTGTATGTCTACAACAGGTTTAGAAACATCTTTGACAATTGCCAGGGCACTGCTTTCCTGTTCTAATATTGCTACGTTACCAACTGAATCAATTACTCTAAAGAAAATATAATATTCTTGTCCTTCCTCCATGAAATTCCAATATTCAGTTAGTATTGACCATGATGAATCATATGTTTTTTTATTTATATCTGATGCAATTGTTTTCCATTCTGTTTCAAAATTGACTCTGTATTCTATTGTATCTAATAGATAATCATCACTAAATGTATAAGAGAAAGTTGGTGTAGAGTTAAACCATCGAGTTTTTTGGAAACTTGGTATTGTTGGCCGCTCAATATCATAAAAGAATGATGCATCACCTTTATCTTTTTCATTTTCTATATTACCAGCAACATCAGCTGCTCTAGTTGATAACTCATAGTATCCAGTACTTTCATTTGCAGTGAATTTCCAAGTTGGAGTACTTGATTCTTCTTCACTGTATAATTGCCAATCGCCTGAAAATTCGTTGTTTTTAGAAAATCTATAATACAATCCAACTTTCTTAACTCCACTGGAATTTTTTTCTTTTACACCTGGATCACTTGTTATTGCAGAAATCAAAATATTTTGGTATTGAGCATTGTAGGCATCAAGTATACTGTCAGCTCTTAAATGAGATGTTGGTTTTAATTGATCTAATTTTAATTTAACAAATATATAAGCCTCATTTCCGGCTAAATCATAAATGGTAATATTTATGCTTGACAAATCAGTAATATTTGAGTAGAAACTCAAAGATGAGATATTAGCAATAACAGTTTCGACTTCCTTGGTACCATTCTGTCCGCTACAGTACGCTTTTATTGGTTTTGTTCTCTCAGTTCCACCACCTCTTGAGTATTCTAGCACGTATTTTGCTGAACTGACCAATAAACCTGTTTTATCATCAGACACTTCAACAGAAAATTGTGGAATTATTTCATTAATCCAGCCATTTGGATCTGGAATGAAACTTTCCTTTTTAAACACTGGATCTTTCTTATCTTCAAAGAATGTTACTTCCCACTCCAATAGTTGTGGATTAACAGATGTGTTTTTAGCCTCAAGATCGGCGCGCAATCTTATAACACGCTCTAAAGATTTATCATTTAAAGTGATTACTTCTCCATCACTAATCTTTTTAATTAATTTTTTATTTTCATTTAAGATACTAAATGTTATTTTATTACCACTAGTTAAATTAGTTTTTGCGTTAAACTGATTCCACCAATAACCTTCTGGTAATTTAATAGGTATTGAAGTTACACTACCAAAAATTTTTTGATCTGTCGGCTCCTTAAATTCCCCTAAACTGTACAGTTTACCATTATTATCTCCAAAAAATACTAGCCCATTTGAAATTGTTGGAGATGTAATTACTGGAGGATGACCATTTCCAGTTGTCCAATTCTGATCTATTCTTATTCTTTTAAATGTTTCAAAATCCCAATCTTTTAAGTTATTTCCATTTGCAGCATCTAAAGCAAAAAATTCTCCATTAGGAGTACCAATATATACAACGTTGTTGGATATTGCTGGAGAAGTTACAAGAAAGCTTCCAATAACTCCACTATTGTACACACTAGTTGTCCAAATTGGGTTTTCTGGTTTATCAATATTATATGCAAATATTTTGCCTTTTGGCGAGGCTACATATATCATTCCATCTTCTATTGCAGGAGTAGAATCAGCTGGTGCTCTTACTGATTTGCAAATATCTTTTTTCCACAACAATGTCCCATTTTCAGCATCTAATGCATTTAATTTAATATTGTTTAGTCTACCAAATTTGCTCATTACAAAAACAGTGTTGTTATAAACTACTGGTGAAGCTCTGTCAATTATTCCAATAGACTGATTCCAAATAGATTCTCCGTTATCTACATTAATTGCAAAAAAACTATTACCGTTGCCATTACTACAACCAACATACAACGTATTATTATACCCTGCAGGAGTGGAAAAACTTCCTGCTGGAAGGTCAAACTCCCATAACGGTGAACCACTTGTTAATTCTAAAGCAATAACCTTATTGTTTTTATTTGATTGTAATAGATCCGGATCACCACTCCAGGATGTAACAAATACTTTATCATTATAAACTAAAGGCGAGGAAGAATAACATATATTTGCAGAATATTCATATGACCATTCTAGGCTTTCATCGAATCTGTTTAAAGCAATTACATAATTTTTTGTTCCAGCAGGATCTTCTTTACCGGTTGCGATTATAATCTTATCTTCAGTAACTGCTGGAGAACTTACTAACATATCGGTTCCAAAGGTTGATGGGATAGAAATTTCTCTATCGTAATTGATATTGTATCTTCCTGGTAAAGGTTTAGAGGAAATATCATCAATAATGTATATGCTCTCAGAGAAGCGAAATGTGATATAAAGAGTCCCATCTATAATAACACAATTGGTTATCTCTTTATCATAATCACCTATTTGACTCCACCAATTTTTGTTAAACTCTTTTGGGCCTTCTGCAGTTGTGTATCTTGTATTTTGTGGATTTTGACCAAACATTGGCCAATCTCCAGTAATAGGATCAATAGTAACATTACCATCTTCAACAATTACCTTGCTTTTCTCCATCCTAAAGTTATTGTTAAACAAATCTTTCCATTTGTTCGTATTTTTTTGCCAGGTGATTGCCCAACTTGACAATTTAGGTGATAAAGAAAGTGAATCTGTTGTTAGATTCGCCTTGATTTTTAATTTGTCATATGGTGAGTCACACGGGATTGAATTTATTGATATAGGTGGATTGTTAAATCCCTTTTCATTACCATCTAGATACGTTTCTTCAACTAAAGTCCAATTCTTATCCTTTTTATAAAGAAGTTGATATGATATTTTGGCATTGCCAACTTCATAATCACTCCAGGTTAAAATATCCCAATAAAAATCTGTTGTGTTACTTAAATTGGATATTAATCTGGGGCTAATAGGTTCCTTAGTTATTGCATAACCATTATCTAAAGAATAACCTGCCTTGGTCGTATAATCAATTTTTATATAATCTGTTGACAAAGAATATGAGTCAGCACCTACTTTTGGATATAAAACTATACAAATATCAATATAATTATTATTATTGACTGCAGTTAACAAACTGCCTTTTGTAATCTCTGCAGACATTGATGTCCATTTACCTTCAGAAGATGTTTCTTTTATCTTTTCCCATCTACCAAATATTTTAGTTATAGAGGTATATTTCCAATAGTACATTCTTATACTATTGTCATTTGCCGCCCTACCCCACCAGCTAACATTTATATTGTCAAGATCTAATACATTCATATCAAGTTTAAAACTAAAATGATGAATAATGTATCTTCCATAACTTAAATCTGAAGAGTAAGAGTATGCATCTTTATCATTTTCCATTATTTGTCCTAATTCACCTGTCCAATCAAGCAGCCTATGTTCAAATAGAGAATGGGATGTTGGTGGAAAATATCTCCAAGCAGTTCTAAAGGGGGTAACATATCTATATGCTCTATGATTACCATCCTCCTCAAAATCTAATTGATTCTGTGATGTTTTGGTAGGTAGCAATATTTTCCCTTCCGTGGTATTAAGTATGGTATCAATTAATTCTACACTACTATCATCATTAAAATTATCTACCCAAACTCCATCCTCACCATCTACTTCAACTATTGCAACAGCTGTTGGAAATATTAATCCTAAATAAGTTAAGAAGATAGCAACTACAATAATTGATTTTTTAATCAACCCTTTTGTTTGCATTCTTTATCTCCTTATTTAAATTCTTTTTAAATTATAGTAATTTTATGAGTTTAAATACTTTAGGGTATTTTTTTACACTTTTTATTAGATAATTCTATCTGTTATCTTTATATATTGGTTTTGGAGCAATTGTTTGATTAAAATTTATTTAATTTATGTATATATTAATAAATTATAATATTTTCCTTTAATATAAAAATATAAAAAAGATTTTTAATATTAATTAATAATCAATTGTATATCCATTACGTTGGTGCCAGTGGAACCGGTTGAAAAAAAATCATTTATTTTTCTAAAAAATTCATATGAGTTGTTTTTGTTAAGATATTCATTAGGATTTAACTTTTTTTCTTTTGCTCTTAAAAGGGTAAAACCATCAGCAATTGCACCAGCAGCGTCACTTGTCCCATCAATACCATCTGTTGCAAAGGAAGCTATTATCATATCAGATTGTGCTATTTTTTCTACAGTTCCTAAAACCAATTCTTGATTTCGACCACCTTTTCCATTTCCAACTATAGTAACTGTTGTTTCTCCCCCCGAAATGAAAATAGTATTTTTTGTATGGCTTTTTATGTTTTCAAGCAATTTCGATCCGACAGTTCTCGCTTCCCCTGTTAATCTCATAGTGGTGATTTCCGCGTTATAGCCTAATTCTTTTGCTTTTTTAAATGCGTTTTCACATGCAATTTTATTGTTAGCTACAATGTAGTTGTAAACATTTTTAAAAATAGGGTCATTTTTATTAGGGGTCTCCTGGATTTTTCCATTTATCCCATCATCTACAATGTGTGTCACTTCTTTTGGAACTGTTTTTAATATATTATATTTGTTTAATATATTTTTAACATCATAATATGTGGTAGAATCCGAATAAGTTGGTCCTGACGATATAAATTCTAAAGGATCGTCAACAATATCCGATATTATCAAAGACAAAATTGGTGCTTTTGATAACTTTGCTAATTGTCCGCCTTTAACATATGAGAGATGTTTTCTCACAGTATTAATCTCTTTTATATCTGCACCACTTTTTAATAGTAAATCTGTGGTTGCTTGAATATATGGTAGACTAATTCTTGGTTTGCACAATAAAGCAGAACCGCCTCCAGATATAACAACTATTAGAAGATCATTTTTTTTGCACTGATTTACAAAATCTATAATTTTCTTAGTCCCAATGATACTCCCATTTCCTGGAATCGGATGTTCACCAACAAAAACATCAATTTGCTTGCATGGCAGTTTGAATTTAGGGTTATTAGTTATAACTACACCCTTTTTTATTGATGTAGAATTACACACAGCTTGGGTCATTCCTATGCTTGCTTTGCCAAATCCAATTACAAAAATATTCTCGTAATCTGTTAGATTAAAACAATTATCATTTACTCGAATTTTTTTTTCCTTAAACAATCTCTTGACACAATTATAAGGATTAACTGATTCAACAGCTGAAGTATATATATCAAGAATGTCCTTTCTTTTTTTTTGTAAAATTGGAGTTTTTCCATTTGAGATAATCTTATTGTAATTTTTAAACAGCATATTTAAAAAAATCTATTTTCCAAATTGAAGTTGTCTCATCAAACCTTTTCGCATCTTTCTATCACTGGAAAATCCCTTCATCATACGTTTTGTCATATTGTAATATTTTAACAATTCTTTTACCTGTCTGTTTTCCACACCCGCACCTCTAGCGATTCTTTTTATTCTGGATGATTTGATTATATCTGGATTTTCTCTTTCTTCATTTGTCATTGAATCCATAATCACTCTGAATCTCTGTAATTTTCCTTGGGTTTCGTTCATGTCAATATTTTTTAATTTTCCAGATTGACCAAAAGGTAACATATCCGCGACTTTTGAAAGAGGTCCCATACCTGATAGCATGTCCATCTGGTCGTACATGTCATTTAAATTGAACTTACCCGACATTAATCTTCTAGCAGTTTTTTCTGCATCTTTTCCTTTTAATGATTCTTCTGCTCTTTCAATTAATGATTTTATATCCCCCATTCCTAGCAGTCTTGATATAAATCCAGAAGGTTCAAATTTCTCAAAATCGGCTGAATGTTCACCAGTTCCTACAAAAACAATGGGGGCATTTACTTCAGCTGCTGCACTTAGAGCACCACCACCTTTGGCAGTACCATCTAACTTTGTTAGTACAATCCCAGTTATACCTATTGCTTCGTTAAACGCTTTAGCTTGAGGACCAGATTGTTGCCCCATTGCTGCATCCATAACTAGAAGCTTTTCATCAGGTTTTGTTACCTTAAAAATGTCCTTCATTTCCTCTATAAGATCATCTTCAAGTTTGTGTCGTCCTGAAGTGTCAACAATTATTACATCACTAGATCTTTTAAATTTGTTAAGGCCTTCTTTGATTACATTGACTGCATTTGTTTCCTTTTTATCCCCATAAAATGGTACCTCTACTTTTTCAGCAATTTGTTTTAATTGTTCATATGCAGCAGGTCTGTGAACATCACCAGCAATTAATACCGGTCTAAGACCCTTTTTCTTAAAAAATAACGCTAGTTTTCCACAGCTAGTAGTTTTTCCTTGACCATACAAACCTACCATCATTATAACTTGTTTTTTTATTTGTAATTCTCGAGATCGACCTAGAATATGAACCAATTCATCATATACAATTCTAATAACATGTTCCCGGTTGCTCATTCCGGCAGGCGGTTTTTCTTCAAGTGCACGTCTTTCTATCTTTTTTGATAGCTCCACAACAAGCTTTACATTTACATCAGCTTGTAAAAGGGCTCTTTGAATATCTCTAACTACTTCTTTTACTAATTTTGAATCAACATGTACAGCATTTGCAATTTTTTTAATTGTTCTTTTTAAAGAGTCTCCTAAATTATCAAGTACCATGATTTCTTAACCTGCAATACAACAGGGGGCATTAAAAAGTATCGTCATGTAGTTATTTATAATTGAAATTGTTTTGGTATATGAGGTTGAAGGAGAAAAAGCAAATGAAAATTACTTTTGTTTGCTGGTCAACAGTATTTGTTTTATTGGTAGTAATCTCTATTGGATGCCAAGAAGAAATTAAAATATATGGTGATATAGACAAAGTAGAAATTACTGACTATTCAATTACCACACAATGGTACATTCCAGGTTATGGAGCATTTCAAAATTACTCCAAACCAGGATTTTACAAATATTATCCAGATACCGCCTATAATCCAAGATATATAACTACTGGAACTGCTAAAAATATTGCAGGTAGAAACCTTAAGAATGTTGATATTTCAATCTCTTACTATGATTTAAATTCAAATAAAATAGCATCTGAAAATACAACTATTTCAAGTCTAACATATGCTCAATCCACACAATTTACTATATATTTGTATCTAACAAATCAAAATTACAAGAATATAGAAAAAATAAAATTCTACATATCAGCTCAAGGTTAAAATATCTAAATTACACACTATACAAATGATTGAAAAACAGGGATCAATTTACTCAAATCTTTTCCCTCGACAATGAAATCTGCCAATTTTCTTACACATTTGTCTCCAGGGTTAAATGCAATACCCACTCCGCATGTTTCAAACATTGGAACATCAAAGCAACTGTTACCTACTGCAGCACATCTTTCTAACTCAACATGTAAATCTTTTGCAATTTCCTTTACAACTTTATCTTTATTTGTAAGCTCGACTCTAAGTAGACCTTCTCCTGTTAGTCTACCGTTTTCATCATTTAAAACACCGTTTGCATAAATATGTTCTATTCCTATCTCATCTCCAACCCTATTGGCTAAAATATCCAAGCCTGCACTTACAATAACAGGTTTAATATTATGATTTTTAAGAAAGGACATACATTTTTTTGCGCCATTCATCAAATTTACCTTATTTAAAACGTTTCGAATTATGTCAATGTGTACAAATTCATCATTTATTTTCCAAAGACCAACATCTCTTTTAATAAATTCTAGATCATCAATTTTTCCTTTTAGATATAATTCTACAGATTTTTCATTTGATGTTTCGAAATAATCATGAATATGTTTCCATGAACTAATTGTATCAGTAAGAACACCATCCATGTCAAAAAAAACCAAATCAATGTTATTACTTTTATTTGTAACTGGATTAATTTTTTTCTTTTTTTTCCTATAGCAATAAAAATTACAACTTAAAGTCATTAGATTTGAGGTCATGTAACAATACATATAATAATCTTTTTAGGTGTTAATTTTGTATTTATTTTCATATTTTTTTTAAAAAAACAGCATTGTTTACAATTATTTTTATACGTGTTATTCTTTACAAATGTAATTTTAAAACCTTAATGTTGATGTTATGGGGTATTTTGATAATGAAAAAGGTGTAAGAGATTACATCAAAATGGCGGAAGGATATGACGGTTCTGAATTAATAAATGAACTACGTCATTATCTTAAAGATGGAGCATCAATTCTTGAAATTGGAATGGGGGCAGGTGTAGACCTTGATATTCTTAAAAAATATTACAAAGTAACAGGTTCTGACAGTTCACAAGTTTTTATTGACAGGTATAAGAAACTAAATCCAAATGCAGATGTTTTTCAACTTGATGCTAAATCCCTTGATATTAATAGAAAATTTGATTGTGTCTATTCAAATAAGGTTTTAATTCATTTGACTAAAAAAGATTGTATTGAGTCATTTAAAAAACAAATATCGATTCTTAATCCAAATGGCATTCTACTACATTCTTTTTGGAATGGCAATAAAATAGAAAAACATCATGGACTCCTTTTCGTCTATTATACAGAAGAAGAATTAAGAAGAATGGTTGAAAATGATTATGAAATATTAAAAATACAAAAATATACTGAATTCAAAAAAAATGGCTCAATATATGTAATATTAAAACGAAAAAAATAAGTGTGAACAAAGATTTTTTTAAAAAAAAAGAATTAATATTTCATACAATAGATTTATTAAGTATCTTTCATAATCTATAATGGGGAAATAAAATGAAGAATCAAATAAATAAATTTGTAAAAGTCAAAGTTTTAATAGTTTTAATTGTATTTTGTTTGTTTTTTTTAACCCCTACTCTTAGTGCAAGCTCCACAAGAAAAAACACGATAATTGAAAATTCTAAATTAATAATAAATAACATTTTCAATAACGATAATTCACAATATAGACTTCTTATAATTGCTCCAACCAAATTTGCATCAGAATTAAAGCCTCTTGTTACTCATAAAGAACGTGTAGGTATTTCAACAAAACTTATTGCATTAGATGATTTGTATGAACAAATGTTTTGGTACGGTCAAGATGAACCAGAAAAAATAAAGTATTTTATAAAATTTAGTGTTGAATATTGGGGTATTAGCTATGTTTTATTGGTTGGAGATTTTAGATCATTGCCAATAAGATATTGCTATAATGCAGATGTTAACTCTGGATTCTACGAACCTTGTTTTATTTCTGAATTGTATTATGCTGATGTGTATGATTCAAAAGGTAACTTTTCAAGTTGGGATACTAATAAAAATGGTGTATTTGGTGAATGGGTGGGAGATGTAGCTGAAGACTATGATATTGACCTATATCCTGATGTGTGTGTTGGTCGACTAGCATGCAGAAATAAATTGGAAGTAAAAACTATGGTTGATAAAATCATAAAATATGAGACCTCTACATATGGAGAAAATTGGTTTAAGAAAATTGTTGTTGTTGCAGGAGACACTTACCCTGAATCTCAAAATGAAAATTGGACTGGCAATGAAGGTGAGGAAAACACTTTAAAAGTACTGGAGAACATGTCTGGTTTTTACCCTGTAAAGCTATGGGCATCTGATGGAACTTTCAATGGTAAAAAAGACGTGATAAGAGAAATTAATAAAGGATGTGGTTTTTTATATTTTGACGGTCATGCAAATCCATTTAGGTGGGGAACACATCGACCAAATGAGGAAAAATTTATCGAGGGTTTGTCGGTTTTAGGCATGTCTAGATTAAGCAACAGATGCAAACTACCGATTTGTGTTGTTGGTGGATGTCACAACCTTCAATTTGATGTTCATTTTGGAAAATTATTGGAAGAAGCATGGTACTATTATACCTGGATTCCTGAATGTTGGGGCTGGAAATTAACTAGGAAAATTGGTGGTGGTTCTATTGCAACAATAGGATGTACCGGACTGGGTATGACTAAAGAAGACAAGGATTCATTCTCAGGTGCAGGAGATTATTTGGAGCCTACCTTTTTTTACGAATATGGAACAAACAATACTCATATTTTAGGTGAATGTTGGAGCAAAGCTATTACGGATTATTTAAACAAATATCCAATAAATTGGAACACCCCTGCTGCATGGGATTATGCCATAGATGCAAAAACTATACAACAATGGGCTTTACTAGGCGATCCCAGCTTACAAATTGGTGGTTATAATATATATTAATATATAATTTAATCATCAATATAGTGTAAAATAATTTATGTTAGTAAATCTACAATTATTAGATGATTTTATGTTAATAACTTGATTTAATATTTATTATTTTGTCTAGAATTTAGCACCAGTTAATGTCTTAGTATCTATAACTCCTTCAATTGATCTAATCTTCTTAATAATAATCCAGCCAAGTTTTTCATAATCCTCTGCTTCAATTTTAGCGATAAAATCATACTCGCCAAATAATGGGTGAAGTTCTATGATATCCTCTACTTTGGATAGTTTGTCATATACATTCTTTTCATGGGATGGGGCAGCAATTATTAGAACATAACCTAGAGCCATATTCGTTCCTCCTTAATCTCAAGTTTAATAACGTATTCTAATTTAAAAATCTGCCTAATTGAAAAATTTAAGTTAATAGGTTGAATATATCCAAATAAACCCAAGAGAAGCAAAAGCAATTACTGTTTGTGTTACTGGTTCTGCATTGTCTGCCCAAACTGTCGCAGTTAATTCTAATCTTCCAAGGTAGAGACAATTAAGACATATGGGGCAATATGTTTGTTCAGATGGCTGGATTTTACCACAACCGTATTGCCAAATATCTCTAATCTTCAAAATTTGCCTAAGTTTTAAAAAAATCCCTCCCGAGACAGTAAAATCAACAGCAATTCCAACTGCAGCTTCATCTCCTACATTTTGGATTTGTAAACCATGAGAATATCTAATCAATGGATTATTATTGTTAAAATAATCTGATATTTTTATTTCAAGTTCAGGACCTGATTTTGCAGCAACAGAGGTGGAGAATAGAGTTGTGAACATCAGCACAATTACCAATAATACTATATTTTTATTTTTCATGTCATTCCTCCCATATTTATTTAAATGAAAAATACCATATTTAAACTTTATGGTACTTTTTTGCAACATATGTTTTTAAACTATATTAGATAATTTTATGTTTTATCCAAAATTTCTAAATAATATAATTTCCATATAATATAATAATTGAGGGAAAAATATGAACCACCAAGTTTTAAGGAAAATTTTGGTATGTATTACAATTTTTTTACTAATAAGCTTATGTGTATTACCCACAATACAGGCAGAAGTAAAAATAAATAATACACCTGTTAATTTTAATAATAACTTATCTTTTAATACACAAAATCCTGTTTATAATTTATTGATAATTACCGCTGATAAATTTGAAAATGCATTAAAACCATTAGTAGAACATAAAATAAAATATGGTATTTCAACAAAACTCATTAAATTATCAGATGTGTACGAACAAATATATTGGTATGGACGAGATGAAGCAGAAAAGATAAAATATTTTATTAAATTTGCAATAGAAGAATGGGGGATAAAATACGTTTTATTGGTAGGGGGTAAAAAAGGGCAACTACCATATTGGCATTTTCCAGTAAGATATGTAAGAATGGATGAGGGCTGGGAACCTCACTATATTAGTGATTTATATTTTGCGGATGTGTATGATTCAGAAGGTAATTTTTCAACTTGGGATTCTAATAATGATGGCATCTATGGTGAATGGACGTATGACCAGGAGGCTAAAGACAAACATTTAGATTTATATCCTGATGTGGCACTAGGAAGGCTTCCATGCAGGAATACATTGGAAGTAAAAATAATGGTTGATAAAATAATTGATTATGAAACAAAGGCATTCAATAGAATGTGGTTCAAAGATATGATTGTGATTGCAGGCGATACATATCCTGAATCTCACAATCCAAACTGGACGGGATATGAAGGTGAATATTATGCAGAATTGGCCCTTGAAAATATGACCGGTTTTAATCCAATAAGATTGTATACATCAGATGGTACATTCAGCGGGCAAAAAGATGTTATCCGTGCAATGAATATGGGATGCGGATTTGTCTATTTTGTTGGTCATGGTAGTCCAAAAGTTTGGGGGAATCATCCACCTAATGAAAGTGGTTTCATTCAGGGATTGGATGTTTTAAATATACACAAGCTTCGAAACAATAATATGTATCCAATATGTGTTGTAAGTGGATGTCATAACAACCAGTTTGATGTATCAGTTTTAAATTATTTCAATCTACAAGCCTTTTACAGAGGGGAAGCAGCAATTGAATGTTGGGGATGGAGATTTACAAGAAAAGTTGGAGGTGGTTCTATTGCAACAATAGGATGTACTTCTTTAGGATTTACCAAAGAAGATAAGGATTCATTTAAAGGAGGAATAAATGAAATAGAGGTTGAATTTTTCAAACAGTACGGTCAAAATAAAATTGAAGTGGTTGGAGATACTTGGTGTGCAGCGGTTACAGGTTATTTAGATAAGTATCCAATAAATTGGGACAAATCTGAAGAAGGAGACAATTGGATAGATACAAAGGTAGTTCAATCCTGGATTTTATTTGGTGATCCTAGTTTAAAAATTGGCGGTTATCCATAATTTACTAATATTTTCTAGTAATTTGTTTAAAATAAAGGGAATAATTTAAAAAGGGAACTATACTTACTCTCTTCTATGACATTACCATTAGATGTACTAGAAAAATCAGTTAATCAAAAGCTACTACTTCTATTAAAAGATAGTAGAAGTATTCAAGGGAAATTGTTGGGATTCGATGAGTTTATGAATCTTGTTTTGGATGATGTTGAAGAAACAAAAGGCGAAACAAAAAGAAGACTAGGAAAAATTATTCTTCGTGGAAGTAATGTTGTTAGTATATCTTTGATTTAAGCGAAAAGCATATATAGGGGCTATTGCTATTTATAAGTGGAAGGAATTGGGCTGGTAGTTGTTGTTTTTGTTAGAGTGCATCCCATCCCCTCCTAGTGAGGCCAGCCATCCTTCCTTTTTCTGAAAAAATTAATAAAAAAGTTAAAATCATTGATAATAAATGCACGAATGATTGTCATGGCAAAACGTGTTTCTGCAAAACGAGGTATTACTCTTAGATGTAAAGGTTGGAGACAAGAAGCAATACTTAGAATGCTTGAAAATAATTTAGAAAATGCAGAGATACCAGACGAGCTAATTATTTATGGTGGTACTGGAAAAGCTGCAAGAAACTGGGAATGCTATGATAAGATTGTTGAATCACTTAAAAATCTAGAAAATGATGAAACTTTACTTATTCAATCTGGAAAGCCAGTAGCTGTTTTTAAAACATGGGAAAATTCACCAAGAATATTAATGGCTAATTCCAATCTTGTTCCCCATTGGAGTACATGGGAAAAATTCCATGAATTAGAAAAATTGGGCTTGATAATGTATGGTCAAATGACCGCGGGTTCTTGGTGTTACATAGGAACCCAAGGAATTATTCAAGGAACATATGAGACATTTGCTGAACTAGCAAGACAGCATTTTAAAGGGGATTTAAAGGGTAGAATAGTACTTTCTGGCGGTATGGGAGGAATGGGGGGAGCTCAACCTCTGGCTATTAAGATGAATGGTGGAGTTGCTGTTGTTGTTGAATGTGATGAAAAAAGAATCGATAGAAGAATCAAAGCAGGATTTTGCGATAAAAAAATATTACAAATAGATAAAGCAATTGATGTGGCAAAAGAAGCAAAAAAACAAAAAAATCCGCTTTCAATAGGGTTACTCGGTAATAGTGCAGATATTTGTCCTCAATTAGTTGAATCTGGATTTAAACCAGATGTGGTAACAGATCAAACTTCCGCACATGATGAATTAAACGGCTATGTACCTTCTGGTTTTTATGGAAATTCATTGTCTAAAGCTTTACTACTTCGCAAAGAAAATCCAAAAGAATATATCAAGCGATCTATGATGAGTATGAAAATTCATTGTGAATCTATGATAGAATTCCAGAAAAATGGGGCAATTGTTTTTGATTATGGAAATAATTTAAGAGGGCAAGCTCAAAAAGCCGGACTTAAAAATGCTTTTAACTATCCTGGTTTTGTACCTGCTTATGTTCGACCTTTATTATCCATTGGTCGAGGACCATTTAGATGGATAGCATTGTCAGGTGAAGCCAAAGACATATTAAAAACTGATAATTTAGTAAAAAAGATGTTTCCAAATAATAAGTCATTGTGTAATTGGATACACCTTGCAGAAAAATATCTTCCTTGGGAAGGATTACCTGCCAGAGTTTGTTGGCTTGGTTATGGTGAGCGAGATAAATTTGCCTTAGAAATCAATAAAATGATTAGAAACAAAGAAATTGGTCATATTGCAATCACAAGAGATCACTTAGATACCGGTAGCGTGGCATCTCCATATAGAGAAACTGAAGGGATGAAAGATAAAAGCGATACAATCGCAGATTGGCCGTTGTTAAATGCGTTATTAAATTGTGCTGCAGGAGCAGATAGCGTTCAAATACACAATGGAGGTGGAGTTGGTATTGGATTATCTACCCATGCAGGTATGGTTGTGGTTTGTGACGGAACTACTGATACAGATGAAAGAATAAAACGAGTTTTTAAAACAGATCCTGGTCTGGGAGTTATAAGACACTCAGATGCAGGTTATAAAGAATCTGTTAATATGGTGAAAAAAACCGATTTAAAAGCTCCAATGCTACCTTAATTATTAATTTATAATTTTCCAACTACTTTTTCCACTTCTTCAAGTATTTCACAAGATTTTACCAGTTCTTTCATTTTAGTATGATCCTTATATAAAGGTCTATCTTCATCTAAAAAAGGAATATATTTTCTAACTACTTCTTTTGCTTTAGTTACACCTTTTCCAAACTTATACTCTCGAAAATCTAAAGCTTGAGCAGCAGCCATGAATTCTATTCCAAGAACCCCATATGCATTATCAAGGATTTGGAAGTTCTTAATTGCTGTGTTCATACCCATAGAAACAAAATCCTCTTGATCTGCAGCTGCGGGGATTGATTGAATACTTGCAGGATTTGATAAAATACGCTGTTCAACTATCAACATATCTGCAGTATATTGACTTAACATAAGCCCAGAAAACATACCTGCGCCCTTTGTTAAAAATGCAGGTAAACCGACACTTAATGCAGGATTATTTAATCTGTTCATTCTCCGTTCAGACATTACACTTACCATAGTTATTGCTGTACCAGCCATATCCATAGGAAGTGACACAGGCGTTCCTTGAAAATTAGCCCCAGACAATTGTAGGTTTTCTTCTGGGAAAAACACTGGATTGTCTCCAACACCATTTAATTCTATTTCAACTTGAGATTTTGCATAATCCAGAGCGTCCAGAGCTGCACCAATAACCTGTGGGGTTGAGCGCATCGAATATGCATCTTGCACCTTACATTTGATTTTACCTTTTTGAAGATCCCCATCTTTTATAAGTTTAGAAATAGTGTTTGCGCATTTAACAGCCCCTTTAAAACCACGCACTTCATGTAATTTTGTAATATATGGTTTCATATTAGCTTTTAATGCTTCTAATGTCATTGCAGCAGCGATTTCAGCTTGTTTTAACCAGTTGTATGAATCATATAAAAATATTGCACTCATTGCAGTAAGTAGATTTGAACCATTGATTATTGCCAGCCCATCTCTTACTTTGATACCAGGAATTGGTATTTTTGCATCTTTCATTGCTTTTTTAACTTCAATGAGTTTTCCATGGTAAAATGCTTTTCCCTCACCCATCATAGCAAGTGCAATTTGGGACATGGGGGCCAGATCACCACAAGCACCAACAGACCCTTTCTGACATACAAAAGGTGTAACTCCTTTGTTCAACATTTCTACTAATGTATTTGTTATTTCAAATCTACAAGCTGATTGCCCATGGGCATGAACATTTACTCTTCCTAGCATTGCCCCACGAACATATTCAATTGGAGCCGGATCACCTATACCTGCAGCATGATTATAAATAAGATATCTCTGGAAATCATCTAGCTGTTTTTCAGGTAAGACCATTTCTGAAAGTTCTCCTACTCCTGTGTTAACCCCATACATGATTTCTTTTGAGACAATTTTTTTTTCAAGCATTTCCCTGCATTTTTTAATTCTTTTAATTGAATCAGGATGGAGATTAACTTTTTCGTTTTGTCTTGCTACCTGTACTAACTTTTCAATAGTTAGCCCTGAACCATTTAGAATAAGAGCCATAAAAATCTCCTTATTTACTGTATTGTAATTCTCAGGTATAAAACAAATACATATTAAGTTTATTAATAGAATATTTTATGGTTAATTATCATATATTAAAAAGATTCTTTCGTATTACATTTTGAGTAATATTTTATTGAAAAACATACTGGTTATTTTCCCATTCATAAGACATTTGGAACTATCGTCATGCTTTGATTTACATTTCCTTATTTAATAACAAAACAAGACTCTTTTTCAAACATTTTTAAAAATGGATTAATAGATAGATTTAGCTATTGTTTAATAAATAAAATGGTATTAAGTTTTTAAAAAATGAAAGAAAATAATTTAGAGACCAACGAAAAAACATGGGATTCTATAGCTGAAAGCTTTGACAAAACAAGAAAAAAACCATGGAAGGAATGTATTGAATATATTAACCAATTTGACAATAATTTCATTTTTGCAGACATTGGTTGTGGTAATGGCAGACATCTAATTCCTTGTTCAAAACAGTGTAAAAACGTCGTTGGATTAGACATTTCACAAAATTTACTCAATATCGTTAATAAAAAAATAATTGACAGTAAGATTGAAAATATAAATCTAGTTCATGCAAATATGATTAATATTCCATTGAAAAATAATTCATTTGATTCCGTTATTTGTATAGCCTCAATTCACAATATTAAAGGAAGAGCTCAAAGAATACAATCTTTAAAAGAGATATGTAGGATTTTAAAAAAAAATACCACTGCATTAATTAGCGTTTGGTCT
>Ga0272442_10002214_pt1 | contig 28532 bp, 20 predicted proteins | sample SSMForm2O_FD_200262 | JGI IMG/M metagenome (GOLD analysis project Ga0272442, IMG submission 200262) | Marine sediment archaeal communities from Little Sippewissett salt marsh, Falmouth, MA, United States - SSM-Form-2O | ecosystem: Environmental > Aquatic > Marine > Wetlands > Sediment ...
ACAGGCAATCTCCTCGAGCTCGGGCCGGGCACGGGTCTGTTCCTGAAGGCCGCCGCCGCGCGCGGATGGAATGCCGTGGGACTGGATACCTCGCAGGATGCGGTGGACTACGCCGTGAGCCAGTGGGACGTCCGCGCGCTGTGCGGCACGATCGAGGACGACCTGGGCCTCGAGCCGGCGAGCTTCGACGTGGTGGCCGGCTTCCACGTGGCCGAGCACTTCTATCGCCCACTCGCCGTGTTTCGCCGCGTGCACCACTTCCTGCGCCCGGGCGGCCTGGCCGTCTTCAAGTCGCCGAACGGCGAGGCCGTCCGGCTCCAGCGCCACGCACGTGGGCTATGCCGCCTCCTCCCGATGCGGCTCCGCCGCCGGTTCCTCACGAAGTACCATTCGCTCGCGCCCTACATGCACGTCGTGCACTACACGCCAGCCTCGCTCGGGCGGATGCTTCGCGCCGCGGGCCTCGAACCGACCCGGACGTTCGACCGGTTCCCGCTCGACGAGATCCCCCTGAAGTCGGGCACCACGCGCCTGGGCTATTGGGCCTACCAGCGCTTCGGATGCTCGTTCAACTTCACCCTGCTCGCTCAACAGCAAGGGGCGGTGGCAAATGCGGAGTAATTCGCGTATAATGTTCAGGCTACGCGCCAGGGCACCCGTCCTCGTTCCTACGCACCTGTGCCCCGTCTGGCCGAGGGGTGTCGCCTGGCAGGCGCTGTTCGGAGGACCGACGATGAGCCGCTCGATGCTCCGTGGCGGGCTTGCGATGCTGACGGTGCTGGCCATGTGGCCGGCCCCCGCACAGGCCGCACAGGCGCCCTCCCCCACCACGGCCCGCGCCGTGCTCGTGCCCTCCCACAACGTCGAGGTGGTGAGCCCCGTGCGCGGGGTGATCAAGCGGATCCTCGTCGAGGAAGGCGACGCGGTGAAGAAGGACCAGTTGCTCGTCGAGATCGACAGCGATGTCCAGAAGGCCTCGCTGGCCATCTCGGAGCAGCAGGCGAAGTCGACCGCGAGCCTGGAAGCCGCCGAGGCCAACCTGCGGGTCAAGCGTGCCGACCACGCGCGGCAGGTGACCCTCCACGAGAAGGGCGTGGGCTCGGAGGCCGACCTCGAGAAGGCCGAGTTCGAGCTCAAGTATGCCGAAAGCCTCGTGACCGTCGAGAGGGAGAAGCAGACCCTCGGCCAGCTCAAGGTGACCTTCGAGCGCGAGAAGCTCGAGATGATGAACATCCGTGCCCCGCTGGCGGGGATCGTGGTGCGCCGGCTCCAGGACGTCGGCGAGGGTGCCCAGGAGGATCGGCCGATGCTCCAGCTCGTCGATCTGGACATCCTCCACGTGATCGCCTACGTGCCCCAGCGCGTCGCATCCAAGCTCCGGGTGGACATGCAGGCGGAGCTCGAGCTCGAGGACGCTCCGACGCCTCGTCACAAGTGCCGGATCATCATGATCGATCCCCTGGTCGACGCGGCCAGCAGCACGTGCAGGATCAAGCTGGAACTCGCGAACAAGGAACACAAGGTGGCGGCAGGCTCCCGCGCGGTCGTGCACTTCCACCTGAACTCCCCCCCAACGGCGGCCGCTGCGCCGCCCGCCAGCGCGGACAGGAGACCGTAGGATGCCCGAACAGGACAACGCGCAGCCCGACCAGCCGCAGGAGCAGCAGGCGACTCTCCGCGTCCGGGGCCAGGACACCAAGACGTCCTACGCCAACATGTGCCTTCTCTTCAGCACGCGCGAAGAGCTGGTCATGGACTACGGCATGGCGTTCCCCTCGCCGAATCGGGAGCAGCGCGGCGCGGACATGCTGGTCAGCAACCGCATCGTCATGGGCCTGCCCGCCGCCAAGCGTCTCGCCATTGCCCTCTCCCAGGCCATTCAGCGCTACGAGAACGCGTTCGGCGTGATCCCGCTCGAGCGGACCCCCGCCATGCAGACCGCCGCGGCGGCGCCGGACACCCCGGCAGGCGAGGCGTAAGCCGCTGGAGCACGGGCTTACCCCGCAACGCCCTCGGTGAACAGCGGGGCCCAGGCCTCACCACCCGCGGGAGCCATGGCGCATGGACGACACGCAACCGTCCGTCTCGACAGCAGGAGATGGGGAGCAGGCCAGCGCGGCCGCCTCCATCCTCGAGAGCCTTCAGCGCGCCGAAACCCCCGAAGCCTTCTTCGTCGGCCTCCTCCACGGCCAGATCGAGCGCTCGGAGGCCATGCACGGAGTCGTGTGGCTCGCGGGCGGCAAACCCGGCGAGAGCGTCCGCCTCCTGCGCGAGGAGCCCGCACGCGTGGGACAACAGGCCGCAGAGGCCTGGCGCATCCCCCTCGCACGGCAGGCATCCGCCGTCTTTATCAGCGGCACCCGACACGTCGAGCGCGTCTCCGAACCCGCCGACCGCATGCTCCAGGGTCGCGCCTACTGGGGCGTGGGCCTGCCCGTGCCGCTCGGCAACCAGGTCGCCGCCGTCCTCACACTCGTCCTCATCGGACGCGAGCAGCAGGCGCTCGACTACGCCCGCGCCGCCGACGAGTCCGTCACCTCCCAGGGACTCCTCTACGGGACCCTACAGGCCGGCCACTCCATGCAGCAGCGCTACGAGGAACTGTGCCAGGCCTGGGACATCGTGGCCGGCGTGAACACCGGCTACCCCGACCCCGAGCACATGGCCCTCGCCCTGGTCAACAAAGCCAAGGGCTTCCTCGACGTCCAGCGCGTGAGCCTCGGCTGGGTCCGACGCGGCAAGGTCAAGCTCGGAGCCATCTCCGAGCAGGACTACATCGACAAGCGCACCAACCTGTCCCGCGCCCTCGTGACGGCCATGGGGGAGGCCGATGAGGCCGAGCGCCCCATCATCTTCCCCCCGCCGCCCGACGACGAGAGCGCGCTGGCGGCCGACCCCGCCGAGGTCACTCCCGCTCACGCCGCACTCGCCGACCTCACCGAGGACCATTCCATCGCCTCCTACCCCCTCCGCGCCGGCGAGGACACGGTGGCTGTGGTGACCTTCGAGCGCCAGCGGAGCCAGCACTTCAGCAACGAGGAGCGACGTCTCCAGAGCGTGGCCTGCGAGCAGATCGGGCCGCTTCTGGGCCTCGCACGCAGGAACCACCGCAACATCCTCGCCCGCCTGCGCGACGCGGGGGCCTCGCTCATCGAGAAGCTCTTCGGCAAGGGCCACGTGATCGCCAAGCTCGTCGCACTCGGAATCCTCGCCGCACTCGCCATCGGCATCTTCGGTCGCTGGACCCTCAAGGTCAGCGGCACCGCAAGGCTCGCACCCGCCACGCGCCGCGTCTATGCCGCCCCCTTCGACCGGGCCATCCTCAGCGAGACCATGGTCCTCCCAGGCCAGATCGTGCGCAAGGACGACCCGCTGTTCCGCTTCGAGGACGAAGAGCTCCAGCTCGCACTCCGCGAGGCACGCTCGAAGCTCACTGAGACCCAGGCCAAGCTCGAAGTCCACTTCGCCAAGCAGGAGATGGCCGAGGTCAAGATCGCCAAGGCTCAGATCGAGGACCTCACCGCACAGGTCGACATCCTCGAGCACCGCATCGCCCGCGCCGTGGTCTACGCCACGTTCGACGGCGTGGTCCTCAGCGGCGACCTGCGCCAGCTCATTGGCAGCCCATTCCAGATGGGACAGACCCTCCTCGAAGTGGCCCCCCTCCGCGACCTTCTCCTGTTCGTCGAAGCCGAGCAGGGAGACGTCGCACTCGTCGAGGTCGGCCAGAACGGCACCTTCGCCACCAAGGCACGACCCAACGTCACCCTCGACTTCATCGTCGAGAAGGTGCGGCCCATGTCCGAAGTCCGCGAGCAGGCGAACGTCTTTATCATCGAGGCCCACGTCTACAACGGCCCCCACCGCCTCACGGCCGCCCAGGTGGCCGGTTGGCCGGGCCTGTGCCGCACCCTGGCCGAGCAGGCCGAGAGCCCTGCGCCCAGCCCCGCCAGGGCCGTCTGGGAATGCCTCTCCGAGGACGCCCGCACGCTCGTCCGGGCCGCCGCCGAGAAGGGCACCCTCGACGACGCGGGCCGAGCCGACCTCCTGGCCGCACTCAACGCTCTCCTCGCACGCTCCGACTTCTACCGCGAGGACCTCTTCCAGGGCACCCCGCTGCCCCGCGAAGCCTGGGAGCTCCTCCATCTCGAGCGCGACGCCATGATCGACACCCAGCTCCGACGCCTCAACGGCCTGCTCCTCCAGGCCGCCCTGCCCCGCCACTTGGCCGACGGACCCCGCACCGCCGATGGCTGGCTGCGCCCCGGCATGGAGGCCGCCGCGAACATCGGTGCCGGAAAGTGCAATATCACCTACGCGTTCACCCGTAAGATCATCGACTGGCTGCGGCTGAAGATCTTCTTCTAGCCCGCGTTCCTCTCCAGGTGTGGGCGTGAGCGCAGCATCTCATAAAGGGACCAAGGGATACGACCTGATAACAGAGCCCGCTCCCAGACGGTCTGCGCGTGCCCAGTGCGCGGATTGTCGTCTCAGGCAAAGCCGCACACGCGAGCTTCCGCAGGCGTATCCCTAGTGGATACGTTGAGGGCAGCTCGCACGGAGGCTGCCGCCTGAGGCGAGAAGCAGCCACTGGCGCCCAGACCTGGTGAGAAATGCGGGCTGGCAGGGACCCCGGCGATGGAATCGGCACGCTACGACCTCGAGTTCCGCGAAGGCCAGCCCGTGCTGGGGGCGCTGAGCCCGCTCTTCTCGCCCCACGCCGAGATCACCACCCATCAGTTCCGCGGCCAGGTCTGGTTCGTTGCCCAGGACCCCGTTTCCCTCCAGTACTTCCGCTTCGGACCCACCGAGAACCGCGTCGTCAAGCTCCTCGACGGCTCGCACACCCTCCGCGAGATCCACCAGGAGCTCCACCGCGAGATGGGCGCCGAATCCCCCACCTTCCAGGACGTCGTGGCCTTCGTCCAGATGCTCCGCTCGGCCAACCTCCTTCAGGCCGCCGAGACGGAGAAGCTCGACGCCCTGTTCAAGCGAGTCAAGAAGAAGCGCACCCAGCGCACCAAGCAGATCGTCTCGAACTTCCTCTTCCCCCAGATCCCCCTCTACGACCCCGACCGCTTCCTCGACCGCACCCTCCCCTACGTGAGCTGGCTCTTCAAGCCCTGGTTCCTCGTCGTCTGGCTCCTCGTCGTCCTCACCGGCCTGGCCACCTTCATCTACAACTTCCGCCTGCTCGCCAAGCCGGCCGAGGGTGTCCTCGCACCCGACAACCTCCTGCTCCTGTGGGTCAGCTTCGTGATCCTCAAGGTCATCCACGAATTCAGCCACGCCTATCTGGCCAAGTACTTCGGCTCCGAAGTCCACCGCATGGGCATCATGTTCCTCGTCCTCACCCCGTGCGCCTTCGTGGACGTCACGGGGCTGTGGGGCGTCGAGAGCAAGTATCGCCGCACCCTCGTGGCCGCCGCGGGGATGATGATCGAGGTCTTCATCGCCACCTTCGCCCTCTTCATCTGGCTCGCCACCGAGCACGGAGTCCTCCACTCCGTCGCCTACAACGTCATCTTCATCGCCTCCGTCTCCTCCGTGCTCTTCAACGGCAACCCCCTCCTGCGGTTCGACGCCTACTACATCCTGGCCGACTCCGCGGAGCTGCCCAACCTGTGGATGAACTCGCGCCGCTACATCCAGTACCTCGGCAAGCGGTACCTGCTCGGCCTCGACGAGGACCCGCCCACCCACGACGGCCGCGAGAAGGTCTGGCTCGTCTTCTACGGCATCGCCTCGCTGTGCTACCGCACCATCGTCGTCGTGGGCATCGTCCTCTTCGTCTCATCGATGCTCTTCGGCCTGGGCGTCATCCTGGGCATCGCGGCCACGATCATGTGGCTCTTCGTGCCCCTGGGCAAGCTCATCCACTACCTCCTGTTCGCCAAGCCCACGCGGCGCCACCGCCTGCGGTGCGTGGTCGTCTTCCTCGCCGTCGGGGCAGCCATCGTCACGCCGCTCGTCAAGATTCGCCTTCCGCAATACGTCTATGCCCCCTGCGCGCTCATCGAGCAGGAGCGGGCCATCGTCCGCGCCCGATGGCGCGGCTTCGTGGACAAGGTGCTCGTCCGCGACGGCCAGTGGGTCGAGCAGGGACAGCTCGTCGCCGCCTGCTCCAACGAAGAGCTTCTCTACGACGTCACCCACACCGAGAAGCAACTCGAAATCTCCCGCATCCGGCTCAACGCCTTCGAGCAGGCCCGCGAGGTGGCCGCCGCACAGGTCGAGCAGGCCCGCATCCTCGACCTCGAGAAGACCCTCGACGTCCTCCGCCAGCGCGTGGCCGGCCTGCGCCTCTCCGCACCCTGCGAGGGCCGCCTCATCGCGCCCGACATCGAGAACGCCCCAGGGCAGTTCGTCAACCCTGGCGACCCCCTCGCCCTCATCGCACAAGAGCCGTTCTCGCGCGTCGTCGTCGTCATGGACCAGGCCGGCATCGCCGACGTCCAGCGAGCGCGCGACGAGTCCGTCACCGTCCGCTTCCGCCACGCCCCGGGCAGTGGTCTCGAATGCGCGATCACGAAAGTCCTGCCCCAGGCCACCCACGAGGTCCCCAGCCCAGGGCTCACCAACGCCGGCGGCGGCCCCATTGTCCTCGACCCGAGTGCACCCGAGCGCAACCGCACCCTCCTGCCCTGGTTCCGCGTCGAGCTCGAGCTGCCCGAAGGCGCCGAGGCCATCCCCCTCGGCACCACGGGCCTGGCTCGCTTCCAGATCGCCAACAAGCCCCTCGTCCAGCAGTGGTACTACAAGCTCCTCCGCCTCCTCCGCACCCGCTTCTTCCTGTAGCCCGCGCGCACCCCACTCGATCTCGATCTCCCTCTTCGCCCTCCCCCTACCCGGACGCCATGCCCGACCCCGCGTGGGCAGGCGCGGGGGCCCGCCCCTACATTTCCACATCCATGCGCCAGGGGTGCACAGGGAGCGCGAGGCTCCCGCCGAACCGAAGGGGGGGACGATACGGCTCAGCAGGAGTTTCGCCCTCCCATGCCCACACCGGCTCGCCACCCTCGCGCCGCGGGAGAGGGGGAGCCTGCCCTGAGCCAGGCCGAAGGGGTGAGGACATCCTGGGTTGAGGGGGCCGCCCGGTCGGCCCTCACCGCCCGCCTTGCGGCGGGCGCCTCTCCCGCGGGAGAGGCAGGAGGAAGCGCTGAGGCCTGGCTCTGTTTCCTGGTGTGCCCAGCCCGAGTTTTCCCTCGGCCCAACCTGCGCGCAAGACGCGCGCAGGACGCGCACAAAGACTCTATCGGGACTCCACCAGATGGGGTGCACATCGCGAGGACAACACGGCATTTGACAGCCGGGCGGCGGATTGGCTTTAATAGGGCGTGGCCCGTCGGGTCGGGAACCGCATCGAGTGCGCGGGCCAACCGTAGCTGTGCTCGCAGGGGGTGCTCGGCGTTCCGGCGTGGGCCGTGGCGCTGGGTGCCGAGGCCTGGAGCTGGGGCATGGCGTTCTCGCTGCGCCCGATCGCCGATTGGGTTCACCAATGCCCGACCCGACTGTGCCGCGTTGCATCCATTCGCATCTCACCGAAGTGCCAGGCGAGGAGTTGCCATGCGCCGTGCGCTCGAGAAGGTCCTGCGCCGCCACGGGCGGGATCGCAGCGATCTGATCCCGATCCTCCAGGAGGCGCAGGACGCCGTCGGCTACCTGCCGGACGACGTGCTTCGCGACGTGGCGGATCACCTCAACGTGGCCGAGGCCGCGGTGTATGGCGTGGCCAGCTTCTACGCGCAGTTCTACTTCACACCCCAGGGCCGCCACCGCATCCGCGTGTGCCGCGGCACGGCGTGCCACGTTCGCGGGTCGGGGCGAATCCGCAGCGTCGTCGAGCAGAAGCTCGGCGTGAAGGAGGGCGGGACCACCGACGACCTGCTTTTTACCTACGAGACCGTGGCCTGCGTGGGCTGCTGCGCACTCTCGCCCGTCATGATGGTCGACGAGACGTATTACGGCCGCATCACGCCCGAGCAGGCCGACCAGGTGATCGACACCTATATCCGCCAGGCCCAAGGCTAGGTAGGCCCCATGGACAAGCTCCGCTCCCCCCAGGACCTGCACGAGTTGAAGGAACGCGTCCGCAAGTCGCCGCGACGCAGGATTCCCACGCTTTCGCTGTGCGACACGGGCTGCCGTGCCCTGGGCTCCGGCCCCGTTCGCGAGGCGCTGGCCGCCGAGCTCAAGCGCCGCCGCCTCACCCGCAAGTTCCGCCTCCAGTGCACCGGCTGCCACGGCTTCTGCCAGGCAGGCCCCCTGCTGGTGATCCGGCCCGAGGGCATTCTCTACGTGCGCGTGACCCCCGAGGACGTGCCGGAGATCCTCGACGCACTGGTCGAGGGCACCGTGGTCGAGCGCCTGCTCTACGTCGACCCCGCCACCGAGCAGCCCGTTCGCCTCGAGGCCGACGTGCCGTTCTACAAGCACCAGACTCGCCAGGTGTTCCGCCACTGCGGGCGGGTGGACCCCGAGAGCATCGACGACTACGTGGCTCTCGACGGCTACGAGGCCCTGGCGAAGGCCCTGGGCGAGATGAGCCCCCAGCAGGTGGTCGACGAGGTGCTGGCCAGCGGTCTGCGCGGGCGGGGCGGCGCCGGCTTCCCGACGGGGCGCAAGTGGCAGTTCTGCCGCGACGCCCAGGGGGCGCCCAAGTACCTCATCTGCAACGCGGACGAGGGCGATCCCGGCGCCTTCATGGACCGCGGGGTGTGCGAAGGCGACCCCCACGCGGTGATCGAGGGCATGCTGATCGCCGCCTACGCCATCGGAGCCACCCACGGCTACGTCTACGTCCGCGCCGAGTACCCCATCGCCGTGCAGCACCTGGCCAGGGCCATCGCGGACTGCGAGAAGCTCGGGCTGGTCGGCGACGGGATCCTGGGCACCGACTTCTCGTTCCACCTCAAGATCAAGCAGGGAGCGGGCGCCTTCGTGTGCGGCGAGGAGACGGCGCTCATCGCCTCCATCCAGGGCGAGCGCGGCATGCCCCGCGTGCGACCCCCATTCCCCGCACAGAGCGGCCTGTTCGGCAAGCCGACGAACATCAACAACGTGGAGACATTCGCCAACGTGCCGGTCATCATCAGCCGGGGCGCGGCGGCCTACGCGGCCACGGGCACCGAGCGCTCGAAGGGCACGAAGATCTTCGCCGTGGCCGGGAAGGTCCAGAACACCGGCCTGGTCGAGATCCCCATGGGCGCCACCCTACGCCGGGTGGTCTTCGACATCGGGGGCGGGGTGGCCGACGGCAAGGCGTTCAAGGCGGCCCAGATGGGCGGCCCGTCGGGCGGCTGCGTGCCCGCGCAGCACCTCGACCTGCCCATCGACTACGATTCGCTTCAGAGCGTGGGCGCCATCATGGGCTCCGGCGGACTCATCGTGCTCGACGAGGACACGTGCATGGTGGAGCTCGCACGCTACTTCCTCGAGTTTGTCCAGAGCGAGTCGTGCGGCAAGTGTGTCCCGTGCCGCGTGGGCACGCGGCGGATGCTCGAGATCCTCACGCGCCTGACCCGCGGCCAAGGCAAGGAAGGCGACGTGGAGCTTCTCGAGGAGATCGGCCAGGCGGTCAAGGCGGGCTCGCTGTGTGGCCTGGGCCAGACGGCGCCCAACCCCGTGCTCTCGACCATCCGCTACTTCCGCGATGAGTACGACGCCCACGTGCGCGACCGCCGCTGCCCCGCCCACGTGTGCCGCGACCTCGTGAGCTACACGATCGACCCCGACAAGTGCATCGCCTGCGGCAAGTGCCGCCGCGTGTGCCCTGCCGAGGCCATCGAGGGTGCGAAGAAAGTCAAGCACAAGATTCTCCAGGACCGCTGCGTCCGCTGCGGAGCCTGCTACAAGGCCTGCCCCGTCGACGCCATCGAGGTGGCCTGAAACCACAGGAGCGCGCGCCCCATGTCCGACATCCCCCGCATCACCTTCACCATCGATGGCCAGACCGTGGAGACCACCGAGGGCACCACGGTGCTCCAGGCCGCGCTCGACGCCGGCATCTTCATCCCCAACCTGTGCTACTCGCCGCTCCTCGAGCCCTACGGCGGCTGCCGCCTGTGCATCTGCCAGATCGACGGGCTGCGCGGCCTGCCCCCTTCCTGCACCATCCGCGCCACCGACGGCATGGTCGTCCACAGCGACGTCGAGGAGGTCAATCGCGTCCGCCTCATGATCCTCGAACTCCTCGTTTCCGACCATCCCGCCGACTGCCTTTCGTGCGGCGCCAACCAGAACTGCCAGCTCCAGAAGGTCGCCGAGTTCCTCGGCCTCGGCGAGCTGCGGGTCACCCGCCACGCCCGCCCGCGCGACCTCGACGAGAGCAATCCCTTCTTCGTCCGCGACAACTCGAAGTGCATCCTGTGCGGCAAGTGCGTCCGCGTGTGCCGCGAGGTCCGCGGCGTGAGCAACCTCGATTTCGCCCACCGCGGCTTCCAGGCCAGGGTCTCCACCTTCGGCGGCGGCCTCATCACCGACTCCCGCTGCGAGAGCTGCGGCGAGTGTGTGGACATCTGCCCCGTGGGCGCCCTCCTGCCCAAGCACGAGACGCTGCCCCCCACCCGCGAGGTCACCACCGTGTGTCCCTACTGCGGCTGCGGATGCGGCCTCGTGCTCGGCGTGCGGGGGAACCGCATCGTCCGCGTCCGCCCCGAGCAGGGCAATCCCGCCAGCGACGGGCACCTGTGCGTGAAGGGACGCTTCGGCCTCGGCTTCGTGGGCTCGCCCGACCGCCTCACCACGCCGCTGATACGCCGCGACGGCGAGCTCGAGGAGGCCACGTGGGACGAGGCGCTCGACTTCACGGCCACCCGCCTCGCCGAAATCCGCGACCGCCACGGCCCCGACGCCGTCGCGGGCTTCGCCTCGGCCAAGTGCACGAACGAGGACAACTACCTGTTCCAGAAGTTCATGAGGGCAGCGGTCGGAACGAACCACATCGACCACTGCGCCCATTTGTGACACAGCCCCACGGTGGCCGGTCTGGCCGCCTCCTTCGGCAGCGGGGCAATGACCAACAGCGTGGGCGAGCTCGAGGGTGCGGACTGCATTTTCGTGATCGGCTCGAACACCACCGAAGCCCATCCCATCGTCGCCCTGCGCATCAAGGCCGCGGTGGAAAAGCACGGCGCACGCCTCATCGTCGCCGACCCGCGCCGCATCGACCTCATCCGATTCGCCGAGCTCCACCTCCAGCAGCGATGCGGCTCGGACGTGATGCTCATCAACGCCATCATGAACGTCATCGTGGCCGAGAACCTGCACAACAGGGATTTCATCGCCGAGCGCACCGAGAACTTCGATGAGTTCTGGAGCGTCGTCCAGACCTGCACGCCCGAGCTGGCACAGCTCGCCTCCAGCGTGCCCGCCGAGGATATCCGCCGCGCCGCACGCATCATCGCCACCGCCAGCCGATGCGCCATCGTCTACGCCATGGGCATCACCCAGCACACCACGGGCACGGACAATGTGAAGGTTCTGGCCAACCTGGCCATGCTCACCGGCAGCATCGGCCGCGAGTCCACCGGCGTGAACCCCCTGCGCGGCCAGAACAACGTGCAGGGAGCGTGCGACCTGGGCGGGCTGCCCAACGTGTTCCCCGGCTACCAGAAGGTCGACGTGCCGGAGCTCCGCGAGAAGTTCGAGAAGGCCTGGGGCAGGCCCCTCCCCGACAAGCCAGGGCTCACGGTATGTGAGATCCTCAACGCCGCCGAGGAAGACACCATCAAAGCTCTCTACTGCATGGGCGAGAACCCCGTGCTCTCCGACCCCAACTCGAACCACACCCGCGAAGCCCTCGAAGCCCTCGACCTGCTGATCGTGCAGGACATCTTTCGCAACGAGACGGCCGAGTATGCCCACGTGGTGTTGCCGAGTGCCTCGTTTGCCGAGAAGGACGGCACCTTCACCAACACCGAGCGGCGGGTCCAGCGCGTCCGCAAGGCCGTCGACCCGCCGGGCGAGGCCCGCCCCGACTGGCAGATCCTGTGCGACCTGGCCACCCGCATGGGCTACGCCATGGCCTATGGGAACGCCGCCGAGATCATGGAGGAGATAGCCGCCCTCACACCCATCTACGGCGGCCTCACCTACGACCGCATCGAGCGCGGCGGCCTCCAGTGGCCCTGCCCCGCCACGGATCACCCCGGAACCCCCTACCTCCACAAGGGCACCTTCAGCCGCGGCCTCGGCCGCTTCCACCCCACGCCGTTCCGCAAACCCGTCGAGCTGCCCGATGACGAGTACCCCTTCGTCCTCTCCACCGGCCGCGTGCTCCACCACTTCCACACCGCCACCATGACCCGCCAGAGCGCGGGACTCGACGAGCTCTACCCCGGCGGCGACATCCAGGTGAACCCCGACGACGCCAAGGCCTTGGGCATCCACCAGGGCGAGCTCATCGAGGTCACCTCGCGACGCGGCACCGTCCAGCCCCGAGCCCTCCTCACCGAGGTCGTGCCACAGGGCATGGTCTTCATGCCCTTCCACTTCCGCGAGGCATCCGCCAACGTGCTCACGATCGACGCGCTCGACCCGATCGCGAAGATCCCGGAGTTCAAGGTATGCGCCGTGAGGCTGACGAAGATCCCTGCGGCCAAGACCGCCTCCCCAAAGCCCAAGCCGAAGAAGAAGAGGAAGGGGACGAACTCCCGCACGAAGGCCTGACGGCCAACGTCCCGATCCTCCGCATCCGCGATGGGGAACGCAGCGAAGCCACCGACCGCGTGGTGCGCGAGCGGACGGTGCTCCTCGTCGTCGGCGGCCAGCGCCTGCTCCGCCTCCAGTGCCTCCCCACCGGCTTGGCCGACTTGGCACTCGGGCTCCTCACCACCTCGCGCCTGCTGCACCCCGCCGAGCCCGTGCCCCCCATGCGCGTGGACCACGAGCGCGGCGAACTCGTCGTGGACTTCTCCCCGCCCGACGGGGCAATCGAGCAGATGCGCCGCAGCCTGACCCTCGGCTCGGGATGCGGCGCCGCCCTCTCGCCCGCCGCCGAGTTCGACCCCCTCGACTGCTGGCGCAAGATCGACACCTCGTTCGCCGTGGCACCCGCCGCCGTGGCGGACGCGGTGTCGGCCTCCGTCGCCCGATCGGGCCTTTTCAGGGAGACGGGCGGCGTGCACGCGGCCGCCATCGCCCACGACGACAGGGTCGTGGCCTTCGCCGAGGACATCGGTCGCCACAACGCCTTCGACAAGGTGATCGGCGCCTGCCGCCGCCAGGCCATCCCCCTGATGGATAAGCTGGCCCTGGTGACCGGGCGGCTGAGCCTGGAACTGGTGGCGAAGGCCGTGCCCTCGAGCATCCCCGTGCTCGTCTCGCGTGGGGCGCCCACCGAGGCAGGCGTGCAACTTGCCGAGGCCGCCAACCTCACCCTCATCGGCTTCGCCCGAGCCGGCCGAATGAACGTCTACGCCGCCCCCTGGCGGCTCCGTCAGCCCCCCGCCGCGGGTGCCACACCCCCCTGAGTGGCCGCGGCCCGCATGCAGGTGCGGACACGAGTTGTCCTGCATCCCGAACCCTTCGGCCGCGCGTCCGCCTGGCTCCCTCCATGGTGGATGCAGTAACCTCATGCCTGGCAATAACTTACGCATGGAACCACCGCGTCAGCCCCCGCCGCACGATCCGGCATGGCATTTGCGTCACACGGTATCCGGGTATTCGTGATCGGACCGCTACGCTGCGCGCCGCACGCCCCACAGGCGCCGCATACGCGCTCGCCTGGAGCGGAGGAGACAACCGCGTGGAAGCTCGCCACTGCCTCAGCATCCTCGCCGTCGCCTGTGCCCTCATCGCCCTCGCCACCCCCGGTCATGCCATGCCCCTCGGCGACCCCACCGTGAACCTGGCAGGGGTTGTCGATGGCTGGGTCTCTAACCTCGTGATCGACGAGGGACGCTCCCACACCAACGACACCCCGTGGCCCGAGACGCTCAGCATCGACTCCTTCACATACGCCGTCGGCGCCAACCGCAGCCGCGTGACCCCCTTCGTGGTGCGCCTCAACGACCTCAACAGCAACGGGAATACCACCGACGACAACAACTTCACGATCCTCAAGCTCGGCACCACGAGGGTCTCGGGCGTCGACTACGCGTCGACGGGCGTGTTCAGCCAGCCCTTCGACGCCGCAGGCCCTGTGAGCGTGACGCTCAACCCCGGCGAGACGATCGCTGCCGCGTTCCTCGACGCGAACGCCGATGGCACGGGCGGGGAGGCCGGCAGCGTGATCCCCATGAACGGCACCGTGCCCGCAGGCTCCCAATGGTACAATGGCGCCGGCAGCGCGCCCCACCCCAGCCCCGCCCCGCTCTCCGAGGGGCAGACGTTCGGCGGCAGCCCGGCCGCGGGCGTCGAGAACCGCAACTACGAGTTCAATGTCGACGTCTCCATCCCGCCGCAGACCATTGAGATCGCCGGCGACAACGTGATCGGCATCGACGTCCTGCCGGGCGTCGAGCACCTCAGCATCCTGCCCGTCGTGGTGACCGGGGCCAAGAGCATCCGGCTGGTCCAGAACTACAGCGACACCTTCCAGATCGCCGAGATCATGGCCCACGAGGACGGCACGCTCGCCAACGTGGCGCTCCAGGGCAACGGCGGGCTCGCCTCGGCCAGTTCGGCGGGCTACGGCACCTCGGCCGGACTCGTGAACGACGGCGACCTCAATGGCGCACACCCCCACGAGTGGCACTCCACCGAGAGCATTGGGGCCTGGGTGCAGGTGGACTTCGCCAACCCCACCGACCTGTCGTCCGCACACGTCTACGGTCGCACGGACGCCTGCCAGTACCGCCAGAACGATTTCGACGTGGTTCTCTACGATGCCTCGGGCACCGAGATCCATCGCCAGCGCGTGCTCGGCCTCGGCGACGAGCCTGGCCAGCACCGGCTCTTCGACTTCGAGATCCTCAGCGGCGGCGAGGCCGTCGCCACCCTCACGCAGGCGAATACCTACGTGTTCGAGATCCTCGGTGCCACAGCCGACCAGCTCGTCGTGCCCAACCCCGACCCCACCGCCTTCATCACCGTCCTCGACCTCAACCAGGCCACCATCGCCGTCGAGGCGGCGGGCGGCTCCTTCAACATCGGCGACTCCTGGGACCTCTTCGACGCCGACGAGATCCGCGGCGACATCGGCGAGCTGCACCTTCCCCCCATCGGCCCACACCTCTACCTCGACGCCTCGACCCTGCTCAGCGATGGCACCGTGAGCGTCGCCGTCCCAGAGCCGACCACGCTCATCCTCACGGGCATTGGCCTTGCCGGCTGCGCCCTGCGGCGCCGCAGACGCCGCGCCTGACCCGGCGTCGTCCCCACGGCTCCAGGGCACGGAGCCGCCGCGACTTGAGCGAAGGATCAGGAACGGGCAGGCGTGAGCCTGTAGACCACCAGGGCCTCCCCGAACACCCGCTGCCGGGCGATCTCGCAGGCCTCCCAACCAAGCTCCCCCGCAATCGCCAGCGCCTCCCCCAACCCAGTGATCGACGAGTAGACCATCTGAACGTAGCCGCCCGGCCACAGATACGCGCCGGCCTCCGCGAAGAAGCGCCGCAGCAGCGCCTTCCCCGGATCGAGCAGCGCATGGTCGAGAGCCCCCTCGGCGTCCCCTCCAGATATGGCGGCGTGAACAGGATCGCGCTGAACGCCCCGCACGCCGCCAGCGGCCCGAACAGGTCGCCCCGCACAACGGCCACCGCGTGGGACACGCTGTTCGCCCGCACGTTCGCCAGCGCACACCGCGCCGCCTCCGCCGCGATGTCCACCGCCACCACCCTGGCCCCCCTCTGTGCCGCCACCACCGCCTGAATGCCTGAGCCCGTGCCCATATCCAGCACGAGATCGCCTTCCCGCACGCCGACGTGCCTGGCCATCAGCCGGCTCGTGCCGTAGTACTTGGGGCTGAACACGTGCCTGGAGATGCGGAACGTGTTGCCCCGCACGCGCACCTGCTGCGGGGCTGCCGATGAACACATGCTCGGCAAATGCACCACTGGCGGATTCTATCCTCCAGGCCAAGCCCGTGCCAGTGGCTCGGACAGCGATCTCTCGGTCGTGCGGCCCGACCGGAGTATTGATCTGGTACAGGACTTCAGTATGATAGGTAGCTGAGACCGTGGGGACGGGCTCAAGATCCCATACAGCAGGCGAGCTTTGCATGCCCAAGTCGAGCAGGCCAGCCGGCGTGCTGGCAGGTCTCGCCGGGGACGCGCTCTATCAGCAAGTGGCGCTCCTCAGCGAGATGATGGAGAACACCCGCGAGGTCTTCTGGCTCGCCGACTGGGTCGGCCAGCGGATCCTCTACATCAGCCCTGCGTACGAGAAGATCTGGGGCCGACCCGCTCGTGCGCTCCTCGGACGCTACGACGAGTGGGTCGACAGCCTGCATCCGGGCGATGCTGCCGATGCGCAAGCGGCCCTGGACCGGATCGCCTGGGAAGGAAACGGGGAGGACATCGAGTACCGGATCGTGCGGCCCGACGGCCAGGTCCGCTGGATCTCCGACCGGGTCTTCCCCGTCCGCGATGACGAGGGTCGTGTGGTCCACCTCGCCGGCATCGCCGAGGACATCACCGAGCGCAAGCAGGGCGAACAGGCCCTTCGCGATTCCGAAGCCACCTGGCGCTCGCTGGTGACCAACGCGCCCAACATCATCTTCACCATCGACGCACAGGGCGCGATCGCGTTCATGAACAGAACGGCGTCGGGCGCCGACCCCGAGACGGTGGTCGGCACGTGCCTCTATGACTACGTGGCGCCCGAGCACCGCCACGCGGTGTGCGACCAGATTGCCCGAGTCTTCACCACGGCCGAATCCTGCCAGATCGCCTGCCTGACCAGCGGCCCGTTCGGCCACGAGACCTGGTGCGCCCTCCACGCGGGCGCCATCCGCGGCGATGGCACCGTCGCGGCCGCCATCGTCATCGCGCGTAACACGACCGAGCAGCGCCGCGCACGCGAGGAGCTCCAGCGCCGCGCGCGCTTCCAGGAGCTCGTCACCGCCATCTCGAGCGACTTCGTGGGGCGGCCGGCAAACGCCGTGGACGACGGCATCCACCGCGCCCTACAGGCCATCGGCGAGTTCGCGGGGGGCGACCGCACGGCCGTCTTCAGCTTCTCCGAGGATGGCGAGCGCCTCTCGTGCACCCACGAGTGGTGCGCCGAAGGCATCGAGAGCAGCAGCCACCGCATCCAGGACGTGCCAGTCGGCAGCTTCCCGTGGGTCACGGCGATCTACGAGAAGCGCCAGGTGGTCTACTTCCCTCGCGTGGACGACCTGCCGCCCGACGCCACCGCGCTCAAGAGGGAGTTGCAGAGCAAGGGCGTGCGGTCCGTCCTCAGCGTGCCCATGGAGTGCGGCGGCCGCGTGGTCGGCTTCGTCGCCTTCCACGCCGTGCGCTCCGAACGCGCCTGGCCCGAGGACCTGACCCCCCTCCTCCGCATCGTCGGAGAGGTCTTCGCGAGCGCACTCGAGCGCAAGCGCGCCGAAGGCAAGCTCCGCCTCCTCTCCTCCGTCGTCGCACAGAGCACCGAAGGCACCGTCGTCGCCGACACCACAGGGCGCATCCTGTTCGTCAACGAGGCCGCCGCCGACCTCATCGGTCGCCGCCCCGACGACCTCATCGGCCAGCACATCTCCGAGTTCCATTCCCCCGACCTCGTCCCCCAGGTGCTCACCGACTTCGAGCACGCGTGCACGAATGGGGAGTACCAGGCCGAAGTGACCTGTGAGCGCCACGACGGCTCCTCGTTCCCAGTCGCCATGACTGGCTTCCTCCTCCGCAACGACGCCGGCGAGGCCACCGCCCTGATCGTCCTCCTGCGCGACGTCACCGAACAGAAGCGCTCCGAGCAGGAACGCCGCCGAACCGAGCGACTCGAATCCCTCGGCCTCCTCGCAGGCGGCATCGCACACGACTTCAACAACATGCTCGCCGGCGTCATGGGCAACCTGTCCCTGGCCGGCCTCAACGGCAACACCGACCCCGATGTCCTCGAATGCATCGACGGAGCCGAGAAGGCGGTGATGCGGGCACGTGGACTCACCAGCCAGCTCCTCGCCTTCGCAAAGGGTGGCGCCCCCGTGCGAAGCGCCGCCTCCATCGCCGAGCTCCTCCGCGACACCGCCGCCTTCGTGCTCGCAGGCTCCAGCGTCAACCCACGCTTCCACGTCGCCAACGACCTGTGGCCCGCTAAGGTCGACGCCGACCAGATCAGCCAGGTCATCCAGAACCTCATCCTCAACGCCAAGGAGGCCATGCCCGACGGTGGGAGTATCGACATCACGGCTGCGAACATCGTCGTCGGGCTGGGCGAGCTCGCCCCCCTCGCGCCCGGACGCTACGTGAAGGTGAGCGTCCACGACGGCGGCGGCGGCATCCGCTCGGAGCATCTCTCGAACATCTTCGACCCCTACTTCACCACCAAGGCAGGGGGAAGCGGGCTCGGCCTGGCCATCAGCCACTCGATCATCGCCAAGCACGAGGGCCTCATCCGCATCGACTCCCAACCCGGCAAGGGCACCACCGTCGAGTTCTTGCTCCCCGCCGGCGGCGCCATACCCAAGCCGCACCCAAGGAAACCCACCCGAACTGCCAACACGGGCAGGGTCCTCCTCATGGACGACGACCCCATCGTCCGCCGCACCGCTGTCGCGCTCCTCCAGCGCAGCGGCTACGATGTCACCTGCGCCGCAGACGGTGCACAAGCCGTTGAGCTCTACGGGCAGGCAGCCGACGACGGACACCCTTTCGACGCTGTCGTCCTCGACCTCACCGTACCCGGCGGAATGGGCGGCAAGCAATGCCTCCAGGAGCTCCTCAGGCTCAACCCCCGCGTCCAGGCCATCGCTTCCAGCGGATACTCCGACGACGCCACAGCGGCCGACTTCGCCCAGCTCGGCTTCTGCGCCTCCGTGCCCAAGCCCTACCCCCTCGAGCAACTCCTCAACACCCTCAATGAGGCCATCCGAAACGCCAACGACTCCTGACCCACCGCCCACACACCTCCTGCCACCCCTTGCACCCGCCCCAGCCCTCGGCTAAGATAGGCACTGGCGACGGGCCGGACCCGTGTTCCCACTTGCAGGCACCGAATCCCGTGCACCACGACGCCTGGGCAAAACGCCGCGTCTCCGCCATCATCCTCAACGGCGGGGCCAGCACCCGCTTCGGCACGGACAAGGCGGCCCTCGCCATCCGCGGTCGCACCCTCCTCGAACGCACCGTCGACACCCTCGCCCCCCTCTTCGACGAGATCCTCGTCGTCGGCCGCCCCGACGCCTGCCCGTCACACCCGGCCATCACGCAGGCCGTCGCCGACCGCGTCGTCGGCGCAGGCCCGCTCGGCGGCATCACCACAGGCCTGCTCGCCATGACCCGCCCCTACGGCTTCTTCGTCGCCTGCGACATGCCCTGCCTCGACCCCCTCGTCATCCGCCGCCAGCTCCACATCGCACGCCGCGAAGCCGCGGATGCCGTCGTGCCCTCCTGGAATCGCTACTGGGAGCCCCTCCACGCCGTCTACTCCCAGGACTGCCTCCCCGCGGCACGCCGACAGCTCGACTCCGGCAACCTGCGCATCCGAAGCTTCTTCGCCCACATCCACATGGTTTTCTGGGACATCCTGGCCGCCGGCCTCTCCCGGCGCCCGTTCACCAACGTGAACACGCGGAGCGACCTGGCGGCACTCCTGGGGGAGCAGATCTAGCGGAGGACGGAACAATGACCGAACAGCGGCAAGTCGAGTTCGCCAGCCTCGCCCCCGAACAGGTAGCACGCGTCCAGGAGTTCGAGGAGAAGGTCGGAGCCCTCGTGCTCGCCTACAAGACCCCCCTTGAGCCCGCCCCCCTCTCCGACGACCAGATCGCCATGCTACGCGCCATGGAAAAGGAGATGCCCGGCATCTGCCTCGTCGCCTACAGGAGCCTGCCCAAGGCCTGAGCCGGCGATGAACGAAGGGATGGATGGAAGAGTGGAAGATCGGAAGGCTGGAACAGTGGAGGTCGGCTGGAGACTCTTCACCCCTCTTCGGGGGGCTTTCTTCTCCTCCTTCTTCCCTCTTCCTGACGCGTGACGCCTGCTTCGGCCTACCTCAACTCCCGAATCGCGATGTCCTTGAACCGGATCCGGAGCTGATCGCCCCGGTGGATCTGGAGCGCGATCACGCCTTTGACGCCCGCGCGCCGCGCGCGGTGCACCTCGTCGTCCAGCACGCCCTTGCCGTCGTAGTCCATCACCGTCACGCCGTTGAGCACCGCCTTGAGCTTGAGCCCGTCGGCCGTGATCTCCAGGTCGTTCCACCCCTCCCCCTCGTCGCTGTACACGAACTTGAGCCCGTCGACGGCCATCCCCTTGTTCACCCACTTGCCCTTGGGCACGGGCGGGTAGAGCCAGCGCTGGCTGCCGCGCGTCTCGTCCCAGATCATCCCCGTGCGCCACGGCCCGGCGGGGTGGATGTCCACCTGCGGGCCATCCAGGTAGCCCGCCGCCTCGTCGTACCGGCTGCGGATCTGCACCCCGCTGTTGCCCTTGCTGTCGCGGAAGGCCTGGAACTTCAGCCGTAGCACGAAGTCCCCATACTCCTTCGCCGTGGCCAGCCACACGTAGTCGTGGCCCTTCGCCCCCATCGAGTCGGCCTGGATCGCCCCGTCGGCCACCTTCCAGAAGCCCCTCTCCCTGTCCCTCGGCTTGCACTTGACCACCCAGCCGTCGAGACTCTTGCCGTCGAAGAGCGACTGCCAGTCCGCCCCGCCCTTGCCCGTGAGCGCGGCGTGCACGGCCTTGGCGATCAGCGCGGCCCCCGCGGCGTTCGGGTGAATCTTGTCGGGGAACAGCTCGGGCTTGCCGCTGAGTGCCGTGTGGAGGTCGATGACGGGCAGCTTCTTCTCGCCCGCCACGTGCTGAATGATGGGGCTGATCTTCCCCTTCACGATCGGCTCGTTGATGCCCCAGCGGGGGCCGTAGACGGGCACGGGCAGGCAGAGCCAGACCTTCGGCTTCGACGGCAGCGCGATGAAATGGTCGGCCATCGCCCGCAGGTCGTCGGCAAACTCCGCGCCGTTTTTCCAGTTCTGCGGCTTCGAGTCGTTCGTCCCCAGCTTGATCACCACGATGTTCGGCGCCCAGTCCGTCGCCTGCTTGAATGCGCGGAGCTTCCAGTAGGGCTTGTCGCCCTTCTTGAGCAGGGTCGCCCCGCTCACGCCGAAGTTGCGCGACTCGTAGCCCTCGCCCAACAGCCGCCCGAGCACCACGGGGTAGCTGTTCTTCCCCCGATCCCGCACGCCGGCCCCGAACGTAATGCTGTCGCCGATGCAGGCCACGCGGATCGGCTGCTCCGCGGCGGCCACTGCCAGTTGCCCGAGGGCCACACCAACGGCAAGAAGACCCTTCAGTGCGGTACGACGCCTCATCACCTCGTGCTCCTCATTCGCTCTGCTGTGAGTGCGGAACCGGCGCAGGGAACTGGCCTGCGACGTACCGCACAGGAACTCCCGGAAAGTGCTCCTCGATGTAGCCCACCATGGCCATCATGCCCGGCACCTCGGCCGTGGCGTGGTTCACCACGAGCATCGGCACGCCCAGGTCGAGCGACCACAGGCCGGCAGCCGTCGTCGAGATGCCGTCGTCGGTGGCCAGCACGATGTCCGCGCCGAGCTCGAGCATCTCGGGCAGGCGCGTGATCGCCCCCGTCCCCACCGCCATCCTGCCCACCGACCTGTGCGGGTCGCCGACAATGCGGACGCCCTCCTCCCCCAGCGGCCGCACCCGTTCGAGGACCAGATGCGCCACCTCGGCCACCGTTCGCTCCCCCACTTGGCAGATCCTGTAGAACGAATCGACAGGGCGCGGCTCGGACGGGAAGCCCAGGAATCTCGCCCACGCATCGGGGATGCCCACCTCGGGCATGCGATCCCACGTGTCGTGGCAGCGCAGGAGCCTGATGCCGAGGTCCTCGATGAGCCGACGCTTCTCGGCATGGTGGCGGTCCCCGCTCGGGGTGCCCTGGTAGGTGGGGTAGAACGCACCTTCGTGGGCGACGACGAAGTTCAGCCCGAGCGAGGCCGCCTCCCGCAGCACCGCGTTCGTCGCCAGCCACGTGGTCGCGATGCCCCGCACCTCGGCCGCCGGATCGCCCGCCATGAACTGGTCGCGGGTATCCGCCCAGTCCACCCAGTGTGCCACGCTCTGGCAGTGCTCCAGGAAGTCTCTCGCCCTCATCCTGTCCCCTCTCGGCACACGCCGCTCATAGCGTCCGCACGTCGCAGGCCACGTCGTGCCCGCGGAGCTTCCGCGCAAGCTTCGCGTCCGCCGTCACGAGATCGCACTCGAGGGTCTCTGCCAGAGCCACGTAGCAGGCATCGTAGACGGATGTCTGGGCGACCCTGGCAAGCTCGATGGCCCGGAGCATTGGCTTGCCCCGAAGCACATAGACGGCGAGGCCGACGGCCAGGAGCCCCACCCAGCACTCCTCAATGAGCGCCGGCTCGATCCGCCCGCTCCAGACGATCGCGTTCGCCACCTCGTAGAAGAGCATCTCGGGCACTGCCACTCGGTCCATCCCACTGCGATGGCGCTCTCGCCACTCGAGTGCCTCCGCGGCGCCCACCTCATCCCGAAGCACCCACTTGACGACCACCGACGCGTCAAGGACGACCATTCGCATCCCTCATCCGACGCACGAGCGCCACCACGTCCACGGGCTCGAGGCGACCACGGATCTCGTCCATCCGGCGCACCGCGGCCTCCTGCAACTCCCTGTCGGCCACGAGGCGCTCGTAGTCCTCCACACGCTCGGCGGGGATGAGCGCCACCACGGGCTGATTGGCCCGCTCGATGACCACCGTCTCCTTCGTTTCGGCCACCAAATCCAGGTACTGGCCGAACTTGCGTCGCATCGTCAGAGCGCTGATCCGCTGCATGGCGACTCCTCCGTGCCTCCCCAGGCTACTATCATATACTATATGATATCATATGCACCTGTCAAGCCCAGCCTCGGACGGACCCCGCATCGCCCCCGGTCCGAAGACTGCCTACCCCCAAGGGCATGTGCCCGGATGGCTCGCCACCATCTCCACTCCTCCCGCCTGCACTCGACCGAGGCAGTGGCAGAGCGGGAAGCAGGGGACAAGCAGACGGCAGGGTCTGATGGCGCTCTCGCGCGAAAGCACCGAGATAGACGGCCGCCCATTTCTCGGCCCCCCCGTCCGCTACCACAGGTGACCACAGGGCCACGCAGCCTGCCTCCTATGCAGGCTCGCGCAACGATGCCCTGTCCCTACCGCGGCCTTCGGCCGCAACCCAGGAGGGAAACTCGGGTTGGGCACACCTCATTGGATCGAGCGGTTCGGCGGTCGATCCGATGACGGCTGTTTCAGAATGGGGGACGTCCTGGGAGGGCGAGGCTCCTGCCGAGCCGCCAGGGTCGCAGCAACGGCTCAGCAGGAGCTTCGCCCTCCCTTGCCTTCCCCCCTTTACAGGGCACCATTCTGAAACAGCCTGTGGGGTTGCTCCTTCCCCTGCGGAGGGCCACATCCCCGCGGCGTCGCAGAAGGAAACAAACCCAGGAGGCCTGGCTCTGTTTCCTGGTGTGCCCAACCCGAGTTTCCCTCGGCCCAACATGCGCGCAAGACGCGCGCATGACTCGCAGAGAGACTCTACCCACTCAGACGATCTCCGGCGGGCCAGCCGCCTGCGGGAGGTCGCTTCTGGCCCGCCACTTGACGCGGCCAGCCGCCGCGACAACAATGACACCATCGCACGCGTCCACACGATGCACGATCTCCGTGCAAGGGGGAATCTCGAATGAAGCACCACGCCCCTCCCCTCGTCGCGGCATTCGCCCTGGCGGCCGCGGTCTCGACGGCTGGCGAAATGGAGCGGCCGCCCGTCCGCGTGCTCGTCGTCGCCGAGACGCCTGAGACCACGGGCATCACCTACTCGAACGCCGAGGCCACCTACCTGTATCTGCTCGACTACTTCCTCTCGCCCCAGCGGATCCTGGCGGACGACTTCGCGGTGACCCAAGTGGGCTGGCAGCGGACCGCGGAGCCCTTCGCCGGTCTGGAGAAGGTGAACGCCGTGATCCTGTGGGACGCCCCGCGCGCCGTAGAGGATAAGCGCGGCTCCGATCCGTACTATACCGACCGCGCGGTGGTCTCGGACGCAACGGCGGCGAAGCTCGTGGAGTTCGTCCGGCGCGGCGGCGCCCTGCTGGTGGCCGGGGGCGTGACGTGCTATGGGAATGGCCACGCCCGGCTCGGCTCGGCCGACTACAGGAAGGGGAACTCGCGCACCTACGTGGGCTACGCCGGCTCGCCGCTGGCCGCAGTGCTGCCCGTCGACGTGCCCGACGCGGTGACGCTGCTCCCATTTCTCGATCCGAAGAAGCAGCGGAAGGGCGTGAAGGTGCTCGCCGCGGATCCAATGATCGATGGCATCGCATTCAACAAGTGGGGCTTCGATGCCTACCACAAGGTGGCGGCGAAGGAGGGCGCCGAGGTACTCGTGGCCACGGCGGACGGGGAGCCGCTCGTCGCCCGCTGGATTGTGGGCAAGGGCAGGGTGGTGTGTGTGACGGCCTCGCCGCGCGGCAACGGCCTGGTGCACTCGCCCAACCAGGGGTCCAGCCCCCTGTGGCCCGCCGAGGCCGTGCTCTGGGACCGATGCCTCCGCTGGACGCTGGACCTGCCCCCGGGCGAAGCGCGCCGGGAGGCGGCCCTCGTGACGCGCTACGAGGCCGTCGCGGCCGATGCGCCGGGGGTGCCCGTGGAGCTCACCGCCGCCGGGTTCCCCTACGGCACCCACGTGGTGGACGCCGCCCTCCCCCACGTGGTCGAGGGCCTGGCGATGAAGTACTTCGCCGACCTGGGGATGAACCACATCGTCTCCTCGGGCTTCGCCCACATCGGCGACGGCAAGGGCACGCGCCGCACCCCCGAGGAGGCGGACGCCTACCTGCGCGGCTATGCCGAGGCGGCCGCCCGCCACAATCTCGCCGTGTTCATCGAGCCGGCGCCGGCGGACGGTGCCCGCCTGGCTGGGCTCGACCCCAAGGAATGGGCGCAGGTGACCCTCCCTTCGGGGAAGTTCGCCGACCACTACGGCCAGCCGCGCCCGTGCCCACTGAGCCCCGCGGTCATCGAGCACGCGGTGAAGCAGGTAGAGGGCTGGGCGCCGATCGCCGCGAAGTACCCCCGCATCCGAGGCGCCTTCTGCGACGACGAGTGGGCCTGGGTGATGGGCTACCGCAACATCTACGAGGGAGGCCCGGGCGTCGCCTGCTACAGCCCATGGGCCAACGAGCGCTTCGAGGCACGCACAGGGAAGAAGGCCCCGCCGCCCGTCTACCGCGCGCCGGGCTACGTGGCGCCCGAGGACGACCCGTGGCTCACGTGGTGCCAGGTGATCCGCCAGGACTGCTCGGCCGACTACAACGCGGCCCTCGCCAAGGCCGCCAAGGCCGCCCGCCCCGACTTCATCATGTCCAACTACCCCGGCGGCTTCGAGGGCAAGAACGACGTGATGGTGGAGGAGGTGTACCTGGACTGCTGGAAGGAGAGCCCGCTCGAGGCGTTCGAGCGGATCGACGTGCGGGCCAACTGGCGCGAGGACCCGCGCCGCAACCAGATTCCCATCTACGCCCTCGTGGCCACCTTCCGGATGCCCGAGGACAAGAGCGTGTATCCCGAGACGCTGCGCCTGACCGTGGGCGCGTGCCTGGGCGCGGGGGCGAAGGGGGTGATCCTGTGGAACTCGGTGAACCTGTGGTCGCCGTGGTTCATGCACCCGGGCCGCGAGTCGCTGGACGCCGAGGCGAAGCGCCTGGGGGCGTATCTGCGGCGGTTCGGCCCGATGCTCCTCGAGCTCGAGCGCCCCGAATCCCCCGTGTGGATGCTCTCCGGCTGGTTCTGGGTGAACTCGTTCGACAACTACTACTTCCTGTTTCCCGAGGGCAGGGATCCCGAGGACATTGCGGATAGGGAACGCACGTGGTGGCCGTTCCAGATCAGCGACGTGGCAGTGCCTGCCGCCCTCCGCGCGGGCATCCCTACGGAGTTTGTCACCGAGAAGCAGCTTCTGAGCGCCGAGCTGCTCAAGCGGAAGGCGGTGGTGCTGCCCGGCCTGCTCTACTGCCGCCAGGGGGTGGTCGACGCTCTGGAGAAGTACATCGGGCAGGGCGGCAAGGTGTTCGTCGACCAGTCGGCCCGCGTGGCGATCAAGGGGGCGACGGCGTTGCCGGTGGATCTCTCGAAGTGGCACAGCGACATCGCGGCTGGCAAGCGCCCCGTGGCCCAGCCCACGGAGGCCACCTACCGCAAGCACCGCGCCGCTCGCGAGGCCTACGTGGCCGAGGCCATCCCCGTCCTCCAGAAGGCCCTCAAGGATGTCGTGCGGCCAAAGGTGGAGATCGACAGCTCGGCCGCCGCGTGGGCGCTGCTCGAGAACGGCGAGGGGCGATACCTGTTCGTCTACAACACCGATACGGACAAGGGAGCGCGGCTCGGCGTGTCGTACCGTGAGCTGCCGGGGACAGTGTACGACGTTGCTGCGGGGAAGGAGGTGGCTGTGGCCCAGGCCGAGGGAACGCGGCGCTTCACCGTGGAGCTGCCCGCCGGCGGATGGAAGCTGTTCGCCCTGCTCCCTGCCAGGGTGGGGCACGTGCGGGTGAGCCGGGCGCGGCTGCGCGACGGGCGGTTGCGGTTCCGCGCCACGGTGTTCGACGCGCAGCGCGTGGCACTGCGTGCCGCCGTGCCGCTGGAGGTGACGCTGAGCGGCCCGGGTGGCGGCTCCTTCGTGTTTCACGGGGCAACTTCCCAGGGGGTACTGACCGCCGGCATCCCCATCGGCGCGTCGATGCCGGTGCCCGAGGCTGTGTGGGTCAAGGAACTTCTGAGCGGCCGCTCGGCCCGTGCCGCGGTGGGTGCCAGGTGAGCGAAGAGGCCTGGCGGAGGGGCCATGGGGACGACTCCCGAACCTCTTCGCCAGAAACATGTTCCGCCCCCAAATCGGGTTTGACTCCCGCGCGAGTTGCTGCTATGGTGAGGCTTCCATGTGACATATAGGAGGCTATCATGTCCACGGACGAGCCGACCCCGCAGAACGCGCAGATCACGCAGGACGACGAACAGGCCGTAGAGCACCTCCAGCAGGCGCGCGACCGGATCATGTCCGAGTTGCGGAAGATCATCGTGGGCCTCGACCAGGTGATCGACGAGATGATGATCGCCGTCTTCGCCCGAGGCCACTGCCTGCTCGTAGGCGTGCCCGGACTCGCGAAGACGCTGCTCGTGAGCTCGATCGCCCAGACGCTCTCGCTGTCGTTCCGGCGAATCCAGTTCACGCCCGACCTCATGCCGAGCGACATCACGGGCACCGAGATCCTCCAGGACGACCCGGAGACGGGGCAGCGCGTATTCAAGTTCATGAAGGGCCCCGTGTTCTCGAACATCATCCTGGCGGACGAGATCAACCGCACGCCGCCGAAGACCCAGGCGGCACTGCTCGAGGCCATGCAGGAGAAGAAGGTCTCGATGGGCGGCGTGGACTATCCGCTCGACGAGCCGTTCTTCGTGCTGGCCACGCAGAACCCCATCGAGCAGGAAGGCACGTATCCCCTGCCCGAGGCGCAGCTCGACCGGTTCTTCTTCAACATCCTGGTCGACTACCCGACATGGGACGAAGAGATCCAGATCATGCGCCAGGTGACGGGTGCGCTGGAGCCGCAGCTCGACGAGGTGCTCTCGCAGGACGAGATCCTCGCGCTCCAGTCGCTCGTGCGCCGCGTGCCCGTGGCCGACCACATCTTCCACTACGCGGCGAAGCTCGCGCGCTCGACGCGCCCGAGCGACCCGGACTCGCCAGACTTCATCCGCGACTGGCTCTCCTACGGTGCCGGCCCGCGTGCCAGCCTGTTCATGGTCCTTGCGGGCAAGGCTCGCGCGATCCTGCGCGGCCGCTACCACGTGTCTATCGAGGACATTCAGGCGGCGTCGCTGCCCGTCCTGCGCCACCGCATCATCCCGAACTTCGCCGCCCGGTCGGAAGGCCTGACGAGCGACGATATCGTGAACAAGCTCCTCGAGACGATCCCTTCGGATGAACGGCTCTACGATGGCGACGCCCAGCCGGCACAAGCTGCGGTATCTTGACCCGGATACCCTCCAGAAAATCGGCCCGCTCGAGCTCGTCGCCCGCGAGGTCGTCGAGGGGCTCCACGTGGGGATGCACAAGAGCCCCCTGCGCGGCTTCAGCACCGAGTTCGCGCAGCATCGCCAGTACGTGCCCGGCGATGAGTTGAGGCACATCGACTGGCGGGTCTACGGCCGCACCCAGCGCTACTACGTGAAGCTGTTCGAAGCCGAGACGAACTTCACGGCGAACCTGCTCCTCGACGCCAGCTCCTCCATGCACTTCAGCTCCCACAGCGTCTCGAAGCTCGAGTATGCCAAGTTCATGGCCGCCAGCCTGGCCTACCTGTGTGTGCGGCAGCGCGACTCGGTGGGCCTGGCGGTGTTCGACAACGAGCTG
>Ga0272442_10002215_pt1 | contig 28532 bp, 22 predicted proteins | sample SSMForm2O_FD_200262 | JGI IMG/M metagenome (GOLD analysis project Ga0272442, IMG submission 200262) | Marine sediment archaeal communities from Little Sippewissett salt marsh, Falmouth, MA, United States - SSM-Form-2O | ecosystem: Environmental > Aquatic > Marine > Wetlands > Sediment ...
ACTTGAATCTGCACCAGCTCCGCTATACCCGTCGTGGACTCTGTTCATTGGTAGAAGAGGCCGGCTTCGAGGTCTCTGAATCGCGCTACTTCTTTCACTGGCTGATCGCACCCAAGTGGATTGTGGGAAGGGTCGAGCGCATCCTCGGAAGCCGGTTGCACGAGGCAAAGACCCCACCGCAGATCCTGAACAGCTTGCTCTATGGACTGAGCCGCCTCGAGCAGGCACTCCTCCGCCCGTTCCGCTGGCTGCCGGGCACTTCCATCTTCCTGGTGGCTCGGAAGGAGTAGGTCGCCGGCTCACAACACGACCACCGCACACTAGTGCCGGAACGTCCGCCGCCCCGTGAAGACCATCGCAATGCCGTGCTCGTCGGCTGCGGAAATCGCTTCCGCGTCCCGCTTGGAGCCGCCAGGCTGAATGATGGCCGTGACGCCCGCCTCAGCAGCCGCGTCCACCCCGTCACGGAACGGGAAAAACGCGTCCGAAGCCAGGACGAGCCCCTCGAGGTCGAATCCCGCCGCAGTCGCCTTGTGGGCGGCGAGGTGGGCGGCGTCGACCCGGCTCATCTGACCGGCGCCGATTCCCACCGCCGCTCCATCCCGTGCCAGCAGTATAGCGTTCGACTTGACGGACTGAACGGCCGCCCAGGCAAACGCCAGGTCCTCCCATTCACCATCGGAGGGCGCCCGCGTCGTGGCCACCGTCGCACCGGAGGCTCGAAGCTCGGGCGGCCGGGCCGGCGCGGGAGACCCCTGCACCAGCACGCCACCGATGACCCCGCGCAGATCCAATCCCGGGGCCAGGTGACCCGTATGACTCCCGAACCGACCGTCGTCCCCGGGCTCCAGGATCCGGATATTCTGCTTCTGCCGCAGGATCTTCAGAGCCGGTGGAGCGTAGCCCGGCGCGACGAGACACTCGACGAACAACGCCGCGAGTTCTTCCGCCACCGCCTCCGTCACCGGCTCGCTGAAGACCACGGTCGAACCGAACGCGGACACCGGGTCGCACGCCAGGGCCTTTCGGTACGCCTCGGCCGGAGAGCGACCGACCGCGATACCGCACGGCGTCGTGTGCTTCAGGATCGCGCACGCCGAGTGCTCCCCTCCCAGGAATGGAGCGATGGCCAGGAGTGCGCCGTCGAGATCGAGAATGTTGTTATAGGAAAGGTCCTTGCCGTGCAGCTGCCGCAAGCCGGGGATTCCAACCGGCGGGCTGGACGACACCCGGTAGAAGGCTGCGGGCTGGTCCGGGTTCTCTCCGTAGCGCAGTGATTGAACGCGCGTCAGAGAGACCATGAGGTCCTCGGGCAATCCGCCGGCATCGCTCTCTCCCTTGGATCCGCGCAGATAGCCGGCAACCGCTGAATCGTACGCCGCCGTGTGCGCGAACACCTTCGTCGCCAGGGCTCGCCGGAACTCGTCCTGGTCTCCCCCTTCGTCGATCGCCGCGATTAGACGCTCATAGTCCGTGGGATCACATACCGGCCAGACGAATGGGTGATTCTTGGCCGCCGCCCGCAGCATGGTCGGTCCGCCGATGTCGATCTGCTCCAGCGCCCCGGCCAGAGTCGTGTCAGGGCGGGCAATCGTCTCACGGAACGGGTACAGGTTGACCACGACGATTCCAACCGGATTGAGATCGTGCCGCTCCAGGTCCCGGACGTCACTCTCCACCGAGGGACGGGCTAGAAGGCCCGCGTGCACGGCGGGATGGAGCGTCTTTACACGGCCGCCGAGAATCTCCGGGAAACCGGTGTACTCGCCGACACCCGTCACGGGTACCCCGGCCTCCCGGATGGCCTGGGCCGTCCCGCCGGTCGACAGCAGTGTCCAGCCCCGCGCATGCAGAGCGGCCGCCAGGTCCCCTACGCCGGTCTTGTCCGAAACGCTCAAAATGGCGTACGGCATTCCTCGCCTCTTTCAGTCGGTTGTCTTGTTTGAGACCATCGTGAATTCGTCGCCTGGATACCACGGGCCAGTCCACGCGACTCGCCCGGCTGCACCCAACTCGAATCTGCCCTCTGCGTACGCTTCCACCACCGCAGGCAGCAATCGATGCTCGACGGCCAGGACCCGGCTCGCCAGCGCTTCGGCGTCGTCTCCCGCGAGAACCGGTACGGGCCACTGTGCGATGATGGCCCCGTGATCGTAAATCTCATCCACGAAGTGCACGGTGGCTCCGGAAACGCGCGCTCCACTCTCCACTACGGCCTCGTGCACCCGGCGGCCGTACATACCGGGCCCGCCGAAGGACGGGAGGAGAGCCGGGTGAATATTTATGATCCGGCCTCGCAACGACCTCACCACGCTCGCCGGGATCAACTTCAACCACCCCGCGAGCACGACCAAACCGGCCCCGGACGCCTCGATCGTCTCCCGGAGCCAGTCGCCCCCATCGTCCACTGGAGGATGGGTATGCGCGGGGATGGCATGTCTCTCGGCTCGCTCAAGCGCCCCGATGCCCGGCCTGCTGCCAATGACGGCTTCGACATGGACGTGGACGTTCGCGCGCACGTGAAGCCGATCGATGATGGCCTGCAGGTTGGTTCCCGAGCCGGATGCCAGGACCGCTACTCCCAGTGATTCAGACATGCAGAGCCCCTGTCCCACGAACGATCAGGAGTCGTCCTTCGGCACGAGCCGAAGCCGTCTGACTCCCGAGAGCAAATCGGGCACCCGGGTCACGCCCGGTGTCGCCGGGCCATCATACTCGCCACCCTCCCCCGCCACCAGCATTCCAAGACCGCCCAGACCAAGCGCGGGAAGGACGTCGCGCCTCCTGTCCCCCACGTACAGACCACCCCTCGTTTCGACCCCGAGCGTAGCCGCCGCAAGCGCGTAGAGAGCCAGCCCCGGCTTGCGGCACTCGCACGCATCTTCGGGAGCGTGGGGACAGTAGAACGTACCGTCAATCCGGGCCCCATCGTCGGCCAGAAGAGACTCCAGCCTGGCCTGTACCGCCCTGAAGTCCGATACGTCGAAGTACCCCCGCCCGATCCCCGACTGGTTCGTTACGATCACTACCGGGACCGCGGCATCGTTCAATCGGCGTACCGCCTCGCCGGCGCCGGGCAGCAACTCCACGTCGTCCGGACTCCCCACGTAGCCCGTATCGCGAATCAGGGTTCCGTCCCGATCGAGGAACACGGTCGTCGGACGAAATCCGTCGAGGTTCACGATCCTTTGTCCTCGTTGACCAGGAGCCGCTCCACCGCAGCGACCAGCAGACCCTGCTGACCTTCGAGAACCGTTCGGAAATCCAGCAGAAACGAGCCGCCCTCGATTCGACCGATGACGGGGAGATCCTGACCTCTGAGCCTGGACTCCGTGTCCTCGGCGGCACCGGAGAGCCGCCAGCCGGCAGATGCAATCTCGAACCCCGGAGCCGCGCCACCGCCAAGCACCGATCGCATGCGTGCGATGGAGACAAGCTTCGCGGCCGCGGGGCTCAGTTCGCCTTGAGCAGCCCGGGCCCTGGCCTCCACCTCCTCCGCGGTCTCCGTGAGCATGCGAAGAACGGGGATATCCCTGTGGGCACGCTCCGGGGAGCGGTACAGGCGCAGTGTGGCCTCCAGGGCTGCCAGCGTCATCTTGTCGACCCGGAAGGCTCGCAGAAGCGGATTGGAACGAAGCCTATCCACCGTGGACGCCTGGCCCTGGATGATTCCGGCCTGCGGGCCGCCGAGGAGCTTGTCCCCACTCCACGCGACGACGTCGGCACCTGACGCGACGGAGGCCTTCACGGAGGGCTCTCTCAAGCCTGGCAGATACTCCCCGGACAGCAACCCCGAGCCAAGATCGTGCATGACCGGCACGCCTGCTGAACGACCTAGGGCGACCAGGTCTTCGAGGGGGACCTCCTCGACGAAGCCCTCCACCCTGTAATTCGATGGGTGAATCTTGAGAAGGAGTCCGGTGGAGGGTGTGATCGCCCGGCGGTAGTCCTCCACTCGAGTCCTGTTGGTAGTCCCCGCGCCGCAGAGAAAGGCCCCTGATCGCTCGATCACCTCGGGAATGCGGAATCCGCCGCCTATTTCGACCAGTTCGCCGCGCGACACGATGACATCCCTGCCGCGAGCCAGCGTGTTGATCGCGAGGGACACCGCGGCCGCGTTGTTGTTCACCACCAGCGATGCCTCGGCCCCCGTGAGCTGCGACGCCAGGTCCGCGCAGTGCGTGTACCGATCCCCCCGCTCGCCGACCTCGAGATCGTACTCGAGGCTAGAGTATCCTTCCGCGATCTCAGCGGCGGCACGGGCGGCGGCACGGGCCAGGGGGGCCCGGCCAAGGTTGGTGTGCAGGACTACGCCTGTCCCGTTGACCACGCGGCGCAGCGACGGACGATCGCCCGAGAGAATCTGACGAGTCTCGGCGAGCAGATCCTCGGAGAGAGACGCAGCGTCCGCGCCATGCGGGTCGGCACGGACCGCCGCAAGAGCCTCGCGAACGGCGCGGGTTACGGGTTCCCTGCCCCAACGCTCCACCCAGGCCGCGACGCGCTCGTGGCGCAGCAATTCATCGACCGAGGGCAGGTTGCGCCGCGCGTCGGCACCTGGGCCTACCGTGCTCACGATCCCTCTACCTCGATCCCTTCCCCGCCGGCCTCGTCTCCGTCGGACTCTTCCTGGGCGGGCTCTTCCTCGGGGATGGCGGCGGGCGGCTCATAGACGAACGTGGTGTCTCCTCCCCCGGCCAGCAGACGCAAGTTACGAAACCCGCGCGCGCTCACGTCATACTCACCACCGATGAGGGGTCTCCCCATCCGCACACTCACGAAGCGTTGCGGTCGGGCTCTATCAACCTGGAGCGCCGGGATCACCTCAGGGTCATCGAGCGCGACCTCGCCGGCCAGAGAATCCGGTTCGACACCATCCTCCGGCGCTGCTGCCACCGCCAGATCGCCGACCACGAACTCGGCTACCGGCCACTCCTCCCCGGTCCCGACTTCCACGACCCCAACCGACGCCCCGTCGAGCGACGCGTCCGGCTCCAGCAAGTCGTCGAACTCGAGCCGGAGGGTCAGGCTGTCGCTGGCCCCAACGGACCCCAGGAGCGGCGCGGTGGAGTCCGGAGTCGTCAACCACAGTTCGAGCTCAACGATCGTAGTGGAATCGGAGAGGCTGACCCACCCGCTGTCGTGCGGCTCGAAATCCCGCTCCAGCGTCCGGTTGCGATTCTGGTCCCGAAAGGCGAAGGCCCAGTAGTCCCCGACCGGCAACCCCCTGATAGAGAAGTTGCCGCCCGTATCGGTCACGGCGGCGTATGGAATGGAATCGCCGCCCACCACCTGCAGGGCGATGTCCCGGACCCTTCGCACCGTTTCGCGATCCCAGACGACCCCGCCGGTCCTCGATTCAAAGAACTCCGGACCTGTCGTGAACAGGAGATCGATGGGCTCGCGAGTCATATTCCGCACGAGGTCCCTGACTCCCGGGGGAATGCGGAACGTGTACACGACGCCCGGCCGCCAACCATCGATCGGCCTGATGCGGACGGTGCGCCGCCCCGCGTTGATTTCGTAACGCCAGGCCGGGGATGTCTCGATGACCCGCGCCAGCGATCTGGGGTCTCCAAGAGGTTCGTCGAACTTGACGTAGGCGTCCTCATCGAGATCGGGCACCGCCGCCCCGGACATCGGGAACATCTCGACGACCGCGGGCGCCTCGAAGTCCGGACCCGTACCCGGGGGCATCTCCTCGCGCGCGCAGGCCGCACAGGCGACGGTGACTCCGAGGAGCAGGTTGAGTCGGCGGGTCCGCAAGACGATGCGCTTCATCTCAACCGCGGCCGAACGCCTCGCGTTTCTCGACCAGGACGGTCAGGCGCTCCTCGAACGAGCTACACTTCTCCCTCTCCCGCTCCACTACCTCCGTGGGGGCACGATCGACGAAGCGGGAATCCTCCAGGCGCCGGCGCGAGCCTTCCAGTAGACCTCGCAAGCGGTCGATTTCGGCCTCGGTTCGCTCTCGCTCCCGTTCCAGGTCTACCACACCCGCGAGCGGCAGAAAAACCTCCGCGCCGGAGCGCAGCACTGCATGGGCACCGGGCTCGCCGACAGGAACGGCCTCAGCCGTATCGAGCGAAGACATGCGCCCCAGCCGAAGCAGGCCCTCCAGCTCACCCTGCAGGGCCTCGGCCACGGAGCCCGCGGCCCGAGCCACCACTACCGCGACCGGCTTCGCCGGATCGATCCCATAGTCCGCCCGCAGGTTCCTGACGGCGCCGACGATCTCCTGGAGGGCGCTGACGGCTTCAACCGCATCAGGAGCCGCGAAACGGTCAACCGGGTCGGGCCATGGACCGTGCAGAAGCGAGTCTTCGTCGCTCCGTCCCGGGAGGTGGCAGTACATCTCCTCCGTGATGAACGGCATGATCGGATGCAGGAGCCGAAGCCACCCGTCGAGCACGAAGGAAAACGTGGCAGCGGCCGCCGCCCTGCTGGCCTCTCCTCGATCCCCGCGCAATCGCATCTTGGCCAACTCGAGGTACCAGTCACAGAACTCGCCCCACACGAACTGGTAGGTCACCTCCGCCGCGTCGTGCAGGCGGAAGCGCTCGAGGGCGTCCGTCGCCGCCGCGGACGTCACCGCGAAACGATCGAGGATCCAGCGATCGGTAACCTCGAGCTGCGTGTCGAGCGGATTGGTGCCCACGTCGTCTTCTGTCAGGTACCCGAGCCCGAAGCGAACGGCGTTCCACATCTTGTTCGCGAAGTTGCGGCCGACCCTGAACGACGAGTCGAGGTCCTCGTGGTCGAGCTGAAGGTCGGTTCCGAGCGCCGCAGCGTTCACCAGGGTGAAGCGCATCGCGTCGGCCCCGAACCGCTGCACGACCTCCAGCGGATCGACGCCGTTGCCCAACGACTTGGACATGCGCCGGCCGCTCGCGTCGCGCACCGTGCCGTGCAGCAGAACATCCGTGAACGGGAGCCCCCCCGCGAACTCCAGCCCCGCCATGACCATCCGCGCTACCCAGAAGAACAGGATCTCTGGCGCCGTACTCAGGGTGTGGGTCGGGTAGAACTTGGCGAGGTCGTCCGTCTCCTCGGGCCAGCCGAGCGTGCTGAATGGCCACAGCCAGGAGCTGAACCACGTATCCAGCACATCGGGGTCCTGCTCCAGGCTCCCGCCACAGGATCCACACCGAGACGGGTCTTCACGCGCGACGATCACCTCTCCGCAGTCCTGACAGTACCACACGGGAATCCGGTGGCCCCACCACAGCTGCCGGCTGATGCACCAGTCCCGGACGTTCGTCATCCAGTGCTCGTACGTATTTCCGAACCGCTCAGGATGGAATCGCAGCCGCCCATCGTGGTATGCTTTCAGCGCCGGCTCCGCCAACGGCTTCATGCGCACGAACCACTGAAGGCTGAGCCGCGGCTCAACTGCGGTGGAGCAACGGTAGCAGTGGCCGACGGAGTGATCGTGCTCTTCCACCTCGACCAGCAGGCCCTGGGCATCGAGGTCTTCCAGCACGCGCTTTCGCGCCTCGAAACGATCCAACCCCTGATAAGGCACCGGGGCCCGGTCGCTGATCGTGGCGTCGTCGTTCATGATGTCGATACGGGGGAGATCGTGCCGCAGCCCGATCTCGAAGTCGTTAGGGTCGTGAGCCGGCGTGACCTTGACGAAGCCCGACCCGAACTCCGGATCCACGTATTCGTCTGCGATGATGGGAATGAGCCGTCCGACGAGCGGCAGCTCCACCTGGCGTCCCACCAGGTGTCGGTTCCGCTCGTCCGAGGGATGCACGGCGACAGCCGTGTCCCCCAGCATCGTCTCCGGTCGCGTGGTCGCGACGACCACGTACTCGCCATCGGCGTCGGCCAGGGGGTAACGAAGATGGTAGAGTCGTCCACGACTGTCCTGGTGCTCGGCTTCCTCGTTCGAGAGAGCCGTCAGGCACCGGGGACACCAATTGATGATGTAGTTGCCCCGATAGACCAGTCCCTTCTCGTACAGCCGGACGAAGACCTCGCGCACTGCCTGCGACAGACCCTCGTCGAGCGTAAAGCGCGTTCTATCCCAGTCGCAGGAACAGCCGATGGTCTTGAGTTGCTCGATGATCGTGGACCCGTACTGGTCCACCCACTCCCACACCCGGGCTACGAACCGGTCGCGCCCCAGGTCGTGACGACTCAGTCCGTTCTTTGCCAGGTCCCGCTCAACCACGTTCTGGGTCGCAATACCTGCGTGATCCGTGCCGGGAATCCACATGGCATCACGACCCCGCATTCGCTGGAATCGGATCAACACGTCCTGGATCGTGTTGTTCAGCCCGTGCCCCATGTGGAGCGCCGCGGTGACGTTCGGTGGGGGAATAGCGATCACGTACGGAGCCGTCGCATCGGCGGCGTCAACATGAAACGCGTCGCGATCGATCCAACGTTGATAGATCGGAGCCTCGATCCCGGTCGGATCGAAACGAGCACTCAACTCGTGTGTTGTCTTCTCGTCACTCATGGCGTTGCTGGATCGTGGATACTGGACGCTCGTCTGGGCGTATCGTAAGCGAATTAGTGTAGCGGAAGCGCGGCTCAGTCGCGAGGATCGGGGCGGCGGGTATCCGTGGTGTCGGCCTCGGCTGCGATGGAATCCTGTCTGCGACGCTCGGCCTCTTCTTCGCTGCGCTGTCGCATCTCATCGAGGCGCTCCCGTTGCGTGCGTTCGACGTCGGTCCGGAAGTCCTGCCGCTGGATAGCCTCGAGGTCGCGCTGTTGTTGCCGCAGCTCCCGACCAAGCGGTCCCTCGGCTTCGAATAGCGCCCCCACGTTCATCGGGATGACCAATCCCCCGAGCACGAGGCCGTCCGGCGTCACTCCCCACTGCTGGTCGCCCTCGCCGAACAGCCACTCGACGGCGCGTCGCCGCTGCTCCTCCGTGAGCGCCAGGCTGTCGAGCATCGCCCCCAACCGTGCCCGGATCACCCCTTCAGCCTGCGCGAACCGATCTTCGAGATACTCAGGCATCGGCCGGTCCGTGAAGTCCTGCCACAACCGAGGATCCCCTTCGCGCGGGCGGAGGCGTTCGGCGTTGGTGAGACCGAACCCGTCGTCCTGTCCGGCCCTCTGGGTTCGATCGCCTCCCCCCGGAGTCGGCGGCTCCGGCCTCTGGATCTGCTCACGTTCTTCCGGCGGCATCTCGAGCACATCCTCCGCATCGGTCTCGGTTTCGACATCCCGAATGTCGATTACCTGGAGCCCGACAGCATCGCGGGGTGGAAGCTGAACCGGGCTGAACGACCTCGTCGCGAGGTAGAATTGTCCGGACAGAAGGATGATGACCAGGGCATGGATGAGCGCCGAGACGAGCAGCCCCCCTCGCACCGCTCGACGATAGCCGCGCGCACGATACGCGGCTCGCGTCTCGGACCGTCCGGCGCCCGCCTCTCGATGTTCAGGCCCTGGGCGATCCGTCAAAGGGCCTCCTGAATCCTCCGGCCAGCTTCTTCCCACCGATCCTCGTGGATCGCCAGAGAAGCGCGGACGAATCCTTCCCCGCCCGGCCCCATGGCAGAGCCGGGAAGGAGCACTACACCCGACTCGATCAGCAAGCGGCGGCAGAAGTCCTCCGACTTCTCATCTCCTGGGACCGGGAACCACAGGTAGAGCGTGCCACGGGGAGTCATCACATCGAGACCGGCGGCCCGAAACGCGGCCACCGCAGCCGCGCGGCGACGTCCGAGGTGCCCGAGGTTGAACCGAATGTACTCGTCCGGATCCTCCAGGACCGCCGCGCCAGCCGCCTGGAGAGCCATGAACGCGCCGGTATCGAAGAACGTCTTGACTCGCCGGAGCGCACCGATCAGTCGTCGGTCCCCCGTGGCCCAGCCGAGTCGCCACCCCGTCATGTTGTAGGTCTTGGACATGGAATGGAATTCGAGACCTACCTCACGCCCGCCCTCAAGGTCGAGGAGTCCGGGTGCTCGAAATCCGTCGAACGTAATCTCCGAGTACGCGTTGTCGAACAGGAGTACCGCTCCGCGCTCCCGACAGGCATTCACGACCTCCTGCAGGTAGTCGGCTTCGGCAACCGCGCTGGTCGGATTGTTGGGGTAGTTGATGTACACCAATCGCAACCGTCCCCGGGCCTGCCGGATGGCGTCGGGCGGAATCAAGTATCCTTCTTCCGCTCGAAGACCGTACCGGATCACGTCGGCTCCAGCGAAATAGGGCCCGCCAAAATACGGGGCGTAGCCCGGATCCGGGATGAGGACCGAGTCGCCGGGGTCCAGCACCGCGAAAGCCGTCAGCGCGATGGCCTCCTTGCTCCCGATCACCGGCAAGACCTCGAGATCAGGATCCACGTCAGCACCGAACCGCCTGGACAGCCAGCCGCTGATCGCCTGCCGGTATTCGGGCAGACCTCGCTGGAAACCATACTTGCTGAGCGCCGGATTCCCGACAGCCTCTCTGAGGGTCTCGACCGCCACCTCGGGAACTGGCAGACCGGGATCCCCGACCCCCAGGTCGATCACCGTACGCCCCTCGCCGAGCAGCCGTGCCTTGATGTCGGGCACATCGGCCAGCGGGTACGGTGGCAACCCCTCCAGGCGCCCTGGCGGAGCCCACGCCTGTCGGCCTCCGGGAGTCGCCGCCGTTGTGTCGTCCATATCGCTCGATCGCATCATTCAGGTTTTGAGCGCCTTCTTGCGCGCAGCCGGATACAACACGTTGTTCAGAATCAGCCGGTAGCCGGCCGAATTCCGGTGCAGATCAAGGTCGGTGGGCTGATCACCCACCAGATGCTGTGGATCCTCCGGGTCATGCCCCCCGAGGAACGTGAAACTCCCCTCCCCTACTTGCCCGTGCAAGTACTTGACTACGCCGATCGTTTCGTCACTCCCGAGCACCACCACACCGGGCTTGATGCGCTCGGCCGCGAAGCTCGTGGTCAGCCCGTAGAAGTCAGCTAGAACTCGCTCGTGCGACTGCGTCAGCATGGCCGGCACAGGATCGATCTTGGCGCTGAAATCGAACAGTTCAAAACTCCCGAGCGATTGCCGCCAGGGGGTGTTCACCTGGTGACCGTCGATGTCGCTGAACGCGCTCACCGTGCCATCGAGCACGAGACGTGCATCCGTAAATGCCATGGCTCGCTCCCACAACATGCGGCTCTCCGCACCGGGGTCAGGTGGCGTGCCATCCGCAAACGAGGCAGCCAGATCCGTGTCCACGCCGGCAAGAGCCAGGTCCAGCGTTTCCGTCGCGGTGCACATGGCGAACAGCAGTCCCCCGCCCTCCACATAGCTCCGTATCTCTCCCGCTACCGCCTTCTTGAGATCAGGTACGTTGGCAAAGCCAAACTCCGAAGCGACCGCTTCGTTCCGCTCCACCTCGTCCCTCAGCCACTCGGAACCCGCGTAGCTGAGGTAGAACTTGGAGTATTGACCGGTGAAGTCCTCGTGATGGAGATGCAGCCAATCATACTGCTCCAATCCGCCGGCGAGCACCTCCGGATCCCAGATCCGCTCGTATGGTATCCCCGCGTACTCCAAAGCAAGGGTCACGGCGTCATCCCACGGCGATGAGTTGGGCGGTGTGTAAACGGCGATTTTCGGCGCCTTCTCGAGAGGAACCGACTCCATGTTCGACTCCTCGATTTCCGCGCGCAGTGATGCCAGGGCGCTTCCGGTCAACGTCTCGACCGTCACACCGAGGAGAGCCGCGTTCCGCTGAACGTGGGCGACCCCCGGAAGCAGAAAGGAACCGCCTCGATAGTTCAGGAGCCACTCCGCACGCTCTCCGGCCGCGATGGACTGGTAGACCAAACCGTACGCGCGGAGATGGTTGGATTGGCGACCGTCCATCGGAATGAGCATCGTCTGGCCCCTGGCCATGGAAGGAGTGAGGAGGGCCATCGCCGCACAGAGGCACAGGACGTGGGCCCTCATGCTCCCGCCACTCCCGCCCGCCACTCCGCGAGCAGACGCCTGGCGACGGGAGCCATGGCACTCTCCGGATACTCGACGACCAGGCGCTCCAGCCAGGCTACGGCCTGACCCGGGTTCTCCCGGTGGTCGGCCCGGGCCAGATCCAGGAGCGCCCGAGGCACCTCGGGCGCTCCCGACCACCCTTCAACGATCGTGATCCGAACGGAGCGAGCCTCTCCCTCCTTGCCGGCATCCTGAAGCTCTTGCGCCGCGAAGGCCGCCATGCCCTCGCCGCCCGGAGTCCTGTCGGCGGACCACCGGGACACGGCTTCGATCAACGGCCCCGGATCACCGGAAGCCGTTGCCGCGACGACTCCACTGCCCAGCGCGACCAGCTCGGCGGAATCCGATCGCTCCACAATGGCAAGGAGTTCCAGGGCGCGGATGCGGGCGCCGGGATCACCCGCCGGAACCGCCGCCGCCAACTCCAGGTGTCCGCGCGCCGCCGCAGGTCGGCCCGCGAGGACCTCCACACGGCCGAGAACGGCACCCTGCAGGGCCGCCTGCTCGGCATCCGCCGGCGGAACCAGCTCAATCACGCTCCTGGCCCTGTCCAACCGGCCATTCCTCAGCCAGGTCCGGGCCGAACGCACTGACATCCCGACTGATGTCATGGTCTGTTCGGGATACAGGGCCACGTGCTCCCTCAATAGCCTCTCCGCGCGGTCCGGGTCTCGGTCCACGGTCAGCTCGTGGAGTCGCTGAAGCGCCATCTCGTAGAGGTCCGATCCCGGCTCCGTCTCTGACAGCAGACGTGAGAAGGCGCTGCGGGCGCTCTCCAGGTCGCCCGCCTCATGGGACAGATCGGCCGCGACTGCCAACCAGTAGAGAGACTCCTCCTCGGTGCCGGCACGACGGACCAGGGACTCCGCCGCCCAGGCCGCACCCTCCAGGTCACCCACATCCGTCGCGCGCGCCACGTAGTCCCTCAAGACGTCCAGCGCCACTGGCTCCGGCAGCTCATCCGCGAGACCCGCCACGATCTCCATCGCCCACTCGGACTCCCCGAGAAGAAGCGCCAGCTGCAGCCCCCCTTTTCGCTCGAGCACTGTGGACTCGGCGGAAGCGACCTCCTTCCGGAGCGCCGCCAGAGCTTCCGAGCGATTGGAAGTGGGCTCCGTTATCCGGCGCTCTACGGCCTCCACACCCGCATCTCCCCACGCGAGCATCGCACGCCATTCCACGGCGGCATCGCCGTAGGAGCCCCTGCCCGCCTGCAAAGCCGCCAACTCCTGCACGAACAGACGATTCGATCCAATGGCTGCGCGACCAGTCTCGAGGGCGTCAATCGCTTTCTCAGTATCGCCCGACCGGGCCCACAGACCCGACAGTTCCAGGTACGCCGAAGCCTCCCTGGGCTGCTCCTCGATCCAGCTCAGCGTCACCTTCAGGGCGCTGTCCTGCAGGCCGGCCGCCTGGAGGTTGCGAATCCACACCTGTCGCAGCGCCGGAAGCCCCGAGTCGTCCTCGATTGCCGCAGTCTCAGCCCGAGACAACGCCCGCTCCGGTTCCCCGGCCCGTTGAGCCAACTGGGACAGGAGTATGAGTGCGGATACCGATCGAGGCTGCTCTTCGAGCAGGTTCTCGAGGGCCCGCATCGCCTCGTCCTCCCTGCCGGCCTGGTCGAGCCTGGTCGCGTGGTCCAGGGCTCTCCTCTCGACGATGGTGTCGCCCGGCCCCTCCTGCGCGACGGCCGAATCCGAGGCCCAAGCCGCCATGGCAAGGAGGGCGGCCGCAACCAGGTGAACTGACTTCATGGCCTGTCCCCCGGGATTCCACCGTTCAGTCGGTCGAAGTACTCGTAGACCAGGCGGCGCTGCGAGGCCGTCAGTCCCTCCATCTGCGCCTCGTTCGGATAGGGATACCGGGGACCCGCTTCTTGCACGGCCTCACTGACTGGCGGCATGGCCACCCGAGGTCGGGCCGTCGTCGCCTCCCGCCGGTTTGCGTCCCGCTCGTCCTTCTCGAGGGAACGCCCCGCGTCGAGCAGTTGCCGAAACAGCTGCTCCTGCCTGGCGAGCGTTTCCCGGTCGAGTGTCCCCGCCGCGAGCCGCCGCGCGATTTCGTCCGCCTCGGAAGCCAGCTCCGCTGGACGCGCGCCGAGCTCCCTGGCCGCAGGGTCTCCCGCCAGGTCGCGCAGATCCTCGGAGACCGATTCCTGCCTGGCGGCGAGAGAGCCCAGGCGATCCTCGATCGACTGCCCCCCCTGCATGAACATGAACAGTTCGCCCGACTCCGAGTTGAGCCCGGCCTGCTGCTTGCCCATGCCGGCCAGTCTCTCCAGGGCCTCCTCCATGCCAGTGGCCGAACTCGCCTCCGCCATCTCTCTCCGGCTGGCCATCAGTGACCCAGCAAGGTCACCCAGCGCTTCCATCGCTGCCTCTCCCTGCTGCATGGCTTCGCTCTTTCGCGCGGCGCCACCCGACAGGCTCACCCCAACGGCGTCCATCTCGCTCCCCGCGCGCGCTGCGGCTGGACCCGCGCGGCGATCCATCAGAGCCGTCTTCCGCCCGGCTTCCGCCAGGGACTGCGAGAGATTGTCGAGTCCTTCCCGAACGGCGGCCTGCCGGCCGGACAACTCCTCGGGTCGCTCGCCGGAGCGAAGGCTCTCCACGACCCGCTCCTGCTCCTTCGCGAGTTCGAGCGCCTCGGCGGTCGCCCTCGAGACGACCTGCATCGCCTCCGCCTGCCAATCCTCGGTCAGCGATTCGCCAGCAGCAGCCAGGCTCCGCTCCGCGTTCTCCATTGCCGAAGCCGCCTCTTGCGCCTCCCGCCTGGCCGCGGGGCTGTCCCCACCGGCGTCTTCACCGGCCTGCCGGGCCGCCGACCTCATCCGCGACGCTGCTGACAGAGCTTCCTCTGCGGCCTTCCTCCCCCGATCGGCAGCTTCGGCCGCCTGCTGCCCGTCCAGTCGCTCCGCCAGCTGATCCACGCGCTCGGAGAGCGCACCGGACTCGGCCGCCAGATCCTCCTGCCGCTCGGCCCACCCCTCGTCCGCCGGATCCCTATTCGATATCCGATCCTGTCGTACCGCCAGGTCCTCCGCCGTTTGCCTCGCCCCCTCGAGCGATTGCTCCAGGGCGACTCTCTCCATGAGTCCCAGCGCCTGGTCCAGTCTCTCCTCCAGGTCCGCACTCTGCCTCGAGAACTCCGCCAGCGCATTGCGAAGCTCATCGCGGCCCAGGCTCCGAAGAGACTGCTCCAGCGCTTCGATTCGCTCGCGAAGACCCGACTGCAGTATTTCCTGGAACAGGGCTTCGAGCTCGCCGAGCCGCTCCTGGAGCTCCGTGTCCAGGAGCGGCGAAGTCTCAAGGCCACTTCGGGCCTGCCCCAGCTCCTCCCGCATCCTCTCGAGGTCTGTCTCGATCTCGCGAGCCTCGCCCAATAGATCACGGGCCTCCTCGGTAGCGCCGAAATCCGTCCGGTCGTCCACCTCAGCCTGTCGAGCGTCCGGACTTCGACCGGCGCTCCGGCGTTCCGCATCCTGGGCCGCGTCTGAGAGACTGCCCGCCCGCTCCCGAATGGACCGGGCCTCTTCAACCAGTTCCTCGGCCTGACGGGCCAGCTCGTCCCGGAGTTCGTCCAGACCCGCCAGCCGGGCACGAAACGTGTCCGACACGGCGGCCGCCGCACCGGGTCTCGAGTCCCGGGCCGTGGCGTAGTAGACGATCTCGTCGCCAGGGAGAAAGCCGGAAGCCTCGAGATCGATGATCGGCCGCAGCATCAACCGCCGACCGCCGCCACCCGCAAGTCTCTCGTAAACCGCCGAATCGTGCCTGCCCCCGGTAGACTCTCGCCACCAGGCAACCCCGACTTCAGCCAGCCCATAGTCGTCCCTCGCCTCGATCACGAGGGCCAGGGCCTGGTCGAAACCCAGCATCGTGTCTTCGCCGGGATACCTGATGGTCACCGTCGGGGCCTCGTCTGCCCGGACGGAGAGGACGATTGGGGGCGGACTCCGGAGCCCGGGAACCCTCTCCCGTGGCACCAGCGACCACGACAGCTGTGCGCTGTCCGTCGCCACTACGACCCCCGTCGCCCGCTCGACATCGATCTCGAGGGACACCGTATCGGTCCCGCTGGCCCGTTCCCGGACCAACCCCATGCGACTGAGCGGATGATTCGTACGGGCCGTGAACTCCATCCGCGTCCCAGCAGGGACATCCAGGCGGGTAATGTGGCCGCTGATCACATCCGGTGTTCGCTCGAGGTACGGGGGGTAGTCCAACTCGACCTGGAGAGCCGTAACCGTGAGTGGATCGAGAGGCACCACCGAGAACGTGTCCGTAGCGCTGCCCCTCTCGTCCCGGGCCCAGAAGCGAATAAGCTCGTCAACGGGATCAATGCGGATCGCGGCGACTCCGTCGACCACGTCCACGGTATCCCAACGCGTCGGAGTCCCTGAAAGACTCTGCGCCAGCATCACGCGCGCTCGTCCGGGGGCAGTGACGACGATGTCGAGGCCGGTCCCTCGCAAGACCTCGGCCCCGGGCGGACTGATCTGGAGGGGCGGTGGCGGCGGTGGAAACGAGACCGACCACGGACGGGCGAGGGCTGCCACCGTCGGCTGTGTGGATCCAGGACTGCTGACGAGACTTCCGCCCAGCACCGCCAGCACGACTCCGAGGCCGGGAATCGCGATACGGCGTGTGGCCCGCAGGCGCTCATGCGATCCCGGGAGGAGGTCGCGAGCGCTGAGACCACGCAGGACCCCCGCCACCCGCACCCGGTGCAGATTCGCCAGTCCAGCCCGCTCGCCCTCCTGCCGGCCGAGCTCGATGGCGCCGAGCAGTTCTCCCCCCGCAAGTCCCTGAGCCTTCTCGATCTCAGGCACCCTGCGCCGCAGCCGGTACGCCCGTACCGAAAAACCGGCCACCAGGCCCACCGCGGCGAACGTAGCCAGGACCAGCGACGCCAGCACCATGGGAAGCAACGATCCGGGACGGGCCAGCCAGCCCGGAGACAAACGGCTGGTTGCCAGAACGATCGCCAGCAACGGAATGCCGACGACCGCTCCTCTCCACAGCGCGATGCGCCGTCCCGTCGACCGGACTATCGCCGCCGCACGGGCGAGCTCTCGGCTCGCCTCGTTCGGAGTCACTTCCTTTCAGCCGCCTTGAGAGCCAGCTCGTACGCCTGGTTCCTGGTCATCCCGAACTCTCCCCGTAGACGACGCGTGATTTCCTGCGTCGTTCTCCCCTCATCCGTCATCCGGCAAGCGACGGCCAGCGCCTCTTCCTCGTCGATCGGCTCTACGGACGCTCCAGGAGCCCGACCCTCGAGAACCACGGTTATCTCTCCCCGAACGTTTCCCTCAGAGTAGTAGCTCCGCAGAGCGTCTACCGTTCCGTGGCGCACTTCCTCGTGCAGCTTCGTCAGCTCCCGGCACACCACGCACTGCCTCTCGGCTCCACCTCCGTCGACCCACGCATCGAGTAGCGCCTCCAATCTGCCAGGAGCCTCGAACACGACCACCGTGTTCGGTGACTCCAGGGCCTGCTGCAGCCACTGGTCTCGCTCCCGGCCCTTCCTGGGGGCGAAGCCGAGGAACAGGAACCGGCCCGCCGGAAGCCCCGAGGCCGAGAGAGCCGCGGTGACCGCCGATGGACCCGGTATGGGCACCACTCTGAATCCCGCACCGGCTACTGCCGTGACGAGGCGGGTACCCGGATCGGACACTGTTGGCGTCCCGGCGTCGGAAATGAGAGCGCAGTCATCACCGCCGGCCAGCCGCTCCAGAACCTCGTCGATACGCCGGGCCTCGTTGTGCTCGTGCAGGGACCGCAGCGGGGTTCGGAATCCATAGTGCCTCAACAGGGTCGAGCTGTGGCGAGTGTCCTCGGCGTACACGACGCTCACCCCCTCCAGGGTCTCGAGAGCCCGGGCGGAGAGGTCGGCGAGATTGCCGATCGGCGTGCTGACGATGAGAAAGGTACCTGGCGTCATATCAGACGAGCGCCCTCCTCCCGGAACACGGGGGAGGGCGCGTTTCCTCCAGTTGGCTCGAGGAATCCCGCTCAGACGTACTGCTGGATCTTCTGCTCGAGGTGCGACTTCGGAACCGCCCCCACCACCACGTCCACGAGTTCACCATCCTTGAAGTACAGGATGCTCGGGATCGAACGGATGCCATAGCGCTGGGATGTAGCACGGTTCGAGTCCACGTCCAGCTTGCCGACCTTCACCTGGCCCGCGTACTCGTTTGCCAGTTCGGCGACCACCGGGCCCACGAGACGGCACGGCCCGCACCACTCGGCCCAGAAGTCCACGATCGCCAGGCCCTCGCTGGACTCGATTTCCTGCTCGAAGTTGCTGTCCGTCAGTGTGACGAGTTCTGCAGTTGACACGATATTACCTCGTTCCAGTGGAAAAGCGTTCGCTGCACGTCTAGTTTCAGCCACTACCAATCACCGGCGCCCGTACTCCGCAATCACAACCGGCTTACCGGAGTTCGCATGTTCAAGATCGACCACATCGGCATCGCGGTCAATTCACTTCTCGCTTCCGTCCCCGCTTTCGAGGCTGTGCTGGGTGTCAACCCGGCTGGCCGCGAATCGGTTCCGGCAGAAGACGTGGAAGTCGTCTTCTTCGGGCACGGCCCCGGCCGTATCGAGTTGCTCGAGCCCGGCAGCCCCGATTCTCCAATAGCCCGCTTCCTCGAACGGCGAGGTCAGGGTCTACACCACGTCTGCCTGACCGTCCCCGACATGGATCAGGCTCTCACCCGACTCGCGGGATCCGACATCCACCCTATTGCGCCCGGGGTACGCACCGGCGCCGGTGGTCGCCCGGTGGCCTTCCTGCATCCCCGGGACTGCGGCGGCGTACTCCTGGAGTTGGTCGAAGCCGTCGACTGACCTCCCGCCCCGGGGGTCACCACACATCTACGAACCGGCTGAGGCACTCAGAGCGTCCAGGTTGAGTCGCTCGACATACCAGCGACCGGTCCGGTCGGGAACCGTAATGATCGGAACGACAACCGTGCCCTTCCGGGTACCCGACATGCGTGCCTCCCAGCGGACTCGATCCGGCCCGAGCTGGGCGAGGTTCGACTGCTGAAGCTCGTAACTCGAGTGCTTCAGGAGTCCCGCCAGAAAGATCATGCGCTGTTCGATGTCCGTCACACCGAACCTCTCGACAGCCGGTCCCGCATCGGTTCCGAACACATCCGACATCCGGCCGTAATCGTCGGCGTTCGCTCCGTCCAGGAAGCCCCTGACCGCCATTTCTGACGTCGAAGCTCCATAGGCAGAGCCCGACTGACTCGTGGTCTTGGCCGAGCAACCACCCGAGATCGCCGCCAGGAGAGCGATCATGCCCAATCCCGTCGTCCGACGTTGCCGCACTCGTAAACCGCTCAAAGGGCCTCTCCCATGCGCGTTGGAATGCACCCACCGCGCGTAATGTGAACCCCCGGCTGGGAACGTCAAGACATCACCACCCCGGGAAGACCTCCCAATCAGTGCTCTGACCGGTCCAATCTGCGAAACTGCAGGGCATCGTCGTCCCCAGCGTCCACCTCGATCACATCCCCATCGTGGAATCGACCCTCGAGAAAGGCCATGGCCAACGGATCAGACACCAGGTGCTGGATCGCGCGCTTGATCGGCCGCGCCCCGAAGGCAGGGTCGAATCCAGCCTCGGCGATCACCAGCCGGGCAGCGGGTGTCACCTCCAACTCCACCTGCCGCTCCCTCGCCAGGGCCCCGAGCCGCTCGAGCTGCATGCCGACGACTTGCTCGAGCTCCTGCTTCCCAAGTGGCTGGAAGACCAGGATCTCGTCGACCCGATTCAGGAATTCCGGCCGGAAGCTCTGCCGGAGGGCCTCTTTCACCTTATTCTCGACCGTTGCCCAGTCATCTCCCTGATGCTCCAGGATATACGAACTGCCCAGGTTGCTCGTCATGATCAGGACGGCGTTCCGGAAATCAACAGTCCGCCCCTGGCCGTCCGTGAGCCGTCCATCGTCCAGGATCTGCAACAGGACGTTGAACACCTCCGTGTGGGCCTTCTCGATCTCATCAAACAGGACCACCGTGTAGGGCCGGCGGCGGACGGACTCCGTCAGCTGGCCGCCCTCCTCGTATCCGACATACCCCGGTGGCGCGCCGATCAGACGCGACACGGCATGACGTTCCATGTACTCCGACATGTCGATGCGCACCATCGCCTCGTCATCGTCGAACAAGAACTCCGCCAGGGCTCTCGCGGTCTCCGTCTTGCCGACTCCCGTCGGTCCAAGGAAGATGAAGCTGCCCACCGGACGATCGGGATCCTGAAGACCGGCACGACTCCGTCGAACGGCATTCGAGACCGCCGTAATCGCCTCGCTCTGATTGACGACGCGCTCATGCAGGTGATCCTCGAGATGCGTCAGTCGATCCTGCTCGGTTTCCAGCATTCGGGTGACCGGAATCCCCGTCCACGAAGCCACGACCTCCGCGATGTCCTCGGCGTCCACCTCCTCCTTGAGAAGGCTCCCCCCCACCTGAAGCGCCGTGAGATCGGCTTCCGCTGCGACCAGGCTATCCCGGAGCCGGGGCGCGTCTCCGTACGTGATCTCCGCCGCCCGTTGCAGGTCGCCGGCCCGCGTGGCCTGCTCGGCGGCTACGGACGTCTCCTCCAGCTGCCTTTTCAGACCCCGCACCCGCTCAATCGCCTCCTTTTCCAAGCCCCAGCGCGCCTTCAGCCCCGCCAGCTCTTCCCTGATTTCCGCCAGCTCCGTCTCGAGAGCGGAAAGCCGCTCGGTACTGCGGGCATCGTGCTCCTCCCGCAACGCCTCTCGCTCGATCTCCAGCTGGACGGCCCTCCGCTCAAGTACGTCGATCTCCTCCGGCATCGAGTCGATCTCGATTCTGAGCCTGGAAGCCGCTTCGTCCATCAGGTCGATGGCCTTGTCCGGCAGAAAGCGGTCTCCGATGTACCGGTCTGAAAGCCTGGCCGCGGCCACCAGAGCCGGATCCGTGATCCGCACTCCGTGGTGTACCTCGTATTTCTCCTTCAGTCCGCGCAGTATCCCGACCGTCTCCGACAGCCCCGGCTCTCCGACGAACACGGGCTGGAACCGCCGCTCGAGCGCCGCATCCTTCTCGATGTGCTTGCGGTACTCGTCCAGGGTGGTTGCACCGACCATCCGGAGTTCCCCCCGAGCCAGCGGCGGCTTCAGCATGTTGCCGGCGTCGACTGCGCCTTCCGCGGCCCCCGCACCCACGATCGTGTGCAATTCGTCGAGGAACACGATGTACTGGCCCTTCGCCTCCGTGATCTCCTTGAGGGCTGACTTCAGTCGTTCCTCGAACTCTCCCCGGTACTTGGCTCCCGCAAGCATGGCGCTGATGTCCAACTCGATCAGCCTCTTGCTCCGCAGGCTCTCCGGCACGTCCCCCGCTACGATACGCTGCGCGAGGCCCTCGGCGATCGCAGTCTTTCCGACGCCTGGCTCCCCGATGAGCACCGGGTTGTTCTTCGTGCGACGCGACAAGACCTGCATGACCCGCCGGATCTCGGAATCCCGACCGATCACCGGATCCAGCTCACCGGCCCGCGCACGCTCTGTAAGATCGACGCCGAATCGCTCCAGGGCCCTGTATTTCCCCTCCGCCTCCTGGTCCGTGACCTTGTGCGGCCCTCGAACCGCCACCAGGGCTTCTCGCAACGCCTCCTGGGTGGCACCCTCGTTGGCGAGTATATGTCGCGTGCTGCTGGCCTGTTTACTCGCCAGGGCGACCAACAGATGCTCGGTGGATACGTAGAGGTCGTCCATTCGCCGAGCCTCGGCATCCGCTTCGTCCAGAACCCGGCCCAGTTCGCGACTGGCCGCAGGCGCCGCCTCCGTCTGCCGTGGGAGGCGCCCCATGGCCTCCTCGACCGCGGACCGGATCCGTGCAGGCTCCGCACCCACCTTCCTCAGCACGGGTTCGACGATTCCGTCTTCCTCGGCGAGCAGGCCGGCCAGGAGGTGGATGTCCTCGACCGCCGGGTTTCCCCCGCTCCGCGCGAGTTCGGCCGCCTCCTGAAGGGCTCGGCTCGCCCTCACCGTCAGTCTGTCCGCTGGAATCATATATGTACTTGCCCTTGTTCAATCTTCCGTGAGTGGACCCGATGAGCCGCCTGGAAAGCGCTCTGTTCCGGCTTTGACTGGCGGCCAACGGGCCTCATGAATGGCTGCCTCGAGAGAGGCAAGAGGTGTGCCCCGCATGAATGCCTGCATGGCACCAATCTGCGCCATTTGCGGCGCCTCCGGCGTTACTCGCCGCCCGCTGCTGCCGATTCGGCAGCAGTCAGCGGAGCCGTGGACCGTAGATGAGTGCATTCGTGAACAGGACAAAGTTCGCAGGCCACATTAGACGAAACAGTGGATCGTCAGCAAACATAATCACTTTGCCAGATCCAACACGGGCAACTGACAACCAAGTCGAAGCGGCGATTTCCTCCAGCTTGTCCTCGCTCACAACCCCGCTCACGGCATTGATCGACTCCCCGAACGACGCCACGGTCTCGTGATCCGCGGAGGGCTCGAGGCCAAGGTCGTTCAGGTGGAGCGTGAAGGTCGACGCATCCTCGTTCCCCAAACCCGCTCCCCACGCCAGGGGATGATCCGCGTCGAGGGTGAGCGGCAGGATGATCCCGGTCACCGCATCGTCCCACGCATCGGAGCGGCGTTCCTGCATCGTACGGAGACCCAGGCGTCGCCTCTCCTGCTCCGGGAGTTCCGAAGCCGCGGCAGACCTCAGATCGATCTCCGCGAGGGAGCTCGCGGCCCAGCGGGTAGAGGAACCCAGGGTAACCAGTGTCCCCCCCTGCTCCACCCACTCCCTCAGTCCCGCTTCGAGATTCCCAGCGGCCCGGCGAGGGCTGCCTGACGGCACGACCACCACATCATACTCCTTCAGATCGGAACGGCCCGTCGATGCCCCATCCAGGGCGTCGAACGGGATACCCGCCATGCGCTCGAGCAGGAACCAGGCGGCCCCCGCGCTGGTCGCCGAGAACCCCCGTCCCATCAGGACGCCGATCCGGGGCGCCTCCAACGTGAACGAGGAGCCCGTGCCCAGGTCGTGTCCGCGGGACGTCGAGCCACTGCGAACCGGATGGGCCATCGCCGCCAGTCCAGCGGCAGCGATGGAAGCAGCCGCCCCCTCGTCCCCTGGAAGGAAGACCGTGCCCGCCGGCCAGGACACGCCGTCCTGCTCGAACTCCCCGCGCAGGCCGAAGCCTCGCCCGCCGTCCTCCAGATAGCGCAGCAGCGGCCCGGCAACCCGGAACGACGGCAGGACAAGCCAGCCGTAGCCCGGCCGCGGTGGGGCATCGCCTGTCGCCTCCCTGAAAACCGGTACGGCCTCGAACGACCCATCGTCCAGAGAACCCGCTGAATGCGCCTCCACCCCAAATGCGTAGGGAAGCGACCACGCCGTGATGTCATACGTCCCGGTGACGTCTTCGCTCAGAGACGTTTCAGGCTGGAGGAGAGTAGCCGCGAGACGACCTCTCGGCTGGCGCGCCCGGACCCGGAACGTTCCGACCGGAAACTCCACTCGCTCCGTGAAGCCGGGGTGGGGACTCGCGGACGCCCGGAAGGGTCGAGTGGCCCGCTCCACACGCACACCCTGGACTTGCAGAGAAGCCGCGAGATCATGCAGAGCCGAGGGATCGGGACCTGGAACGAGCAGGACATCCGGCTGGTCTACACCCTGGCTGCGATGGAAGCCGGCGAACTCGGTCAGCAACTCGGTCTTTCGGGCTGCCGCCGCCCTCAGCGTGGACAATCCCGCTACACGGTGGTGTGTCGCCCTGTCCCCGAGCGTCAGGTCCGTTCCATCTGGACGGCGTACGACAAGCCCTGCCCTGCCACTGCCCGCCTGCTCATAGGTCATGCCGATCGCCCCGACCAGGCTCGGCCAGCTGTCTCCGAACCCCGGATAGAACATGTCGAAGGTCTCTCCGGTGTAGTACAGCCAGCGTCGTCGATCGAACTCGGCGGCATTGGCGCGACCGAAGTACTCGGCCCAGCGAACCGTGTAGTCCGGGTAGATCGGATTGATTGGCTCCGCCGCGGGAAAGAAGAAGTAGGTGCTCGAGTAGCCCATCTCGTGGAAGTCGACATGCACCTGCGGATTCCACCGCTGCCATGCCTCGAGTCGGGCCCGGGTCTCGCCTTGCGTGGCCCACGTCCAGTCCCGGTTCAAGTCGAACAGGTAGTGGTTGTATCGTCCCCCGGGCCAGGGCTGAATATGCTCCCGGCTGGCCGCCTCCGGATTGGGCAGTACGCCCCGCGTGCCCCGGTACCACTGGACGTACCGATCCCGTCCATCCGGATTCGCCATCGGGTCGATCACGACGACCAGCGAATCCAGTATCCCGGCGGCCCCTTCCGCTTCCACCGCCAGATCATAAGCGGTCCACAGCGCCGCCTCCGTCGACGAACTCTCGTCGCCGTGGACTCCATACGTGAACCACGCGATCGCGGGATTTGCCCGGGCAACCGCCGAGGCATCCGCCGCACTGAGATCCGGGTCCGTGAGCCTCGCATTAGCCTGAAGTATGCCGTCGATTCTGCCGGAGTTGGCGTCGGAGGCGAGCACCAGGAGAGTCAGAGGCCGGCCCTCGGGAGTCCGGCCGTACTCGACGAGACTCACCCTGCTGGACGCCGCGGCGAGTGACTCGGCATAGCGCACGGCGCCCGAGGCGTCCGTGAAACGGCCTCCCAGGTCGTAGCCGAGTACCTCAGACGGGGACGGGGCGGACTGACTCCACGCGCCGGTAGCGGTAGTCAGCAACAGCATCAGGGCCAGTCGGCAGCCAGACCTCATCAGATCGATCCTCGTCTCGGACAGAAAGGGCCGCGACAAGCGGCTGTAAGCGCGGGCCCGGGGCGGGCCTTGAACGTGTGCGGAAGCTATCGGAGGGCATGACCCGCATCAATCCGGCTGGTGATGCTCCGGGCGGCCAACTGGCCGGGATGCCGCCCGGATGGAAGATTGTAGACATGAAGACTGGAAAGGCAGCCAACAGACGAATCCCCGTGTCCCTCGCGTTCCTGGTCCTCGCGGCGTCTTGTGCACCCGCGGACGAGCAAGCGACTCCGGCAGGCATGCGTGACGAGGTCTACGTGCAGGTGATGGCCGAGCTCATGATCCTGGACGCCAATCTCCCCGCCGGCGAATCGGTCGAAGAGCAGGAAGCCCGAGCAGACTCGATTCGAGCGGAAATCCTGGCGGCGCAGGGCGTGACCGCCCGAGAGCTTCTCGATTTCGTCGAAGCGGTCGGGAGCGAGGCTTCTCGAATGGAGTCCCTGTGGGCGCTCATCACGCAGAAGTATGACTCTGCACGGATCGCCGATCTCAGGAAGGAGACCGAGGCCCGGTCCGAGACGGAAGGAAAGCTGGGTGCCGAGGCACGTGCCGGAGCGAGCGGGTTGGCGACGGGTGCCCCGGGAGAAGCTGACAGCAGCGGGACTGCCGGCGGTCCGGGAGACGATGCCGGTGTGCGCACCCGAGGACGGGTCTTTCGGCGACCTGTGAAGTCCAGCCCCGAGGCTCGCGATACGACGGTTCGGCAGGACTGAACTGCGCAGAGAGCGGTCTTGGTTGGCGTGCCAGACCGTGGTAGCTTGCCGGACAGAACGCCGGTCCGATCGGCGCGGAAGTCATCCAACACATCTCGTTGAGTCCTCCGACTCGACGATCGCTCGAAAGGCAGCGCGACTGTTGGCCCGGGAGTCCAACCTCACAGCAGGTGAAGGACGGCTGGGGAATGATCGTTCTCCCGTCGCCTGGGTGCGAAGGATCGGCCGCGCCGGCCTGGCGGTGACCCGTCACATAGGGCGCGCCGGCGTTCTGTTTGGCGCCACGATGCTGGCTCTGCTTCACCCGAGGGACCACGTCCGGGAGACGTTTCGGCAGGCCAAGGCCATCGGTGTCGACAGCCTTCCCCTCGTGCTCCTCGTGGCCACCCTGAGCGGGTCCATTTTGGCCCAGCAGAGCGGATACCAGTTCACCGACCTCCCCTTGTGGATCGTGGGCAACGCGGTGGCCGCCGGCATGCTTACCGAGCTGGCCCCCCTGCTGTCGGCCATCATCATGGCCGGACGCGTCGGCGCCGGAATCGGAGCGGAGTTGGGTACCATGAAGGTGACGGATCAGCTCGATGCACTCCGCACCCTCGGGAGAGATCCTGTCGGGGAGTTGATCATGCCTCGGGTCGTGGCCGGCGCCATCATGATGGTCCCTATCGTGATCCTTGCGAATATCGCAGGCATCTGGAGTGGTTGGATCACCGGCATGGCCATGCTCGACATGTCGACCCACGACTACGTCTACGGGGTGCGCAACTACTATCACTCGGCGGCACTTATCTTCTCGCTGGTGAAGGGAGTGTTTTTCGGAATCACGATCACCTTCATCGGCTGCTACGTGGGGCTCCAGGCCGAGGGTGGTGCGGCCGGAGTCGGACGAACTGCCCGCAACACGGTCGTAGCGATCATCGTGGCGCTCATGGTACTGGACGTGGTCCTCGCTCCGCTTTACAAGGCCGTCGGATGATCCAGATTCGAGGTCTGAGGAAGAAACTCAACGACAAGTGGGTCCTGGACGGCCTGGATCTGGATATTCACGAGGGCATGAGCCTCGTGATCATGGGTCCTTCAGGCACGGGCAAGAGTGTCCTGCTCAAGCACATCGTGGGCCTCTTCGATCCGGACGAGGGCGAACTGCTAGTGGAAGGGATGTCGGTCCCGAATGCGAACGGGAAGCAGATTCGCGAGATTCGTTCCCAGATCAGCTATGTGTTCCAGAATGCCGCCCTGTTCGACTCGCTGACCGCAGGACAGAACATCCAGTTGGGACTCACAGCCGAGGAGTGTCGGAAGTACGATGCCCACCGGGACCCACGGGTGATAGAGGCTGTCGAACATGTCAACCTCGGCACCGACGTTCTGCGCCTTCTCCCCGCGGAACTGTCCGGTGGGATGCAGAAGCGAGTGGCGATTGCGCGGGCGATCGTAGGTCGCCAGAAGTACATCCTCTACGACGAGCCGACGACCGGGCTCGACCCGGTAAACGCGAACGTGATCAATCGTCTCATCGCCAGGCTCCAGGGCGAGATCGGCGCCACCAGCGTGATCGTGACTCACGACATCGAGTCGGCTTTCTACCTCGGTGATCGGATCGTCCTGATGTTCGACGGCAGGGTACAGGCCCAGGGAACTCCCACTGAGCTCCGCGAGTCGCCAGACCCCATCGTTCAGGAATTCCTCCACCCGAAACTCACATAGGTGGCCGTTCATGCGTGACCCGGGCTTGAGAGACCAATACAAGACGGAGTTGCAGGTCGGGATCCTCCTCGTGGTCAGCTTCTTCGCGCTGATTCTGGGGGTGGCGTGGATCAGCGGACGCCAGCCGGGGGGAGACCGGTTGGTCGTCTACGCCCTCGCGCCCGAAGCGGCTGCCGTGACGCAGGGGACTCCGATCACCCTTCTCGGGGTCGAGGTGGGATCCGTGCGGCAGATCTGGCTGCGCCAGGATCACGTGGGCATGGAGCTGGTCGTGAGTTTCCAGGGGCAGCTCCCGAGAGACACGCGCGCCGAGATCAGGACATCCGGTTTCCTGGGGGCCAACGTGCTCGCGCTGATTCCCGGGGTATCCACAGAACTCCTGACGTCGGGCGACACCATCACGGCGGCTCCGACTCCGGGCCTCAACGAGTTGGCCGGGACCCTTGGCGATCAGGCGGGACGGGTGCTGGAACAGACGCGGTTGCTCCTGTCCGACAGCCTGATCTCGGACGTTCACTCTGCGGCGGGGTCGCTGGCGGCAGGGATGGAGGACGTCAGGGTTCTGCTGGAACGAGAGGCGGGCACGCTCCAGGAGCTCATCCAGGCGCTCGAGCTGGCGGCGACGAAGCTGGCCGAGACCGCTTCCGGTCCCGAGGTACAACGCACATTGGCCAACATCGACACGCTCACCGCCCGGCTGGCCGCAGCCGGCGACGACCTCGACTCGGGAAGTCAGTCTCTGGCGTCGATACTCCGCAAGGTGGACGAGGGTGACGGCACTCTGGGCAAAATGGTCAACGATGGCGAGTTGTACGATCGCCTGACAGCCGCCACGGAGAACATTCAGGTGGCATCGGAAGAAATCGCGCTGCTGACCCGCGATGTCAGGGAGCAGCCCGAGAAATACCTGGACAATCTGAAGTTCTCGGTCTTCTGAGAGGCTCAGGCAGGGGTTAGAAAGAACCGTCGCACAATCACGAAACCTGCGTACAGAACACCGATGGCAATGGCAGCGAGTAAAGCACGGCGACTCACAAGCGGCCAGCGATGGTCCCGCGTCGAAGCGACTTCGTAGGTTCCCGTGCGCTGGACTCCCTCCCGACTGACTTCGAAAGTCCAGGCCAGGATCAATGCCACCGGGAAACCGAGAAGCACGGCGACCAGCATCGGAGTCTCCCAGCGCTCCAGGCCGAAGTTGTCTGCCGCGTCTGAGATCCACCCTGTTGCGGCCGCGGCAAAGGCGAGATACACCACAGCCACGTTGTAGACCTTCCTCCGCTTCAACTCCTCCCAGAACGACAACTTGCCTGCCGGAGCCGCGC
>Ga0272442_10002216_pt1 | contig 28510 bp, 20 predicted proteins | sample SSMForm2O_FD_200262 | JGI IMG/M metagenome (GOLD analysis project Ga0272442, IMG submission 200262) | Marine sediment archaeal communities from Little Sippewissett salt marsh, Falmouth, MA, United States - SSM-Form-2O | ecosystem: Environmental > Aquatic > Marine > Wetlands > Sediment ...
TGAACAAAAACGAGGCCACCGGCCGATCCGGCTTGTGGAAACCCGCTCTCGAGGCCTTGATGGCTGCCACCACCTTGGCCACCGCCGCCTCCTGCCCGAAGAGGTTCCGGCGGATATTCTCCTCCATTCGCCGCAGGCTGTCCACCTCCGAAGAGGAAACCGAGCGTTCCGGGATCTTGGCGATGCGGGCGATCACGTTTTCCACCTCGCCGACGTCGATGGTCATCACCTCCTCTGCCCCGGCGGCCTTGAACACCCGGGCCCATGCCCCGGCCTCATCGATCACGTCAATGGCCTTGTCCGGGAGGTGGCGGTCCTGGATGAATTTGGCCGAAAGCTCGGAAGCGGCCTCCAGGGCGGCATCGGTGTAGCGCACCCCGTGGTGCTCCTCGTAGCGGCTTTTCAGACCGAAAAGAATCTGCCGGGTTTCCTCCACACTGGGCTCCGGGATCTCGATCTTCTGAAAGCGGCGGCTTAAAGCCCGGTCCTTTTCAAAGTACTTCTTGTATTCCTCGTAGGTGGTGGAGCCGATGCAGCGGAGCTTGCCGGAGGCCAGGGCGGGTTTGAGAATGTTGGAGGCGTCCATGCTGCCCCCGGACACCGCGCCGGCGCCCACCACGGTGTGGATTTCATCGATGAACAGGATTACTTTATCCTGCCGGGTCAGCTCCGTCAGAACCCGCTTCAGCCGCTCCTCGAAATCCCCCCGGTAGCGGGTGCCCGCCAGCAGAGAACCCAGGTCCAGGGAGTAGATGCGGGTACCCGCCAGCGCCGGGGGTACCTGGTCGGCGGCGATCATCTGGGCCAATCCCTCGGTGATGGCGGTTTTGCCCACCCCGGCATCCCCCACGTGGATGGGGTTGTTTTTGATGCGCCGGCTCAAAACCTGGATAGTACGCTCCAGGATCTCCCGCCGGCCTATCAGCGGGTCCATCTCCCCCCGCCGGGCTCTTTCGGTGAGCTCGCTGGTAAAGGCGGCGAGAATTTTCACCTCTTTGCGGGTCACCGTCTGCCCGGCCTCCCCGGTCTCCGGGGCCTCCTCTTCCGGAAGAGCTTCGCGGGTTTTCTCCTCATCTTGGGCGGGGATTTCGCTGGTGACGCCGTGGGAGATATAACTCAGAAGCTCGTAGCGTCCGATTCCCTCCTTGAGCAGGAAATAACGCCCGAAGGACTCGGGCTCCTCGTAAAGGGCGGCCAGCACGTCGCCCAGACCGATGGTCTCCTTTTCGGAGGAGAGGGCGTGCAGCAGGGCCCGTTCCAGCACCGTCTGAAAGGAGGCGGATTGGAGCGGCTCCTCCCCGCCGGTTTCCGGGATCCGCTTCTCCAGGAAATCCGCGAGTTTCTTCTTGAGGTTCTCCGGATTTCCCCCGCAGCCGGAGACGATCTCCTGCCCGCCGTCGAAGAAGAGGGCGGCGTAAAGCAGGTGCTCGGGGGTGATGAACTCGTGCCGGCGCAGCTTGGCTTCCTGGTAGCCCGCCTGCATGATCTGGTTCAGCTCCGTGTCGACTTTCACTGCGGTTTCCTCACCGGCCTCAGGCCTCTTCACAGGAGCAGCGCAAGGGAAATTCCCGCTGCCTGCTCAGGCTGTGAACCTGGTCGATCTTGGATACGGCGATATCGTAGGTATATACGCCCACCACGCCCCGGCCTTTGTTGTGCACGTCCAGCATGATCCGGGTGGCCTCGGCGGCGGGCTTGCGGAAAACGGATGTCAGTACCTCGACTACGAAATCCATGGTGGTGTAATCGTCATTGTGCAGGATCACCCGGAAAAGCCGCGGTTCCTCGACCTCCAGCTTCTCTTCCACCCCGCCGGCGGGCAGCCCCACCCGCTCTTCACTCATCACTCACCTCCCGCACGGCCTCGCCTCCGCGTGTCCGCGTGTATGCGCGTCCCGGCCGTGTTGCTTTCAATGATAATACGCTTCCGCTTTTGTGTGAAGACGCTCCCCCCCATCCCCCGAGGGGGAGACATGATCAGGAGCCCTCGAGAATATATTTGAGCTTGTTGCCGTAATAGGCGGCCAGGTGGGGATGGTGAATGAACACCTCGTTCTGGTCATGCTCCAGGGTCAGATATGATTTCAGCGGGATAATCGGGCTCTGGGGAAAGTTGAACAGCTTCTCCACCCGATTGAGCATGGCATCCAGGCTGATCAGCCGGCCCCTGGCGTTCAGGATGGGCGAGCAGTCGATATTCCGGGCTTTGAGCTTCTCGTAGTTGGCCTGAATGTTTTTGCGCAGCTCCTTCTTGGAAATGATGAACTTGTTGTTCAGGGAATAGAAGATAATCATACTGGCATAGACCCGCTGCAGCCGGCTGACCTCGAAACGCACCTTCTCCGCGAAATCCCGCGCCCGGGTGGAAAAATGGACCGGAATCCCTTTGCCGAAGCGCACGCAGACCTGTGATTTTACCTGGTGGAGCTCCTTGGAGAAGGGGGCCTTGAAGAAGGTGTAGTAATGATCGTACACGTACTTGGCGATCTTCTTCTTGGTAGTCTTGGCCTTGAAGTCCCGGAAAAGAATGTCTTCCGGCACCCGCTCGTAGATGACGTTGACGGGGATGTACTCCGCGTCGGTGATTCCCTGCTCCCGCAGCGCCTTGGACACCATGATGAACACGTAGGGGGAAAGGGGATTGAACTCCCCGCTGTAGGAGCGGCCGTATTTGACGGCCCCGGAGTAGGGATCCGTCTCATAGCCCGGAAACACCAGCAGGTTAAATCCTTCCCGGCCCAGAATCCGCTTGAGCTGGAGGCTGTAGAGCTGGCTGTAGCGGTCCCTGTCGACCACTACCGGTTTCCGGCCCAGGTAGCGCAGTATCAGGTTGGAAATCCAGTGGTGGGAATAAAATTTATGCTCCCCCCGGACGCTCATGAAGGCCCCGCACTGCCGCAGAATGGGATCCAGGGGCCCCAGGAAGAGGTTGTCCCCCGCCTGGATGGCCGTGCGAATGCCCGCCCGGAACAGGCGGTTCTGCAGGATCAGCCAGTCGTACTCGCTCTCATGCTCGGGAATGAAGATGAGGCGCTTGCCGGCGGCCACTTTCTTCTGGACCTCTTGAAAACCCACCATATCCATCCCGGTGAAACAGCCCTTGAAGATGAAATTCTCGCAGATGAAGCTGACGGGCCTCAATGTGCGCGGATTGTATCGGTGGTGCAGCAGCCGCAGGAGCTGCCGGGTGTTTCGTTCTTTCATTGTCTCTCAACTCACTCCGTTCTTTCCGCTCCGGATAATTTTTTACGGGTGCGGATGCGCGCCTGATAGCCGATGGTTCTCACGATGGCGACAATCCCCTCCAGGGAGGCCGGATCGCCCTCGTAGACCACCTCGATTTCCCCGGCCCGTACCGACACCTCGTGTACGCCTTTTACCTTGCGGCCGGCATGTTCGATGGTATAGACACAGGAAGCGCAATGCGCCCCCTGGAGATCCAAGATCGCGGTTTTTTTCTTCATACCCTCAATGGTAATCCGCGTTCAGAGAGAAGACAAGGGCCTAAAACTTCAGGATAATCTCCTCCTCCTGCCGGAGATGGGTAAGCTTGACGAAGAGAGTCTGGGTTTCCTCCTGGTAATACCAGCCGTCGGTATAGCCGAAGTACTGGGGATCCGGATTCCAGGGAATCTCATGCATCTCCAGGCTTTTGAAGGGTCGAACTCCCTGAATGAGGAGATAGTGAACCTCTCCCACGGGAAAAGAGAAGCCAAAACGCAGGCCCCCTGTTTCCGCCCTGGGCGGGGTGATTTCGGCGGCGCTCCAGATATAAGTGCCCGGATCGAGCACCCGGTAGAGGGAGGCCTCCCGCGGCAGGTAGCCGGCATCCACAACCAGGGCGTAGACCGCCTCCGGGGGAAGCTTTCCGGCCGGCTGCCGGCCGGCCGGCTCCCGGCCGGCCGCTTCAACCGCGGCAGCCGGGGCGGCTTCCCCGGGCGTGTAGGTGGGGGGCAGCGACCCCGTCTCATCCGCCAGGTAGAGAGCCGAGGAGATCAGGCTGCGGCCGATTGATATGAGGGTGCTTTTCGCCAGGAGCTCACCCGCCGCGGTCATGAGTCTCCCGGCGCGCATTGACAGCAGCAAATCCACCGGCTCCGCTGAGACCAGACGAAGGTAGAGCTCCGAATCCTCCTGGATCAGAGCCGGCAGCAGGCGGGTGTTGATGATCGCCAGGGCCTGCCGCTCGAGACCGGGGCTGTCCCCGATCCAGCGCAGGGTTTCCACCAGGGTCTCCAGCAGCCCCAGCAGCAGCTCACCGGAGGCCTCTTCAAGATCCGCGTTCTCAGCCAGCCTGACGGCCTCCTCCACCAGCGAGAAGGGTCCGTGATTCAGAATCAGGGGGATCAAATTCGGGGTGCTGAACAGTTCCATATCTCCCCGGGTGATCTGCCGGGTGATATCCCCGACGGTCCGGGCCGCATCCTCCTGCCGGGTCTGCAGAAAAGCCGCCAGGCTTCCCAGGTAGGGGGAGGTCTGCAGAGGGAAGGTCTCCCCGGGGCTGCGGTTCAGCAGGGTGCGGATATTGCGGGCGTAGGTCACCAGGATGCGGCGGTAATCCCCCCGCACCAGGGCTTCGGAGAAAAGGGCCGCCCCGGCGCTTTCCGCATCTGTCAGGCTTTCGTAACTGCCCAGGGGTTTCCGCTGCCAGGTGCGGTAGGCATGCTCCCGGAACCCCAGGCGGCGCTCTGTGAGGAGGGCAGCCGCGTCGGTGTTCATATTTCGGCCGAACCAGTACAAATAGGGATCGTAGGCCTCCTCATTCCGCCGTTCGATCAGCAGCCGGGCATCAGCACCGTCCGGAGCCCTGGCCAGGGCAAGACGCCCCTCCCCGGCCACCGAGCCCCGGGGCAGAGAAACCAGAAAACGGCCGGCGCCGTTCTCGGCTTCCAGCAGGGGCAGGTTCGCATAGCCGCGCTGCCCGCCTTGCTCGACACGGAAGGAAAGCTCCAGAAAACCCTCTCCGCCCGGTTCCCGGGGCAACAGGGTGGTCAGCTCCAGACGGTCACCCAGGCCGTCGGTCAGGTTGAAGCGGAGCTTTACCCCCTCGGCAAATACCAGCTCCACGCCCGAGGCGAAACTGCTGTAGGAGCGCAGCGCCAGACGCTTACCGTTTCCCCGGCTGTCCCGCAGAAGCAGGGGATTGCGTTTGTCGAATTCGAAAACCAGGTCGTTGAAGGAAACCGCCACATCCGCGATGTCGCCGCTGCCGAACAGGCCCCGGCGGCTGCGGCTGCCCGTAATCATGAGGTTGCCCGCCTTGTCCCGGAAATCCTCCCGTGTGGAGAACTGAAGCAGCAGGAAGAGGATGATCACTGCTATATAAACCAGGGGTATCAGATAATAGAGCGCGGACAGCTTCTTCTTGGCCGGATTCTTCATTGGGGCCCAATTTTAGCACCGGGCATGCAAAGTTGCAACCTTGTCCAAACCCCCTCGTCTCGCTATATTTACTGTCTCAAGGAGGGGCAATGAGCGGACGGATACTGGGTCTCTGCTGCGCGCTTTGCGCGCTGCTAACGGTCGTGGGGTGCGCCGGATTTCAAAAACACACGCCCCCGGAAAGCGGTACGGATTACGAGCGTATCGGCACCCATCTGGAAGAGGGACATCCGGAAGAAGCCCTCAAAGAGCTGCAGCAAACCTCTACACTGAGCAGGGAAGAACAGCTTTTGGCCGTCCGGCTCTGCCTGCAGACCGGGAAGCCGAACGCCGCCCGGCGGTATCTCGATGATCTGCTATCCCGCTATCCCGGCGATGCGGATGTGCTCTACCTCTGCTTTCTCCTGGAAGAGCAGGCGGGATCTCCGGAAGCCGCCGAGGCCCGGCTGACAGCCGCTCTGACCTCGGACCCCCGGCACAGCGAGGCCCTGGCCGCCCGGGGCAGGCTCTGCCTGGAGGCGGGCCTGCACGAAGAGGCGCAGGCGGCCTTCTCCGCCTCCCTGGAGAGCGATCCCACCCAGCTGGAAGCCCTGTTGGGCTCGGGTAAACTGTTGTATTCGGAGGAGCGTTATGCCGAGGCCCTGTCTTTTTTGGACCGGGCCGTGGGCAGCGCACCGGATTTCCCCTTCGCCTATCAGGACCGGGCGCGCCTGCGTTCCGTTCTTGGCGACGACGCGGGTGCCCTCAAAGACCTGGACACGGCCATCCGCCTTGCGCCGGATTACTACTGGAGCCGCCTCGACCGGGGCCGGCTGCTGCTGCGCCTGGGCCGCCTGGAAGCGGCGGGCAGGGATTTCGAGCACGCCGTGACGCTCGATCCGGACATCTTTCTGGCCTATGTCTACACCGCGGGCATCCACGAAGACCGCCGGGAGTACCCGGAGGCCATCCAAGACTATGAAACCCTGCTCCGCCTGCGGCCCGATTATTTTTTCGCCCTGGAGTCTTTGGGCGTTCTCTACTATAGTACAGGAAAGTACGAACCCGCGGCGATGCGCTTCTCCGAGGCATTCGACAACAGCTGGGACGAGCCTTCCTACGCCTTGCTGGCCGCTCTGGCCTGCCGCCAGGCGGATCTCGATCCGGCGGTTTTCCTGAAGGGCCGCCTGGCAAGAATCAAGGCGGACTCCTGGGCCTATCCCCTGGCCCGCTTCCTGGCCGGTGAGGCCGGCGAGGCGGCGACCCTCGACCGGGTACAACGGGAGAAGGATGCGGTCATGAAGGCCCGGATGCTCTTCTACGTGGGCTGCGCCTTCCTTGCCGAAGGCCGGAGCCCCGCCGGGCTCGTTTATCTGAGCACGGCCGCGGAGAAGCTGCCGCCCCATTGGGCCGAGGCCAGAATCGCCCGGGAGCTCAGCGCCCGCGGCGGCATGTAGCCAGAGAGTACAAGGAGCCATCATGAGTGAGACTACGACCCGGCTGACCCTGGGGGACCGGGAGATCATCCTGCTGGGCACGGCCCACGTATCCCGGGACAGCATCGCGGACGCCCGGCGCCTGATCCGGGAGGAACAGCCGGAAGAGGTTTTCATCGAGATCGACGCGGCCCGTTACAAGTCGCTGACCGAGAAACGCAGCTGGGAAAATCTCAACCTCACCCAGGTCCTGAAAAGCGGCCGGGGATTTTTCCTGCTGGCCAACCTGGTCCTCTCCTCCTTCCAGAAAAAGCTGGGCGCCGACCTCGGGGTGTCCCCGGGCGAGGAGATGCTGGCGGCCATTGAGGAAGCCAAAGCCCTGGAAATTCCCTATAGCTTCTGCGACCGGGACATCCAGATCACTTTGCGCCGCGCCTGGGGAAAGTCGAGCTTCTGGGGCAAGAACAAGATCCTGGCGGTCATGCTCAGCTCGGTTTTCTCAAACGAAAAGCTGGACGAGGCGGAGATCGAAGAGCTGAAAAAGAAGAACGCCATGCAGAGCATGCTAGAAGAGCTGGCCGAGTTCCTGCCCTCGGTCAAGGAAGTGCTTATCGACGAGCGGGACCGCTACATCGCCGCCCGCATCTTCAAGGGCCGGGCGAAAGCATGCCTGGCGGTCATCGGGGCGGGTCACGCCGAGGGCATTGCCCGGAACCTGCGGGCCTTCGAGGAGGGCAGCATCAGCCCGGAAACGGACAGCCTGGAGGCGCTTCCCCCCAAGGGCCGGGTTGCCAAACTGCTTCCCTACCTGATCCCCGCCATCATCCTCGGGCTGTTCGCGGCCGGCTTTTTCCGCTCCGGCTGGTCTTTGAGCCTCTCCATGATCTGGAAATGGATTTTGGTCAACGGCACGCTCTCCGCCCTGGGAGCCCTGGCCGCCCTGGCCCACCCGCTGACCATCGCGACCTCTTTCGTGGCCGCGCCTATTACCTCCATGAACCCCACCATCGGAGTGGGAATTTTCAGCGGCCTTATCGAGCTGGCCCTGCGCAAGCCCAGGGTCGCGGATTTCGAGAACCTGCCCCGGGACCTGCTCAGCCTGCGGGGTTTTTTCAAAAATCGCATCACCCATATTCTGCTGGTCTTCTTCTTTTCCTCCCTGGGGAGCGCTATCGGCACCTTTATCGGCATCCCCTATTTGACCAGCCTGCTGCGCTGAATAAAGCTGACCCGGGGCCGCTGTTGATCCGGGTGAGCTCCGCCGCCTCGACCGGGATTTCTTGCACAAATGCTTTCCTCTGTGTACATTGGTGTCATGGTAACCGAAGAAATGATCAAGAAAATTCCCAAGGTGGAGCTTCACGACCACCTGGACGGGGGCTTGCGTCCCTCGACAATCGTGGAGCTGGCCCGGGAGCACAAGGTAAAGCTGCCTACCACCGAACCGGAAGAGCTGGCGGAGTGGTTTCACCGCGGCGCCAACCGTAAAAGCTTAAGCCTCTACCTGGAAGGCTTCGGCCTCACCGTGGCGGTCATGCAGACCGAGGAGGCCCTGGAACGCATCGCCTGTGAAGCCCTGGAAGACCTGGCAGCCGACGGCGTGGTCTATGTGGAGCTCCGCTTCGCCCCGGTACTGCACCTGCAGGGCAAGATGAACCTGGAACAGGTGATCAAATCGGTGCTGCGGGGCCTGGAGGAAGGCAAAAAACGTACCGGGGTGAGCTACGGCCTGATCCTCTGCGCCATGCGCGACCAGACGGTGTCCCTGGAAACCGCCGAGCTGGCGGTGGCCTTCCGGGAGCAGGGTGTGGTGGGCTTCGACCTGGCCGGGGACGAACACGGGCATCCACCCAAGAAGCATCTGGACGCCTTCCAGTACATCCGGCGCCAGAATTTCAGCATCACCATCCACGCCGGCGAGGCCTTCGGGATGGAGTCGATCTGGCAGGCCATCCAGTACTGCGGCGCCCACCGCATCGGCCACGCCACCCGCCTGCTGGAAGACATGATGGTCCACGGCACCCACATCGAGAAGATGGGCTCTTTGGCGCATTTTATCCGGGACAAGCGCCTGCCCCTGGAGATGTGCCTGAGCTCCAATGTCCAGACCGGGGCGGCGGCTTCCTTCGACGACCACCCCTTTCCCATCTACTACCGCAACAACTTCCGGGTCCTGCTGGGCACGGACAACCGGCTCATGAGCAACACCACTTTGGGACGGGAGATGTTCCTGGCGGTCACCCACTACAACCTGACGCTGCATGACCTGGAGAAAATCACCATCAACGCCATGAAGTCGGCCTTTATCCACCATGACGAACGTATTCGCATCATCTACGACGTACTCAAGCCGGCCTTCGCTAAAATGCGCACGGAGATCACCTCCATTTCCTAAAGGGTCAGCTCATGATTCCCCCCCGGGTACAGGAAATACTCAAAGCCCGCGGCCTGCAGGCCGTCGAGTTCGAGGAAAACAGCACCCCCACAGCCCCGCTGGCAGCCGCCAAGCTGGGCGTGACCGTGGGGCAGATCGCCAAATCGATGCTCTTTGTCAGCAAGCAGAAGCGTTTCTACCTGGTGGTCTGCCCGGGAGACCTCAAGGTGAGCTCCTCCAAGCTCAAGGCCCTGGTGGGGGAGAAAACCCGCATGGCCGGCCCGGAGGAGACCCTGACGGTCACCGGCTTTCCTCCCGGCGGGGTCTGTCCCTTCGGTCTCCGGGAAATACCACTGTACCTGGACCGCCGCCTGCTGGACTACGCGCTCGTCTACCCCGCCGCCGGGAACGCCGCCTCCGGGGTGCCGGTAAGTCCTCATGAGCTTGCGGAGATCACCGGTGCCGATTTCCACGACCTGACCCAGGACTGAGGCGCCTCTCCCAAGGGGGGCAGACTTTGCTTGACTTTTCAGAAGTCAGGCCTTAGCGTTTTTAGGGAACACCCGGCTTGTCCCGACACCTCAAGCGTCCGGGGCGAAGAGGAGAATGCCATGGTCGATTTGTCCGTCGATTATTTGGGTCTGAAACTGGCCAATCCTTTGATCGTCTCCAGTTCCAGTCTTACCAACAGCCCCGAGAAGATTTTGCACTGCCAGGAGGCTGGCGCGGGGGCGGTGGTCCTGAAATCCTTGTTCGAGGAGCAGATAGAGGCTAATACCCGCAACCTGGAAGAGGAAGCCTGGCCCTATCCCCACCCCGAGGCCTTCGACTACCTGCGCCAGACAGGGATGCGCATGGGCGAAGAGGAATACCTCGAGCTGATCAAGGCGGCCAAGAAAGAGGTTTCCATTCCGGTCATCGCCAGCCTCAACTGCATAACGCCGCGCTGGTGGAACGATACCGCCCGGGAGATCGAAGCCGCCGGCGCCGACGCCCTGGAGCTGAACATCGCCCTTTTACCCACCGATTTCGAGCGCTCAGCCTCCGATATCGAGAAGGCCCATATACGCATCGTCAGCAATGTACGCCGGGTGTGCAACCTGCCCCTGGCGGTAAAGATCGGCCCCTACTTTACGGCCCTGCCCCGGCTCGCCGAGGAGCTGCGCCGTGCCGGGGCCTCAGCCCTGGTTCTCTTCAACCGCTTTTACCAGCTGGATATCGACATCGACAAGCCGGCCCTGGTTCCGGGCTACCACCTCTCCTCTCCCGAAGAGATTTATCTGTCTCTACGCTGGATCGCCGTGCTGGCGGACCGGGTGGGCTGCGACCTGGCCGCCTCTACCGGAGTGCACGACGCCGCCGGCGTCGTCAAGCAGCTTCTGGCCGGGGCCGCGGCGGTGCAGCTCTGCTCCCATCTCTACCTGAAGGGGTTGGACAGGCTGGAGGAAATAAAAAAGGAAATCGGTGCCTGGATGGAGCAGCACGGCCACCGCAGGGTGGCGGATTTCCGCGGCCTCATGTCCCAGGAGCAGAGCGGTCAACCCGCCTACTATGAGCGCCTCCAGTATATCAAGGTCCTCGTGGGGCTGGAGTAGCGCCGTTGTGATAAAAGATTTGTGATGCTCCCCGGGGATATGCTATCATCTAAACCATGACGGGAGGCTCACTAACCCTGGAAGAACTCGTCAGGGCCGGTTCTTTGCTCTCCCGGGACATGGAATTTACCGCCATGGCCTCGGTACTGGTAGAGCAGTCCCTGGACATCACCCGTTCCGACCTGGCCTGCCTGTATATCCGCGCCAGCCTTGAAAATAAAAACAGCCCCCTGCGCCTGATCTACCGCCGGGGCCGCTACGAGGCGGCCGAGCGCCTGGCCGCTTCCTCGGAGCTGGTCGCTTTTGTCGAGGAGAGCGGAGAGGCGGTCCTGCTCACGGAGCGCCAGATAAGCCCCTTCGCCGAGCTGCTGCTGGAATCCCGCATGGAAAGCGGCATCGCCCTCCCCCTGGCCACGCCCAAGCAGAATCTGGGGCTGCTGATCCTCAACAGCCGGAAGAAAAACCACTACGCCCGGGAGCGCTTCCTCTTTCTCGACAGCTTCTGCAAGCTGGCCGGGGGCATGCTACACAACGCCCGGCTGTTTGAGGACCTGCGGGAATACCTGGCCCGCATCCAGGCCCTGGAGCGCTACCAGGAGAGCATCTTCTCCTCCATGACCAATCTGCTGGTCACTACCGACCAGGAGGGACGCATCCGCTACTTCAACAGCGCCGCGGCCCGGGGTCTGGGTTTGGTGGAGGCCCACCTGGGCTCTCCGGCGGATGCGCTCTTCGGGAAATCCCTGTCCAGGAAAATCGTGGGGGAGATCCATAGCGCCACCCGGGAAAAGCGGGAGGTCCTGGGTCTCAAGGGGATCTACCGCAGCCCGGCGGGGGACATGGATTTCAACCTGAACATTTCCCCCCTGCTCACAAAACGGGGCCGCATCGAGGGCGCCACTTTGCTGTTCACGGACCAGACCCGGGAGCGTGAGCTGGCGGGCCGGATGAAGCAGGTGGTGGAGGAGCGCCGGCTGATCAAGGATATGTTTTCCCGCTACCTGTCCAATGAGATCGTGCGCACCCTGGTGGATTCTCCCGAGCTGGTGAAGCCCGGGGGGGACAAGAAAGAGGCCACCATCTTCTTCGCCGACATCCGGGGCTACACCTCCTTCTCCGAAGGGCGGGATCCGGCCTATATCATCGAGGTTTTGAACGAGTATTTCAGCGAAGCCGTGGAGGTGGTGATCCGGCATCGGGGCTATATCGACAAGTTCATCGGCGACGCCATCATGGCGGCCTGGGGGGTGCCCCTGCAGACCGTGACCGAGGATGCCGTCCAGGCGGTTTCCTGCGCCCTGGAAATCCAGGACCTGGTCCGCTCCCGGCGCCGGAGTTTTTTCAAGGGCGAGGCTTCGAAATTGAAAATCGGCATCGGTATGCATACCGGCCCCATCGTGGCCGGAAACCTGGGCAGCTCCCGGCGCATGAACTACACGGTGATCGGCGATACGGTGAACGTGGCCGCCCGCCTGGAAGGCGTGGCGGGACCGGATGAGGTGATTATCACGCGCAGCACCCGGGATTACCTGGGCGAGCGCTTCCGCCTGGAAGAACGTAAACCGGTGCGGGTGAAGGGCAAGAGCAAGCCCCTCCATATCTTCCGGGTGTTGAAACAGAACTAAGAGGAGGTCACGACCATGGCCTATCTGTCGTCAATTTTAGACTCTCTTCCATTACCGCCGCTGCTGCTCGGGGCGTCGCTGGGGGCGGCGATCCTGTTCGTGGCCGTGCTGCTGATCTTGCGCCGGCTCCGTTTCAAAAAAATGCTCAAAGAAATCTCCCGGGACCCGGATCTGACTCCCGCCCTGGCCGCCGAGCGCATCGGCGAAAGCGCCCTGCTGCGCCGCTCCCCCCTGGTCGAAAACATGGCCCGCCGCGGGGGAGAGGATCTGATTGCCCGGCTCGGGATCGACAGCCTGTGGGTGGAGAGGCTGGCCCGCAAGAACAGGCGTGCTGATTTCGCCCGGGTCTTGCGCTACGGCGGTTCCCGGGGTCTCTACCAGTGCTTCCTCCTCAGCCTGGAAAGAAAGCGCCTGGCGCCCATCCTGCTGGCCCGCCTGCAGGACGAGGCCGACACTTTGAGCCTGCGGGACCTGGCGCTGGCGGGTAAGGGTGAGATCTTCGCCGGCCGGGTGGCTTACCGTTTTTTCGGGGACCAGCTGGCGGAAATCCGCGAGATGGCCGGCGATCCGGAATGGCCGCCCCGCTACTTCGCCTTCAAGATTCTTCTCTATGACGACCATGCACTGTCCCGCCGGGCGCTCTGGGACAGCTTGGGCGATCCCCATCCCCTGATCCGCAAAACCGTGGCTGAGGAGCTGGTCACCGAAGAGAGCGAGAAGCTCTACGGCGAGCTGAAGCGCCTGGCGCTGAGGGATCCGGTCTTCGAAGTACGCAGCGCCGCCTGGACGCGTCTGCGGCGCGATTTTACTTCCCGACTCGATCTGGAGGCCAAAAAGCTCTCCGAAGAGGAGACCTTTCATCTCCTGGAGTTGCTGGGCCCGGAGATCAAGGAGCACGAGAACTTCGCCCTCAGCCTGCTGGATTCCTCAAACCTGGAGCTGCGCTTTTTGGCCGCCCAGTTTCTGGAGCGCTGCGGCAGCTTGAGAAGGCTCTGCCTGACGGTGGACCTGGGCGACCGCAAAGGACTGGAGCGAAACTATAAGCTCCTGCGCTCCGCCTGTCAGGTCAGTGTCAGCTCCTTCCTCAACTGCGTGCGGGACAGCAAGAAACCGGCCACCCTGCTGGTGGGCGCCCGCCTGCTGCGGGAATACGGCAACCGCAGCCATTTGACCCCCCTGGCCAAAACGGTCTTCGCCGGGGGCGACCACAAAGAGGAGCTTTTTCCCCTCTACCGGGCCGCGGTCACGGCGGTGGCCGCCCGGGGAGACGAGGAAGCCCTGGAGCTTTTGGAGCGGGAGCTGCATAAGCACAGGAGAGACGCCGAGATAATGGAGCTCCTCCTTCCCGTCCTGCCGGAGCGGGGGGATATCCTTTTCGCCCCCACGCTTTTCAGGTTCCTCCAGGACACCGACTTCCCGGCACCTGAGGCCCTGCGCGGGGCGCTAAAAAGAATGGTCCAACCGGAGACCGTCTCCGGCCTGTTCACGATCCTGCGGGCCGAGCGGACCGCCTTTCCCCACAGCGTGCGCATCGAAGCTCTCAAGCTGCTCGGCGAGCTGGGAATGCCCTATTGCCTGCAGTCCCTTTTGGAGCAGATGACCGTGTTCCCGCCCCGGGAAGCCAAGGAATTCGCCGCAGTGCTGGGAACTTATCCCCGCGAGCCCTTCAAGGACAAGGTTGTCCGCCTGTTGGAATCGCCGGACGCCAAGGTCCGGGCGGCGCTGATCGCCAGCCTGTCTGCCACGGGCCAGAAGGAATTCCTGCGCTGGATCCGGGCCGCGCTCAAGGATGCCGATCCGGATGTGCGCATCGCTTCGGTCTGGTCGCTGGTGGAGTACCGGGACCTGCGCTCCCTCAACCAGGCCACCGCAATGCTGCGCGACCCGGTGGAGCGGGTGCGCCTGGAAGCGGCTCGGGCCTTCGCCGCCCACGGCTCGGAAGAGACCCTGCGGCGCCTAACCGAGCTGCTGGCCGACGAAGACGAGGTGGCATCAGTCAAGCAGGCCGCCATTGCCGGCCTGGGGGCTTCGGAGCTCCTGCTCTCCATCGATCTTCTGATCGAGCGCCTGGACAACGACGAGAGCCTCTGCGCCGAGCTCACCCACGCCCTGGCCGCCAAGACGGAGCCCAAGGAGCTGGCCCGCCTGGTGGAGTCCTTCAAGAACGCCGATCCGGCCCTGCGGGAGCGGCTTACCGGGGTTTTTAAGGAAATCGCCCGTACAGGTGAGGAAGAAATGGCCGCCCTGCTTGAAGAGGACATTCCTTCCCTCAAGTCCTATGTGGTGGAGATCCTGGAAGCCACGGGCTTCGTGGAGGAGGTGATCCGGCGGCTTTCTCACCGTGACCCGGCATTAAGGCGGCGTGCTGCCGCCTTCCTGGCCCTGGTGGGTTCCACCGCCGCCTTCCGGGGCATTGTGCTGGCCGCCCGCGATCCGGACGACGAGGTTCGGGTCCAGGTGGTCCGGGCGCTGGAGAAGCTGGAAACCCGGAAGGGCAAAGAAATACTGACGGCCCTGGAAAGCGATCCCGACCGCAGGGTGCGCAAATACACCCACTGGGCCACCGAAAGGCTCAAGGCCAAGGCCTCCGGGGAAAAGACGTCCAAGGCAACCTGAGCCGGGGATCTGTAAACCATATCCGGGAGAGAGAACATGCAACAGGAGATGCAATCGATCTGGGCCGATCCCCGCAGACCCCGAATTTACATCATCGACCAGCGGGCCCTGCCTCACCGTCTGGTGATTGAAACCATCACCTCCGTGGAGGCCATGGGCCGGGCCATCCGGGAGATGCACCTGCGCGGCGCACCGTTGATCGGCGTTGCCGCCGCCTACGGTTACTACCTGGCCTGCGTTCAAGCCGAGCGCCGCGGCTTAAAACAGCATTACCTGGAAGAGGCCGTCCGCCTGCTGGCGGCCACACGTCCCACGGCGGTCAACCTGGCGCGGGCCCTTGAGCGGCAGCAGCAGGCCGTCGCAGGGACGGTTGCCGCAGAGCGAAGCGCCCGGGCTTATGCGTGCGCCCGCAGCCTGGAAGCGGAGGAGATCGACTGCTGCCGGCAGATCGGGCAGCACGGCCTCGCCCTGATCGAGGAAATCCGGCGCCCCGGAAGCCCCGTAAACATCCTCACACACTGCAATGCCGGTTGGCTGGCCTGCGTGCGCCACGGTACGGCCACCGCCCCCATCTATGCGGCCCATGAGCGGGGAATTAAGGTCCATGTCTGGGTGGACGAAACCCGTCCGCGCAACCAGGGGGCCAGGCTGACCGCCTGGGAGCTGGCCCGGGCGGGAGTTCCCCACACGGTGATCACCGACAACTCGGGCGGGCACCTGATGCAGCACGGCCGGGTGGATCTGGTGCTGGTGGGCAGCGACCGCACCACAAGAACAGGAGATGTAGCCAACAAGATCGGCACCTATCTCAAGGCACTGGCAGCCCAAGACAACGGAGTTCCCTTTTATGCTGCTTTACCCGCCTCCACCATCGATTGGGAGCTTTCTGACGGACTAGCGGAAATCCCCATCGAAGAGCGAAGCGCTGAGGAGGTACGGTGCGTTCGCGGCCTGGCGGGACGAAGAATAAGGGAGGTCCTGGTTCCGCCCCGGGAAAGCCCGGCGGCCAACCACGCCTTCGATGTCACTCCCGCGCGCCTGGTCACCGGGCTGATCACCGAACGGGGAATTTGCCCGGCCGACGAGCAGAGTTTGCATCGTTTGTTTCCGGAAAAACAGCACCGCAGCCGATAATTATGTTATCCCGTAACGCCCAAATTGACGACACAGGGCAATTGAGCTAAACTTGCTAGGCAGGTACTACCATACTGCGGGAAAAAAGTAGGGGGATCGGCTTATGGGAAACATTGCTGTCCTGAGTTCTGATGATAAATTGAATCATCAGATTCTTGAGCTTTGTTCCGAATTCAAGAATGAGTTCACACCCGTTTACCTGCGGGACAAAACCCGGATTCTCCAGTACCTGAGCTACGAGCTTCCGGAGTTGAACATCTTCAACTGCGACGACCGGTACGTGAAAACCACTGACATCCTGGGGGAAATCAAGAAGGAGCCCTGGCTCCACTACGGCTCCATTATCGTGATCCACGACCAGGAAAACGACAAGGAGGTGGCCAAAACCTTCCGGGATGTCAACATCCTGGCGCTGATCCGCCGGCGGGAGCTGGATTTCTACTTCACCCGCCTGCTCCGTATCCTGAGCCGCAATCCCAGCATCCTTTTTCAGCGGGACATTCACTCCATTTTGAAATCCAATCTCTCCGGCAGCTTCGTCATGGACAACGACCCTTTCGACATGACCACCTACGCCAATCTGCTGGCCAATTTTCTCTACAATGCCAACCTGATCAACCAGGACCAAAAAGAGCGTTTCCACGTGGCCATGATGGAGCTGTTGATCAACGCCATCGAGCACGGCAACTGCCAGATCAGCTACGAAGAAAAGTCCACCTGGCAGGCCGAGGACAAGGACATCCTCGACCTGATCCGGGAGAAAAACAAGGATGCCAAGATCGCCAAGAAGAAGGTTTTCTTAAGCTACAAAATCTCCCCTGTCACCTCCGCCTTCACCATCCGCGACGAGGGCAAAGGCTTCAACTGGAAAGCCTACCAGACCCCGGTGGGTGAAGACGGCCTCAAGGAAAGCCACGGCCGGGGCATCTCCATGGCCAAGCTCTATATCGAGAATCTCACCTATAATGAAACGGGAAACGAGGTCTGCTTCGAAATTCCCCACCTGAAAAACGAGAGCAATGTGGTTCCCCAGGCCTTCACCGACATGGAGGAGCTCGTCATCAAGGACAAGCAGCAGGTGTTCACCCGGGGCGAGCAGTCCAGCCATCTCTACTACATCGTCAGCGGGACCTATGACGTCTACCTGGGCAAGAAAAAGGTTTCCACCCTAACACCAGACGATATCTTCATGGGGGAGATGTCCTTCCTGCTCAACAACAAGCGCTCGGCCACCGTCCGCGCCGTGGGCCAGGGCGCGCTGATCAAAATCTCCAAGGAAGCCTTCATCAGCTCCATCAAGAACAATCCCCACTACGGCATCTTTTTGGCCCGTCTGCTGGCTCAGCGCCTGCAGCGCCTCAATGAACGCTTCTTTCAGACCTGAGGGTCTTCCGCTTCTGGACCAGTATCAGCGTACCGTCGGGAAGAGCCTGGAAACAGAGCCTGTCATCATCATCCCGCCACATTGTTAAAGGCCGGCCGTGCTGATAAACCGCCGCTTCTTCCCAGCCCGGCGGCAACTGCACAGCCAGTGTCAGGCTGCGGTCGTAGATCCGGTCATCCAGGCCGTCCTCCAGCACCAGCAGCAGGCCCCCGGGGCGGCGCCCCGCCGACCTTAAGACCGCACCCTCGCGCTGCCTGATATAGCGGACCACCTCGCCAAAGGGCGCCAGCCAGTAGTCCCCCTCCTCGAGCAGGTAATCCAGCACGGCCCGAAAGCGCGGCAGGGGCAGCGGCTCCCAGCCGAGGGCCTCCCGGGGAATGTTGCCGTCGTCCAACCCGTGAAAGGTCACCACCAGCCAGCCCCCCGCAGTCAGCGCCTCTGCTGCCCGGCGGCGCCAGAGTACGGCTTCGTCGGCGGGTATTAAGCCCAGGGCGCCGATGCCGTAGAAATCCAGGGGCGTGCTGTCATTGATCCGGCCGCTGGCGGTCACCCCGCCGCCCCGGGCGGCCAGGTAGTAGACCCGCGCCAGGCGCCGGCTGTTTTCATCATGGCGCCAGTAGCTCCAGCTCAGGCTGACGCCTCCGGGAACGGACAGGGAGGGTATTTCCCCGCTGAGCAGCGCCAGGGAGGCGGACAGCTCCTGTTCCACCTCGGTACCCGCCAGGGTCAGGTCGACATGGTTATGCCCGTGACTGCCGATCTCGTGTCCCGCAGCGGCCAACTGCCGCGCCTGCTGCCAGGAAAAGAGCAGCCGGGGAGTGCCCGAATCCAGCCAAACCCCCCGGTTTCGCAGGCCGGCGATCAAAAAGAAAGTGGCCTTGATCCCCCGTGTTTCCAGCTCCGGAAAGCCCAGGAGGTACTGGTCCAGGGTTCCGTCGTCGAAAGTCAGAGAGCAGGCGGCGCGGCGGAAACCGGGCCAGGTGGCTATCTGGTAGCCCGGTTCCCGCTCCGGGGACGCGGCTTCCGGTTGCGGCTGTCGGGGCGTCGGCTGCTCCTCTATGACCCGCCCAGTACCGGCACAACCGGACAGACCGAGGAGCACGATCAGGGCCGCCGCGCGTACCCTCCGGGCTTTCCTGCTCTTTTCAATGCCCCGCACGTCTCTGTCCTTTCAAGGCCGACAACAGCGTCTCCGCTCCGGCCGCAACCGTCCGCTCCAGCCGGTAATGCTCGGCGGCGAAATTGGGGAGACGGGTCATTCCCACCACTGCGGCGTCATATTGGGAGCGGTACTCGCCGAGGGCGAGGAGCTGCCGCACACGGCAGCTGATGTCTCCCTGAGCCGGAGGCAGCTCCGCAGGGACCTCCAGCAGTCGCGACGCCTCGGACGCCGCGCCGGGATCCAGTGCGGTCAGGAACAGAGTGGTCCGGTTGTTGCTTCCGGCCGTCCAGAGCCGGACTGCCCGGGCGACCAGATAACCCACCGCCTGGTGCTCGAAATGCTCGGCCGCCGGCGCCGGCCCCGCCGGTGAGGCCACCAGGCGGGGCCGGAAACCCTCCAGTAGCACCAGCAAGTGCCGGATCAGCTCCTCCTCGCCGCCCCAGGCCGCCACCGTGGCAGCCGGGCTCAGTGCCTGGTCCGCCCGGTTGTAGGGATGATTCTTCAGCCCCAGGCGTACGTACTGCTCCACACCCAGGCAGGTGAGTGCCCGGGTGCACTCCTCGACACGGAGAGCCGCCAGCCCGGCCCCGGCGAGTTTCCGTCCTCCCGGAGAGGCGTCGTTGCCGCCCTCGCCGTCTGTGAAGATCACCACCACCGTGCGCAGCCCCTCTTCCCGGGCCCGGCCCAGAAGCACGCCGAAATCCAGGCTCTCGTCGTCCGGGTGGGCGTGGAAACAGAGGATGTCCGCGGGGAAATAGGCGGGCGTCCCGCCGGGCCCAATCTCCCGGGGTGGTTCCCTCCTCAAGGAGGAAGGGGCTGCCTGTGGGACCCCGGATGTCCCGGGGAAGGCCGCCGTTTCTGCCGTTGCCTCCACGAGCGGAGGGATTCCCGCCTGCGTCTTCCCGGGCAGGAACAAAGCCGTCAGCAGCACCAGGGCCAGGGGGGCGAGCCAGGCCAGAAACAGCGGCCGGGGGGGCGGCGGCGCGGGCCGGGGGGGTAGCGGAAGCGCGCGAACGCTGATGAGCGCGGAACCCAGGCGCAGGCAGGCCCCTTCCCGCAGGCGTATTGATTTCCTGGCCACCCCGCTTAGAAGCGCCGATCCCCGAACTGAGGTGCAGCGCAGCGCTCCCTCTTCCTCTGTCAAAAGCAGACCGTCCGGCGCTGCTTCGGACGGCGGCAGGTCCGTAACCCGCCCGGCCGCCGTGGTAAGCAGCCGGGGGAAATCCAGGATATCCAGCTCCTGCCGGCTTCCATCCGCCTGCTTCAGCCTGAGACGCAGGGGGGAGCCCGGGATTGCCCTGGCCGCGCGGCACCTCAGCAGTTCGCGGTAGCGGCGGTAGGCGTATGCCAGCGCGGCCAGCCCCGCCGGAAAAGCCGCAGCCAGCAGCCAGACGCGCCCAGACCGTCGCCGGGGCGCCGGACTGCCGGAACGCGGCTTCAGCGGGATCTGGGCAACGTCGGCCGGCCGGGGCGTTTCGGCCGGCGGGTTATAACTCTCAGGCGCCTCCTTGAGCCCGGCCGCCAGCTCATCGCCTTCGGTGATGTCGAAGAAACGTCCATTGTTGGCAAGAACCCAGCTGCGGATACGTCCCGCCCGCGGGCGATTGTTGGGCAGATCGAAGCCCAGCACCCACAGCTCCAGCCCGCCGGCGTCCCGGCAAGCCTCGAGAGCAGGCAGGGCGGCAGCAGGGGCTCCTGTATTCAAGCAATCCGATACCAGGAGCAGGATTCTGCGTCCGTCGCCCGGGACGGCGGCCAGGCGCGAAATCGCCTCTTTGAGGACCGGCTCCAACCGGCTCGTGCCCCGGGGCTCCAGCCCCGCCAGCGCCGCTTGCAGCTCCTCCCCGGCGGTCCCGAAGCCCAGCAGTTCCCGGGGTTCAGCGGCAAAGCTGATCAATCCCCAGGCGGTTGCCGGGACGCCGCCCGGACTCGTGAACAGCCGTTCCAGAACTCCCCGGGCGGCATCCAGCCGGGTCGGCCCGGCCGCTTCCTTTACGGGCAGGCCCATGCTGGCGGAGCGATCCACCACAAGCAGCAGACTGTCCTCCGCTCCCAGGGGCAGGTGAACACAAAACAAGACCAGGAAAACGAGTAAAAGTGAGCCGCGGCGGAGCGGGTAAAAAAGCACCTACTGCTTCTCCGGATTGAAACAGGAACGCACCGCTTCGCCGATGGAGGTCACGGGACAGGAGAAGCCGGTGGGAAGGTCGGCCCCCACCCGGCCCGGGGGATGGAGCAGCCGCCGGAAGCCCATATCCAGCACCGAGCGGATCCGGCGTTCCAGGTGACCCACGGGATGTATCTCCCCGGCCAGGCTGACCTCGCCGGTTACCGCCGTGAAGGCCGGCAGGACCAGGCCCATCCGGGCCGAGTAGAGGGCCATGCCCAGGGGCAGCTCCAAACCCACCTCGTTGATGCGGATACCCCCGCCCACGTTCACGTAGATGTCCTGGTCAGAGAAGCGTACCTGGCAATGTTTTTCCAGCACCGCCGCCATGCGCGCCACCCGCCCGCCGTCGATGCGGTCGGAAAACACCCGGGAGATGCCGCCCTTGGCCGGCACCACCAGGCTCTGGATCTCCACCAGCAGCACCCGCGTCCCCTCGTAGACAGGGGCCACCGCCACGCCTGCGGGTCGTGTGTCCCCGCTCTTCTTGCTCAAGAAATAGGTGGCCGGGTCCGTCAGCTGCTCCAGGCCCTTTTCGGTCATCCTGAAGAGTCCGATTTCGTCCACCGAGCCGAAGCGGTTCTTGTAGGCCCGGAGCAGGCGGATCTCCGAGCTGCCGGTATCGAAGTAGAGCACCGTATCCACCAGATGCTCGATCACCTTGGGTCCGGCGATGCTGCCCTCCTTGGTCACGTGGCCCACCAGGAAGAGAGCGGCGCCGTGGCCCTTGGCATACCCGGAAAGCTCCTGGCTGGTCAGCTTGAGCTGGTTCACCGTTCCGGGGACGCTGCCGATGTCGGCGGAATAGAGGGTCTGGACTGAATCCACGATGATCAGCTGGGGCTTGAGCTTCTCGCATACGGCCAGCACCGCGGACAGCTCGGTGCCCGCAAACAGCTCGATCCGGTCGCTTTGGATGTCCAGGCGGTCCGCCCGCAGGCGGATCTGGCTCGGGGATTCCTCGCCGCTGATATAGAGGATCCTGCCCCCGGTCCGGGATGCCGCCGCCAGCTGCAGCATAAGCGTGGATTTGCCGATCCCCGGCTCCCCGGCCACCAGCACGGTGGCGCCCTTCATGATCCCGCCCCCCAGCACCCGGTTGATCTCGGCTATACCTGCATCCAGGCGCAGCCCCGGATCGCCGGCCACTGCGGCCAGGGGAACCGAGAGCGCCGCCTGCCCCGGCGAGGGCCGGTCCCGGGGCGGGGAAGTCTCCTCCAGACTGTTCCAGGAGCCGCACTCGGGGCAGCGCCCCAGCCATTTGGGTTCCTGGTGCTCACACACCTTGCAGCGGAACACATTTTTCTGCTTCATGGCTGCCGTCAATTCTGCCCGCTTTTCCGGCAAACTTCAAGAGATGGGACGGCATTTGACGCGGATCATCTCGCACCCTATGATGGGGAATATGACTCTGACCCAGTCCGATTTTCGCACCGTGCGGGTGCGCCAGGACACGGTGGATTTCTATGTACGCTACAGCCTGATCTGGAACGGGGAGGAGCGGCTCCCCGAAAGCATCAGCGCCCGCAAGGACCATGTTACCGCGTATTTTCTCACCGCCACCATCCGGGACAGCTTCAGCGCCGGGGCCGGATATTTGAGCATGGAGCGCTGGTGGGAGGTCCTGCCTCCCGGGGAGCTGGCCTTGAGCTTCTGCTTCGACTTTCCCGGTTGGATCGGCTCGGCCTACCTTCTGCCCGGCGCAGCGGCGGGAGATTACGTGGGCCGGGAAAAGGTCACCTGCCCGGGAGATCTCACCGCCTACCCCTGCGCCGTCATGCTCTACGCCGAGCCCCACAGCCTGTTGCTTTTCACCGACCTGCCCGCTTCGGAACAGCAGCTCGGCCGTATCGAGCTGGAGCGCTGCAGCGAGCCTGATGACGAACCGGCCTTAAGACTGCGCCTGCTCTTCCCCTGGCAGCCCGGTTCCGGAAAGCCGGGATCCATAGTTTCTCCCGGGGGCTTCCAGGGCGGCCTGCGCCTGCGCCTGGTCACCGCTCCCCGGGAAAAAATACATCAGGCCGGTCTGGCGGCGGTCCTGAACACCCAGGCGGCCCGGGAGAACGCGACCTCCCTTTCGTCTCCGTCAGCCCCGCCGCCGGATATCCCCCGGTCCCTTACGGACTGCCTGGACGCTCACCTGACCCGCCAGGACGGGCTGGTGGGACTGCGGTCCCTGCGGGCGGAGACCCGGCTTTCCATGAGCGCCGGCGCGGGTGCGGCTTTGCTCCTGGCGGAGATCTATCCACGCGGGCCGGAAGAAATCGAGCTGTCCCTGCAGCTGGCGGACACGGTGCTCTCCGCCCAGCACCCCGGAGGGCTTTTTTACGAAACCTATGATCTAAAAGAACGCCGCTGGCTGTCCCCGGATCCCGCAGGGAACCTGCCTGTCGCCTGCTCCCTGAGGATTACCGCCGCGTTGCTGCGCCTGTCCGACTGTCTCGAGAGGTCGGGACGGCGGGCGGACAAATACATCATGGCATCCCTGCGCACGGTCGGTCTCTTTCTTGATTCCCGGCAGCGCCTGGCCTACCCGGGCAGCCGTTTCAGCCTGGAAACCCTTCTGCCCCGGGAAAGCGGCGAGGAGCTCCTGGACCTGGCGGAGCCGCTGGCCCTGCTCTTCCGCCGCACCGGCAGGGACTGCTATCGCAAGGCGCTGGCTGCTCTTCAGCAGCAGTTCCTGCCCGTCCCACCCCTGCCGGCGGCCCCCTCGGCCACGGCGGGCCTGCGCCTGGCCCGAACCGCCCTGACCCTGCGCCGGATTGGGCTGCGCGTGAAGGATCTGCCGGCCTATTTGTCTGAGCTCCTGCCCTGGATCTATTTAAATCATCCCGGCGGCCGGGAGAGCACGGGGCTGGCGGGCAGCATCCGGGCGGAGCCGGGGAACCCGCTGCTCTGTTTTTTTGTGCGGGAATGGGTGTTTACCCTGCGCGGGCTCAACGCCCTGCTCGCCCCCACGCGGCGGCTGCCGGACCTGGACAGCCTGACAGCCCGGATGCTCACCGCCGCCGGCCGGGCGCCCCTGGGCTGCTCCGGCTGGCTGCCGGAAAGCGGATACGGAGCGGTGGACGCGCGTATCCTCTGCCGTGAGGGCTGGTTCGCTCTGCAGCTCGAAAAGCAGCCGGGTCAGGCTTCGTAGATTTTCCTGGCTATGGGCATGCGCCGCCCCGTTCCGAAGGCCCGGGGCGATACCTTGAGGACCGGCGGCGCCTGCCGGCGCTTGTGTTCGGCCCGTCCCACCAGACGCAGGATCTCCGCCGCCAGCTCCGGGGGGTGGCCGGCATCAGCGATTTCCCGGGCGTTGCGGTTTTCCAGCAGGTAGAGATTGAGCAGCTCATCCAGAACATCGTAAGCGGGCAGGCTGTCCTGGTCGCGCTGGTTTTTCCGCAGCTCCGCGCTGGGTGCCTTTTCCATGATGGTCCGGGGAATGATTTCCTTGTCTTTGTTCTGCCGGCGGGCCAGGGCATAGACCTCGGTTTTCAGGAGATCGCCGATCACCGCCAGCCCGCCGCACATGTCGCCGTAAAGGGTGCAATAGCCGGTGGCCAGCTCGCTCTTGTTGCCCGTTTCCAGGAGCAGGGAGTGAAACTTGTTGGCATAGGCCATGAGCAGCAGTCCACGGATGCGGGCCTGCAGGTTTTCCTCGCTTACATCCTCGGGCAGCCCGGCGAACAGGGGCTGGAGAGTGTCCAGAGCGGCTGAAAAAATGCTTTCAATGGAAAGCTCGTGTAATTTGATGCCCAGGTTGGCAGCCAGCTCGGCGGCGTCACGCAGGCTCGCATCAGATGAGTAGCGGGAGGGCAGGGCGAAGGCGCAGACATTTTCCGGACCCATCGCCTTGACGGCCAAAACCACGGTGACCGCCGAATCGATACCTCCGCTCAAACCCAGATGAACACGACGGAAGCCGCATTTGGCCGCATAGTCGGACAGGCCCAGCACCAGCGCCTGCTCGATCTCCCCCAGGCGGTCCCCCGCCGGGGCCGGGGCCAGCTCCGGCCCCGGGCAGCCGGTATCGGCAATGAGCAGATCCTCCCGGAAGGCCGCGGCCCGGGCAACCAGCTTCCCTTCCCGTGAGACGACGAAGGACTGGCCGTCGAAGATCAGTGAATCATTACCCCCCACGAGGTTGGCGTAGATTGCCGGGACGCTCCCGCTGCGGCCGATCCGCTCAAGCAGCTGCTGACGGATCTCCGGCTTGCCGCCGTGATAGGGCGAGGCCGAAGGAACGCAAATCATCGTCGCCCCGGCAGCGAGCAGCTCCCGGACCGGGTCCAGGGAATAGCTCCCCCGGTACGCCGCTTCCCACCAGATATCCTCGCAGATGGCCACGCCGATCTTCTCACCACGGAACTCCACCGGCACTCTGGCCGGGGCGGGCTCAAAATAGCGGGCTTCGTCGAAAACATCGTAAGTGGGCAGCAGGGTCTTGGCCTGGCTGAAAAGCAGCTCCCCGCCGCAGAGCAGGGAACAGACATTGCGGAAGGGTTTGCCGCCGGGGCCGGGATTGCGGTCCACATAGCCCACCAGCAGCCCGATCTCCGGTGCCGCCTCCTTCATGAGCCGGTCCAGGGCCCGGAGATTGGCGTCCACAAAGCCCTCCGCGTCGAGCAGGTCCATGGGCGGATAACCGCATATGCAAAGCTCCGGAAAGACCACCAGCTCCGCACCGGCCTCCCTGGCCCGGGCGCTCAACGCGGCTATTTTCGCAACATTGCCCTCGAAATCGGCAATCAGGGGATTAAGCTGACCCACGGCGACTAACAAAGCCCGGCCTCCTTGCTGCCCGCCCCCCTCCCGGGGAGCCGGGGGTTGTCTGGTTCAGCATAGCAAAAAGCGGCCGCGACGGCTACATGCCCCACGACGGCAGCCGCCCGTCAAGGACCGGACGGCTGTCGCCGCAATTGACCGCGCCCTGCTTTGCCGGTAAGATGCAAGGCATGAAACGGGTTGTGCTGATCACCGACACGGAAACGGAGCTGGGCGGCGAGCTGGTCCGGCTTTACCTGAAAAAGGGCTATGCCGTGGCCGCCGCGCTGGAGGAAGGCAAGAGCATCGCCGCCGGTGAGGGAGAGGTTTTCAGTGTGGAGTGGAAGCGGCGTTCCGCCCTCTCCACCCGCAACCTGATACTGCGTATCTTGTCCCGTTTCGACACCCTGGACGAGGCGGTGCTGCTGGCCTCTCCTTCCCTGAAACGGACTCTCCTCCAGGATGTGAGCAGCCAGACCATCGACGCCGCCGTGGATGCCTGGATCAAGGGCGCCCTCTTTCTCAGCCGGGAGGTCCTGGAGCTGTTCCATAAACGCGGCAAGGGCCGCCTCAGCCTGGTCAACTACGCTCAGGAAAGCCCTCTCTTTCCTCCCCTGGAAGCGGTGCTGCGGGGTGGCTTTCAGGCCCTGGCCGCTTCCCTGTTCGCCAGCTCCTCCGGCCGGGACATAGCCATCGCCGGCTTCGAATCCTACGCGACCCGTATTCCCGACTTCGCCGCCCATATACTCTCCACCTGGGAAACCCGGGGAACGAAGGTGTCGGGAAAATGGTTCCGCTATCCGGGCGGGGGGCGTTTTCCCCTGGCCAGATCTCTCCGGCGCACCGACTTTTAGAGCGGGGTCGGCGGTCCGGCTTCCTCAAAAAAACAGCGCATCGGTAAAGCGGTTCTGGAAATCCGCCCGGCCGGCCAGCTCCAGGAAGCGGGTCTTGGCGGGCAGCTTAAGAGCCCGGCGGCGGTAGCTTTCCGACACCAGAGCCAGGGCCGCCCCCCTTAGGGCGGCGTTGCCCACCAGGTCGACCTTGCCCGCCGGCAGCTCCGGGATCAATCCCACCCGCATGGCCTCCCGGGCTCTCAGACCGGAACCAAAGTTTCCCGCCAGCCGCAGCCTGCGCACCCGGTCAGCGGTGATGCCGCTTTCCCTGAGCAACATCTCGATCCCGGTCCGCACCGCCGCCTTGGCCAGCTGGAACTGGCGGATGTCCTTCTGGGTCACGTAGATCCGCCCCTGACGGTCCAGCCGGAAAGCGGGCTGGCCGTCGACCTGGATAAAGCGGCGGTAGCCGGGCTCCCCCTCCCCGGCGTCCGGAAGCAGGCGGCCGCTCTTATCCAGCAGGCGGGCGTCCAGCAGTGCGGCCACGCAGGAGATCAGGCCGCTGCCGCACAGCCCCCGGGGACGGCCCCCGCCCAGCACCTCCAACTCCGGCTCCCGGTCCGGAAACAGCCTCACCGCGCAGATGGCCCCTTTTTCCGCCCGCATACCGCAGGAGATCTGGGCTCCCTCGAAAGCGGGCCCCGCCGCTGTGGAGGTGGCGATGAAGCCGTTATTCCCCGCCAAAACGATCTCCCCGTTGGTCCCGATATCCACGGCCAGGCTGATCTCCCGCTCGTGCTCCAGGTCCAAAGCCAGCATCATGCCCACGGTATCCGCGCCCACGTAAGCGGAGATCAGGGGCAGGGTCTCCACCCGGCCCCGTGTCTGGAAGCTGAAAGCGAAGTCTGACGGGGAGCGCGCCAGAGAAGCCGAGAAAAGGGGGATATAGGGGGCCTGGGTCAGGGGACTGGGATCGAAGCCGTGGAGGATGTGGAGCATGATCGGATTGCCCACCAGCACGCTGCGCACCACCCGCCGCTTTGCCAGGCCCAGCTCAGAGAGCAGCCCGGCGGCGCCCTCGTCGATGCTCGTCAGCAGCGCCCGGCGCACCGCCTCCGGCTCCTCCTGAAAATGCCGGGCCCGGGTGATCACGTCGGCGCCGTAGGCCGTCTGGCGGTTGGGCAGCAGGCGGCGGGCGACCAGCGCTCCGGACTCCGCGGCATGGAGGGCGATATCGATGGTGGTGGTGCCCACATCCACGGCGAAGCCCAGGGGCGCCTCCCCATCCGGAGAGTCGAGCCCGACCAGTTGGTCCCCGTCCAGCACCGCCATCCCCAGCCACTCCCCCGCCCTTAAGGCGGCGGAAATTTCCGCCAGCAGCCCGGGATGAATCCTGATGGGGCGCGTTTTGGAGGCGCCCTCCGCGGCCTCGGCCGCCGTTAAAGCGTCCAGGAGCCGCTCCCGGTCGGCCCGCTGATCCGTGAGCTCCGGAGGCGGCAGCCTGACAAGCCGGCGGCGGATGCAGGAGGTACCGGCGAAGAGATGCCCTCCGCCCTCCTCACCGGAAAGAGCTACCGGCGCCTCAGGCGGCCCGGCGGGAGGCAGAACAAGGCGGCAGTCCCCTTCCACCCGGGCCTGGCAGGCCAGGCGCATGTTCTCGGGCAGAGGCAGGCCCTCAACCAGGCCGCTGGCGGGCGGGGGGTCCACGGTGATGCGGCACTTCCCGCAGCTTCCCTGCCCGCCGCAGGGAAAATCGATCATGATGCCCTCCCGCAGCAGTACGGAGCGGAAGGACTCGCCCCGGCGGGCGTGAATCAGCAAACGGTCTCCGGCGGTGGTGGTGACAATTATCTCAGCCATGCTTGAGGATACGGTAAAACAGGCCGGCGGGCAAGGTACACGCCCCGGGATTCACGCGGCATACTGCCCACCGCTTGACGGGAGCAAGAAAACCCCCTACTCTTTCTGCCATGAACAGGCGCCTTTTACTTCTTCCGCTGTTGATCGCCGGCCTGCTGATGGCGGGTTGCACGCTGAGCCAGCAGGTGGCCCTGGAAAACAACGGCTCCGGCAC
>Ga0272442_10002217_pt1 | contig 28502 bp, 24 predicted proteins | sample SSMForm2O_FD_200262 | JGI IMG/M metagenome (GOLD analysis project Ga0272442, IMG submission 200262) | Marine sediment archaeal communities from Little Sippewissett salt marsh, Falmouth, MA, United States - SSM-Form-2O | ecosystem: Environmental > Aquatic > Marine > Wetlands > Sediment ...
CCCGATGAGAGATTCGATATCATATGGACCGAAGGGGCCATTTACATAATGGGTTTCGAGAGGGCCCTCATGGAATGGAAAAGGATGCTGAAACCAGGCGGATACATCGTCGCATCGGATGCAACATGGTTCAGTAAAGGGGCCCCGGAGGAGGTGAAGGCTTTCTGGGATTCGGAATACCCCGAGATGACATCGGTGGAGGAGAAGCTCCTTATGATCAGAAACTGCGGATACGAGGTGATAGGACATTTCCCACTTCCCGAGGAGGCCTGGTTCGAATTCTACGGCGATCTGAAAAAGAGCGTGGAAAAGAAGATCAAGAAATACAGAGAAAACCCGGAAGCAATGGAGTTCATCAACGCGAACCTGAGGGAGATAGAGATGTACGACCGCTTCAGGGAGTATTATGGCTACGAATTCTATGTCATGAGAAGGATCTGAATCCCCGTTCTACAATTATATACAAGCTGGCCATTACCATTCCCGGAGAGAGATGATGAAATACTGGTGGGCCCTGATCGGGATCGCAATTTTCCTGTTCCTTCCGGGACTACTATTCTTCGGGGTCGGTATCGACCTGATGACCAGCGAGCCGACGACGAACGACGAGGGGGAGGAGGAGGATCCCGCGGAAGCGGGTTGCATGTCGCTTTTCCTCTGCACTCCAGCCTTCTGGCTCCCGGCCCTCTTCCTGCTCTATTTCGGGATACAGGGGTACAGAGGAAGAGACGATCTGGACGATGTCTCCTCACTCCTCAACACCTACGACGAGATCTCCATCGCAAAGGCCGCGGAGATACTGGAGATGAACCCGACCAGGATGGAGAAGAAGATAGTGAAATGCATACAGGAGGGCCTTTCGAGGGGCAGGGTGGAGGACGGCGTGTACTACTCCCAACATAAATGGGAGGCAAAGATGAGGACAAACGCCAGGATCGAGGAGCTAAAGGACCTGGCGGATATATTGATCGCCTACAGGCGTATTGAGATCTCAAAGATAGCTGAAAGGATCAAAAGAACAGTACCGGAAGCGGAAAGTCTGATCCTCGAGACCCTGGAGGAGGGCCTGGTCGACGGTTATATCTCCAGGAAGCAGCATGTGTTCTTCACCAGGGACTACCTGGAGCAGATCGATGATGTGAGGATGGGGTGGGTCTGCGACAACTGCGGTGCTGTCCGCGATGAGTTACTCCTTCCGGGTGAGGTCGGCAAATGCACGTACTGCGGGTCGCTTTCAAAGGCCCGGGGAACCATGAGGGAGAAGGATGTCAAATTCGAGGTCATCGAACTCTGAGTGATGATATTCACGGCAAAATCTTTTTATCATCCACCCAGGATGGCACGACAATGAGGATTGGGGACGTTGGTGCCGTCTCCCCCGCAGGGGACCTGTTGGCCTTTTCCCTGGCCGTTATCCTGGTCGCAGCCCTCGTCGTCAAGGTGGGCTCGACCGGGGATGAGGACCGGGCCGTTTTTGACGGGCCGACGGAGGCTGAGGTCCGTGCATTTCACCTGTTCACGGGTTTTGATATGAACGACGACGGGGTACTCGAGTTTCAGACGGGGTCGAACGGACCTTTCACCGATCGGGTTCCGGTCGAGGGCACCGTGGTCGCCAGAATGGAGTGCCAGGGTTCGAGTATCGACCATCTATTCATCGAAGGTGAGTATGCAGGTGTGGTACCGGGTGCAACCCCCGTTTCCAGGGTGGTGGGGATAACCTCGCTATTCGAGTACCAGGGCGGGGTGCACTGCGGGACGTTCAGCTGCTTTCACGCGGAGGTGGGGAGTTGAGGAAAAACAGGGTGGGAGATTCCGGGATGGAGACCCCGGCGTCGATGTTCCTGCTGATGGCATCATCCATGCTCATAATCGGCATCCTGAACGGACTTGCGGATGAGGGCGGCGACGAAAGCGGCCTGCTCCGGTTGAGGCATTACCAGGTGAACTCCATGGGATCGACCCTGGTTTCATGGGACCCCACCGGATCCGGAGAAACTCTGTTAACGGGGGTCTCCCGCACAGGGGAGGACACGGTGTATATCTGGAACGGGAGCGATATGACGGTCCCTGCCGGAAAGGTCAGCGATCTGGACCCACTGATAATGGAATTCTTATCATCTTCCCCGGACGGTCTTCCATGCATTCTCCTGGTGGATGTAAATGATCAAAATGAGATCGGGACAGGGGGGAGCTTCGTGACATGGGCCCATGTCATCCCGGGGAAAGCGGAGATACTTCTCTTCCTTCCCCTGGAGAGAGGCTCCCTGACCTTTGACGGGATGGTGCTTCGATGAAACGGACAGCGATCACAGCTGACCGTTTCGGAAAGGAAGCGTTTGCCTACCTGGCCATAACACTTCTCGTCATGACGACGTTCTACGTTTCCTACAGGGTCTCAACCGAGAGGCAGTGGGAAAAGGGGATCAAAGACGAGATGGTGCTCGGGGACCTTTCCAGGGACCTGGAGGAATTTTCCTCGAGGTTGAGGATCGAGCTTTCGATCCTCCACGACTCGGTGCTCCTGACCGTCGAGAGCAACCCGGCGGATGGTGAGGCCAGGCTCGACGGTCTGGTGGAGGCTGGCCTTGTCAGGGAGATGAGGCTCATGATCGATGATCTTACACGTGAATTCTCTTCCCGATATGGAGGCTCCGTCATCGAGGTTTTGAACTGGTCGGTGGATTCCCGGCCGATCCTCGGAGGGATCGATGCTTGGATTCCCGGCCCGGGGGAGGGACCGGGTCTGACATCGAACGTCACGATACCCGAGATATTCGGGGTCAATACGAGCTTCGGGTTGGATTACGGGATACATGACAGCTCGGGGACGGTCCATCTTCAGAGAAGCCTCGAGCTCACGCTCGAGACCCCGTCCTTCGGGTCATTCCTCCGGAGCAGGATGGACCGGTTCGAGGCCTCGCTCTCCGACGGAGAGTTCCAGGGTATGGTGAGCTACATCCTAGGCTCTCTTGCACAGATGAGATGCATGATGGGGTTCGGAAGAAGCGGTGTGGCAGGGGAGGCCGTCCCGCTTTCACTGCTCTCAATGGAGGAGATCGGTGCGGCCATAGATATCGCCATATCGGTCTCGGCCCAGACGCATCTGAGAGCCCACGACCCTGAAATGCTCGGGGAGATATCCGGGCGGCTTTCAGGTGTTCCGGGAGGGGGCGGATCGCCAGTGCCCCTGAACATGACACTTTTCGGGGAAGAGGGCCTGGCCGACCCCGCACTGGCACTGATGATGGCAGAGGGTCTCTACAGCAGAGGAAATCCTCCGTCCATCGAGACCACATTGAGACCGCTTTTCTATGCAGCCCTCGAGATGATAGTCACGAAGCTCTTCAGCTATGCAGGGCTGGAAAAGGATGTGTACACCGCGGCCGGAGGACTCTCCAGACTGTTCAAGGTGGGCGTGGATGCCGTGAACACCGTCAGCAGCTCCCTGCTCGGGAAGAAAATGGTGGATGCAACAGATTCCACGGCTCTGGAGATATTCAGGGGGCTGATCGAGAGGTCCCCGGATCTCGAGGGTGAGGATGCCCAGATCGTTCTCCGCTCCCTTCCCGGGAGCTACTGGAACGGGTCAGAGATAGATGGTTACCCGCTCATCGTCCTACCCCCCCAGGTGAGGACCTTTGAGATAGGTCTCTCCGACGGGGGACCGGAGAACAAATACTGGATCTCCGATGACGGAACAATCCACAACGAGACCGAGTACCTGGACCCATCGGAGATGTTCCTGGGTTCAATGGGGAATATCTACTGCTACGAGGTCGAATACACCTTCTCCCCCATGGAGCCGCCGTTCAACGAGGTCGACCTTATGGGGAATAAGAGCTTTATCCGGTCCCTGGCAAACTTTCTGGGAACCGGGTCGGGGGTGGAGGACGACCTTGAATCCGATCTCATGGAGAGGGGAAGGGCTGCCGTCAGGAACGCCGTGGATTCCGTTTTCAGGTCCATGCTTGAAGGAACGGGCGACCCATGGAGCAGGATGTGGGTGGGATATGACAGCAGCGACCACCCGCCCCTCGATGGTGAGGGTTTCCCCATGGCATCGATGCTCGGCCTCCAGGCGGGGCCCCTGATGGAGATCGTGCGGATGGTCGGAAATAACCTTCTCTCCGAGCTCGAGGCGATGGATATTCTCTCATCACTCGTCGACCTGGAGAACGGGTATGCGGGGCAGATAGCCTCCTACATCGCGGCAAACTACGATCTCTGGGCCGACAGGGGCGCCCAGATGTTATCCTGCAGGGAGGAGATGGAGAATATTCTGGTCGGCAACTGCACCATACGGGTCCTCGGCTGTGATCTACTGGAGGAGGATGTGATATGCACCGGTTTCCAGCTCTATCCCGAAGGCGGCAAGACGGACATATCTGTCATTGACAGGTATCCCGAGTGGGCGGTGAGGTTGGGACTGAAGCTCGCTCCCGCCTTCGACCCCGACCCCGTGCTCCTCGACCTCTGGTTAACAGGGGTGGACCGATCTCTCGATGAGGTTATGAAAAGGGAGTTCTCCGACGGGTCGGAAGGCGGAGGGATGGGTGTTGTCAGAAAGGCCCTGGAAAGCGCTTCTTCCCGGGGGGTGGAGCTTTGTTTCAGCTCGCTCAGCGGAAAGAGCATGAACATCTCGTTCGAGATATCCGATATAATCAGTGGGATACAGCAGGCCGTGATGGGTGATCTGAACATACCCGTGAACGTCACGGGCGGGCGCTATCTGGTTCCGGTGATGAACGGGAGCGAGGGTGTAGAGGTATCCGGGGAAGCATCCCGGTTCGTCGGATCGAGCCTTCGGCCAGTGGTCTCCATAAGGCGGCTCGACGGGATGTCTGTTTCGCTCACTCCCGTTTCGGGTACCTACAACACGGATCCGGTGAATTCGTCATGTCCCTATCACACAAACTACAGTGTGGAGGTGAAGGGAGGCTACATAATGAGCTATTCCTTCGACGGGATGAGCGGACAAAACACCGTTGAGGTCGTCATCCCGGTGGAGGTCAGCTCACCGCTTCAGGTCGGGTCCTACTGGCCCATGCATGGCATCCAATACCCGGTGATCGGGACCTTCTGGGACCGGGTCCTCGACGAGATCCTTGAAGCGAAGGAGGACCTGCTCTCCGACCTCTCGAATATGTCCTCGGAGGTCCTCGGCTCCTCGCTTTCCTCCCTGAGGGAGATACCTCCCATCGTCTCAGACCTGATCCATGGAAAGGAGCTTGAGCTTACAGAAGTTGCAAGAGTGCTTTCGAACGTGACCTTGGACCTTTCCGGTTTCGTCAGGGAGAACGTGAGGACACTGATCATCAAGATAACCGAAATGGGGGTGAAAGGGGTGCTCAACGCCACGTGCAACCTCCTCGGTATCGACGAGATCAAGGCGAGACTGGATCTCGGACCCTACGGTTTGTTCGTTCACACCGAAAGGAAAGCTCTGATGGGCGGGGAAGGGAACATCCTTGATGTGACGTTGAACGTGGAGACCATAGGGATGAACTGCTACATGTCCTTCAACAGGGACGGGAACGGCAGTTTCGACTTCAACGGAACAGTGACATTCGATCTCGACCCACTGTTCATATCGCTGGAGCTCGATCCCTTCATGCTCAGGACCCCGCATATGGTTGCCATACAGGTCAGGTACGATGCGGGAGATTCGGTATACCGGGCCTCGATAGAGTGCCCATCTCTTGAGGAGTTCCGCGCCTGCGAGGTTTCACTGGGGGATACTCTCGGCGTGGAGCCCTTCATCCCGATACCGCCTCTTGGTGTGAACGCTGTTGTGAATGCGGGTTTCAGGATGAGGTATAGAATGCCCTCCGAGCTCTTTCCCCACATCAACGAGGTTAGGATATCCGGGATCAATGTTACAGAGGTGGAGCTCTTCAACCCGAGAGGTTTGCCTGTCTATTCCTCCGTTATTGGGATGGAGCACCCCGGAGGGGGTGAGATCGCAACATGGAGGGTGGAGGCGAGTGGGGATATGTATGCCATTTTCGGTTTGAACGCACCCGATCTGTGGAGATGGAGGGATGATATCCCGAAGAACGGGCAGGTCAGGATAGTTCTAAGGTCCCCTTCGGGGTTCGTCTGGGACGATCTCGAGGTGAACCTTTCGAGACCCGGATGGTTCTCCAGGGACGCGGATGGATACGGTGTCTGGAGATACACCAACGGAACGGCAGGGGCCCCGAACGGGGGAGCGCTTCCGGTCGGGATAAAGACGCTTTTGATATCGATCGCGCTTTCTTCGATCAAGGAGGCGTGGACCGAGGTCCGATCGGAATACGATCTTGGTCTCGATATGATCGTCGCCTTCATCCAGAGGGCACTCGATCTGTTCATGGAGAGATTCCTTTCGGTTGTGAGGGAGCTCGTTCTTGACGTGAGAATGTTCCTGTCTCTGGAGATCGAGGATGCCACGGGGTCGGCGGGGGCAGGGCTGGAGCTTTCCTTCATCGCGGACGGGGAGGCCGTCGCTGAATTCCTCGGGTGGTTGTATGATAATATCAAGGTGATGATAGGGAACCTTGCGGACCCATCCAGTTCGGGGGACCTGATAGCCTTCCCGATGCATATTCTCACAAGGTGCTACATCGAGCTCATGGTGTTCACCGAGGTGGAGATGCCCGTCTCCGTTTCGAAGATGGCCCCGAAGGGTGTGGACCTTCCGGATTCCTTCAGGCTCGCGATATCAGGGAGGGTGAACCTTGCGCTTCCAATGAAGCTTCTGGGGAAGGATGTCGGCGGGATGTACATTCAGCTCGGCGTTTACATCCTGGATGCGGCCGATGCCATTGTATCACTGTTCTACGAGCTCGGTAACATCGGGCTCCAGCAGGACTTCTATCTTCTCCGTGTAACAATATGGGAGGAATCGATCGAGTAAAAACAAGATCTCATTCGGGCAATAAAATTTCTCAATATATTATTCAGGCCCCATCAGGAAGGGAAGATCGCTTTCATCGGATTCCGGGACCCTGTCTGAATCCGGAGGAAGAGCCAGGTCCCAGATCCAGAAATCATGGGTGTAATCATTCTCCCCATCGCTTATCATGAGGTAGAACCTGCCGATCGTCCTGCCGTAATATTGCGGGTAATATGACGGATTCCAGGTGTATGTCCTCGTCTCACCGGGATGAAGCATGGGAGGGGGCATGACGGCCGCTCTTCCTCCGGCATCGATGCAGTTCCCTGCATCATCATGGATCGAACCCAGGGGTTCCACTATTGAATCATCAAGATGACTGGTGATGTAGAAAGTGATGGTCTCCCCGTACAGGTAGTGGCGCTTATCGGTCCTGATCTCGATCCATTCGCTATCCTTTATGTCGGCATTGACGATCAGCATCAGTGATGGGACCAACAGCAGCAGAGTCACTGCTGGAATCATCAGCAGGTAAATGGGTCTCTTCGATACCGATATCATTTGTCTTCGTCCTTTACTATAGAAGCACCCGGGTGTCCCTATTTAACGATGATGATACGTTCGTTAAACGAGGTAGCCTGGTGATTTCACAAGAATCTCTTTCGAATTTTAGAAAGTCACATAAGGGTTCATTATCCTGAAAAGATAGAGAGGTGTATGATATGGTTGAAGAGTGATATGCCCTACAGATTACAGAAGGACCTAAAAACACTGTGGATTTTTTCCCCTGCTATTGATCTATCACTGTTTTATTTTGCGAAAAACGTGCACATACCAGAAAATGCAGAGCATTTTCCTATGTTCAGAAGATCTGCGATCTTCTCAACAAGTCGGAAATTGATAATTAATAATTATCTGCTTGTTTATTCCAGTAATACGAGATGTTCAAAATTTACTAGCGAATTTTCATGAATGATTCCGGTTATGGCGGGGAGACGGACTATTTCAGTTTTTTACTGATCATTTCGATAGCTTGTGTAGTGTGAATTATTCGGTTTGGTATTTTTTCTATTACTTTCTCTTTGAAAAATCCTTTATCACCGGTCACAAAATAAGAATCCTCATGTAATTCGATATATCGTTTTGCAAAGATGAAAATTGGTCGATCCAGTGGATCATCAATCAACAATGAAGCTAAAGAAACCTCCTCTGGTGTAATATCTTCCAAGGAGGAGATTGTGATGTTGTGATAGTTGTCCAGCAGATCATAAACAATTTCGATGTCAAGTTCCTTCCTTTGGAACACTAATTCGATTTCTTCTAAAACGTAATCGAAAATGACGATCTCACATTTCCCCAAATCTGCAAGCTCGAGAAGATGAGCTTCATTCCCTTTTCTGTTGTAGATTGAAGAGAATAGTGTGGAAGTGTCAATTATTATTCTTGGCAAGTTTGGGGAATTTCTTTTCAAGCAGTTCACCTGAGGTTTCTTCTCTGATCTTTTCGAATGTCTCTGGGTCTAGTCCTTTTAGTCTTAGCTGTTCTTCGATATCTTTCTGGATCATCAATCTGATTGCATTCCTGACAACCTCAGATCTACTTTTATAATAACCTTGTTTGACCTTTTGATCAAGGTAATCGAGTAGATTTCCAGTAACCTCAACGCTTACGTTCATGGTCACACCAAGGAGATATCTATTAGCGGGCTAATAATCTTTACGGTCATTTGCCATATGTCATTGCCTATCTCGGCGACTCTCGGCAACCTCACCTATAACTCCAATGCAATATCCAGAACTGTATCGAATCCCAATTTCACTCTTTTTTGTTCCTCCTTGGTTTGTTTGTAGAAAAGATCCTTTCCTGAAGCTGAATTATCTGAGCAAACATAGAACGATGTTGCAGGTACTCCAAAGAATTTTGATACTGATCCCACAGATCCGGATTCCTGGTCCGCACCAAGAAAACCCTTGTTACTCAGGTCAATATAGTCCTCCTTCTCCCAGAGAAGGATATCGAACATACTCATGGTCTTCCCAAGATGATAAGGAACACCCCGCGCTTCCAATTTCTCAATCACTTGCTTTGACAATCTCCTATCGAATTCGACGAAATCCGAGTCTTGCTTGTAGAACCTTGCAGAAAAATCGTTGCATAACACTCCTTCACTAACAATGATATCTCCCAGTTCGATATCAGGCTGCAGACCTCCTCCGCATCCTATCTGGACCATCTTCTTAGTTCCCATCTTGCAGTAGATGTGAGTATACTGGGATGCAACGGGTCCACCAAAGCAAACGCCATAACCGACTAGTTCTCCGTTGTACTCCCCCATAATGAGGTTAGGGTGCCATGATAACCTTCCATTCTTCATTCGATCCAATACAATCTTTACCCATTTTGGGAAATCAATCTTCCCGTCAATTATCAATTTCACTGGGATATCTTCATCCCTGATCTTGAGGAAATCCTGCCATTGCTCTTTAGAGATATTGAAGTAATCCATCAATTCGCCCTTCCCATCTTTCCTTTCCCGTACTTTTCAGGAATTCTAACTTCATAGGGTATTGTATTTCTGACGTTCATAACTTTGTTGATATCAATGATCTTCGAAATACAGTATAGATCTATCTGGTCCCCACCTTGAATAACTCTATTCACCATTAAACCTTCAGCTTTTAACCCCTTCCTCCATGCTTTAATTTCTTTCCTTCGTTCTGCGATCTCTTCATCATTATGATACTTAGATGAAAGATGAATTCTTCCCCATTTGATGTCAAAATCGATCTTACGATTGGTTTTTAATTTTATCTTATAGTAACATAAGAAATGTTTTGGTCCAGAATAAGACCAAGTAACAATCTCATTTTTTGTTCTAAAGATTACAGCACTCTTTTTCCGGAATACCTTGGCAGTGTATTTATCAGCATGATTCTTGAACTCTCGTTCAACATCTCTTTCTAAAATAATTAGAAATCCGAAACTTAAAATCACGGCAATGATTAATGCTCCCATTATTGAAAAAACCCATATTGTTATCTTATTTTCAATCAACGGATAAATGAATACAATATTAATAATTGAAGTCAACAGAAGAATCACAGCAAGTGATATCCATGTTATCAAAATATACTTCTTAACAGGATCCATTCTCTTCCCACTTTTCTGTTTCGTGTTAGACTTGAATCTTGCCTTCTCCGTCCAAACTCGGGTGCACCAGGCTAACTTGGCGAGTTCCTGCGGAGATGACGCAAGTCGGCTCCGCCCAGCCTGTATGCAGACAGGCAGAGAAGATGGAGGGCAGTATTTGAAATTATGGCATATACAACCAAGTGCTGAAGCCCCTCGACAACGTCGGAAGGAGAGGGAACCAGAACCCGCTCCTGTCCGGTTATCGATCTGGATATGGCTACCAACAGGAAGTATCGATGGAATCCCCGTAAGGACGAATCGCACACACGTCTGGTTTATGTGTGAGACCGATGGAGCGAACGGCCTTCCGATTGGCCAAAAAGTATCGGTCTTCGACCGATGTCCTGAGCCTGCTGCGAATGGTTCGGGACTCCATCCGGGGAAGAGATACAGCCTAAGTCCAGAGAAGGAACAGCCAGGGACCTGGGAGATCTATCCCATCAACAAACGCAATTTGCCTGCAGATGGGATGGAAGTCGGAGGTGTCGTAGTAGTCCGAGAACGGGAAAGCCGTTCACATGGCGAAGGACACCAGCCAGTTGCGATAGGGACCGAGCAGAGAAGGAGACCGGAGGAAATCTCATGGAACTTATCGACAAGCAAATAGCGACAGATAAGGTACTTGAACTGCAACGGAAGCTCTACCGCTGGAGTGAAGAAAATATTGAGAGATTTGACAGACTGTATAACCTTGTCTACAATCCGTTTGTTCTCAGTATGGCATGGTATATGCTGAAAGGGAACAGCGGGTCAAAGACAGCGGGTGTCGATGGAGTAAAGTTGAAGATGGTCGAGGAAGAGACCGGAATAAACCAATGGCTAACTGGTATCCAGGGCAAACTCCGAGCGAAATCCTTTGAACCCGACCTCATAAGAAGGTGTTACATTCCCAAACCAGGGAAAGACACCATGAGACCGCTTGGGATTCCCACGCTCGAAGACCGCCTGGTCCAGATGTCACTCAAGCTTATCCTCGAACCTATCTTCGAAGCGAGTTTCAGGAACTGCTCGACGGGGTTCAGACCGAACCGTGGCCCAATCCATGCAATCGCTCAGGTCCAGCGATATATGAAACCCAGGTCCATGTATGGGTGGATTATTGAAGCGGACATAAGAGACTGTTTTGGAAATATTGACCATAAACTCCTGCTTAGAAGGATGAGGGAAAAGGTGAAAGACAAGAGAATTTTGTTCCTAACCAGATCCTTCCTCAAAGCTGGAGTGATGGAAGACGGTAAAGTCAAGTTCCCTGTAACGGGCAGTCCTCAGGGCGGGATTATATCTCCGTTACTGGCCAATATATATCTCGACCAAATGGATGAGATATATGATGAGAAATATCATCAGACCACCAAGTATCTGAGGAACAAGAACGCCGAAAATGGCAGACCTGTCCTCAGGCTTGTGAGGTATTGTGATGATTTCATCATCTTGGCCAGAGGAGATAGGACGGTAGCCGAAGAGGCTCTACGTGAGCTTCAGGACATTGTCCAGAACAAACTGATGATGGAACTTGCGGAGGAGAAGACAGGGATACATAAGCTTGAAGATGGTTTTAACTTCCTGGGTTATAACTTTCGTCGAGGTCCGAGTCTGCGGACTCGTTACCATAAAACGGGGAAACCCTCGACAATAATCCTGCCCTCGAAGGAATCCGTGATCAAGTTCCGAAGAAAGATAAAGGAACTGACCTCCGCATCAACAACCTACATGGACCCCAACGACCTCATAGCCAAACTGAATTACGTCATCCGAGGATGGGCGTTATATTTCAGATACGGCTGGGTATCCAGACTGTTCATAAAACTCGATAAATATATCCACTTCTGTGTTGGCAAATGGCTTAAGAAGAAATTCAGGCCACATGCCAGGAGCAGAAAGAGGAAGAAGGGTCCAGGAGTAGGAAGCTGGAAATGGCTCTACCAACGGTTTCTGAGCAGAGACATTACAGGGAACCATAGATGGGATGGAGGCAAACATTTCCTCATCTCAATGAGGAAGGAAATCCGCCCCATTAAGCTGATGCATTTTCCAAATGATGTATCGACGATATACAATAAGAAACCTACCTACAAACAAACTTATTTCCTACTATCCGAAATTGGATCTGGCCTCAAAGCCGCTCACGGAATGGAGTTCTTGCTTCAACGGCATAGTAACTGGTGGAGAGCCGGATGATGGGAAACTGTCAAGTCCGGTTCGGAGAGCAGCAGGTGGGAAAGTCCTTTCCCCGAGGTCCGCACCTCCTGCTGACTCTACAAACTCTCATTCCTCCAATACGATTACCTTGATTACCCTGTCCCATGGGATCAGGATCGTGTTGAACTTCGTTCTCCTCTTGGACGGATTCAGATCCACCTTGATGAATTGTCCCATGTCTTCTGCTTTACCTCCCGCGCTCTTTTTCTTCTCCTGGTCGAGATAGATCACCTTGACGATGCCTAATTTGCTCATCTCCTCACCAATTGTATAGCATTATCTTTGATATTTGAAAGTTGCTAAACGTAAGCATGCGATCCGATGACATATTGAGTACATTCCCGTTTCCATGGGGAATGATTCTATTGTAAATCACAATCCAATAAATTATAAAAACAAAAGCATAACAATATGATGATAAATTATTAGTAATAGTTTAACAATATAATGATATGGACCTTGAAATAGTCAAGAAGGTCATATCGGACCAGATCGAGGAGATCGATATCATTCTGGGAGATGAGAAACTCATAGCAAGGGATATCGCTGATCCTTCAAAATATCTTCAGAAGCCCAATATCCTGGCAATCCTGGGAGTAAGGAGATGTGGCAAATCCACATATGCTCTTGCTCTTGCACGAAAGCTGGGATCATTTGGATATGTGAATCTGGATGATGAAAGGCTATTCGGGATGCCGTCAAGTGAACTGGGATCGCTGGTGGAAGCATGGATCGAGGTCCTTGGTAGGGAGCCCGATATAATAGTATTGGATGAGATCCAGAATGTGGAAGGCTGGGAACTCTTTGTAAATAGAATGAGGAGAACCAAGCGTGTGATCATTACAGGATCGAACGCTCACCTGCTCGAAGGGGACCTGTCAACCCATCTTACCGGCAGGTACATCGATCTTCACATGTATCCGTTCTCATTCACAGAATACCTCAGATCCAAACATTTCGAGGCAGACATCGATCGAATTGCAGGTAGTTCTGTTTCATCCAGGATAAGGAAGCACCTGGAGGATTATATCGATACCGGGGGGTTTCCAGAGGCACATATTCTGGGTGGGACCATACTTGCCAGGATCTACAAGGACATCATCTTAAAGGATGCCATTTTGAGATACAGGATCAGGAATCGGAAGACCTTCAACGAGGTCGCCAGATACCTGATATCAAATTATTCAAGGGAATTCACCTTCTCCAGGGTAGCGAGAGTTTGTGGAATATCGAACAAGAACATGGCCTCCGAATATTCGAGGATACTGGAAGAGGTGGGGATATTCTTCTATCTGGAAAGGTACTCTCCCAAGCTCTCGGAACAATATAATTCCCCTAAGAAATCCTACTGCATTGACACGGGGATGATCAGATCCATCGGATTCAATATCTCGGAGAATAGAGGATTGATGATGGAGAACCTTGTTGCTGTCGAGCTTGGTCGGAGGATATCCAATAAAGATGATGGAAGTGAGCTGTATTACTGGAAAGACCACTCACAGGCTGAAGTGGATTTCCTGATACGAAAGGATGGAGCAATATCGGAATTGATCCAGGTGACATATTCGCTCAGGGATGAGCAGACGAGGAAAAGAGAGATAGATGGATTGTTGAAAGCGTCCGGAGAGCTCGGATGTGATGAGTTGAAGATCATAACATGGAACGAAGAGGAAATCATTTATCCGGATGATAGACACATCCATCTGATCCCTTTATACAAGTGGCTTCTTCAATGAATGCTCGATCATATCGGCCTTCGTTCGATCGGACATCTCCTCACCCTCCTCAGTATGGATATTTCCTTTCATCATGTACACGTTCTGTTCAACGGCATTACGGGAAGGATCGAGATCTTTTTTTTCAATGTAAAATATCAAGTCGAGAATGGAAATTTCTTCGACCATACATATTGTGAAATTTCAGATTTCGGGGGAAAAGGGCATTAATCACCCATTATCTGTATATGTCTTTTATGGTTTTATATGTGTTGTAAGTATTCCTTTTGGAACCAAATCTGAAGAAACCATTGTCAGTAGAAAAGTAGTAAGATTCACCGTTTTTGAAGATTTTAAACCAGTACATTAACCCGTTTAATAAACTAAATCCATTCCATTCCGTAAACATTTGATTCCTTTTAAAATGGATAATCAATCCGTTTCCGCTATAAAGTGAGGTATTTTCAAGATGTATTCTCTTTCCAATAAACGTTAACTCTTTCTTATTCAATAATAGTATTCCATATCCTGAATTAGTTCTTTTATTGAATTTCTTAAAATTCCTATCAGTGTCAAAGAAAACATTGAAAGTCCGATGATTATCCCTGATATTGAAATCTTTGATTAAATCCTGGATAATTCTCTTTTTTAAAATGTGAAATTTAAATGCAAAATACAACAAATATACATCCAATATTATTCCTAAAATAACTGCAATAATAAGGGATATATCCATGAAATCCCTGTATAGCACTTTTCTCCCCCATATTTCATTAATTTCAATATTTCTTTATGTGCTATCTCTTCTCAACTTTGCGGTTTTCGCCCATTTTCGGAACCGTTCTCCTCATCTTTCTTTTCTTTCAGTGTCCGCATTTCTAGAATTCAATTTTCCTCCCGCGCTCTTGTTCTTCTCCTGGTTGAGATAGATCACCTTGACGGTGCCTAATTTGCTCATCTTCTCACGAATTGTATAGCATCATCTTTGATATTTTAAGGTTATCAAGATATCGATGTGACATGAAGAGATATCCTCTCAATCCAGTTTCTTCTCATATACTGCACATGGATTTCCAGGGCCCCACTCCGGAATGACCTCAATGAACTTGACCTTCTTGAAACCGTTCTTCCTGTAGAATCTGGTTGTCTGCTTATATGGCGGATAATTAGCACTGTCATCAAGGGTCTTCAGGATAAGGGTGTTGACGCTCCTTTCTTTCATCAAACCCTCGAGGAAATTTAATAACGACTCCCCGTAGCCCCTACCCTGGAATTCCTTTGATATCGCCATCCATAGAAGTTCGGCTTCCTTTTCCTCCATCTTGTAGATAAGGAAGCCTATCAGTTCCGCATCTTCGTAGACGCAGACTATCTCTTGAACGATGTCCTCCTCCAAATTGATCAGTGCCTTCTCCGTGAAGTGATCGGGGAGGTCTCTCATGATCGCCTTGATCGTGGAAATGGGGGGCCAAAGTATAGAGAATTCCACGGTGATAATCATGACTCATCGAAGATAATATTTCCTACTGATGGTATCATTGGTCATGGGTTTTGGAAATTATTGATCTGATGCAATAATGCAAGAAAAATAGGGAGGGGGGTAGAAGAAGGTAGGCGTGGAGGCACCAAAGTGGGTATTGATTTAACCCCCCTGGAAATACCGATGAATAACGGTATATAAACTCAGTTAGGTTCGAATTTTCATGGGATTTAAAAGATTCCCATACATAAATTCAGTTCCATCTTCATATCGAGATTGGTTATCCATAATTACAAGACCATTCAGATAATAATTCCCGAGGTACATGGAAGGGGGGTTAAAATGTTCGAACGAAGCCTGCTTCGTTCGAACGGTCACTCTTCACCCCAATCCATTATCTCTTCTCCCTCCCCCTTTTTCCTCACCGCGACGAAAACCATGATAAGCGCTGCGGCGATCAACAGGACCGCAATGATCAAGAGCAGTATCCAGAGTATACCCCTGCCCTCACCGTCTCCATCATCATTCGCCTCGATCTCCTTTGCAACGAGCGACCCCCCGAACTCCTCTGCAAGGTCATCCCCTCCCGGTGAGTCCGAGAAATAGTAGATGTATTCCTTCCCCCCCTCGAAGTTCGAAGCGAGAATGGTTATCGAATACGTGCCGTTCGTGGTCTCGGCAAGGAGGAAACTGTCCACTCCCGGAATGACGATGTAAACATCCAGTCCGGGATTCCCTGCGACAGATACCTTCCAATCGCCATTGTCCAATATCCTCACAGAGGATGAGGATATCCTCCACACCTCGCCTGGACCCGATCCCTCGGCTGGCATATGCCTGAATCCGGAGAGGTCCACTGCCATATCCTCCCCTCCTTCAGAATCCGAGTAATGGAACCAGTAGGTGGTGTTCCACTCGAACTCCTCACCGTCGATGAGGACATGGTAGAGAGAATGAATATCATTGACGGGGATCTCCTCGAGTTCAAAAGAGCCGACACCATGTATCACGATGAATACTTCCTGCCCCGGGCCCCCGGTGACCGCCACCTCCCAGGATCTTTCATATCCTATTGTGATCACAGAGGAATACAATCCCCATCTTCCGCCTGAATTTCCGGTCGTGAAGGACCAATCGAAAGCCCCGGTATCGTACTTGATCAGGAGACCGCTCTTAGACAGTACAAGAGGCCCTATTTCGACGTTGTATGCAGTATTCGGTTCGAACGGATCGTGGAAGATCGCAAGGGCGGTCCCCGACCTGTTGAACCTGAAGGACAGGTTCCCCACATCAGGCCATATAGAAAATGCCGACATGAACGTTGTCTCGTCGACCGGATGCGAAAACCAGAATCTGAGGGGTTCGTCCAGTGAGATGTTCAGGCCCTCGGGGGAATATCCGATGATGTTGAAGTATCCGGGAGGAGTGTATTCCACGTGCTTCAGCTGAATGGATACCTCCCGTCTGTACTCCGAGAGCCTGAACTCCCCGGTCGTGTTCGATAAGTACCCGGACCGGTAGAATCCGGCAATCGCCAACATCTCACCCGTGGGATTCACGGTTATCGTGTAATTGTTGTAAGGGACCTGCTCGAAGTCGAATACCCCGGTGCTGTTTGTCCTCGTTATCCCCATGATCTCCAGCGTCTTCCCGGTGAGGATCACTTCACAATCCGGGATGCCGATCCCGTCATGCATTCCACCGTTTCCGGTCACCTTTCCATTGAGTTCCACCGCCCTCGTCCTGTTCTGAAGGGTGATCATCAGATCGATATCGTTCCATCCCGTGGCAATGATGTTATCGCTCCGGTAGTCATCGAATCCCTCCAGACCCAGGATACTCAGGGCGTAGACCCCCGGTTCAACCTGGAAAAGGAACTTCCCCATATCATCGGTAAAATCTGCTCCAACAACGGTTGTGTTCCCGGTCATTTCGAGAAGGATGACCTCTATACCGGTGAGCAATTCATCTTTGTCGTTCAATACGGTCCCCGATATACCCGACATGGCGATGAGTTCCAATTTCAGATCATCTATGCCCTGGGACCGAACATCGATAATAATCTCTCCTTTCAAGGTGAGATTGTAGAACTCCACCAGAAGGTCCCCCGTGTAGGTCCTTATCGAGAATTTCCCGTCCGCTTCGGTGTCGTATCTTCCTATAAGGTAGTCCCTCCTCTCTCCATCGAATATCTTAACGGTCCCGGATACAGGAGATCCCGAACCGTCCACCAGGGTTCCGTTCACCCAAGTCGATATCTCGGGGACCCTCTCAACGATAATATCATGGTGGTGAACGGCTCTTGATGACAGGTCGATGGTTTCCCTGTAGGGAAAGTAACCCTCGACATAGCACTCCACTTCCACCATCTCCCTGCCCCAGAACCTGTAAAATCCATTCTCTCCGGATCCGGAAACCTCCTGGAAAAGGAGAACCTTCTCACTATCCGGATAGGGCTCTTCGATGATCTCGTTCCTGGAAGCCTCACCCGGGAGGAAATGATAGGAGGAGGCCTTCACCTTCTGGAATGGGATCACCCTGCCGGTTTCCCTGTCCCTTACAAACCCGTTGATCTCCTCCAGAGCTGTAGCTGGGTAAAGGATTATATCTCCGTAGGAGCCTCCTCCCTCTATCTCAATGGCGGTCCACTTTGGTACAATATAGTGTTGTCGATATATCGATGAGCTCGGGAAATGATCCGGTGTTTCCAGGAAATATATCCCCGGCCGGAGATTCGCTTTGACGACACCGTTCAAGTCGGAGATCAGATCAAGACTGGTTGCAAGATCCAGACTGTAGACCCTGACAGGTTCACTACCGAGAAATGAACCGGAACCGTCCACCAGTCTGAATTCCACTTCACTCCGCGGCTCCTCGAAATATTTTCTTTGTATTTCCACTACAATCGAGGTGTTCCTATCTCCTGCTACCACAAATCCATCGATCTCCTTTTCACCTATAGATGCTGTTAGCTTCACTTCATAGGTGCCCGCATATATGGTCCCGTTGTAATATCCGTCACGATCGGTGATCCCGTAGAAACTGACACTTTCACCATTGTAGGTCCCCTCTCCGAAGATCGACACATCCGGAAGGGGTATCCCGCTTTTCTCGTCCTTCACAAGGAGGGAGATATTTGCCCTGGGAGGCAGGATACTTTGAGAGGGCATCATCTCTATCTGATGGAAGACAGGAGATGAAGCGGGTCCGGGGAGTATCGTATGGGTCCTTGAAGCGTATCCGGGCAATGAAAGCTGGACCTCGACCTTCTCGTCCGGAATTATGCCGAATGTAACCTGGCCCGTGGAATTGGTCTCGAGATAGGAGCTCGAGATCGATACGGCCAGTCCATCCCGGACAACCCTGTAGGAGAAGTCCGATCCCGTTCCCGGGAGGGGAGCACCACCGTCACTATCTTTCACCTGCAGGGTCACTTCCCGGAACTCATCAGGCAGCGGGATCTCAATATCCTTTTCAAGGGGAGTGGTATTCACGATCAACGGGATATCGAAACCAAGGACGGATCCCGCCCCTATCGTTAGATCGTAGAACGATGAAAGAATGTACTCTCCATGGCCGAGGGTGAGGTTCATCCATCCATCACCGTCCGTTCCGGTGTAAGGCCATTCCTCCGTGTAAGCGTGATCATTGTCAACCCTGGTCCCGGTATATCTGTTCAGGATGATATCCCGAACTGGCTGTCCGGACGATCCATGGAGGAACCTCAAAGAGACCGGGATCTCTACCTTTACAACGGGTGTGAGATGGATATCCAATGAATAGGAGTCGACCCCTTTCTCGAGGAACATATCGGCTCCGTGATGCAGGTATTTCTCGCTCGAGTTCAGAACGTTGACATTGATACTGATTGGACCTGTGGAGTTTGGGACCATGAGCTCGAAGGACCCATCGGTATCGGTGGTGCTGAACACATTGAACGAGAATCCGGTATCATCCGTCCCGGATGCCCCAATCGATGTAGGTCTGGCCGTCGGAAGGCCGCTGGAGCGGTTCAACACCCTGCCTGATATGGAGTTCGCGTAAGGTAGAGCAGGGGTAAGGACAATGTCAAAATATGGTCTCTCGTCGGGCCAGATATATATCTCCGTGGAGGTGAAGGAGCTTTTGGAATTATTGTAGACAGTCAGATGACACGGTCCCAGGTTGTAGCTTGAAATGTAAACCCTTGTTTGTCCGGATGAGTTCGTATACCCGCTTTCAGCCCGGTACCAGTTGAAATTGTAACCATCCCTGTGGACCTTTACGTATATACCGGAGGCTAGACCTCCGTCGGGATAGGTAACGTTCACATGGACATCTGTCATCACGTTGGAAGGAGCCCTGGACCCGGCCGATCCCTCTTCCTGAATGGTGATAACAGAAGATATGATCATCAGGGAGATCGTCAACAAGACCTTTGTTCTTCCTTGTAAATGCATATGAACACCTCATCCCGACTTCCTCGACCCCGATAAAAATGGAAAAGGGTAACAGTGTTAGAGGATTGTCTTCGTGCATATTTATAATTAGATGAGGTCCTGATGAAGAGAAATGTTTACAAAGCACCCTGCACATTCATATCAAGGAAAATGGGGGAACAAACATGAATTACGTTCCGTTCGTTGTCGCGGCGCTTTTGCTTGCCGGGGGGATGGGAGCTGCAGGAGTATCGATGTTCGTATACGTGGATAGCGGCGATGATAGCGAAGGGGGGGACGAGGCCGAGCTTTCCGTCCAGATCGTTGAGGATCACGGCTCCGGCTGGGTGGTCCATCCCCCTTATTCCATGCAGTTCCAATCCCGGGTGACGGGAGGCCAGGGAGAGATCACTTATTCCTGGCATACAGAAGGTGGTACCATCCTGTCTGGCGATCCCTCTCCGGTGATCGAGATCGACGAGGATTTCCCCGGAGGGATGTTCACCTTGGTCCTTACGGTATGGGACGAGGAGGAGAACACGGCTTCCGATTCAATTACATTCGAGATAGGGGCCCCCTCATCAATTATCAACCCCATCACGGTCGCTCCTGGCAATGAATTCCCCCCGGATAACACCTCGACGTCGGTCGGGATCGCCGGGAACGTCGGGATATTCGCTTTTCCAAGGATCGACGGCCCGCCGCCGGTGGATGTGTCCTTCACCCTCGCCGGCCATCCGGCTTACGAGACGAGCTTTTTCTGGGATTTCGGCGATGGTTTTATCGGCTGGACCGGCTCCACAACGAACCATACCTTCCATACACCCGGAAACTTCTCCGTATCCGTGTCCATGAGAACCCTCGGAGATCCGGGCAACACAACGCTTCTTACAACGACAGATATAATCGTTCTGGAGGAAACTCCGGACACCGATCCCACCTACGTCAGGGATATACCGCAGTTTCCTGACCACCCGGATATCTTCCCGGTGGACATTGCCGCGGATCCCATATCCGGCATGGCTCCCCTGTATGTGAATTTCCAGGTGCCGGTCGCACCCATGGGTCAGACCAGTATCATATGGAATTTCGGCGACGATTCAGCACCAGCGTTGAACGCCAACCCGTCCCATATATTCACCGAGCCCGGGATCTACAATGTAAAGGTTACCACATCCACCCCGGGTTACGGCAGGGGTTACGGAGAGAAGGTGATAATGGTCGAAGATCCCGACGCGGACCATCTCCTTGTCGATATCATGTTCGTGCAAGTCGGGTCACCACTCTCCTATGCATTTGAAGCAGTACCGAGCCAGGATATCCCGCTTGAATACGATTGGACATTTTCAGGCGCTGTCCAGCTCTCGGGCAGGGAGGTTCTCAATACTTTCTTCGATTTCGGGATGAAATATGCATCCGTGCATGCGCACAACGAGGAACTGGGACTCTCAGCGAATGCGAGCGTCAGCTTCTTCATTGCGGAGGAAGGGGCCCCAAACGTGCATTTCATCGTCCACCATGATCACAATGACCCGGCCCGCAAGGAATTCGAACCGCTGGTAGGTGCCGGGAGCCCCCCGTATATCTATTCCTGGCTCTTCGGTGACGGATACCAGTCATCCGAAGCCAACCCTGTTCATTACTATTACGAAGAGGGTTTCTTCCTTGTGCAACTATACGTGATAGACGGCAACCAGCAGGTGGGTTACTACAGCGAGTGGATATACGTCTCGAGCGTCATAAGGATCGAATTTTGATGAATATCATACCCTGAAATGCTGGAGCGCCTCTTCCTCAGCGAAATGCAAATTACCCGGAACTATCAGGCAATGGGGGGGCCCTCCCATGTCCATATCTTTCAGTTCACCGATAGGCCCGTAGATCACCCTGTCGTCATCCATCCCGGCCCGGAGAACGGCCACCACATCTGTCTTGGAATTTATGATGCCCCCTCCCCTCTTCCCCTCCAATTTCAACAGAAGTTCACATGCTTCGGGGGCTGTCATGTACCTCCCCTTGTCGGCCTGTATATCGAGAAGAACGAGGGTATGAAGACCCCTCTCCATGTTCTCCATGATGAAGTCCATTGGTGATGTGGGAAAATACCCATCCTCCGGGTAAGCAAGTGTTGTCGTCCTTCCGAACTTGTAATGCTGCAGTCCTGCCATTCCTGGAGCCACATTTAATATTGACGCTGAGTGGACCACTTCCACTTCGATCCCCCTGTCCCTGGCATCGAACCTGAGCTCCTGGTGGGTCGTGGCCGTCAGCGGGTCCCCCGCCGTGAGAAAGCAGACATGGTCATGCCTCTCGAACGCCTTTATGACAACTTCATCCTCTTCAAGCTCCCTGCGGTCCAGTATCGCTATCCGTTTCTTGAGCATCCTCTCCAGCCTTTCGACAGAGCCCTCCTCCAGGATGGATGTGAAGAACTCGGCGTATATGGCATCGGCCTCACCGAGAAGGTCGAAACCTCTCAGAGGTATCGATCTCTCATCCGAGATACCCATCCCTATCATTGACAGCCGTTTCATGTTTTTCCCAGAACAGGGGTGAGTATTAAATTATGTTCATCTCGGACAATTTCTCCGGAAGGTATGTGTCCGTGACGAAATCCAGGCCGTACTTGGCCAGGGCCTGCTGTTCGGATTTCTTCTTCAGTTTGAGCTGGAGCTTGATCTCCTCCTTCCAGTGGCTCGAGGAGAACCTGGGGTCTGTCAGCTCCGATTTCAGGGCGCTGACATCATTATCGGAAAGCTTGTCGGAGGGTAGCTCGTAGTTGACGATGTCCGACGGTGTGATGCCCAGGTACTGGGCCTCGGGAGTTGCAAGATATTCCGATATATGTGCGGTCTTGATCGCCCCGAAGGCCACCGAGGCAAAGATCCTGTATGACCACGGGTCCCCATCGGTGAAAAGCACCACAGGGAGATTGGAGAACTCCTGGAGCCTCTTGATGAACCTACGGGTCGATCTCGCAGGCTGCCCCTTCAGATGAACCAGTACAGCTCCGTGGCTCTCATCGAAACCGTTCTCCACAAGCCTGTCGAACATACCGCCGGTCTCGATGGCGATGATGAACTTCGCATTCACCGCCTTGAACTTGACCTTCTCATCCTCGACGTTGTATGGTATGCCATAACCCGAATCCCCCACATCGTCCTTGCAGTTTATCTTCTTGACCTCTCCCTTGCGGTTCTTCTCCGTGATGGTGAGATCGCCGATCACCCGGGCCCCGTCCTCCTCGGGACGAAGCTTGAAATCCTCCCTGAGGCATTTGGTAATTATCTCCAGGTCCTCGGCGAGTTTGTTCGATTCGTCCTGGGTGGGGAACTTTCCCTTGTTCCATCCCTCCGAGATATAGTACATCTCCCTGAGGGTGGAGGATTTTCCGGAATCTATCATATCTCCGATGAAATCCACCGTATAGAGCGTCCTGAGGATGCTCGTTGCTCCTCCGAGGTCCTTCGCCGACCTCTGGACGGTGTCCTTTCCGTATTTCCAGACCTTCAGGTCCTTCGACAGAACGATGTTGTTCTTGGTCCTGGAGGAGACCTCCAGGTGAGGTATGTCGCCACGATCCAATTGATCGTAGACGAACTCGGCGATCTTTTTGAGGCGGTCCTTGGCGATCCTGTTTCCCTTCGTGATATCCTTTCCTGTCAATTCACCACCTCCTACAGCGGGTCAGCTCCTATGACCTCACCCGGAAGTCTCGAGTAATACACTTCCACCTCGTCATACTCGTCCTGGTCAAGTCCCAGTAGAGTGAACCCCAGATGGACGGACCTTGCGGGGGATATGGGCCCCACCTCCCATTCTATTGCTCCGTCCTTCATGTTGAAATTCTCCGGATATACCCCCTGGATAAGGGTATCCGGTACCTTGACAAGGAGCTTGAACTTCCGCTCCTTCTGTGTGTAGTTCTGAACCTTGACGGTGACCTCGGTCTGTTTCTGGTCGCCCACCTCTCGGTGGATGATGCCGGAATCGATTACGTGAACGTTCATGATCTTGGTGATCACAGGGTCCAGCTGTATTTGAGGTCTGCCAACTATCGATGAGCTCTTCCTCGCGATCTCCGGCAGGATCTCCTTGATGAGGGTGTACTTCTCGGACACCTTCTTGAGCTTGTTCTTCTTGTTTATATGGGATTTCACCCTTCGTCCGCAGTCCATCAGTGCTCTTACGATCTCATCCAGTATCTCATCCACATCTGCCACGGCTTCCTTGGATTCGGAAGTGAAAGGTACATTCGTGGAGGCCAGATGGACAAGTATCACGGCCGGACCGTTTGGTATACCCTTTCCTCCTCTCTGCTCGAGTCCGTAGGGTCTCCAGTTGATCCTCTCTATGGCGTGGGTCATGGCGCAGCCGCCCTGCTGATAGAGAAGGGGGACCCTGTTGCCAAATCTCAGGATCTGGACCTGATCCCCGGGAGGGATCTCCCCCCCATACACAATTCCCGCCTCCACCTGGAAGGGGGTCCCGAGGAATACCTTTGGGTCCCTTGTTACGGTATAGGCGAACTTCGAATCGATCTCCTTTCTAAGACCCTTTCTGATGAGACGGTCCCCGATGGGGGACAGGCAGTCGGTGGGGGGGGCCATGAATTTCATTTTCAGCATGACGTCGTAGAGTGTCTGGACATTCTCCAGTTTCAACTTCTTCGGATTGGTCTTCTCGGTCAAGCCGGCCTGGGAAATGATATCCCTTGCCCCTCTCGGGGATATCCTGGTGAACTCATTGGTCAGAAATGATGAGAGCTTCCTGGCTTCGGTATACTGGAGCATGTTCTTGAGCACACCGAGCTCGATCCCGTGGGGATGCGGTTTGCTTTCATTGGCCGGTTCGGGAAGTTTGTCCACGACCCTGTCGAACCTGAGCACTTCCCCGTCCGGGTCCTCGAATACGATCTGAACATGGGGATTGACTATGGCGGTGGATCTCAGATATTCCTGGACGGACTGCTTCTTGTTCTTCTGATACCTGCCCTCTATCTCGCAGCTGAACTCGGTCCCGTGGTGGGGTTCCCACAAGATAACCTCACTGTTGATTATCTGGGGCCTGTTGGTTTTGGTGTTGATGTGTATTTCCATCCTGTGGCATGGATAATCCTCGCCTATCTTCGATATGACGGTGGTCGTCTTTCCGGTGGTTAGCTGGGAGTAAAGGACAACGGATGAGATGCCTATTCCCTGCTGTCCTCTTGACTGTCTTATGGCATGGAACCTCGATCCGTAAAGGAGTCTTCCGAACACGTTCGGGATCTGGTTTTTAACTATTCCAGGTCCGTTGTCCCTGACGGTGATCAGGTATCTGTCCTTGTTGTCCGTCCTCGAGATCTTCACGAAGATGTCCGGCAGGATGTTTGCTTCCTCGCAGGCGTCAAGGGAGTTATCTACTGCCTCCTTCACGGAAACCAGCATGGCCTTGGAAGGATTGTCGAAACCCAGGATCTGACGGTTCTTTGCAAAGAAATCCGAGATCGAGATCTCCTTTTGGCTTTCGGCCATTTTATTGGCATAGGGTACTGTCACAGGGGATCCCCCGATCAGCATGGAAGCTGACCGGGGGTTATCCGACTGTTCGATTTAAATTCAAGGGTGGGGGTGTGTGAAAGAACCATCACCTTCGCTTGTTGAAGAACATGACAAGGAATATCACAGCTATCAGGAGAGGAACCAGTGTGATGATAAGTCCGAAGGAAGACCATTGAAGCACCTCACCTACCGTGGGATCGTCGAGGAATATGTACTCTATGGCAAGGATCACGAAATTGCCAAGAGCGTCGGCAAGACCTATGCAGGCGAATACAAGGAACAGAACGTTCATCAGCCTGCTCATCTCCTCCGAGACCTCCCTCTGCCTGGTATCGATGAACGTCCTCAGGACCTCTATCGTGGACGAGAGGATGTCCCTGGACCGGGCCAGCTCATCGAGGAGGTTGTGCAGGTCTCTCTTGGTACCGTCGACCTCCTTTCTGGAAAGCTCTCCCAGTGAATAGGAGAGGCCCTCGATGCCCACACCGTCCGTCTTCATCGCAAGCGAAGTGGAGGCATCGATTATCCTCTGCTCGATATCATGGAGGGTTGAGGAATATCTCATTATCTGGTGCTCGACCTCCGATACAAGCGAGAACCGGACGGACGCCCTGGTCAGAAGCTCCTTTTCAGCGTTGAAACTCTGCCTGTCAAGGAAATCCTTGTCCTTCCCCTTGCCCTCGGTCTCGGAGGGCACGTAGAGCTGCATGTGGTTGTTGATGCTGTTCTGGAGCTGGAAGATCTGGTCCTTGAGGTCCCTACCCTTGGAGAACACCTCGCTCAGTTCGCCATCCCTGAGGTCCATGTAATGCGACTGGCTCAGCATGAGCTCCACGATCTTGGACTTCACCGCCATCAGGTTGATGAGGTACTGTTGTCTCATCTGGTACATCTTCTTCTCCCCGATGTCGCTACTGTATGGGGAGCTCGGGGAGACCTCGATGGGGCTCTCTCCGTAGGTGGTTTGCGATCGAACGTCGCCCATGTCGATCTCGAGCAGCATGTCCTCGAGGAAGGGCATATCGGTCCTTCCCTGGGAGTTGCCCAGGATATAAAGGGAGCCTGAAACCTTTCCATGGTTGACCGAGTTGACGATCACTTCTCCGGACCTGTTCAGGATCCGGTTCAGGTAGGTGATGTTCGTCTGGAGGATGTCTAGGTGCTCCTCCTTCTTGTCCTTATAGAGAAATGTTATGTCCGAAAAGGTCCTCAGCCAGACCCTGTCATTGCTACCGCATGTGACGAGCGTGTAGGTGTGGGCTTTCAGTTCATTCTTCACCAACGGTTGGACTCCCTCCAGGAATCCCTCCCTGACCTTGGTTAATTCGTCGAATCTGAACTTTATGAGGTCCGGGGAGACGTCCATCGGACCCTTTGTATCGGGATCGAGGTCCATCATCAACTCGATGAGCACCATTCCATCTCTGAATGAGATGTCGGTTTTCAAATTGTTCTGGACCTTGAGATGGGGTTTGAGGGCTTCCCGGACCTTACTCTGATCATTATCTCCGGGATGGAAAAGGATCATGGAATAGATCTTCGGGTCGTAGAGTTTGAAGGTCCTCAATATTCATCACCCTTGTAGCACGGATCCTGTCCGGTCGGTCCATTATGATTTGAACCTGACAATGAATATTTCTGATTTTATAATAAAATATGCTCATCCGTTCCTTCCAACGAGAATAACCTATAAGCAGCAGCACATGTTTTTCTCATCCACCTGGTATCCCTCTTCCCGGATCCATTTCAATGTTCTTCCGGATGGGAGTACGATCCCATCGAACCCCCTTTTCAGGACGCCTGTCTCGAGGGCGTGGTATCCCTTCGGGCGCATGCAGCCAAGCACGAGCCTGCAGTCGAGTCTCTCCCTCATGTAGGATGCCAGATCGAGTACGTCGTTCTCGTCCGGAGGCGGAAGGTTCCCGAAGGGTGTGCCTCTGGTCGGTATCAGGATGATAAGTATGACCTCCTCGAACTTCATACCGCTGATCCTGTCGACCGCTTCTATCTCAAAGGACAGTTTTCCGTGGTCCAGACCTGCCAGAATGTGAGGCACGACCCGCAAGCCTCTATCCCTCAAAAGCTCCATGGTCGCGATGTAATCGTCCCTGTCCCTATCAAGGTGCAGCACGTTTTTTATGGTGGGATCGTGATAGACCAGATCGAAGGAGACCCGATCGACCATTGACATGCTTACCCGGTCGGCTGTCTCCCGGTCTACAAGGCCGCAGTGAAGGTTGATCGAAAGAGAGGTCTCTTCCTTCAACCTCCTGATCTCCTGAAAGGTGAAATCGGGAAAAGCAACCGCACCATCTTGATTGCACCCCCCCGAAACCAGCAATCCTTTCCCCTTCCTTCTTTCCAGTTCCATTCCGAATTCATACAGGCTGTTCCTTTCGGAAACGTCGACCATGCCTTTGAGGTATCTGCCCGAGCAATGGCTGCAGGACATGGAGCACGAGCTCCCTGTAACGCTCACGGAGGGAAAATCACCCCCCGGCCTGTAGATGGTCAACCTACGCATTCGCAAACCACCGTATTCCTCCGGATACCCATCACGCCCGATATACAATCAGAGACTTTTTATTATTTTGTGGTTAACACCTCTTTTCCCATTGATAGTATATCATCATACTTTTCTTCATCCATCATCAATTCATCAACAATGATCTCGATCTCCGCACCATTTTCTTCCAGAAATTTGGTGAGAACAGTTAGGTTATCTATAGGGACCAATATCGCACTACTCGATATCTTCTTTGCATCGATATCATCAATGAAACCCTTTACCCAATTATGATATCTTCCATAATGAGAGGAATTATGATAACCATACAAAGTTCGATAGAACTTATTAGCTTTCAACAATGAAAGACCAAGGGCTTTCCTGTCAAACGAGAACCTTAACAAAGCAACACGTTTCATATGGTACCTTAAACGTTTTCACCGATATAAATATATGACTGGACAGCATTAAGCTATTAGATGAATATGACTATGTCCAGAAAGAATATAAAAACAGGAAAAGGAAACATTCCCATCAACATATCAATGGTAAAAAGAACAGAAAACGGA
>Ga0272442_10002220_pt1 | contig 28451 bp, 22 predicted proteins | sample SSMForm2O_FD_200262 | JGI IMG/M metagenome (GOLD analysis project Ga0272442, IMG submission 200262) | Marine sediment archaeal communities from Little Sippewissett salt marsh, Falmouth, MA, United States - SSM-Form-2O | ecosystem: Environmental > Aquatic > Marine > Wetlands > Sediment ...
ATCCCTACCTGGCGCAGTTCCTCCGGGGTACCGATGGCCTCTGCGATCTCCGACAGGTCGTGTGAGTAGCACAATGCCACAGGCCCAAGACCAGCCAAATTCCGCCACAATCCCTGGGACGATTACCGCGGCGATAGGCGGTTGACACCGGCTGTGGCGATCTGGTACCATGAAATTGAGGTCCGGGAGTCAACTTTGCTTTGCGGAGGGCAAGATCATGAGACGACAGAGACTGTATGGAGTGGCGCGCGCGGATTCCCTGGTGGTGCTGGCGCTGGTGGTGTTTCTGCTGGCGGTGGCGGGGCCTTTGGCGTCCAAGCCCCGGGCGCAGGCGAGCCGGGTGGTGTGCAGGGCTAATTTGGCCATGATCGGCAAAGCGATGCTGATCTACGCGGGTGACTATGACGGCGCCCTGCCGCGTGCCGGTGGCCCCACCACCGAGTGGGGCAATCTCGGCGCCAACTGGGCGGCCGCCGACCGCTACGCCGCCTACGGCGTGACACCGGGCACCAATGCAGGGGGCAAGGCGTCGATCAGCTCGTGTCTCTATCTGTTGGTCAAGTACCTGGAGATGCCGACCAAGGTGTTTGTCTGCCCGAGCGATGCGAATACGGTCCCCTTCAGGGTTGCGGACGAGAACGTGCCGAAGGCGGACTTCACGCTGTTCGACGCGTGGGACTTTGGAGGCAAGGCGTACGCGCGTTGCAGCTACGCGTATCACATTCCTTTCAATCCGCACGCGTTGACGACGTCGCGCGATCCGAATCTTGCCGTCGCGGCCGACAGGAATCCCTGGATCGCCAGCCCGGCGGTCCAGAAGGTTGCAGAGGACTTCGATGTTTTCTGGCCAGATGTTCCACCCTATATGGGGATCGCCGAAGCCGCTCGCCGTGCCAACACAATGACGCATGAGCGGGACGGTCAAAACGTCCTGTTCCTGGACGGTCGCGTCAGCTTCGAACCAAGGTCCTTTTGCGGTGTCGCGGTGTCCGGTTCATACGACGAGTTCGGAGGGGACAATGTCTACACCCAGTCTATGGCGATGGTCGACCCCGATGCCAAAGGTCGCCCACCGGAGCTTTCTCCGTCGCTCCAGCCGCGGAATGCAGCCGACTCGCTGCTCGTGCACGATCCACCGCATTTCCCCCACACTCGGTAGCATCGGTGACACCTATAGCGGTCAGGCGTCCCAGTCGAGTTTCTCCTGGTTCTTCCAGTAGAAGTGGCCTAGCAGGTGAGCCATCACCATCATCTGATAGAAGGCCAGCGCCAGCACGATATAGCCGAGGTGCCAGTGGAGGTTGCTGAGGAGCAGGTAGTAGGTCATCGAGAGCGAGAACGACAGGGCGAAACAGGCTACCACCAGGGCGCCGTACTGGAAGAAGGTCCGCAGGATCGAGCCTATGATCCGGATCGGGTTCAGGGCGGCAAAGAAGCTCTCGTGCATGACCATGGCCAGTACGACCATGGGAAAGACGAAGTTCCCGGCGGCCCACAGGGCCCAGAACGCCGGTGCGACCCCTTGCGTCGAGCCGAAGAGAGGGATGGTCTGCTCGGCGCCGGCCATACGGCGTAGGACCTCCACAGGCAGAACCGTCGTGAGGAGGAAGTCACCGGCGCCGCTCAGTATCCAGGGGAGTTGGTCGATGTCGCTGGCTTGAGCCCAAAGGGCGATGGCCGGCGCCAGGCAGACCAGGGCGCAGAAGATCAGCCTCAGTGCCTGCCCCAGCAGCTCGCCCAGGCCGGGTGTCTCGGCCATGGTTTCGCCGGCCCTGATCTGGCCTTCGGCGCTGTCTCGGATGCATTGGCAGAAGTACCAGTACATGTAGGTGATGAGCAGGAGCAGCGCGCCCCAGTAGACCATCAGCGATATCACCCAGAGGATGATCAGGACTTCTATCGCGCCGGCGGCGATTCTGGAGAACGTCACTCCGACGCGCAGGAAGAAGGGCGTGCCCACGCAAATCAGCAGCATGGTCACGGCCGAGACGTTCACCGGGTAGAGGAAGATGTCGATGATCCACGGATATTTTCGTTGGGGGATCTCGTCGGGCTTCATGAGGCGACCGCCCAGGGCGCCCTGGAGTTGATCGTAGGCGGCTGCGCTGGCGTCCGTGTCTGACAGGGGGGTGTCGAGGAGGTCCCGATCGTGGGGTGACGTCGGGGTCTTGCTTTCGTCGCGGTGCTCGGGCTGGGGGGGCTCGTCCGTGCCAAACTCAGGGATGTCAAGGAGTTCCAGGTCGTGAGGTGACTTCGCGGCCTCGCCGGATGGGATGGGGACAGTCAGGACCGCTTTGCACTTGGGGCATCGGCCCTTCTTGCCGGCCTTGGTGTCGGCAACAATCAGTCTGTGGTTACAGTTTGTGCAGTGAAACTCCATCTTGGGCCGTTTGTTCTCCGCCGAGCGACGACAGTGGCTGTCCTTATAGTAAGACGCGCAGGGCGACCGTTATGTTAACATGGCCCCGATACTCCCTCAAGTGGAGACGCCGGATGTCCGCTGACCTTGTCCCTGCCTGGGAGAAATGGTAGGCTGTGAACCGGTAGGTAGGTGGGTGTTTCCGGTCAATTGTTAGGTTCGGGTGGAGACTGTTATGAGAAACTTGTCCTTGCTGAGCATTTTGCTGAGTATCTTGCTGTTCGGCGTCGTGAGCGTTGGGTATGGCCAAGGAACTCGCAGCGACTACGAGCGGGCGATGGGTCTGCGCGACGCCACAGCCAATAAGGTATTTAAGGATCGGGTCACAGCCCGCTGGCTGGAGGGGAACACGCGTTTCTGGTATCGCAACGACTTGGCTGACGGCAAGCGCGAGTTCGTCATGGTCGATGCCGAGGCCGGGACGCGTGAGCCGGCGTTCGATCATGGACGTTTGGCAGCCGCTCTGGCCAAGGCTGCCGGCAAGGAGGTGCAGGCCGACGCGCTCGCCATCGACAGGCTAACGTTCGACGAGTCCGAATCCTCACTGACGTTCAGCTTCGACGGCCGTTGGTGGACATGCGACCTGGACGCCTACGAGATCGAGGCGACGTCCAGAGACGAAAGCGCCGGCGCCTCGCTGGAGCCGCTTTCCCGGCCCAGACCGGGCCGGCGAACCGGGGCCGAGACTTCGGTCACCTTCATCAACCGCACGGACAAGGAGGTGGAGGTCTATTGGGTCAGCGGCGAGCGGCAGCGCCGGCACTATGCCACCGTGGCCGCCGGTGCTCAGCATCGCCAGCATACCTTCGCCGGCCACGTCTGGCTGGTGACGGACAAGGACGGCAGGATGCTGGTGGCCTTCATGGCCGAGGAAGAGCCGGGCGATGCGATCATCGATGAGGATGCCATCCGCGAAGCCGCCAACCGCAGGGGCTCGAGGAGGCCAAGGGGAACGCGGTCGCGCGCCCAGTCGCCCGATGGAAAGTGGTCAGCGTCGATCAAGGACTACAACCTCTATCTCCGCAACGTCGAGACCGACGAGGAAGTGGCCCTGACCGACGACGGGACCGAAGAAGACGCCTACGCCGAGCGGTTCCACTTTTCGCCCGACTCGACGAAGCTGGTCGTCCTGCGTGTCCGGGACGGGTTCGACAGGAAAGTGAATCTGATCGAGTCGTCGCCGGAAGACCAGTTGCAGCCCAAGCTTCACACGCTGGACTACCGCAAGCCGGGTGACGAGATTCCCATCAGCAAGCCGCACCTGTTCGACGTCGCGAGCAAACGTCACATCAAGGTCTCCGACGAGCGGTTTCCCAATCCCTGGAGCATTTCCGAGATCCACTGGTCGCCCGATTCAAGCCGCTTCACGTTCGTATACAACCAGCGAGGCCACCAGATATTGCGCGTCATCAGCGTCAGCGCCGAGACCGGCCAGGTCCGGACCATCGTCGACGAACGCAGCGAGACGTTCATCGACTATGCGGGCAAGCAGTTCACCCACTACGTCGACGACGCCGACGAGATCATCTGGATGTCCGAACGCGACGGCTGGAACCACCTGTACCTCTACGACGCCAAGGCCGGACACGTGAAAAACCAGATCACCAACGGTCCCTGGGTCGTGCGAGGTGTCGAGCGGGTCGACGACGAGAAGCGACAAATCTGGTTCCGCGCCGGCGGCATCCGCCCGGGCCAGGACCCCTACTACATTCATTTCTGCCGCGTCAACTTCGACGGCACAGGCCTGATCGTGCTGACCGAAGGCGATGGGACTCACGACGCCACGTTCTCGCCGGACCGCCGGTTCCTGCTCGACCGCTGGTCCCGCGTCGATCTGCCGCCCGTGACCGAACTGCGCAGCGCCGATGACGGCCATTTGATCTGTGAGCTGGAACGGGCCGACTGGGATGCGCTGCTGGCGACCGGCTGGCACGCTCCGGAGCGCTTCGTTGCCCGGGGCCGTGACGGCAAGGCCAATATCTACGGCATCATCGTCCGCCCGGGTACGTTCGATCCGGATCGCAAGTACCCTGTGATCGAGCAGATCTATGCCGGTCCGCAAGGGGCCTTCGTGCCCAAGTCGTTCGGGCTGCAAGCCAAGCAACACGCCATTGCCGAGCTGGGCTTCATCGTCGTGCAAATGGACGGCATGGGGACTTCGTACCGCTCCAAGGCCTTTCACGATGTGTGCTGGAAGAACCTGGGCGACTCGGGTTTTCCCGATCGGATTGCCTGGATGAAGGCCGCCGCGGCCAAGTATCCCTACATGGACCTGACGCGCGTCGGCATCTATGGCGGTTCGGCCGGCGGGCAGAGCACGCTGCGCGGGCTCCTGGCGCATAGCGATCTCTACAAGGTCGGCGTGGCCGATTGCGGCTGCCACGACAACCGCATGGACAAGATCTGGTGGAACGAGCTGTGGATGGGTTGGCCTATTGGCCCGCACTACGAGGAGCAGTCCAACGTGACTCAGGCCCACAAGCTCCAGGGCAAGCTCTTGCTGACGGTCGGCGAACTCGATCGAAACGTGGACCCCGCCTCGACGATGCAGGTGGTCGACGCCCTGATCAAGGCAGACAAGGACTTCGATTTCCTGATCGTTCCCGGCGCCGGGCACGGCGTGGGCGAGAGACCTTACGCCAGTCGACGTCGCATGGATTTCTTCGTGCGCCACCTGTTGGGCGTCGAGCCCCGCAGCATGCCCTAGGGGTGCGGCTCAGCCGGCAAGGAATTGCTGTAAATCTTCGTTGTCCATCTCGTGCCAGGCGCCGGGCGTCACGTACAGGCTGACCGCCGACGTGGCGCCGAACGCCTTGTAGATCGCCCGCAGCTCCGCTAGCGCCGGCTCGACCGTCTCGTTGTACGACGCCGAGTTGTTGTGTGGACCGGGCGTGTCCCTCTCGCCATAGTGGAGCCGGATGGGCCGGGGCGCGTTGAGCCCGGCGATGTCACTGCGATCCATCCAGTTCAACACACCGGGGATGCCGTGGGCCGGCGCGTTGTAGCAGCGCGAGAAGATCCCCGCAAATGAGCCCAGCGTCCCGCTGGCGTAGATATTCCCGACGCGGTCGCTGAAGACCGGATAGGTCGCGGCCAGATCACCGCCGTAGGATATGCCGGCAACGTCAACGGTCTGCACACCGTAGGTCTTGTTGAGCCACATCTCCCAGCGCAGAAGATCCGCAATCGTCTGGCCGATCACCGTCTGCCCGTAGAGGAAGGCGTCGGAGATCAGCGTGAATTGCCGGCCCCGCCGTGATTTCCAGTAGTCCAGGCAGTAACGTTCGTCGCCGAAGGCCATATCGCCCAACGCGCCGAAGCCGCGCAACGCCGGGCACAGAACCACGTGGCCCGCTTGCGCCAACCGCAAGGCAAACGCGTGGTGATAGTCATCGCGCACGCCAACGCAGGATTCGGCCTCACCATGTCCGTGAATGGCCATGACGACCTTCTGCGCCTTGGTCACAGGTTTCGACGACAGGAGGTACGCGGGGATCGAGAGCTGCTCGTCGACTCGCATCACCCAGGCCTCGATGTGCGCGCCCTCATGTTCCGTGGACCTGACCCGTCGAGCAGAGCACGGCGATGGCGCGACGAAGCCCAGCAGCTCCGCCAGTTTCGCGCGGCACGACTTCCGCCATGCCTGAGGCGTTCCTTCGAATCGATCGAACGACAGGCGGCGCCTCCCCTCGCCATGCAGGAATCTCAGTGTCAGCTCCTCGGGACGGATGAAGAAACTCTTGTCCACGAACCGCTCGTCTTGCGTCTCCGCACTATGGGTGTCTGCCGTGGCGGCAAGCGCCGCGGCGGTTCCGAATCCCGCCATCTTCAGTAGATCGCGCCGTGTGGTGTGCTGCTTTCCCATTTCTTGTCTGCCCCCTAGGCAGTCCGAACGTCTAGTTCTACCGCTGACACCGAAGCAGCCGGGAACGTCCACGTGGCGTCTTGCGGCAGCGTCTTCTCCTTCGCCATGACTTCATGCGGCTGCGTCTGAATGACCTCGTACTCCGGATCGCCGGCCATTTCGAAGACACGGCCCGAATCGATCTCCATCCCGGCGATGGCGATCTGCGTCGATACCGATCGCTCTCTGTTGATGTTAACCACGTGAAGATAGACGCGGTCACCGCGCCGGCTGGCGGTGACATCGAGGCCCTCCGGCGTTCGCGTCACATCGACGGCCTTGTCACCGGTGTGGTGTCGATAAAGGCTCATCACCAGTGCCACGGGCATCATGAACGACTTGCCACCCGGGACCGGAATCATGACCGCGTTGACCTGCCACCGCGTGCCGCAGAAGTCGGCCAATGTCGCGATCTTGAGTTTGTCGCCGTGCCGCTCGTGGACGTTCAGCAAGCGGGCGTTGGCCACGCCGGCCGCCCATGTCGAGAGCACCTCGCACCGGTTGCGGCCGGGCAGGGCGAAGTGGCATTCCGTCAGCGCCATCGGAATCGGGCAGTCGCCCACCTGATCCCGCATCCATCGGATCCGCGCCTCGTGGACCCTCTGGGCATTCATCAGATGCTCCCACGTTCGGGCCGGATCCTTGCGGTACTCCGTCCCCTGGAGCGGTGAGCCTCGCTGCCCGCGGTCGGGATTGAACATGTGATGGAAGGCGATGTACTGAAGATGCTCGCCGGCGATCTCCAGCATCTGCTTGGCCCAACCGCTGTCGCCCCAGCCGATCAGCTCGATGCTCGGGTCCTCCTTGCGCATGGCCTTGGCGAAGGCTATCGTTCGTTTGGCCGCGGTCTCGCAGTTGTAGGCGTTGCGGTCGTATGAGGTCTCGTTACCAAGCTGCCACATGCGCAGTCCATATGGCTCGGCCGCGCCATGCTCACGACGGAGCTTGCTGTCCGGGGCATTGCAGTAGCGCACCCATTCGGCCGCCTCTTCCGGCCCGGCCGTGGTGATATCGCCCTTGGGAGAACGCATCCAATACTTGCGACCGTCCGATTCGAAGTTCACGCACATCAGCGCCTCGGCGTCCACCTGCCGGCAGAAGTCCACAAACTCGCCCGTGCCGACCTGGTTGGTCTCGATGCCGCCCCAGCACATGTTGATCATTGGCTTGCGCTTCTCACGAGGCCCCACCGCATCCTTCCACCGCCAATAGGAGCTGAAGCACCCGCCCCAGCGCATCATCGTGGGCGCCAGCCTCCGCGTGACCTCGATAACATCCGGCCGCCAGCGATCCCGGCTGAAGTCCCACGCCGCCTCCACCGACCCATCGGTTGTGCCCAGAGGCTCCATGAACTGCATATACAGATACGGTGACAGCGCAAAGCGAGGCGTTGGATCGATGGCTAGAGAGTCTGGCGTCTCGGCATGCGCCGATGGAACGCTCAGCGCCGCGACCGTCACGCCGGCGGCCTTGAGGAATTGGCGTCTTGTGCTCTCGAGTTCTTTCACAGCTCACGTCTCCTTCTCGCAATTTCGTTACCGTCCGCTCGGTCACAATCGGCCGGTGCATCGCGGTTCAGTCGATCAGGATAGCAGATTGAGTCCGGCTGCACAAACGGAGCCTGGCACACAACCGGCGCAAGACGCTGTGCGAGAGAGCCCATTGTGAGGACTGTGGAAGACTACCACATCTTCTGTTGGAGCGGATCTTCCTCGACGACCCTGTCCTTCCGGCTGCGCGTCGTCGTCTCGACGATGTCGATGGCTGTGCGCCGGCACGCCGCCTTGGGGCATTGGCCCGTCCAGCAATACAGACAAACCTGATGTCGAGGTAACCCGATCGCCTCGACCATGTCCTCCACCGTCTGATACCGCAGCGTGGTCACGCCCAGGTCCTGGCGAATCACCTCGATCATGCGTGCGTATTTGTCGGACGTCGGGTCCAGGTACTCCGAGACGTCCATAATATCGTGCCCCTCGATCTTCCGAATCGCCTTGCGGGCCGCCAGTTCGTCGATCGAGCGGGTCGAGAGATTGAAGCGGCAGGGGAACATCAATGGCGGACACGCCGGCCGCACGTGGATTGCCTTGGCGCCGCAGTCCCAGAGTTTCTTGACCGCGAAGTTCTTCAACTGGGTCCCTCGGACGATGGAATCCTCGCAGACCACGACGCTGTTGCCCTCGATTACCTCCCGCACGGGAATCAGCTTCATCTTGGCGATGAGGTCCCGCGTCCGCTGCGACGGTGGCGTGTAGCTGCGGCCGTAGCCGGGCGTGTACTTGACCAGTGGCCTTCGGAACGGTTTGCCCGACTCCATGGCGTAGCCCAGGCCGTGGGCCAGACCGGAATCGGGGACGCCGGAGACCACGTCCACGTCAATGTCCGTGTCGCGTCGGGCCAGTTGCCGCCCGCACCGTTCCCGGACGATTTCCACGTTGATCCCGTCGTAGTTCGAGGCGGGAAAGCCCGTGTAGATCCACAGGAACGCGCATGTCTGGCTAACCTGTTTGCGTCCGGGCTTGCGCTGAACGACGCCATCCTCATTGACCAGCAAGATTTCGCCGGGCTCCACGTGCTTGACGGTCTCGAATCCGAGATTGGGGAAGGCGCTGGACTCGCTGGTCACCGCCCAGGCGTCATCGCGCCGCCCCACGACGAACGGTGTGTAGCCGAACCGGTCCCGGGCCACATGAAGACCCGTGCGATTCAGCAGCAGCAGGGAGCACGAGCCCTCGATGGCATGGAACATCTTCTCGATGCCATCGACGAGGTCGTTGCCCTGATTGATCAGCTTGGCGATCAGTTCGGTCGTATTGACGGCCTTGCGGCTGACCTCCGCAAAGGAGATGCCCTTCTTCAGCAGCTTGGCCGCCAGTTCCTCGGCATTCTCTACGATGCCCGCCGTGGCCAGGCAGAACGGCCCAAACTTCGAGTTGAGATAGATCGGTTGCTCGTCGCAGGCGCTGATGACGCCAATGCCCTTGTTGCCTTTCATCTTCTGGCAGTCGGAGAAGAACTTCGACTTGAACTGCGTTTGGCTCAGGTCATGGATCTGGCGGACGAATTCGTCGCCCAGGACCACCATGCCACCATACTCGGTGCCCAGGTGGGAGTGATAGTCGGTGCCGTAGAAAAGGGTCTCACAGCAGTTGCCTTCGGATACGACGCCAAAAAGACCACTCATAGAAGACCTCCTATCTCTTCGAAGTGCTCGCTGGGTCGGCCGACTCCGTTGTTATGCCCGGCGTTTCGGGCACGGCCGACACCAGGATAGCAGAGCTGTGCCCGCAAGGCAACCCATCTTCCCGTCAGGCTCGGGCCGGCCGCAACGCCGGAAGGGCCGGCACGGCGGATCGCCCGCAGAACTTCCAGAAAAAAATGCTTGCTGCCCGCTGAATCGGTGCATATACTACAGGTTTTCGCAAAAGGGTCGGAAAACGATCTGCTCAAGGAGACTGTTCGGTGAAAACTGAGATACTTGATTTCGTAGAGAGCAAGAGCCTCAAGAAAGAGATCCCGCACTTCGAGATCGGCGACACGGTGGACGTCCACTGCCGCATCCAGGAAGGCGAGAAGGTTCGTACCCAGATCTTCTCGGGGACCGTCATCGCTCGCAAGGGCCGGGGGATCAATGCCAGTTTCACCGTTCGTCGTGTCGTCACCAACGAGGGCGTCGAGCGGAAATTCCCGCTCCATTCCCCGAATGTGCTGGATATCCGGCCGATCCGTAGCGGCAAGACCCGTCGAGCCAAGCTGTATTACCTGCGAGACCGGACAGGCAAGGCGGTCCGCCTGCCCCAGCGCCACAGCACGCACACCGTCCTGAAATAGGTGTTTGCGAGCTGCTCAGGCGGGCAGTGGATTCATATGACTCAGCGACAAGAGGCCGCACGACGATGCGGCCTTTTCCTTTTGGCAGGACGCTGCCAGTGCGGGTATCAGACGAGCGAGACCTGAGAATCCGGGAGCGACGCACGTGTTCTTCACCCGACGCAAATTGCTGGCCGACCGGGCCAGGCTCGGCCGATGGGGCGAGAAACGCGCCGAACGATTCCTCCGAAACAAGGGCTTCAAGATACTCACCCGCCGCTTCTCGTGCAGGGCCGGAGAGCTGGATCTGGTCATGATCGACAGCGATGGCACGGTTGTCCTGATCGAGGTCAAGACCCGGGCCGACGAGAGCTTTAGCCCCGTCGAATCGGTCGTCACCCCACGCAAGCGCCGGCGCATGACGCGGGCGGCCCGCTACTTCCTGGCTTCGTACGGTATCCAGGATCGTCCGTGCCGCTTCGACGTCGTCACCATCGTTCTGGGCCCTTCCGGCCGACCCGAGATCCGCCACTACGAACGCGCCTTCGTGCCCTAGCGGCCCTGCGTCTTGCCTTTTCACACAGGTCAGGCATAATAGCTTCATCGCCACGCCGCACCCGTTGGCGGGAAGGTGATGTGCCCATTGGGAGTTTCCCATGCGAAGATGCTTCGTCAGATGTCTGTTGCTGGCGGTCGCGGCGGTCCTTCCAGCCTCGGCCGCTTGGGCTGTGGATGTGGCGCGCCCAGATGGGCAGCAGTCGCTCGAAGGTGCCTCTGGCGTCGATACGAGAGCCGTCGTGGTCCTTGGATACTTCGACCGTGGACGTAGGTCCGTCAGTGTCCGCTGGCCTCGGGTGGCCTTCGCCATCGGCGATGGCACGCTGCTCCTGACGGCGGCACACTGTGTCGACGATCTGATCGAGCCGTCCTCGCAGCCGGTTCTGCCCGAAGCCCTGGTCGTCAGTCCCTACTACGGCGACGCCTTCGGTTTCGAGATTGTGGCTGTGGATCTTGAGGCGGACTTGGCTGTTCTGCGAGCCGACTGGCCTGCCCATCCCGCCCTCGCCTTGGCTACGGAAGAGGAACTGGCGGGCGTCGATGAGCTGTTCATTCTCAGTCGGCCATCCATTAGTCAGGGCAAGCCCTACCATCTTGGCCAGGACACGAGAAGTGAGTTGCTCCCAGTGGTGGATGGGGTTGCTGAGGGGCCCAACCAAGCCATCCGGCTCGAAGGCGCGCAGCAGGTTACCCACGGCTGGAGCGGCTCGGCAATCGTCATCCCCGATACGGGCCGGGTCGCCGGTGTGTTGGGCCAGATGAACAGGAAGACCGTCCGAAAGGCCGTCTTCTTCCGCGTCCCCCGCGTCGACGCCCTGGGCTGCAGTGTCGGGTCGGTCCACGAGTTGCTGCGCGAGCATGACCTCAAGTCTGAAGCTATGCGACCGGCGCCCCGGCTTGAGAAGGTTCCCGATGGGCGAGCGGGTTTCTCCCTGGCCATGGACTACCTGGAGGCCCTGATCAATAAGGACATCCCCGGGTCGATTCAGGCCGCGCGCGAACTGGTCTGCCGCAGGCCGGCCTCGGTCCGGGCCCACCTGATGCTCGCCCACAGTGCGGCCGTCGCTGTGCCCGATGCGAATGAGCCGGTTGAGGAATCCCACGCGCTGGCCGAAGCCACCTTCGAGAAGGCACTCGAGCTCGCACCCGAAAGTGCCCATACTCACGCCGCCTATGCGAACTTCCTGCTCGACTGCAATCGCAACGCCGAAGCGCTCGCGCAGGCGGACCTGGCGCTGAGCATCGATCCCAACGATGCGCTCACCCAGGTCAATCGACTGGTTCTTCTTGGTCGGACAGATCGTGCCAAAGCCCGCAGCGCCGGAGAGCAGGCCGTTGCCAGAGATCCGAACAATCCCTACTTCTGGTTCTACCACAGCTCCAATCTGCTCGGGCTTGGCGAGGCCGAACAGGCGCTCGACGCGGCCCAGCGAGCCGTGAACCTGGACCCCAACGGTCTGTTCTACAGTCCGCTCGCCGATGCCTTGGTCGAGATGGACCGTCTGGATGAGGCCGAGACGTATTACAGGCGAATGACCGAGCGCTGCTCGTGTCAGAGCTGCTGGTACAAGTATGCCCTGTTCCTGTTCCATCGCCGCCAGGACAAGTTGACCGAGGCCGCTCACGCGTTGGAGATGGCCGAAGCAAAGGCCGCTACGAATCGCATCTCCCCGAGGCGCATGGCCAGACTCAAGCTCCAGGTGCTGGAGAAGACCGCTCCACAAGAGGCCGAGACCTTCGCCCGTCAGTTACTGGCCGATTCCCACGACGATGGCGAATACTGGTGGTATCTCGCGACGATTCTGAGGACTCAGAGCAAATACGCCGAAGCCGCGCAGGCCGCCCGCAAAGCGGTCGAGCTGAGTCCGGAGCAGCGCTATCGCCCAAGGTTGGCCAACTGCCTGGCCAGGGCGGGTGATCTGGACGGCGCCCAGAAGGTCTACGACGAGATGTTCGAACTCCATCCCGAGAGGGGGCTGTACTGGTATTGGTACACCCAGTTCTTGCTGGACTACTATACCGACAGGGCCGAGGAGGCCCGTACCGCTCTGGACAAGGCGGCCATCCCCTCCGATTCCGGCTGGTCCGTCTCGGCCGACGACTTAGACCAACTCCGACAACGGCTCAACCCGGAACCCGCCACCCAGTGACGAAGGCGTGGACGTCCAGGGCGAGCGCCGATACAATTGAGGCAGCGATGCGGATGTAAACCAGGGAATCTCTCCACAGACGGAGGTCTTGCCATGAGGAAGACGTCCTTCCATACTGCTGCCGGGATCTTGTGTCTTGTCGCCGTCTTGCATGTCTGTAGTGGCAACGCTCCGGCGCATCCGGCCGGCGCCAATAACTGGCATCTGAACTCGCCACTTCAAGCGCGGCTCAACGCGAACCTCGTCTGCAAGGTGCACGTGACTTCCGTGCGCGACGCAGGATTGGTCCCCTGCGATTTCTCGCTGGGAGCGCACAAGGTCATGCGAAGGGTGGCTACCGCCCAGGTGGTCTCGGTTGTTGCGGGCGAGTGCCCGGGGCACATTCGTATTGTCTTTGACTTTCCCCCGAATGACGCGTTTCCCTGGGGTTTGCCGATTGGCCGGCTATTTACGGAGATCAGAGCGGGCGAAGCCTGTCTCCTATTCTTGCGTGGTTCGGGAGAGGACTATCGTCTCCATCGCATCCGAAGCAAGGCAAGGGTGATTCCATCGCCGGTGACGTACGACCTGGGCGACGATCCGCTCCTGCGACTCCTGGCGGAGTTCTGGGCAGGTCTGTCCGCCGATGACCAGCAGGTTCGCCTCCAGGCCGCCGAGGAGCTGGGGTATATTGGTGACGCGCTAATGGAACAGCTTGGTCCGTTTCACGACGGGGATGAGCCCGAGCGGTCTCGCCGGATCGCCCAGGGGCTCAGGCAAGGCCGTGACGTGATTCGCCAGACGCGATCCGATGAGAACTTCGTGGTCCGCGCGACGGCAGTCACGTCGAGCTTCGCGCTTGGCGATCCACCGAGCTTGGATCAGGCGATGGAAGTGATGCTTGCTGATCCAAACCGGTTCACGGCAGCCGAATCCAGAGCCGAATATGGCATCCGTGACTTCTCCGTCCCGGCTCTTCAGAAACGCTTGCTGGAAACGATGGACGCCACGACGCGGCGTGCCCTCAGGGGTCTGGATGATGGGAGGAGGATCCGGAGGATCGGTTCTCACCCTGGTCCCTATCGCGGTGTGCCCGGATTCCCCTATGCGAAGTTCTTCCGAATGGCCCTGCCGCTGGCCCCGGTCAGGCAAGACCCGGAAATGCGCCAGGCCATTGCCAACGTCATCTGGATTCGCTATGAACAAGCCAGCCTGCCGGAGATGATCGGTCTGTTGGATGATGATGAGCTTGCCATTCGCCGGACGGCGGTCTCTGCCCTGAACAAATGCGTCAATGGCAAGTTCTCGAACGCGTGGGATCGGCGTACCTTCTACGGCCTGGACCGGGCGGCTGGAAAGACTGGACAGATTGCCGAGATGCCCTTAGAACAGCGACTCGCAGATTACGAACGGTATGAGAGGCAGTACATAGCATATTGGCAGGAATGGTGGCAGAGGAACCGCGAGAAGTTCGAGCACGAGGATAGTTCAGAGGCCGCGATGCTGCCGGAAGGATGAATGGACCTGGATGGATCTCATTGACACACATTGTCACCTGACGTTTGATCCGCTGTGCGACGGCGTGGCGGCGGTGGTTCAGCGCAGCCGGGAGGCCGGCGTGACCGGCTGGATCACAGTCGGCACGACCCTGGAAGACAGCCGCAAGACGGTCGAACTCGCCGGCCGGCACGAGCACATGTACGCCACAGCCGGCGTTCACCCGCACGATGCCAAGGAAGCCGACGGGCAAACCATGGATTCGCTCAAGGAACTCGCCGGCAGTGAGAAGGTCGTGGGCATCGGCGAGACGGGCCTGGACTTTCACTACAACTTCTCGAAGCAGCCCGATCAGAAACGCGTCTTCGCCGCCCATCTGGACCTCGCCCGCGAACGGGACCTACCCGTCATCGTCCACTCACGCAACGCCTTCGAAGAGACGATCGAAATCCTCGATCACCACGGCGCGGGCCTGCCCGGCGTCGTCTTTCACTGCTTCGGGGGCACCGCCGAGCAGGCCGAGCAGCTCCTCGAAAGGGGCTACCACATCTCCTTCACTGGGGTCGTCACATTCAAGAACGCCCAGACCGCCCGAGAGGCGGCCCAGGCCGTTCCGCTCGATCGAATGATGATCGAAACCGACTGCCCCTACATGTCGCCGGAGCCGATGCGAAAACAGCGACCGAACGAGCCGGCTCTGATGGTCCACACGGCCCGGTTCCTGGCCGAGCTCAAGGGCGTCGACCCGGAGGAGTTCGCCCGAGCCACCACGGCCACCGCCACACGGTTCTTCTCGCTGTCCTGATCGAGTTCGACCCGGCAGGGCAGGGCGGTGGCAGGTTAGGAAACCCCTAGGATATCGGACGAATGTCTCTTATGACCAGGTGTCTAAAGTGTGGCCGAACGGCCTTTTTGGCCCCTGGAACACCGTTTCAAGCCGCCGATTTGACTTTCAGCCCTCCCCGGCCTATATTTAGTAGCCAAGCCTCTTGAGCCGTCGAGGCCGGCTCAGGACTCCGCCCGGAAATTCGACGGCGTGGAGGACACCCGATCAGCATACTCGTAGGGAAGGACGTACATAGCCACGTATGGCAGGCATATTCGATCACGCTGCAATCAATCAGGTGCAGCAGGCAAATGACATTGTTGACGTAGTCAGTGAGCACGTCAGCCTCAAGAAGAAGGGCCGAGAGATGGTCGGCGTGTGCCCATTCCACGAAGATCATCGCCCCAGCATGTACGTCAATCCGTCTAAACAGATCTTCAAGTGCTTCGCGTGCGGTGCCGGCGGCGACGTTCTGAAGTTTGTGCAGATGCGCGAAAACCTGACGTTTCCCCAGGCCGTGGAGCGCCTCGCCGAGCGCGCCGGGATCCAGCTCAAGGCCGCCCGCTCAGCGCGCCCGCGACAGCGCAGCCAAACGGGTGAGATCGACCCGAACACCCTGGCCAAGCTCAATGCCTGGGCCGCTGACTTCTTCAAACACAGTCTCGATGATCCCCAGACGGGCAAAGTCGCCCGCGAGTACCTGGCAAACCGGCAGATCTCTCCAGAGAGCATCGCCAAGTGGCGCCTGGGCGTAGCGCCCAATGCGTTCGATGCCATGACCAGGGCCGCGGCCGTCAGGAAGATTCCCCCGCATCTGCTTCCACAGGGCGGTCTGGTCACCGGCAACGGCCAAGACAAGTTCGTCAATCGCCTGATGTTCACCATCACCGACGTGACCGGACGTGTCATCGGTTTCGGCGGCCGCACCCTCAGCGATGTGGGAGCCAAGTACATCAACTCGCCTGCCACGCCGCTGTTCGACAAGAGCAACACGCTCTACGGTCTGGAGCAGGCCCGGCACGCGATGGTTTCCAGTGGTACGGCCATCATCGTCGAAGGCTACACCGACGTTATCATGGCCCACCAGTTTGGCGTCAGCAATGTCGTCGCGACGCTGGGAACCAGCTTCACCGTTGGGCACGGTCGCATGTTGCGCCGCTATGCCAAGCGTGTCGTCCTGGTCTTCGATAGCGACGTCGCCGGCGTGGAGGCCGCCAATCGCGCGCTGGAAGTGTGTTTGGCCCAGCGGCTGGACATCAAGCTCGGTTTCCTGCCGGAAGGGCAGGACCCCTGCGACTTCCTGCTGGCAGCTGGCAAGGATGCCTTCGAACGCATCGTCGCCGACGCCACCGACGTACTTCAGTTCAAGTGGGACAGGCTTCGCAAGGCCTTCGAAAGCGACGAATCGCTCGCCGGCCGGCGAGCGGTCCTGGATGAGTTTCTCCAGGCGGTGGCCACCGGTTTGGCCGCCAACAATCTGCCTTTGCTCGATAGCGGCCTGATCGTCAACCGCCTTTCCAAGATCATTGGCCTGACCGCACGAGAGATCAACGCCGATCTCAGCAAGCGCATGGGGCGAGCGGCGCAGACGCTCTCACGCGACAATCCCCAGCGGCGCGAAACCAACAAAGCGGACTGGGGCCACGGGCTCTACGCGGCCGCCCAGCGCGAAGTGCTTGAGGTATTGATTAACGAGCCCGGTCTGTTTGCTGACCATGGGGCGCAGATATCGCCGGAACTCTTCGATGTGCCTCTTCTGCGGCAGATGGCCGATCTGTTATGGGACGCCCTGCGTTTGGGCGAGAGTTTTTCCCTTAGCGCCGTGCTGGCCGGCACCGAGTCCGTGGCGTTGGCCGAGTCTCTGGTCGAATTGCAGACGGCCGGAGAGCGGAAAGGCAACTACGCCTCGCGGCTCAGCGACGCGCTCGAGGTGTTGGGCCGTCGGCAGCGACGCGCTCAGACGACGCACGTCCAGACCGCCGAGAGCCAGGCGGATACCCGTCCAGAGGATCGGGACTGTCCCGTTCCGGAGAATCGACACAGCATTGGGATGCTCTAGCCGCACAAGTCCGGTAAGGGCGTCTAAGGTGAACCGTGCCGCCGGCCAGACCGTACAACCGGTGAGTCGGACCAGTGGCACCGAAACAGCAGGGACGTCAGCAAGTGAGGGGTAGGATGCAGGGGGTTTGCACTTTAGCTTCAGTGGAGTCGGTATTGTGGCGAAGAAAGTAAGTAAGAAGAAGTCAAAGAAGGCGCCAAAAATGAACCAGACGGAAGTCAACGAAACGCCCAAGGCTCCTCCAACGGCCTCCGAGAAAAAGGAGACCGAGAAGTTGATCAAGGACCTGGTCGCCCGGGGCAAAAAGCGTGGTTTCCTTACCTACGAGGAAATGAACGATGCGCTTCCCGACGACGCGGTCAGCCCCAGTCGGCTCGAACGCATCCTCGGGACCCTCGACGAGATGGGCGTGCGCATCATCGATGAAAACGATGCCGAGGCACGCCAGAAGGACGACTCCGGCGAAGAGTTCGAAGACGACCAGACAGCGACCGACGACGCGGCCGGTGACGACGAGGCCGGAGCTGCTCCGGCCGTCGAGAAGGAACTGGCGGTCGCCGAAGCGTCACGGCGCATCGACGACCCCATTCGCATGTACCTGACCCAGATGGGCCAGATTCCCCTGCTCGCACGCAAGGACGAAATCGCGTTGGCGCGCAAGATCGAAATCGCCCGCATGGCGTTCCGCCGCAAGATGCTCCAGTCCGACTACTGTGCCCGCAACGCCGTCGAGCTGTTCCAGCAGGTCTACGACGGAAGCATGTCCTTCGATAGAACGATCAAGACGGGCACCACCCCCCTGACCGTCAAGGGCGTCATCCGCAAGCGCATGGTCGCCAACCTCAAGACTGTCAACGAGCTTCTCGATATCAATCAGACGCTTTTCAAGAAGATCGGCGGCAACGGAAACAAAACCGCCCACAAGGCAGATGCCAAGCGCCTGCGCCGTAACCGCCGCAAGATCGCGACGCTCCTTGAAGAATTGAGCCTGCGCACCAGCCGCATCCAGCCGATGAAGATCAAGCTGCACGGCATTTGCGAGAAGATGCGCCAGCTCGAAAAGACCATCGCCGCCGGCGTCAACGATATCATGACCGCCGACGACATCGAGGCCGCCAAGCAAGAGCTCTTGGGATTGCAGGAACTGGCACTCGAGGTGCCGGACCAGTTGGAGAAGAAGCTCCGCGCCTTGGAACGCGTCTTTGCCCAGTACGAAGAGGCCAAGCGCATGCTCTCGAGCGCCAACCTCCGGCTCGTTGTCTCCATCGCCAAGAAGTACCGCAACCGCGGCCTGAGCTTCCTCGATCTCATCCAGGAAGGCAACACAGGGCTCATGCGGGCCGTCGACAAGTACGAGTACCGTCGCGGATACAAGTTCAGCACATATGCCACATGGTGGATTCGCCAGGCCATCACGCGTGCCATCGCCGACCACGCCCGCACGATTCGCATCCCCGTGCACATGATCGAGACGATGAGCCGCATTCGCAGCGCCTCCAAGCTCCTCCACCAGGAACTGGGCCGCGAGCCTACCATTGAAGAGATCGCCAACGAAGTCAGCATGACCGTCCAGGAAACACGACGGGTCCTGAATATCTCCAAGCATCCCATCAGTCTGGACCGCCCGATCGGCGATAGCGAAGACTCGTACTTCGGGGATTTCATCGAAGACGACGACGTCGATTCGCCCGTCGCCTCGGCCACGCAGGAGATGCTCAAGGAGCGTATCGACCTCGTGCTCAAGACGCTTTCGTACCGCGAACGAGAAATCATCAAGCTACGGTACGGCATTGGCGACGGCTACACCTACACGCTGGAGGAGGTCGGACGCATCTTCAAAGTCACACGCGAACGCGTGCGACAGGTAGAGGCCAAAGCGATCCGCAAGCTCCAGCACCCGGTGCGAGCCCGCAAGCTGGAGGGTTTCCTCGACCACAAGTCGGCCTAGCGCCGCTCTTATCGGAACCGTCACGGCCGGGGCTGTCAACACGCCCCGGCCGCTTCTTTTTTGGCCCCGCCGTATCACCACGGCTATCGAATCGCCGCACACACCTGAGGAATTGACACCCCCGACGCCGGTGTATCTGGATGGTGTGCCCACACTGAGTAATTTGCCCTGGCCCCAAGCCAATGACTCTCAGCCTATTGGCCTCGGATCAGCGATATACACGAGTAGCAATGATGGGCTCGCAGCGATGCAGCTCACAATGACATTCACCTCAGAACACAAGGCTGGCGTCCATGGCACACGACGACTTGAGACTCACGACCGAACAACGCATCGCTGCTCTCGAGCGCGCCAACGTGGTGCTGAGCGACAGAACCAAGATTCTGCACGACATGCTCAAGCAACAGCGGCAGCTCATCAACGACTACATCACACAAGCGATTGCATTGGCCGGTGACGAAAGCCAGGCGGCTCTCGCCGGCCGCCCCGAAGACGCCGTCTACACGTTTGTCTGCCGTCAACGTTTCGAGCGGATGGAACGCGATCTAAACGAGTTGCGCGTCAGCTCAACAAGTCACGCCGCCAGGCGAAAGGCGGTGTAGAGGCCGTATTGCCCGGCATACTCGGCGCTTCGGCCGAGGAACATTAGGAGCCGTGTCAACCGATCAAGGAGAGCCAACATGCCGATAGAGCACTGGTCCGAATTCGTTGTTCTTGTGAGTCTGTCGGCCGAACCCCAGGTGGAGGAAGATCTCCTCGATGCCACGGAGTGCGTATCCCTGCACAGCGATTGTGATGTCGTCGTGGACTGTTCCCAAGTCGATCGCGTGGGCTGTTGTAGTTGTCGCCGACTGCTTGATCTGGACGACACCTTGCGAGCCAATGGGCACCGCCTGCTGCTCTGCGGACCAACGGGAAATCTCGGCGCGACGTTTGCCACACCGGCGCTGACCCAACGGCTCGGATTCGCTGCCGATCGCTTCTCCGCCCTGGCGAGATTGGGACTCGCTAACGCATAGCGTCCCTGTCTCCACACGCTCCTATTGTCACCAGACTGACGTAGCGGACGAGGCTGTATTCCCGGGGGGAGCCTCGTCCCTTCCTCCCAGCGCGCGTCGCCCGGCGCTATGGCTCTGGTGGTAGGGGAGGCCGAACCTGTCCGCGCAGCGCCTTCAGAACCAGTAGCGTCAGTTCCAAGCGGTCGTTGAGTTCGTACTTGGCGAACAGACGGCGCATATGCGTGCGCACCGTAGCGGGAGAAATCTTCAAATCGTCGGCGATCTGTTTGTCTGCCTTGCCCTGGAGAAGTTGCCTGACGATTTGGCCCTGACGTGGGGACAGACCCAGCTCGCTCCGTGTGCGCGCCCACTCCCCATCCGAAAACAGGTCGCTCTCTCGAATCACCGGCCTTGTCCTGCTCAAGAGGCGAGAAGCAGCACGAAAGCGGTGCCACACCTCCGTCCGATTCTCCCCGATCCATCTTACGAAAGATATGATAAACCCAGATCGTACGCCGGTCAAGCCCGCCCGTCCTGAATCTCCACGGATGCGCCTGAACCTCTGCCTCGTACGCCTCTACATCGCCAGGGTGCTGGGTGCGTAGGTCCCTGCGCGACAACCGAAAACCCCTTCAAACCATACGGGTATTCCCCTCGCCTCGACCCAGTACGGTCCTTGGCAACCGCCGTCCCTTTGTGATATCATCACTCCGGTGACCCCATGGTCGCCCCGAACCAGACACTGTCATTCCAGAAGGGAGGAACACGATGGATATCAAGAGTGTGCTTCTTACCACCGCCGTACTACTGACGTGCCTCGCCGTGCCGGGGCTGGCCCAGCAGAGCCTTGGCGACCTCGTCACCGAAGGGGGGTACGAGTGGCTGATCGGCAAGTGGGTCGCCACCACCGACGAGGGGGGCAAGCTCCATTTCGAGCAGAAGTGGGGTCTCAACAGGAATACCATGCTCGTGGATTTCCAGATGGGCAACTTCAAGATGCATGGCATGATCGTCTTCGTGCCCTCGCGCGAGGAGGTCCTCCAGATCAGCGCTGACAACCAGGGCGGGATCTGGAAGGGAACATGGCGCGACGAGTACGGCGATGCCGTCCATCGCATGGAGCAGACGAAGCCCGACGGCGAAACGATGAAGGCCGAGATCGTCCACACCAGGGTCGACGCCGACACGATGAAGACCGTCATGTACGGCGTCGATAGCGATGGCTACCGCGCCGCCGACCCCTGGGCTACAGTAACCTACAAACGCCAGCCCACCGACGCCCCCGACATCAGCGCTGCGAATGCCTCGACCGGTAGTACGGGTGACTACCAGAAATTGGGCGATCTCGTCAGCGAGGCCGACTACGGGTGGATGGCCGGACAGTGGATGACCACCGTCGCCGACGGACGGCAGGTCCAACTCGAATACAAGTGGGCCCTCAATCGCCACGTGGTTCTCGTCGATGTCAAGAGCAATGATTACCAGTACCTTGGCATGATCTTGTTCGCGCCGTCGCGTCAGGAAGTCACCCAGATCGGCGCTGACAACGCCGGTGCGTTTTGGGAGGGGGCCTGGTCCGATGGTTACGACGGCGTCGCCCTGAATATCACCCGCCTTCAACCAGACGGCGTCAAGCAGCGATTGGAGCATGTCTACACGCCCGTCGACAAGGATTCCTTCAAACTCGCGGAATATGCGGTCGACGCCGACGGCTATCGCAGCGCCGAGCCACGCGGCACCCAGACCTTCAAGCGACGCCCACCCAAGAAGACCGAAAAGTAGATCGGCGGCAGTTCAACCCAGCATGAATGCGGCGCAGGGGTCGGCTTTGATCCAACCCCTGCGCCGCTTTGCTTCTCCTCCGATGGCGAGAGCCCTCAGAACCGAAAACGCGCGCCGAACATATAGATCGGACCACCGAAGTCGTAGCCCTCGTCCTCCTTCTCGAAGTCGTACTCGAACTCGAAGAGAAACTCACAGTTATCCCCGACCGGCACCGTCATGCCCGCCAATAGGAAGGGGAAGAAATCGTTGGCGATCGTTTCGACGTCTTCGGCACCGTCGGCGAAGGTGATGAACGAGCCGGGAAAGAGCGGGTCCTCGATCGTCTCATAGTACTCGTCTTCCCAGGAGTCGCGGAACCAGAAGTACCCGATGCCAGCCCCGACGTAGGGACGGATCGGTCGGCTCTGGCCGAATGGGTACAACCGTGCCGCCAACCGCAAATCCAGCATAGACAGCTTGTCTTCGTAGAACTCCTCGATGAGAACGTCGTCGATGACGTCAACATATTCGTCCCGGAAGGTGCCCAGGGACGAGCCCCCGAGGATGAACGCGAAATCGAGATAACCGTCCAGGAACAACGGGCTGGCCAGCTCCAGTTCGTATCGAGTCCGCGTGGTCTCCTTCAGCGAGACGGGATGATCGAGCGTTTGAGCGCCCACCCGAAAGCCAATACCGGGACTGCCGTCCGCCCAGGCTTCAGAGACCCAGCACAGCGCCACGAGCATCGCTATGACACACGCAAACGCGCCGCGGCAGCCCCTCCCGAATCCGCCTGGAAGACGCGGTGATCGATGACAATGGCCCCCATTCGCTTCTCTTAGGTTACACGCTTTCTGTGCCATCTTCCAGGCCTCCTTCACGACATCGAACGCTGTCGGTCAATGCGTTTGCGACTTTGTCCACATATAGAAGGCATGTCCCTACGCCGTGGTAACAGGCCAAAACAATGTGAAGAAGGGGGTGTTTTTTGTCCGATGTTATAGTATGGGCCCATGTAGGAGGTCGGGGAGTACGGCGGCCCTACCCCATTGAGGTATTCGGTACATGAAGAAGCAGATTGGCATATTGACAAGCGGGGGTGATTGCCCCGGACTCAACGCCGCTATTCGTGGCATCGTCCGCACCGGGCACCAGCAGTTCAGAATGCACTGTCTGGGATTCCGCGATGGCTTCCGTGGCCTGGTCCAGAACCGCACCCTCGAACTGACGCCCAGCGTCCTATCCGGCGTCCTCACCAATGGCGGCACCATCCTCGGAACCAGCCGCGACAAGCCCCATCGTATGCCCATCGGTGGCAAGGTCCGCGACATGACCGAAGCCGCCGTAGAAACTTATCACCGCCATCGGCTCGACGCGCTCGTCTGCATCGGTGGCGGGGGAACCCAGAAGAACGCGCTGCGCCTCAAGGAAGCAGGCCTCAACATCGTCACGCTCCCCAAGACCATCGACAACGACGTCGCCATGACCGATGTCACCTTCGGGTTCGACACCGCCCTGAACATCGTCACCGAGGCCATCGACCGTCTCCACTCCACCGCCATGAGTCACAGACGCGTCATCGTCGTCGAGGTCATGGGGCATCGCGCCGGGTGGCTTGCCCTCGGAGCCGGGATCGCCGGCGGCGCCGATGTCATCCTGATCCCCGAGATTCCCTACGATGTCGAAGTCGCGGCCGACGCCATTCACCGCCGCACCCGCGCGGGAAAAACCTTCAGCATCGTCGCGGTAGCCGAAGGCGCCATGTCCAGGTCACAGGCCAAGACCATCGCCAAGCTCGTGGCCGCCAAGGATCAGAGTAAGAAGAAATCCGACAAGAAGGAAGCCTCCGTCCAACTCGACAAATTCCACGAAAAGCACGTCAATCATACGGTCGAACTGACTGAGAAACTTGAGGAACTCACCGGGCTCGAATCCCGGCTGACCATTCTGGGCCACCTCCAGCGAGGTGGCACCCCCTCGGCCGCCGACCGCCTTCTGGCCACCCGCCTGGGCACCGGCTGCGCCGACCTGCTCAACCGCGAAACCTATGGCGTCATGGTCGCCGCACGCAAGCAGAAGACCGAAGCCGTTCCGCTGGAGAAAGTCGCCGGAAAGAAGAACCTCGTCTCGCCCAGTCATCCCTGGGTCCAGGCCGCCCGCCGCATCGACATCTGCCTCGGCGACAAGATCTGACCCCTGCCTCCTTATGCAGGCGGACTACCGCGCACCCTCACAGCCACGTCACGGGATCGAGCTGGTAGTACGCACGCAACTCGTCATACAGCTCGGGATGCCGCTTCTGCATCTGCCTCGGCTTCTCGAAGAACGTCTCGGTGGCCACCGCAAAGAACTCCGCCGGATTCGTCGCTCCGTACCGGTCCATCACCGACCGTCGCCGCTTCTGCATCGCTTCATACTCCGAGCCTAGCACCCGTGCCCAGGCCACGTAACGCGACCGCGCCGACAGAATCGGCGCGCCGTCGGCCGTCCCGTCTTCCTGATCCAACTGATGCGCGAATTCGTGCAGCACCACGTTCCGCGCATCGTAAACATTTGACGTCCCGCCCGTGACGCTGTCCCACGCCAGCACCACCGGCCCGTTCTGCCACGATTCGCCCAGCCGAACGCTGTCCTCATCCACCACAATCCGCCCGTCGGACGAAATGCTCTTGGCCACGTACGTGTGCGGATAGACCAGAATGCTCTTGAGTTTCGAGAAGTATCGCGCCTTGCGGTTCAGCAGCAACATGCACGCCTGCGCCGCGATCGTCACCCGGATCTCGTCCGTGATCGCCAGACCCCCGCACCCCTCGAACCGCTTCTCCGACAGAAACACCTGCACCAGCCCGTGAAGCTGCGCCTTCAGCGCCTCGGGCAAGCGTCCATACAGAGGCACGTTCTTCTCCACCACCGCCCGCCACGCATCTGGAAAAGGCAGCGCCAGAAGCTGCTCCCGCCGCCTCCCGCGCCACAGCCGCCGCACAACGAAGAACACGACCAGCAACACGACGACACCGATGCCAACCTTCAAGACGATCATATCTACATTCCCTCTCCTGACCGATGAGTCAGACGGAACTCCGCGAATGGAACCGTGCTAGAGCTTTGCACCGCAGAACTTGCAGTGGACCGCATCGTTGTCGTGCCCCTCGGCGCTGCAATTGGGACAGGCCTGCGTATTGAGTTTCTGCCGGGCACTGGCCTGCGCCCACTCGACCGTCACGATTCCCGTCGGCACCGCAATAATCGAATAGCCCAGGATCATCACAATCGCGGCCAGGCACTGCCCTAACCCCGTCTGCGGCGAGATGTCCCCATAGCCCACGGTCGTCAGGGTCACGATCGCCCAGTACACGCTGCTCGGGATGCTGGTGAACCCGTTCGCCCCACGCTCGATCACGTGCATCAAAGAGCCAATGATCACCACCAGCGTCAGAACAACGAACAGAAACACCAGGATCTTCCGATGGCTCGCGCCAATCGCCTGCTTCAGCACGCTCGCTTCCCGGATGTGATGACCGAGCTTCAACACACGGAAGACGCGCAGCACTCGGAGGACGCGCACCACCGCCAGGTACCGGCTGCCGAAGATCAGCAAGCTCAGATACGTCGGCAGGATCGCCAGTAGGTCGACGATCCCGAAGAAGCTCACCGCGTACCGCAAAGGCCGCCCCACACAAGCCAGGCGCAGAATGTACTCGGCCGTGAACAACAGCGTGAAGCACCACTCGATCGCGTACAGCAAACTGCCATGCGCCTCGCGAATGCCGGCCACACTGTCCAGCATCACCGTCACCACGCTCAGCAGGATCAGCACGATCAAGGCAATGTCGAACCACTTGCCCGCCGGCGTATCCGCCTCGAAGATCACCTCGAAGAGCGTCTCACGCCAACCGCGCCCTGGCTTGTTCTCGGCACCTGTTTCCATCCCAAGCCCCTTCGGGAAACGCACTCATCAATCGTCGGGGTCTCCGCCCCGACGCATCGTGACAACCACCTCCGGTTGTGATACTATAAGGTTTGGGAGGCCTTCACAAGACGGTTTTCACGACCGCCATCCGGAAAACCGAATGACGATGATGGACTCCCGCCGAACAACGTGCAGTTGATCGACCTGATGGAAAACGCCCGGTGTATTCACGAACCGCCTCAACACGGTCGCTATTCATACTCGCCATCGTCGTACTACTGGCGTGCGCAGCCGTCCTCGCCCTCCGCTTCGCCACGAACACCCAACCACCAAAGGCGCTCTCTCTCCCCGACGATTCAAACGAAGCGCCCACACAAACGCCACCGATACCGGAACCAACACCCGCCCCAGGACTTCGCGAGGACGAGGAGCCCAACGACACGCAAGTCGACTCCAAATCCGCCGACGCTTCCGAGTTGACGTCACACGTACCACCCGTTGTTTCTGAGCCGGTCGACGCCGCTCCCAGGCAGGGGGGGCAAGACGCGCTGGCCCACCAAAATCAGGACGCCGAGCTGCGCGAGATGATCCACTGCTTCCTGGTCGACATCGAAGGCAATCCGATTGCTGGCTATGTCGATCTGGAATTCACCGGCCACGAGCCCAACGCCGCCCCGGCCAGCGCCTTCGCCATCCCTGAGCCGACCCACCAGCCTCCAGGCGGAGTGATCGGCCACGCCTGCGATGTCTCCGGCCAACTGGCACGCCGATTCCTCTGGCGCAAGGCCGACGCGAACCGAGAGCTAACCCTTGTCCTGGAACCATACGCCGCCATCGTCGGACAGCTCGTCGACAGCGCCCGAAAGCCAGTCGCCAGCGCACGCCTCGACCTTCAGATGCCCATGCTCGATGGCCGCTGGCGCGCCGACATCGATACCCTCGATCCCCCGGCCATCGACGAAGAGGGCTACTTCCATCTCGATCGCATCCCCGTCGGCACAGACGTCCGAATCGCCGCGCGTCGCGGCGCCTTCAGCGGCCAATCCCGCCAGATCGTCCTCACCCCTGGCGACGTCGCCAGCGCCGGTCAAATCATCATGACCGGGCCGCGCCCGGGCACCGGCCTCGTTCAGGGCCGCATCACCGACGAACACGGTCTCCCCATAGCCGATCGCCCCGTCACGATCCGTCTCGCGCGTCGCGGCCAGTGGCTCCGCACCGACGCGGCTGGGTACTACCTCCTGACCGACCTGCCCACCGGCCAACCCATCACCATCGAACTCGAGGTCGCTCCCTACGGCCCGTGGTCCCGAACCGCCACCCCCGACGAGTTCGCCTGCGACTTCCACCTCTCGCCCCAGGGATGGGACCTCATCGACAGACAAGCCCCACCCCTCTTCCCAACCAGGTGGTTCAATCACACCCCCATGACCCTACAGCAGCTCAAGGGCCGCGTCGTCCTGCTCACCTTTCGCCGCTTCCAGGGCGATGCCGACCCGGGCCTCCCCCGGCTGCGCCACCTCCACAGCGAATACGCTCCCCAGGGACTCACCATCATCGCCGTCTACGACCATCTACCGGTAATCGACCCCCTCGCTGAAGACATCGTCGCCGGGCACCTCGCCACGCTCTTCGCCGGAACCACAATCGCTGGCTTCCTCGACACCGAGCCGGAATTCATCGCCGACCTCATGCCACCCGAGCGGCCCACCATCGCCGCCGCCGGCGCGACCCACTGGATGTACCAGGTCCACGCCAGGCCCGCCTTCTACCTGATCGACAAGGAAGGCATCGTCCGACACGTCGCCGACACCGAGTCTAAGCTGAGCGACCACATCCAACGCCTGCTGGCCGAAGAGCCAATCTCACCAACTCCGTGACTGCCGCCGGATTACGTGCCTTGTAGGAGTGAACACGAAGACTCTTATCAAGGACGCTGCCATGAACCCCGTACTGACCATCCTGCAAATCGCCGTCCTGCTCACCGTCGTCCTCGCCTACGGCCGCGAGTAGCGAACACGCCACGCCCCCGCCTCCCCCTGGCCGCCCACATCGCTAGCCAGCCACCTTGCCCAGCGCTTCCTTGACATCCGCCACCAACTCCGCCCCCATCGGCTCGACGTTCGAATCGTATCGGCCCACCACCTCACCGTCGCGACTGACCAGAAATTTGCTGAAGTTCCACTTGATATCCCCCGCGAAATCGGGGTTTGTCTCCGCCCCCGTCAAAAACGCGTACAACGGATGGATATCGTCCCCCTTCACCGAGATCTTCCCGAACATCGGAAACGTCACGCTGAACGTCGACGAGCAAAACGCCTTGATCTCCTCGTTCGTCCCCGGTTCCTGCCCCCCGAAATTGTTCGCCGGAAAGCCCAGCACTACCAGCCCATCTCCCTGATGCGCTTCATACAACGCCTGCAACCCCGCGTACTGCTTCGTGTACCCGCACTTGCTCGCCACGTTCACCAGCAGCAGCGCCTTGCCTCGGTACGGCCCCAGCGTCGCCGCCTTCCCGTCAATATCAGTCAACTCGAACGCATAGAGCGGCTTCACCGGCTCTGCCGCCGCCTCGGCTTCCCCCAGCCACTGCGCCTCGGGCGCTTCCTCCTCGCACGAAACACAACCC
>Ga0272442_10002221_pt1 | contig 28445 bp, 23 predicted proteins | sample SSMForm2O_FD_200262 | JGI IMG/M metagenome (GOLD analysis project Ga0272442, IMG submission 200262) | Marine sediment archaeal communities from Little Sippewissett salt marsh, Falmouth, MA, United States - SSM-Form-2O | ecosystem: Environmental > Aquatic > Marine > Wetlands > Sediment ...
GGGTAAGCTGAAGGCCAAGGGAGCGGTCGACGAGCTCCTGGCGCTGTCCGAGGACTCCGGGGTCCACAAGATCGTCCGCCTGAATGCCGTATACGCCCTGGGCGAGATCGGCGACCCCCGGACGGTGGATTCCCTGGTCCTGGCGCTCTACCGTGAGAAGGCCTACTACTTTGCCCAGGCAGGGCTGGCGCTGGTCAAGATCGGCGAGCCGGCCGTGGAGCCGCTGGTCAAGACCATGATGGGCAAGAACAAGAAAGCCAAGCGGCTCAACGAAGAGAATGTCGAGGTCCTGGCCGGGGCCCTGGAGGCCAACGCCGCCAAGATCCTCGGAGACATTGGCAGCGCGAGTGCCGTCGAAGCAATCCTGGAGCTGGCCGAAAAGGTCGACAAGTGGCCCGAGGAAACCAACCGGCTGCTGGTCATGTCCCGGCTGATCAACTCGCTGGGCAGCATCGGCGACAAGCGCGCCCTGCCGCTGATCTACAAATACCTGGAGAAGGAGCTTTGGGACGTACGCACCATCTGCGCGACCGCCATCAACAACATCGGCGAGCGCGAGTCCGTGGCCGAAATGCTCAAGCACGCCACCACCGGCGAGCACCCGCGCACCCGCGCCCCGCTGATTGAGGCCATCGGCAACCTGGGCACCGACGAGGTGCTTCCCCAGTTGCAGGAGATGGAGAAGACCCAGAAGGACGTCACCGTATCCAAGGTGGTCAAGGAAAGCCTCAAGCGCATCCAGGCCTACGCCCAGTGCAAACAGGATGCCAACTGCTGGATCGGCAAGCTCTCCGACAAGGAAGCCGTGGTCCGCGAGAAGGCCGCGTACGAGTTGGGACGCATCGGAGACCAGAAAGCCGTCGATCCCCTGCTGAAGATCATCAACGACCAGTCGGAAAACGTCCGCTTCGCAATCATCTGGGCCTTCGACCGGCTGACGCCCAAGAAAGCCATCGAGCCCATCGAAGAACTCATCACCGAGGAGAAGGGCAGCCGGCGCTACCAGGTAGTCAATCACAACTACAGGCTGCTCATCGCCCGCCTGAGCCGTACCGGTAAATAAGCCTCTATATCAGGACGAATTCGTCATCCGCGAGGAACTCGGTTTCGCTCATCAGGCGTGCGGTTTCCTTGAGCCGTTCCTCGGAGATCTCGCTCAACGTGCGCCAAAGCTCGGGGTTCCGCCGGACGCGATTCTCGAACTCCTTGCGGGAAAGGAACAAAAACTCGCCGTCCTTGCCGGCGATGACCGTGGCGGTCGTGGGAATGTCCTTGATAAGCGAGATCTCACCGAAAACGTCGCCCTCGCGCAGCAGCGCCAGGGGAACCAGGGTGTCCCCCTCGCGCTTCTTCACCTCCGCCTCGCCCCTCAGGACCACGAACAGGCCGATCCCCTTGCGGCCTTCCTCGATGATCACCTGGCCCTTCTTCACCGACATGGATATGAAGCTGTCCAGCACCGCGTGCCGTTCCTCATGGGGCAACGCCCTGAAGACATGGGAAAGGGCCATCAGGTTGCTGAGCATGCGCGAACGGGTGAATTTCTTCAGCGCCAGGCCGATGCTTTCCACCTGCCGGGCCTCTTTCTCCAGGTCAGACCGGTCCAGTTGAAGAAGATCCACGTGGGACAGCGCCCGCACGGTGGCCGAGCGCGGTTCGTTGGACACCAGGGCCATCTCCCCGAAAACCGAGCCGTCGGACAGCCGGGCCAGTACCAGGTCTTCACCTGACACCTTCTTGCTCACCTCGACATTGCCGCGGGCCAGCAGGAAGAAGGACTTCCCCGGGTCGCCTTCGCGCAGAATCACTCCGTCGCGGGAAAACCGCTTCAGTTTCAGATCCCCCAGAAGCTGAGCGAACGCGTCCTCGGGCAGGTCGGAAAACAGGGGAATCGGGGACAGCTTCTCGGGATAGTCGGCCAGCCCCTTCTCGTCGGTGGCCAGCTTGGTCGCCAAGTTGCCCAGTTCGGCGCCGGACAACGGCACCACCTGGTCGATGTTCTCGGCCGCCTTGGTGACCTCCACGCTTTTGAGGTCCGGCAGCCGCGGCGCCGGCGCCTCCGGCGACACCCGGTCCGATTCGGCGGAATACAGGCCGGCCAACACTTCGAGCACGTCCGAATAGCTCTTTTCCATGGCGGTCAGCATCTTGATGGCCACGATGCCCAGCAGGGGAAATCCAGCCTTGGTGAAATGCCAGGCGATGACCTTGTAAACCTCCATGGCCGCGGGAACCATCCCCTGCTTGAGCACTATGTCGGCCACCTTCATGCGGGCCTCGAAACACTCCGGAGCCCCCTGGAGGATCACGATGCAGCGCTTCAGGGCGCGATCCCACTGCTGTTGATCGAAAGCCTGTACAGCTTCCTCCCACAAGTCGGCGAGCGTCCGGGCCATTAGCTCCTCCTTGACAGAACGAAAGGCGGGCCGGTAAAAAACAACGGAAATGGTACCATAAGAATGTTGTCTTTACTACGACATGCACAGTTACGCAATATCATTCCCACTCCACCCGACTGGGAGAAAGCCTTCGGGGCCGCCGCCCCCGTCGAAGTCGACCTGGGATGCGGCCGGGGTGACTACGCCTGGCAACGCGCCGCCGGCTTTCCCCATATTCACGTGGTGGCGCTGGAAACCCGCAAGAAATGGATCACCCGTCTGCGCCAGCGCTGCCGGCAGGCCGGAGTGGAAAACCTGCGCGCGATCCGCTGTGATGCCACCCAGGACCTGCCGGTACTCTTCGCCCCGGACAGCGTTTGGGGCTTCACCATCCACCACCCGGATCCCTGGTGGAAGAAACGCCATCACAAGCGCCGTCTGGTGCGGCCGGAGGTAGTGCGGCAGATGGCCGTTATCCTCCGGCCCGGGGGGTTCGTCTACGTGCAAACCGACGTTCCCGACCTGGCAGTGGAGATCCGCTCGGTCCTCGACGCCTGCCGCCAGTTCCACGAGCTTCCCGCGGAAAGCTTCCGCCGGGAGCAACTGGGGGGTCTGCAATCCCACCGGGAAAAGAAGTGCCTGCGCCTGGGCATCCCGGTGCAGCGGCTGGCCTACCGGCTGGGAGATTTGGAGCCATGAGCCAACCGGTCATATTCCTGGCGGATTCCCATTTGCGCGGCCGCACCGATCCCAACCAGCGGGCCTTGGTCGAGTTCCTCCGCCAGAACCCCTTGCCGGGCGGCCTGGTGATCCTCGGAGACCTCTTCGACTTCATGGCCGGGAACAACCGGGTGGCCGCCGAGGCCTACCGCCCGGTCCTGGACGCCTTCGAGCCCTGGGCGCCGGTGCACTATGTCGAAGGCAACCATGATTTCGATCTCCACCCCGACGTGCTTGAACCGGGCAAGGTAGTGATTCACCCCGGACCGGTCACCCTGGATCTGGGAGGCCTGAGCATCCGTCTGCTGCACGGAGACCGGGCCAGCCCTGCCGACGTGGGGACCCGTTTGCTGCGGCGGATGCTGCAGAGCACGCCCGTGCGCTTCGCCCGGGACCGGCTGCTGCCCGATGCGGTCGTCTTCCGCGTGGCAATGGCCTTTGCCGTGTTGAGCCGGCGCTCCACCTGGCCCGGCCGGGCCGACGAAACCCAGGCTGCTTTTGCCGAGGCCCGGAGGCAAAAAGAAAGGCACCGGGCCGACGCGGTGGTCTTCGCCCACACCCATCAGGCGCTTCTGGAGCAAACCCCCTCCGGCCCGATCGCCAATCCGGGCCCGGCAGTAATAGCGGGAAGTTACCTGAAGCTCGAAAACCGCGCCTTTTCCCTGCACCGTTTCCCGGACGGAGCCCGGCTGGGCGCCCCGGGCAAAAATGAAAAATAACCTTTCTTTATCAACACTTGACATTCAAAATCGAATCGCCTATCGTGTTCGTCCGGAGCTTTTCCATGAAATATTTTCTGGTTTTTTGTGCGGTAGTCCTCGCCTGCGGACAGGTATCGGCCGGAACGGTATGGGGGACGGTTGACTCCGGCGCGGCACCCGCAGCGGCCCCGGTTCCCCGGGACGCCTGCCTGTGGCGCCTGGGCCCCCAGTTGGAACCTTCCACCAGTTGGGGCGAGATGATTGTGATCCTGGAGGGCGAGAATGCCGCCCGGGCACAACCCGCCGAGGACCATAAAAACGAGATTGTGCTGGAAGGCTACGCGATTCAACCCCAGCTCACGGTGGTAACCACCGGATCCACGATTACCTTCAAGAACCTGAGCCCCCGAATGCACTCGTGCTCGGCGGAGGGTCCCAACGGATTCCAGTTCTCCGAGTTGAAAACCGGGGCTACCCACGAACAGCGACTCTTGTCCGAGGGCATCGTCGAGGTAAGCTGCCACCAGTTCCCCTTCATGCGCGCCCGGATTCTGGTGGTGGCCAGCCCGCTCTTTTCAGAAGTGGAGTCCTCGGGTCGCTTCTCCTTCCAGAGAGTCCCCCCGGGGAACTACCGGGGCCGGGTCTTCGCCCGGGGGAAATGGCGCTGGGACAACCAGGTGAACGTGCCCGAAACCGGGCTGACCCAGGTGAGGCTTGGTCCCCAGGTGGCCAAAGTATCGCCACCGGTCGAAACACCTCCCCCCGAAGAACCCCGTGAGGAACCGGGACTGCAAGAACCCCCGAAACCCCCTCCGGAGAAGAAGCCCCCGGCAAAGAAACCCCCGGAGAAGAAACCCCCGGTAAAGAAGCCCCCGGAGAAGAAACCCCCGGAGAAGAAACCCCCGGAGAAGAAACCCCCGGAGAAGAAACCACCCAAGAAGCCTCCGAAGAAACCGCCCATGGAAGACATCGAGGACGTGGACGAGCCGACCTTCAAGGACGTGGAGCCGGAGATCGAGATCGAGGAAGAGTAGCCCCCCGGGAGATGCAAAGAGAGGATCGTGTATGTCGAAAATCAAGACAATCATCGTGGTAATCCTGCTGGTGGCAGGGGCTGGAGCGGGGGCCCTCTTCGGTCTCAACACCTTCTACACGGCCGAAATCCAGCAACAGGTCGAATCGCGTCTGAGCGGTGCGGATCAGGGCCTGGTGGATTTCCTGCGGGTCAAGTCGTTTCTGAACATCCAGAAACTCTCCCAAGCCAGCAGCGACAGCAACCTCCTGGGCCCCCTCGCCCGGGCGCCGGCCTTTGCTTCCGGCTTGTCCCCCGAAGCCCTGATCAGCGGGCTTAAAGGGCCCCACGACGATCTGATTCCCGTCCTGGAAGATCTGGCCAAGAAATCCAAGGTCGGCAGTCTGGCGGTGCTCTCCCCTCAAGGGCGAGTACTGGCCCAGCTCCCCAACAAGGAAAAGTACGGCGAGAACCTCAAGGGCCTTCCCATCGTGGAGGAATGCCTGGGCGGTATTTCCCGGGACGGCCTCTACGAGCTGGCCAAGGGCCAGCCGCCCTTGGCCATGGCGGCGGTTCCTATCCGTAACAACCGGGGAGACGCGGCCGGGTGCCTGCTGTCCATGCAGGTGTTGGAGCCCGGATACTTCAAGGAGTTCACCGATCGTACGGGCCTGCAGGCGGCCGTTTTCCTGCGTAAACAGGTAGTGGCCTCCTCTTATGGCAAAGACGCCTTGCAACCGTTGGCCTCCCAGCTCGACTCGGGTGAAATCGCCCGCTTTGCCGATTCGAAAGCCACGCCGCCTCTTTTCCTCGGCGCGGAGGCCGTAGGCTTTGCCGCCCGGTCGGTCAAGCTGCCCAGCGGCACCGACGGCCTGTACGTGTCGGCTATTCTGCCCCTGTCGGAAGCCGTGGCCCCGCTGGCCAACGCCCAGCAGATGCTGTTCATCGGCACCGGCGCGTTGCTGATCATAGGGTTGCTGATCGGATTGCTGCTATCCGGCAAGCCCGCCGACGACAAACAGGCCGGGAGGCTGCGGGACGCTGTCGCCATGCTGGCGGATGGAAGCGCCACCACCCTGGGAGTCGAGAGCTACTCGGGCGTCTACAAAGACCTGGCAGACAACGTCGCCAGGTTGATAACCGGCAGTGCCAAGGCTCCAGCCGCCGTGGCGCCGGAGTCGGTTTCCGATATACTGGGCAAGCCCGCCGAGCCCTCGGAGGCCGAGGCGGGTGCCGCCGGCACTCTGGATTTCGAAAGCCTGCTGGGCGGAGACAAGAAACCCGCGCCGGCGGAGCCGGCCCCGGAGCCGGAAGAGCCAGCAGAGCTGCAACCGCTGTCACCGCCCCCCGAAGAGCCCGAAGAGGAAGCTCCCGAGCTGGAGGCACCCACCCAACTGGTGCCGCCGCCCTCTTTCTCCACCCCCGAACAAGAACCGAAGCCTCCCCCGCCGGCCAAACCCGCCGCAGGTGGCGGACCGCGGGTTGACGTGCCCAGCGACCTGGCCGGTATCTTCGACGACCAGTCGGCCACCCGGGAGGTGGAACCCGAGGTCCCCGCCCAGGCCAAGCCGGATGCTCCCGCTCCGGAGATGCCGAGCCTGGATGCCGGAGAGGATGAAGACCAGATTACTTCGTCAGACTACAAGCCGGACGCCACGGTGATTGCCCAGGTGCCCGACGAACTTTTGAAGCTCTCCGGCTCCAATGAGGCCGAACCCGCCGCGGTAAAGCCTTCGGCAATGCCCAAGCCGCCGGCGCCGGCCATGCCCCCGCCGCCGACACCGCCCTCCCAGCCGCCTCCGGGCAAGCCGGGCGGCGAGGACGCCCATTTCAAGGAAGTCTTCGACAAGTTCGTGGCGACCAAGCAGCAATGCGGCGAGCCCACCACCGGGCTCACCTTCGATCGGTTCGCCGTCAAGCTGCGCAAGAACACCACCGATCTCAAGGCCCGTTACAAGTGCCGGACGGTCAGGTTTCAGGTCTACGTCAAGAACGGCAAGGCCGCCCTCAAGGCCACCCCGGTCAAATAGAATCGTTTTTCCGGCGCTTCTCCTGGCGCCAGGCCATTATCAACGCCACGCCGACCCCGCCCCATACCACCGACAGGACCAGAGCCATGATTATCACCGCACCGGTGCTCACGACTCCACCCCCTTTTTCCGCAACCAGCGGTTGCAAAGGATCAGTATGACCAGCACCGCCCCCCACTGGACCAGGCAGGTCCCGGCGCTGAACCTGCCCAAAGGATCCAGCCAGCCCCCGGGATCCCAAACGGACGCCTGGTAGAACCACCATCCCAGCATGGCCACGATGGCGGTGGGGATGACCGCGTAGACTTGCAGGTCAAACCACCCGTACAGTCTGGAGCCGTCCGCATTTGCATTGATCTCCCGCCGCAGCCGGCCGGCGCCGTAGAAAATGGTTCCGGCGGCAAACAGGGCGCCCGACACCAGCAGCCCCAGCCCCCACACCCAGTCCTGATTCTTGAAAACCCCCAAGGACAGCGCCGAGGGAACCCCCAGACCGAAGCCCAGCAGGGCCACCGCCGCCGCCGCCCGGTTGCGGGTCAAGCCCAGATCCATCAAGGTACGCACGCCCAGCTCGACCATGGCAATCAGCGAGCTCAGCGCGGCCACCGACAGCGCCGCGAAGAACACCACCAGCAGGATCCCCCCGCCCAGCATGTCCCCACCCAAAAACAGACGCGGTATCCACACGAAGGCCAGCCCCTCGTTTTGGGAGGCCACTACCGCGGAGGCCTCCGCGGGAGGCAGCAGGGCGAAAATTGCCGGAACGATTGCCAGGGCGGCCAACAGCGACGCGGCGTTGTTGCCCAGACCGGTGATGAAGGAGTTCAGGACCACATCCTCCCGCTCGCGGGCATATCCCGCATACACCAGATACAACCCCCACCCCGCCCCGGTGGACCAGGCCGACTGGGAGAACGCCTCCAGCCACACCTGGTGATCCAGAAGCAGATGGAAGTTCGGCCGGAACAGATGCTCCAGCCCCGCCGCGGCCCCGGGTAACAGCAACGCCCGGACCGCAGCCACCACCAGCAGGACGAACAGGGCCGGAACCAGCACCTTGCACACCTTCTCGATCCCCCGGCGGACGCCCAGCAGGACCACGGTCACCGCGATGGCCAGCGCCACTGCCAGAAACACCACCGCCCAGCCCGAGCCGGCGAACTGCTGCCACTCGCTCTCGACGGTGCCGGCCTCCAGGCCGACGAAAGAATGGCGGAAAAAATAGTACAAGCACCAGCCGGTCACTACCGCATAGTAGAACATGATTGCGGCACAACACACCGCCACGAATCCCCCCGCCCATCCCCAGCGCGGACCCACCTGCTGGACGAAAGCGCCGATGGGACCGCTGCGCGATTTCTTGCCCCAGGAAAACTCGATGATCAGCAGGGGGATCGACCAGCAGAACAGCGCCACCAGCCAGGCCAGCATGAACGCGCCCCCGCCGTGCTGGGCGGCCACCCGGGGAAAACGCCAGATGTTCCCGGCGCCTACCGCCATCCCCAGGCTGGCTACGATCAGGCCCCAGCGCGAGGAAAACCGCTCAGTCCCGTTCATTCAGGATGTCCAGCTCCTCCTGAATACGATCCTGCAGGAGCTCGCGGGTGGGCTGGAGAATAACCTCTTTACCGTTGATGAACACGGTCGGAGTGCCCTTGATCCGGGCGCGGAGCCCCTCCATCTTTTCATCGGCGACCCGGTTGAGTACCTCCTCCCGGTCCATCTCCTCCTTGAACCGGTCGGGATCGATGCCAATCTTCTTGGCCAGCGCCAGGAGTGCCTGGTCGGACAGGTCCGACCGGTTGACGAACAGCAGCCGGCAGTATTCCCAGAACTTGTCGAACTTCTGGGCAGCCACGCAGGCCTTGGAGGCCTCCAGGGACTCGGGTCGGCCTTTGATTGGAAACTGTTTGAAATACAGCCGGGCCTTGCCCCCGGATTGTTGAACCACCTGTTCGAGGAGCGGAGCCACCTTGGAGCAGAAGGGACAGCGGAAGTCCGAAAACTCCACGATGACAACCGGCGCGTCCTTCTTCCCCAGGGGAACCGAGTCGTCCAGGCTGAAACCATGGGTCCATTCCGGGTGGGCCATCTGCTTGCGGGCCTCGATCCACTTCCCAACCTCCTCCGGCCCCTGCTTGCCGGCCATGAGGGAAAAAATGTCCCGGGCCAGCCGGATTGCGGTGTTGTGCGGCGGGTTCTTCCGCAGGCAGGCTGCCACCGATTCCGAGCACCTTCCGTAGCAATCGATCTTCTCGAGTTGTTCTTCCACCTCGGCAATGAACTCGGCCTTGAAATCGGCAATCTTGACACCGGGAATCTTGTCCCAGGGAATCTTGTCTCCCGCGGCGGCCGGACCGGTGGCCAGCAGAACCATTACCAGAGACAAAAGAGCAGGTCGCATCGGAACCATCTTACGGATCGACGTACGAACTGCAAGAAGTTTTCATTTCGGGATACGCTCGCAACCCCTTGATATTAAAACACTAAAGCCGACCCCGCGTGGGGCCGGCTTTAGCCTGGGCCAACCGTCTTGGTTTGTGTGGCCTTCTGGTAGTCTCCCGTCTTCGTGGCTTTGAGTCAGTGGCCCAACTGCGTTCGTTGCCGTTACTTCTTCTTCTTGCGCTTCTTGGTGGCCTTCTTCTTCTTGGCGGCCTTCTTCTTCTTGGCCGGCTTCTTCTTCTTCTTGGTTGCCTTCTTCTTCTTGGCCGGCTTCTTCTTGGCCGCCTTCTTTCTCTTCTTCGCCATGGTTGGCCTCCTTGGGTAGTGGTTCAACATCTGTCTTCGTGACAAGTGACATAATAGCAAATTCTTCGCCGAAGACCAAAAAAAATCGTCACAAAAATGAAATTTTTTTTCAGGCCGCTACCGGGAGAAAAATGGTCAGTGATGTCCCGTTTCCATCCGAAGATTCGATCTCGATGGTGCCGCCGTGATCTTCGACAATCCGCTGGACGATGGCCAGACCGAGCCCGGTTCCGTCCTGGCGGGTCGTGAAGTATGGAGTGAACACCTTCTCAAGCACATCGGGCGTCATGCCCCGCCCATCGTCTTCCACGCGCAGCAACACCCGCTGACCTTCTTGTGCGGTCACGACACTGACCGTCCCATCCTGGCCGATGGCCCAGAAGGCATTGGACAGCAGGTTGGTCAGTACGCGGCCGATCTGCTCCCGATCGATGGCCACCGGAGGAAGCCCGGCGCCGGGCGAGTAGCTCAGTCTTTCCCCCTCCCGCTGGTTGCGGTACAGGTTGACGGTGCTCTCCACTACCGCGTTGAGATCCTGGGACACCATGGTGGGCTTGGGGAGACGGGCGAACTCGGAAAACTCACCGACGATCTTCTTGAGTGCCTCCACTTCCTCCAGGATGGCCTGGGTGGACTCCTCGAAGATCTCGTCGAAGGCCTTGTGGCCGGAGCTGTAGGCTTTTCTCAGGGATTCTATGGACATCTGGATTGGCGACAGGGGGTTCTTGATTTCGTGGGCGATCCGCCGGGCGATCTCCCGCCAGGCGGCCACCCGCTCGGCCCGGACCAGCCTGCGCCGGTAAACCACCAGATCGTCCGCCATTCCGTTGAAGGATTCCACCAGTTCGCCGATCTCCCCCGAAGTTGTCAGGGGCACCCGGTGCTCCAGGTCGCCTTTGGCCAAACGGCGGGCGCCGTCAACCAGGGCACTGACCGGACCCACGACCTTTTTGGAAATCAGCAGGCCCAGCAGCAAGGAGATGAATATGCCCGCCGCCGCCGCGGCTACCGACGCGATCAAGATGCGCTGCTGAGCCGCCTTCAGCTTATCCTCGGATATGCCCGCCACCAGGTAGGCCGAAGCCTGTTCGGCCTGCCCGGGGGGCAAAGCGATGCGGCGGTAGGTCACTCCCTCGCGCGCCTCCCAGGTCGGGCGCTCTTCCTCTTCCCCTTCGGCGCCCACCATGACCCGGTCCTGGGCGTCCACGATCTGGATCTCAGCGCCGGACAGATTTTCCAGATCTTTGACGAATTTCTCGTCCAGCAGCCGCCCGCCAACGATGAGCACCTCCTCCCGGTTGAAGCTCTTGCGGCCGCCCACCATGACGGCCAGGATGTTCTCTATTCGCCCGGCCCGCAGAACCTGAACCTCTTGGATGGCCGGCTGCATCTCCTGCTCGGTGGCCAGTGTCCGCGCCTCCTCGTCCCGGCTGCCGGATCTCGCCGGGAGGTGCCCGCTGGACAGGACTGTTCCGGCTCCGTCCATGAGGCTCAGTAAATGCAGGTCGTAGGCCTGCATCCATTTGCCGGCTTCAGGCACCAGCGCCCGGCGGTTGAGGTTGCCCCGGACCATCTCCACCAGGATGCGTTCGACGGGATCGCTCTCCGACAGTGCCTTTACCTTCCGGCCGATTTCCGAGCCGATCTCGGACAAATCGGCGGTGATTCCCTCGGATACTCCGTCCAGACGTTCGCGGAATTCCTCGACAAAACGGTCTTCGACGCTTGACCAGGTAAACGCCAGCACGGCACCGGCCGGCACCAGGGCCACGGCCAGAAAAGCCAGCGTCAACCGCGTGGATAGCCGCACTGCACACCGCCTTATCTGATCAGCCAGACCTGGGCGAAATCCGTCTGGCCGGTGGCGTCCGGAACCACTCCCTGCACGGAATCGTGCAAAAACATCTGCCGGGCAAACTGAAACAACGGTATCCAGGAAAAACGCACCTGATAGCGCCGGGCCATCTCCCGGATCATCGCCGCCCGGTTACTGCCGGCCACCGCGGGTAACTTGTCCAGCGAACGGAGGAGATCCTCGGCCTCCGTCTCTCCCAGCACCGTTGCCACCAGACCCAGCAACTGCAGCTCCGCGTCGGTGGTCAACACCAGGGGCCGCGCCAGATAGAAATCATATTCCCCCGCTTCACGGCGGGCCTCAAAAGTCTTGCGGTCAACCTGCACGACCGACACCACCACGCCGATGTCCACCAGGTTGACCTGTATCCGCTCCGCCACCGACTTGTCCAGTGCGCGGCCTTCCGGCACCAGGAATTCCAGCACCGGAGGAACGCCCTTTTTTTCGAGCATGACCCGCTTGAAGTACTCCCGGGCCGAACGGGGGTCTCCGCGCAACGGCTCCGGTGGTCCCTCGGGCGACCGGTGGACGACGATTTCGTCGGTTGCCACCCCCTGATTGCCTACCAGGTAGTCAACCAGGGCCTGGCGGTCCACGGCCTGTTCCACCGCCTTCTTGAACCCGCTGGGGAGTTTCTCAATCCTCTGGGGATTCAGAGCCAGAAACACCATGTGCACCCGCGGCCCCTCGACATTGTGATAGAACCCCGTCCGGCGGGAAGGCCGTACGCGGCTCAGATGCACCTCCTCCAGTTCGAAGGCCAGCCCGGCCGCCCGGGGGGAGGGAAAGGGAAGCAGCGCCACCCGGTCCAGAAAGGGCCTCCCCCGGCAGTGGCCCAAGAACGCCTTCAGGGCCATTTCCTCGCCGGTGCGGGTGGAGGCCGACCAGACGAAGGGACCGCTGCCGGGAGGAAAGGCTCCCCGGTCCTTCTTGGCCAGCCACTTCATGGGCAACGGTGCGGTGGGGACCGTCGTCAAAACCCGGGCAAAACCCGGCATGGGAGCCAGCAGGCGTATCCTGAAAGTCAGCCGGTTGATCTTCTCCAGACCGGAGATCCTGGTGCTCTTGCCCTGATGAAAGGCCAGCGCACCTTCGATCGGCGCCAACAACCACCAGTGTGCGGATTTGCTGTCCGGATGCAGCAAGCGCCGCCAGGAGGCCAGCACGTCGCTGCTGGTCACCCCGGAGCCGTCGTGAAACACCGCCTTGGGCTTCAGGCGGATTATCAACTCCCGGCCGCCCCTGGAAACCTGGGGAAGATCCTGGGCCAGGACCGGTTGCAGTACGCCGTCTTTGGTCAGACGATAGAGAGTATCATGAATCTGCCGGGCCATTTCCAGTTCGGCGGGCGTAGACACGTAGGCGGGATCGACGGTATCGATCGAATCGGTTACCGGAACCTTCAGCACGCCTCCGTATGGCCGGCGGGTGCCGCCATTAACATCCGTCTGCGCACACAAGGCAGCGACACCCAGCACGATTCCCGCTATGGCCGGACGCCTGAACATGATCCAGAACCTCACCTTCCCAGCAGGTAGATGCGGCTGGCCGATTCACCCGGCTCGACCGCCGCCAGCAGTGCCTGGACCGGTCCGCCGGCCCGGAACACACCGCCGGCGACCGCGACCACGTTGCCCACCACTTCACGCGTTTGCCAGAGCACATCATTGTTCGCAATAACCCGCAGTCCGTCAGCCTCGCCGGGCCAGACCCGATCGGACAAGACCAGCTCCGGGGCGGCATCCCCATCGAGATTGACAACTCCGGCCCCGGCGCCGACCTGCTCCTGGACCGGCCGGGTCTTGAAGGCCGCGTCCAGACGAAACATCCGGCCCGCGCGGTCCACCGCGACCATCCAGGGGGCCTGTTGCGCTGATGACTGCCAGCAGCGCAGGGTAAGGAAAGCTCCCGGCAGGGAGTGGGCGGTGCCGGAAGACCGGTTGATGTCCGCCACTTCGACCTGGGGCAGGTAATGGTTGGTGCCCGGGTCCGGTTCGGCGTACAAAATCCGGGCACGCTTCTTGTGCCGGTAGACGCACAAGGGAACCTTCGCGAGCTTCCGGATGGGACGCAGGTCGCTGCCGCCCCAGGAAAGAACCTCACCCACCCGGCGATTGAACAGCTTGTAAAACACCTCGAAGCGGCCGTCGGAATTGAAATCCGCCACCACCAGGCTGCCCACCGGATCGCGCACCCGGACCTCGGCCTCGGGCAGATGCGCCAGGCTGTGGGTGGTCAGGCGCCGCGGCGGACCGCCGGCGGCGATGTCCTTGAGGGAGTATACCTCCAGGGCGTCGGGATACAGCAGCACCAGTTCGGAGTTCTGGTCTCCGTCCAGATCGCCGAACCCCAGATCGAGCACGCGCCGGGGAACATAGAGCAGCTCGGACAGGTGCCAGCTCTTCAACGGTGGAGGCGCCCGGGACTTTCCCAGCAGCAAGAGGATCTCCTCGTCCACCCGGGTGGACACGAAGAGGTGCTCTTTGGCGCCTCGGGGCACCGGATCCACCAGCCGGTCCCAGAAGGGTACGTGTAAAGGAGTCAGGTCGGCGGTCACGTGAATGGTGCCTTGCTCCACCCCTACCACGCAGCGCAGCAACAGGGCCGCACCGCGTTCCCGGGCCAGCTCGGCGGCCTTGACTCCCCCGGCGCCCAGCGGCAGCGCCTGGCCCACCACCGCTCCGGACTCCATCCGGTAGACCAGCAACCTTTCCAGCTCCTGGGCGATGCGGCCCTCTTTCCCCAGAATGGAGTTGTCGCCCTCCACCACGACCGCCACGACCGGATCGGATATCCCGGTCTTTTGCATGACTTCTTCCAGCCGCTGGTAGAGCCTGTCGGCCAACTGCTGCAGCGCCGGCCCCCCACCCCCGCGGTCCTCGGCCGAAACCGCTCCGCCCACGAGGAATACCACAGCCAAGCCAGCCAGAAGTGCCGGTCGTCTCAACGGAACAGTCCCTCCGGGATGCGCTCGTCGGTTCCGGATGTGGGGGTGGTTCCCCCGTCCGAAGTCATGTCCGGGCCCTGGCCCGCACGACTGGATTCGTAACGCGGCTCGGTCCCCTCCACGAACACCTCCAGGCGGGCCCCGACCAGCTTGGGCGAAGCCAGCAACCCGTTGTCGGGGTCCACCCGGGCGAACACCACGCCCGCCGGCGCCTGGAAATCCTTCCGGGGCCGCGGGGCCAGCGCCGCTGCCATGAAATCCACCCAGATGGGCAAGGCGGTCCCGGCCCCCTGGGCCCAACCGGTGCCCATCCGCGAGTGATCATCGAATCCCACCCAGACACCGGTGACCAGATCGGGCGAGTATCCCACGAACCATCCGTCGCGCTGCTGGTTGGCGGTTCCGGTCTTCCCCGCCAGGGGACGATTCAATTTCAGGGCCTGCTTGCCGGTGCCTTCCTCGATCACGCTCCTCAGCAAGGAGGTCATCACGAAAGCCTCCGCAGCGCCGATGGCCTGGACCGGTTCCTGCTCTTCGAACATCTGCACCGGCTCCCCGGCTGCGTCGGTCACCGACGTGATGAACACCGGATCGGCTGCCAGGCCGCCGGACGCCAGGGTAGCATAGGCATTGGTCAATTCGAGCGGAGTAACCTCAGAAGCTCCCAGGCTGATCGACAGATTGCGGGTCAAATCCGACTTTATTCCCAACGACCGGGCCACTCTGGTTATGGAATCCACACCGATGTCCGCGCCGATCTTGACCGCGACGGTGTTGATGGAATGGGCCAGGGCATAACGCAGAGAAACCGCCCCGACGAACACCCTCTCGAAGTTGCGGGGCTTCCAGGCGCTGCCCCTCAGACTGGCGCGGTAGACCTCGGGCGTGTCCATCAAGACCGTGGTGGGAGTGTAGGCGCCGGTGCTGATGGCGGCGGCGTACAGGATGGGCTTGAAGGCCGAACCGGGCTGGCGCCGCGACTGAACCGCGCGGATCAGCGGGGACTGCCTGAACTCGCTGCCTCCCACCAGGGCCAGCACGTGCCGGTCTTGCGGATCGATGGCCACCAGGGCCCCCTGCACCAGCGGCGGCTGGGAAAGACGCACAGCCAGCCGCTTCAAATCGGCCGTTTCAATCTCCACTTCCACTACGTCCCCGACGCTCAGGACCTCGCCGACCGATTTTGGCTTTTTGGTCTGGGCCACCGGGGAAAACTTGCGGGCCCATTTGACCTGGGCCAGGCTCAGCTCGGCCTGCCGGGTGCCGAAATCCACAACCGCCTTGGCCTTTTTGCCGCTTCCTTTAATCCCGGTGACCGGGACCAGCGCCCGGCATTTTTCACAGGTCTCGACCATCCTGAATTTCCAGGGCTTTTCAGCAGAATCGGCGGTCTTGGAGGGCGGCAGCAGGGTCCAGATGCGCGAGCCGGCCTCGCTATCCTTAATATGATCCTTCAAATCCCGGATCTCTTCAGCCGACAACTGGCCCACCGGGCCCCGGTAGCCCTGGCGGCGGTCCACGCTCCTCAGTCCCCTGCGGGCGGCTTCCTGGGCGGCCTGCTGCAGGTCCAGATCCACGGCCAGTTCCACGCGCAATCCACCCGTATACAGCTTTTCGCGGCCCAGCTTCTCCTCAAGCAGCCGGCGGCAATGCTCGGCATAGTACGGCGCCAGTTCGAAGAAGTCCGCAGCCTGGCCGACGATTTCCAGATCCTGCTCCTTGGCCTTTTCTACCTCTTCGGCCGGGGCCATGCGGTTTTTCTCCATCTGATCCAGCACCCAGTCCCGGCGCTTGCGGGCTTTTTCGGGATGGTTGACGGGTGAATAGCCCGCCGGGGACTTGGGCAGGGAGGCCAGCATGGCTCCCTGGGCAAGACTCAACTCGGCAACGTCCCGGTCGAAGTAGAAACGGCTGGCCTCCTGAATCCCGTGACAACGGTGGCCGAAATAGATCTGGTTGAGGTACAGGCTGAGGATCTCGTCCTTGGTAAGGTTGGATTCCAGGCGCAGCGCCAGAAGGATCTCCCGGATCTTGCGTGAATAGCTGCGTTCGGGCCCCAGGATGAAGGTCTTGATAACCTGCTGGGTGATGGTGCTGCCGCCCTGAACCACCCGCCCGGCTATCAGATTGCGCCAGAGCGCCCGCAGCATGCCGGTGAAGTCCAGGCCGGGATGACTGTAGAAATCCGCGTCCTCGGCCGCCAAGAAGGCCGAGCGCACGTGCCGGGGTATCCTTTCCAACGGCACTACCGTGCGCTTCTCCTCGAAAAGCTCGGCGACCACCCGGCCGTTGCGGTCGTACATGCGGGTCACCTGGGGAGGATGGTAGTCTTCCAACGAATCGAACTTCGGCAGCGAAGAGCTGAAATACAAGAGCATCCCGCCGATGCCCACGATCACCAGAAACACCAGGCAACCGGCGGCTACCAGCAGACGCAACCCCCAGCGTCGCAGACGCGAGGGCTGTTTTTCCAGGGTTTCTTCGGGTTGCGTCATTACAACTCCGGTTCGGCGATCTTAGGAGAATCCTGCACCTGGTTCAATACCTGCCAAAGGCAGGCATTGAACCAGGCATTATACCACCGTTTCCAGTCGGTTACTGCACATCCGGCTCGACGATTATCAGCTCGTCGTCCTCGGGCTCCGCCTCGATCAGCAGCTCGTCGGTGGTGATCTCGTCGATCTCGGCCTCGGCCTTGGCCAGCCTGACGTTCCTTTCCAGATTGATCTTGGCATTCATGTATCCCGGCTTGGTCTGAAGCGCCTTCTTGAACTCCACGATGGCGTCCTGAAGCCTCCCGGCACCCTCGTAGGCCAGCCCCAGATTGTTGCGCATGTATGCGGGGATGCTGGCAACCTCACCTTCCTGCACGTCGACAGCAGCCTCCAGGGCGATGACCGCCTGGGAGAAATCCTTCTTCAGCAGGTAAGCGTAGCCCAGGTTGTTCCAGTAGTAGCGGTTGTCGGGGGACAGGGTCACCGCCTTTTCCAGGCAGTTGATCGCCTTGTGCCAATGCGAACGGTTGAGCCACACCCGGCCGAGCAGGTTGTGGGCCTCGGCCAGCTTGGGGTCGACGGCCAGAGCGTGCCGGATACGCTTCTCGGCCAGGTCATCGTCCTGGCCGTCCAGCGCCAGGCGCGCCAGCTGGAGCCAGGGCGCCGCGACCTCGGGATCGATCTTGGCGGCCAATATGAATGCCTGGGTAGCCAGCCCGGGTTTCTGGCTGCGGCGGGCCGTACGGCCCAGCATGAACGCGGCGTCGTAATCCTCGGGGTCATCGTATAGCGCCTTGCCCAGCTCGATCATCGCGGCGGCCCGGTCTCCGGCCGCGATCAGCTCCCGGGCCAACAGCACGTGATCGACGGGCTGGGTGTCGACGTGCTCGAAGGCAATGTCGGGAACACTTTCGGACAAATCGATGCCTACCTCGACCCCCCCGGTCTTCGGTGGCACCTCGGAGACCCTTTCGGTCACTTTGGGCGGGGTGACCTTTTTCTGCGGCAGCTTGAACTCCAGGATGTCGCGCTTGCCGGCGTCCGGGGATCCCCCCGACCATTCGCAGCCGAACACCAGGACCGCCGCGGACATGATTGCCATTGCCGAGAACATCATCTTTTTGATTGCTCGAAATTCCATGTTCATCCTCCTTCGTTTGGTTCCGGCCCTATTGATTGCCAGTTCTGTGCCAGTGGGCGCATGAACATGGAAAAGCTTCATATATCAACTAATTACACGTACAGACGGGGGTGTCCACCCGGCCCGGAGGGCCGGATTGTGTCATTTGATACACACGATCAGAACCCGGAATCGTCGCCGGGCTCGGAAGAGAGGGGGCCCTGAATGTTGCTCTTGAGGCGCTTGGCCTTGCCGTAATAGACGTGGTGGGGGGGAACTATCTGGAGGACGATGTTGAGCTTCTTGACCGCCTCCTCGGCATTGGTGGACTTGATGATGTAAGCCTCCTCGTAGAATTTCTTGGCCACCTTCTCGAGCTCCTGCAGGCGCTTGTTGGCCAGCTCGTAGCTGGGATGGTACTTCAAAGAAGCCTTGTAGGACTTGTAGGCTTCGGGGTAGCGCTTGTTCATATGGGCATCGACGCCCTTGACGAAGTAGCTCTTGCCCAGCTTCTCCTTTATTTCCTGGCTGTACTTCCCGGCACCCCCGGCGATCTTCTTGTCCAACGTTACGGCCTGCTTCAGGAACTCGATGGCCTTCTTGACCTGACCCTTGTTTTTCGACAGTTCCATCCCCCGGGTGTAAACGCTCTTGAACTTCTTGAGCTTCACTAGCTGATCGTTGGCGCCGGACTCCTTGGCTTTCTCGATTGCCTTGTCGATCTCCCCGTTCTTGTAGAATGCCAGCAGCCGGCCGGTGAGGCTGCCTTTCTTCTTGGGTTCCTTTTTCCTTCTCCGCTTGAATGACACCGTCTTGCGTTTCTTGGTCCGTTCCAGCTTGGCGACCCGCTTCTCCTCCTTCTCGATTTCCTCCTCGGCGGTGCGCTTCATCTCGGTTGCCGCCTCATGAGCGGGATCGCGCCTGAGGACCTCATCGAACTTCAGCAGGGCCTGGTTGTAGTTCTTCTCCTCCATCAGAGCCTTGCCCTGGGCTATCAAATCGGCCTTGACCTCCAGCTCGATACGACCCTTCAGGCCTTTAGCCTCCTGGTGGTATTCGCTCTCTTTGCTTATCTGGTTGAGCGCCGCAATGGCCTCATCCCAGGCCTTCTGCTCGATGAAGTTGCGCGCGGTCTGCAGGGCGGTCTGGGCACCCACTTCCCGGGCGATGAAGTCCCGGTAGTCCAGGGCGAAGCGGTTCTGCGGATCCAGCTTCAGAGCCAGTTGGACGGTCAACTGCGCCTGTTTCCAGTTTTTCTCCTTGACCAGCCGCCGGGCCTCCTGCATGTGCTGATCGAATTCCTGCTGGGCGCGGATCTGCTCCTGGCGCCGGATCTCTTCCGGGGTGGGGCCCGGGGGCTCCGCGGGCCCGGAAACCGCCTTGATAAGCAGCATCAAGAACAGGAAACCCAACACGCCTCCGCCGCCGTATACCACCAGTTTCTTCCTGCGGGGATCCGCCAGCAGATCGGCCAAAAACCCGCCCTTGCTCCGGGTGGGCATCGGCTGCGAGGAAGTGATCGTCTGCACCGCTCCGCCCCGCGGACCCGTGGGCTCACCGGGCAAGTTGAACTGGACGATGGTGCTGCCGATCTCGATTTCGTCCCCGTCGGAAAGGACCGCGCTCTGAACCCGCCGGCCGTTCACCACCGTCCCGTTGCCCGAACCAAGGTCGGTCACGGTGTAATCGCCGTTGCCCTTCTCCAGAATGCAGTGTCGGCGGGAACAGGCGATATCCGGAAAGACCAGATCGTTGTCGGCGCCGCGCCCCATGGTGACCTGATTCTGGGTGATCTCGATCTCGCGCCCTTCCTCCTCACCCTGAACCACCACCAGAAACGGGAACTGCGGCGGGGCCACTTCCTCTTCACCGAAGATCAGGGTTTTTTCCTGGGCGGGATCCCCTCCCATGGGCTGGATGTTGGTCGGGGCGGCAGAAGGCGAAGGGGCCTCCCCTCCGTCCACTTCCAGGGATGTCTCGGTAACCTCCTGATACATCGGCGCGGGCTCGTCGGCGGCCGCCTCGTCCTGATTCCAGGGTGCGCTCTCCTCCGGCGGAGCGGGCGGCGGCACCCCGTGCGGAGTGGGCTCGGCATCCTCCGGATCCGGTGTTCTCTGGCGCCGGCGCGATCTTCGCCGGGCAGACACGGGCTCCTCCATGGTGTCGCCCACCGGCTCCTCCCCGTCGTCCGGCAGTGCCTGGTCCAGCTTCTTGCGGACATGCGCGGGAACTTCGAGCTTGCCGGTGGAGACATCCTCGACCAAGTCTTGGTCGGCCTCGACAATGTCATCATCCCCGACCAGCTCAAGATCGTCAGACTTGTCCGACTGGTCCGACCTGTCCGACTTGTCCGACTTGTCCGACCGGTCTGACCCTTTCTTCCCTGGCGGACGAAGATCGCTGGTCTCTTCCTCGACCAGCTCCTCGTCGCCGAAGACCTCATCGTCGTCCAGGAGCGCCTGAGCCTCATCCGCGCCCAGCTCCACCTCGCCGGTATCGGCCTCGTCGTCCTCGAAGGGATCTTCGCCCCACACCTCCTCTTCGGGCTCTTCCGATCCGGTCTTCTTGGACTTGTCCTCGGGATCCGTCATAGCCTTACCTTACCACCGCCGGGCTCACTCCACGATTTCCTCGAACAGCTGCTTGGCATACAGGTGCCGGGGATCCTCCGTGTCGGGAAACGTAAGCATGAGCTGACGGTAGATGTTTTTGGCCTTGTCCAGCCGGTTGCGGTTTTTCTCCCGCTCCGCCTCGAAGCGATAGTCGCGGAACCGCTTCTCGAGCTCCTTCTCTATCTTCTGCACCATTTCGTTGGCTTCCAGGTAAATCTCCGGCCGGTTCTCCTCCGGTATCAACTCCAGGTAGTCCCGGGCCTTCTTGAAGTACTCCAGCGAGCGGAACAAGTTGGGAGGAGCCACGTTCTTGGTCTTGTAGCGTTCCTTGGCGATCTTGAAAGCCTCGGCTGCGGCCTCCTTGTCAGGCGGCGGCAAGGGGGTCTCTTCGATGGAATCCACCTCAACCGCCCAGTTTTCCTCCGCGTCGGAATTGTTGTAGTTTACCATGTTGAGGAAGGTTATACTGTTTTCCTCATTCTCCAGCAGGTGCTTGCGGGGCAAATTCAGACGCAGGTAGTCCGACCACTTGCCCAGGGTGACGGGAGCGTGTCCCACCAGCATCCCGTTGAGCTGGATGGCCACCTCCTGCTTGTTGTCGATCCCCGCCACCGCGTAGGTCATGGTGGCCCTTCCGTTGGCGTACTTGAACTTGAAGGTGGCCTTCTCCCGGCAGAGGATCGTCACCGGCCCCAGCCCGTAGCTGAGAGGTTCCCCGTCGGAATCGTACTCGCCGGCGACGAATTCCTCGTCGGAGTGGTCGGTCGAGCCGCGGACGAAATCCCGGCCTCCCTGGAAAAGCTTGATCACGATCAGCAGGAAGAACAGGCCGGCCACCGCGATCAGGATGATCTGCATGCGCTTGTTCAGCCCCTTGAACCAGGCCACGCCCTTGGCCACCAACTCGGTCAGGGGGCCGGCGCCCTTTCCGGCGGGACGTTCGCCCCGGGGCCCGGAACGGACCGGAGCCTCGGCTGGCCGGCCCGACTCCTTCTTCGCCCGCGGGTCGGTGCGCTTGCGCATCCCGGCCGACCGGATTACCGCCCCCGATTGCTTGGCCGGTCGCGTCGGGGTCATTTTTTTCTGGGCCTTGCGACCCGGCGCCCGGGAAACGGCTGGACGGCGCTGGCGGGCCGGTTTCCTGGCCGGCCGGGACGCCTTGCTCTCTTCGGCCTCGAAGCGGACCTTGGCCCCGCCGATGGTAATCACGTCTCCGGACTTGAGCACTTCCTCGAGAACCTTGCGGCCGTTGAGCAGCGTGCCGTTGGAACTTCCCAGATCCTTCAGGATATAGGCCCCGCCCTTGTCGCGGATGCTCAAATGCTGCCGGGAAATGCCTGGATCGGGCAGCACTACGTCGTTTTCCATGGTCCGGCCGATGGTAATCTCGATCCGTTCGAAGGCGAAATCCCGACCCTCCTCCGGACCAGCAAGAACTGTCAGCCTAAAGCCCAACTCGGCGTTCCTCCGATCGATTTGACGTATCGGACAGGTTCCAGGTTCGATCCCCCTCCGGCTAGAATTCACCGGTCATGAACTGGAAAATGATCGGACCGAACAAAACCATGAATACCGTGGGAAATATACAGGCGATCAGGGGAAACAGCATTTTCACCGGCGCCTCGTTGGCGAGTTTCTCCGCCCGCTGGGTCCGCTCGATCCGCATCTGGGTCGACTGAATCCTCAACACCTTTCCCAGGCTGGTGCCCATGCGGTCCGCCTGGATCAACGCGGCGATGAACGAAGAAAGCTGCGGCAACCCCACCCGGTCGGCCATCATCCGCAGGGCTTCCTCGCGGGTCTTGCCCACCCTCAGGTGCTTGAGCATCAGGCTGAATTCCTCGACCAGCGGGCCCTGCTTGCCCTTCTCGCAGACGGTGCCCACCGCGGCCTGGAAATCCAGACCGGCCTCGACCGACAAGGTGAGCAGGTCCATGTTGTAGGGAAGCTCTCGGGTAATCTTGAAGTGGCGCTTCTTCACCTGGTCGCGCAACCAGCTCTCGGGAAAAAAGAACCCGCCGACGGCTATCAGCGCCGCCCAGATGAAGGAAACGTCCAGCCCGACGTTCTTGCGCAGGAAGTTGATCAGGATCAGACCGAACAGGGCGAAGCCCAGGCAGGAGAGCTGCTGCATGCTCATGAATTCTTCCGGGGTCAGGCCGCTCAGCCCGCCCGCATTCATGACCTTGCGGGAAATGCGCTTCTCGTACCGGGGCCACACCACCCGCCGGTTGTAAGTGGCCATCTTCCGCAGGATCACCCGGCGCATGGCCTTGAGCGTCGAGCGGTCTTCCAGTTCCTTGGCCTCGGAGAACAGAGGCTTGAGCAGGACCCCCCACAGGCCGTAAGCGAGAAAGAACACCCCGCCCAGCACCAGCAGGAACGTCAGCAAGGTCATCAGTCCACCGATTGCGTCACCGCCCATGGGCAGGGCTCCTTGGTCAAACGTTGATGTTGACGATCTTTCGTATGATCAAAATCCCCAGTATCTCCATGAAGATGATGATCCCCACCAGGATGTAGCCGAAGGCGTGGTCGAACATCGGCTGCATCAGGTCCGGCCGCATCCAGTTCATCACCAGCCCCAGCACCAGCGGCAAAGCGGCGACGATCCAGCCCTGCAGCTTCCCCTGGGAGGTCAGCGCCTTGATCTTGCCCTCCAGGCGGAACCGCTCGCGGATGGTGGCCGCGATGGTATCGAACATCTCGGCCATGTTGCCGCCCAGTTGCCGCGAGATGGTAGTGGCGGTCACCACCAGGTCCAGGTCTTCGCAATCGACCCGCTGGGCCATGCCCTGCAGGGCGTCGTCCAGGGGCACTCCCAGCTTGATCTCGCGCACGAACAGCGAAAACTCCTGGCTGAGCGGAGCCTGCGACTCCGAGGCCACGTGCTCCATGGCCTGGGGAAAGGTCAGGCCGGCCTTGAAGGCGTTGGACATGGCGTTGAGCGAATCGACCAGCTGGCGGTTGAATTTCTTGATCCGCCGGTTGCGGAAAAACTTGACGGTCAGCGAGGGCAGGAAGAACCCGCCGATGGCCAGGATAATGGTGAAGAACACGCCGAAGAACAGGATGCCGATGAGAATGAACAGGGCGGTGACGCAGATGTTGAGGATCAACAGCTGCCGGCCGTCGATGAACAGGAACATGTCGGACAAGTCCCGCATCGACTTGGCTACGTACTTCTCCTGGTAGCGCTCGAAGGCCCGGCTGAGCACGCTCATCACCAGCAGGGCGAACATGAACACCGCCCCCATGGTCACCAGAAAGACGATGCCTTTATTGAAGAGGATATCCATACTTGCCCCGGACGGTTACTCGGCGCCCCGGGCTCCCCCGGTGGGCAGGCGGATGATCTGGAAAGTCCTCTCGCGCTTGCGTTTCAAGGCCTTGACCCGCTCGCCGGTCAAGAGCGTCTCGATGGTCGCCCGGGCGCGCTCCTCCTCGCCGCCGATGTCCTCCGGGTTTCTCAAGGAGAGGTGCAGGGCCCCCAGTTGGGAGGCCAGGATGACGATCTCGGCCTCCTCGGGAAGCACCATCACCGTCACCGAATTGTAGTTGCGGGAATCCTTGTCTAAAGCCTGGACGTTGGTGCTGCCGGTGATGGCCCCGGTGGCCAGGACGATCACGTTCTGCAGCAGGGTGACCGTCACCATCTGATTGGTCTTGGGATCCTGGAAAGTGCCCAGGATGTCGATGTGGTCGTTGGGACGCACCCAGCCGGCCACCGCCGAGGCGCCGCCGATGTCCAGGCTGATGGCCCGGCCGGCCTTGCGCACGATGTTGGAAAGGCGCTCGAAGGTGCCCTCGGAACGAAAGTGGCTCCACAGAATCAGATCGCCTCTTTGCAGGGGCACCATCAGCTTCTGCCCGATGACCTTCTCGAACTGCTCGGGCGCGACCACGCTGGGGGTGACGAACTGCTCGGGCATCTGCATCTTGGCCACCATTTCGTAGTCCAGCACCGACCCTTCGACGATGTCGCGGTTAGCCACCACCACCGGCATCAGGGTCCAGCCCTCCTTGATCTTCGCTTCCTTGCGCTGGATGGTCTGATAGGCCAGCACGGCCGCCAGCAACCCCAGAACCAGAGCGACGATCAGGGGAGTTTTCCCTTTCAACATGGTGCCTTCTCCTTTCAAAAAAACCCACAAAATCCCCTCCGGGATCGGGATGCCCCGAGGGAAATTCGCGGTGGCCAAGATCGCGGAAAACCCCGCAATCTCCAGCAGTTTTGCGGATTATAGCACCGGGGATTGGGTTGTCAAAGCCTTTTCGGAAGCGAACGGACCTAGCGAACGACGATCTTCAATTTAACCCTTCTCTTGGCTTTGGGTTGAGGACTGTAGGCAGGCGAGAAGGTCATGTAGGTGACGCCGCGCCGCTTGGCTTTCAGGATCCAGCGGTTCTTCTTGCGGTGCCGGATCAGCTTCACGATGGCGGGATTCTGGATTTTAGGAGACTTGATGTATCGGCCGTCAAGCTTCTGGATTTCCCCTACTGCCAGCACAATGGGTTCCTGCTTGGTGGGCCCGCGCTGTTTTCCCCGGGCCGACGCGGCCGGGCTGACCAGCATGCCCGCCAGCCACGCCACCAGACCCACAGTAACCGAGATCTTCAGTATCTTGCCCATGGCAATTCCCTTAACATCTCAGGGTAGACCCTTCAAGTGTTTTTCCAGCTCTTTTAGGTCAGGAAGCGGTACGGCCTTGCTCTCGTCGATGCGCGACAGCGCACCCTGGCCGTAAGCCTGCAGTTCGAGTGAAAGCCCGGTGGGAGTGGAGCCGCGGATCAGGCCGAACAGGGGAACCTGCTTGCTGGTCCAGAACTCCGCGCGGCCCTGCTGGCCCGGATGAGTCACCACCACCCGGCTGGCCCGGATCCAGCCCATTTTGGTGTAGATTTTCTTCTGCTTGAAGCGGCGCACCTTTCCCCCCTTGGCGGCGCAACCCTTGGCGTCGGCCTGGTGACAGGCCGGTTCTTCGCCGGTCTGTTCTTCAATGTACTTGTCGGGCAGCTCCATCGGATTGCGGTTTCCGGCGGCGATCAACACGCGTTTGAGCGACCGGCTGTCCCGGGGATCCCCCTCGAGCAGCATCTTCAGCGCCATGTAGAGATCCTGCTCTCTCATGTTGGGATCGGCGAACTCAATCTCCATCCAGTACTGACCTTCCATCAGCGGGTGCTCCGGATCCGCGTGGATCGGCAGGCTGATTTTCACCCGCATCTCCCACTTGGGCATCTTGGCCTCCTTGGGAGGTATGGCGGTCATTATGTAGGACACCCAGGTGCCCGGCTGGACCTTCAGCTTGGGGCCCAGCATTATTGACCGGGTCTTGTCGAGGATCTCCTTGGGAACCGCGGGTTTTCCCGCCTGTGCCGCCGAAATGCCGAGAACCAGCAGGCCGACCAGCATGCACCCGGTAACAGTTCTCTGGCTCACTTCGTCACTCCTCCTCTTCGGCCGGAAGCCGGTCGGTACTCAGGACGATGGGCTGATGATCAGCCGTCTGCATGATCCCCGGGCGCCCGGCCGGGAGCTCGGCCAGGCCCACCAGGGTGATCCAGTAGCGGCTCTGATCCTCGCTGAGCGCATAGTAGATGGTGCCGGCCTGGTCGCCCGGCCGGACCTCCAATAACGGCCCGTCGGCCTCACCCACCACCACCAACCTCACCGGCGCCTGGAGGGCATGGCTGCGAAAACCGGAGGGCGCCAGCCGCTTCCCGGAGCGCAGGAAATCGCTGAGGATTCCCGGATCGGCCGGATAGGTGCGGTTATCGGTATCGTGGGCGTACTGGTCGACCGACGACTTAAGGCGGGCCGCCGCCCGGGCCATGAGCAACTGCGGAGGGGCATCGCCTTCGTCCCGCCAGTTCCCCTCGGGAACCGGGGCAAGCAGTGCCGCCACCCGGGCAATCAGCACCGCACCGAACAGCACCACTACCATGACGTGGTGCTTGAAGGAGATCTGGAAGCGCAGACCCGCACCCAGCAGGAAATAGACCAGGTAACCCAGAACCATAAGACCCAAAGGCAGCCAGAGGGGCCAGAAGGGGAAATCCGGGAAGTAGGAAGCCGGGGATATCAAAGAGATCACCAGTATCTTCCACTTGGGAATCCCCAGCACCAGCGCCGCGGCGAGCATACCGATGTAGATAACGAATTTTAAAAGGCGCATGGGTCGGGGGTATGGTCTCAGGGAATCGGCAGGTTAAGGATAACGTAGAAGCTCTTGTAGTAGATATTATATGCGCGGATCATGGTGGGCAGGAAGATGATGCTCATGGAGATCAATCCACCCAGTATGCAGGAGGCGATGATGGCATACTCGACCATGGACTGCCCCCGCTGATCGCGCAGCAGACTCCGGCGCCGCTTCTTATTCCGCTTTTTCAAAAAGAGCTTCATTGCCGTTCCTCCTGGCGGGATGCGGTCACGACGTTGGTCACCGCAAACACGGAACACCTCTGGTGCTCGGGCATCCAGGCCAATGTGACGCTAATTTTCATCCGTCCCTTTTCAAAGTCAAGCATGACCGCATTCTTTTGATCTTCTACCGTGTTGCGCTTGGCAAGCTCCCATCCCTGCCGACCCATCTCCCGCAAGTAGAACGACTCGTTCTTCTGAAGGGTCGCCCGGTCCGAATACGATACGGTGAGAAACCTGGCTCCCTGCTCCAGGCTTTCGTATGAACTGACGCCCTCTCCTCCAGGGTGTATGGGCACGACGCCGACTTTCTGGACTGACTTGCTGGAGCCCGGCACCGGCAGTCCGTACACAACCGCCGGAAAACCGTAGGTCAACGAGCCCTGGCGCCACAGGGAAACGCTGCGCGAAGCCAGGGTTTTCAAGTCCACGTATCCTACTGCGGCACCCGTGTTTCCATCTTTGGTAAAGAAGACTATGTGGCCCTCTTTCTCCCACATCTTGCGGTAATACTCGGCCACCTGCAGGTGGGGTGTCTTGGTGGTGAAGTAGTATATTCCGAACTCCCGGTTGTTCACCCGGGCGCGGTCGCCCATCGGAAACACTTCCGCCCCGGGGTAGGGCTGGATGTCCACCCCGGCGGGCAACGCCCCGGCCAGCAGAACAACCGAGAGCAGGTATTTCGCCGAAAGCAGCAAATCGATCTCCTAGCGGAAACAGCTTTCCTTTTCCGACTGGGGGCAGCCCATGTACCAGTCCCCGCGCTTCTTGTAGGTCTTGCCGTACTCGCTCTTGAGCGGGTCCAGGCAGCATTCGCGCATGGGCGAGGTGTGGATCTCGGTCTCGCCGCAGTCCACGTCCACCTTGACGTCGTTGGCCTTGTTGGGATCGTCGCCCCGCGAGGCGATCGAGGTCATCCGGGGGGCGAAGGGGGCCACGTCGATCAGGTCGCGCAGCACCGGCCAGTTCTGGATATCGTTGAAAAAATTCAGAATCGAGCCCAACAGGGGAATCTGGGTAGCCCCCAGCCACAGCACCCGGTTGGTCTGCTTGTAGAACAAGGCGTCGCTGTCGTGCTGCTTGTACCCGCCCGGCGGGTAGACGTCCTCGCCGTCGAAGAGCGTCCAGGAATCGGCCACCAGCACCAGGTGGTCCCTGAAGGTCAGTTCGTTGATGCCCTGGGGTGCCAGGTCGTTCTCGAAGAACTCCTGGGCAAACACCTCGGGGATGAAGTTCTGCCTGAAGCGTACCGCCACGTCGACGCGGATCTGGCCCTTGGTGTTGAACTTCCAGGCGCTGCCCAGCAGCCAGTTGATCCCCCCGTTGACCTGGTTGAGCAGTTCCCCCACGAACTCCAGGTTGGACCCCTTGAGCTGACCGCCGGGCAGGAGCTTGGTTTC
>Ga0272442_10002222_pt1 | contig 28436 bp, 22 predicted proteins | sample SSMForm2O_FD_200262 | JGI IMG/M metagenome (GOLD analysis project Ga0272442, IMG submission 200262) | Marine sediment archaeal communities from Little Sippewissett salt marsh, Falmouth, MA, United States - SSM-Form-2O | ecosystem: Environmental > Aquatic > Marine > Wetlands > Sediment ...
CACCCCAGTGGTGTACCGCGTGCGACAAAAGAGAAAACAATTGGTCTGCTAAAAAGAGATGCGGCTTTTCATCTACGGGTCTTACGCTACGCTTCAGACCACGCAGTATTCCCAGCCGCAATTATAAGAAATAATTTAAATACGCAGTTATATATAATAAAATAGGGGTTAATATGAAAAAAATTATAAAAAATAAAACATTGATAATAATAATTACATTGTTTTTCACTCTGTCTAATTACTCATCTGTTATTGGAACAGGGATTAATCAATTTTATGGCGATCAGTCAAAAATAAAAACATTATCGCAATCTAATGATATTAATTACATAACACTAGACTTTTGCTTCTCACAGCCAAATATAGTAGCCAACGACGAAAATATTTGGGTTTACATAGAAGAATCAGATTTGAATATGATGATTCCAGGAAAGCCAGTTTTACCTGTAAATATTACCACCTTGGAATTTGAATTTGGAACTGAAATTATAAGTATTTATTATAATCATTCTAAACCTATATTATTTAATCTAACTAAAAAAATCTCACAGGCTTCTTACCCAAAAACAGATGAGATGTCTGAGACATTAAATACAATTAATGACAATAAAATCATTTATGAATATCAAGAGCCATTTCCATCTGATTGGATTAATTATCATTTAGCGGGTGGATTGTCTTATAGAAAACATGTTACATTTCTTACAAATAGAGTGTATCCTGTCAGATATTTTTCAGCTCAAAACCAATTACAATTTATAAATAATATATCAGTGACTATTGGTTATAAGGAGCCAGACAAACCAATTTTAGAAGAAAATGATGTTTATGACCTTTTAATACTAGCACCAAAAGAATTTGAAAAACCATTAAATAAACTGGTATCCCATAAGAACGAATTTGGAATTAAAACTAGATTTGAAAATTTTGGGGAAGTATATAAACGTATGTACTGGTATGGACGGGATAATCAAGAAAAAATAAAATATTTTATTAAAAATGCAATAGAATGTTGGGGTATTACTTATGTGTTATTGGTTGGTGGATTAAAAGGACAAACTTTTTCTTGGAATACGCCTGTAAGATATAGTCATGTTGTTCCCCCTGAAGAACAGGAGTATGCTGAACCTAGTTTTATTTCAGACATTTATTTTGCAGATATTTATGATTATAAAGGTAATTTTTCAAGCTGGGATTCAAATTCAGATAACATTTTTTCAGTTTGGAATGCAACATTCAAAGAAGATATGGATTTGTATCCTGATGTTTATCTTGGCCGTCTTGCTTGTAGAAACAAAAATGAAGTAAACATTATAGTTAAAAAAATTATTGAATATGAGAAAGAAAAATGTGACGAAAAATGGTTTAACAATTTATTGTTAATTGCAGGAGATTCATACAACGATACTAATCATCTTAATGAGGGAGAACTAATTTCTGAACAAGCTATAAAAATAATGCCAGATTTCAATCCGATAAAAATATATTCTTCGGAATTTGATATTAACAGAAGAACGGTAAACAAAGCTATGAATAAAGGTTCAGGGTTTGCTTATTTTTGTGGCCATGGAAACCCTGCAAGTTGGACTACTCATTTTCCACCAGATGGAAATGAATGGACAACAGGTTATTCAAACAAAGATATGAGATTCCTTCTAAATAGGGATAAGTATCCTATAGTTATTGTTGGGGGCTGTCACAATGGTCAATTTGATGTAACTAAAATGAACTTAATCAAGGGAATTATTGAAAATGGTATTTATAATTATTTTAGAATTAAAGATCCATATGGAGATTTTTGGAAGAATGAATGGGTCCCAAATTGTTGGGCTTGGAAATTAACAAGCATGAAAGATAGAGGTGCAATTGCTAGTATAGCAAATACTGGTCTTGGAACTCATGGTGAAGGTGATTCTGACAACAACTCTATTGCTGATTATCTCGAAGTTCTCGATGGTTGGCTTGAATTACGTTTCTTACAATTGTTTGGGGAGGAAAAACAAAGCTTCCTTGGAGAAAATCATGGCCAGACTTTAACAGATTATCTAAACAGATTTCTAGGCAATGAAGAAAAAATGGATGTTAAGATGGTTCAACAATGGCAATTGTTTGGAGATCCGAGCTTGAAAATCGGCGGATATCAGTAATTATGTTTTAATTTCTCCAAAATTTTTTATATTCTTTCTTGTTTTCTTATATTGGGATGTATATACTGCCAGAACGAGGCATAAAATAATCTAAACACTTGGAAGGGATGGAAACTGTACCTTAAAGAAGTTCAGATGGAGAATTTTAAATCTTTTGGAAAAAAGTTGACAGTACCTTTTTTCCCTGGATTTACAGCTGTAACCGGACCAAATGGAGCGGGTAAAAGCAATATTGTCGATGCAATTTTATTTGTCCTAGGTCCAAAAAGCTCAAAAGTAATGCGTGCTGGAAGGTTAACAGATTTAATATTTAACGGAGGGAAGAAGCGTAAAAATCCGGCAAAATTCTGTAAAGTCTCTTTGGTATTTGATAATTCTTCCCGAAAAATGCCTGTTGAAGCTGATGAAGTGGTTCTAACAAGAATGATTAAAAGGGCTCCACTGAAAAACGATCCGACCAATTATTACAGTTATTATTACATTAATGGGCGTGGCGCTACATTTTCTGAATTTGTTGATGTACTAACTCATGCACGAATTTCAGGCGATGGGTACAATATAATAAAGCAAGGGGATGTAACAAGTCTTGTTAAAATGGGATCTGTTGAAAGAAGAAAAATCATTGATGATGTTGCAGGTATAAGTTCATTTGATGAGGATATAAAAAAGGCGGAAAAAGAGCAAAATGATGTTGAAAGAAACCTTGAAAGAATCAAGATTATTTTAAATGAGATAAATAGTCAAACTCGTCAACTTAAAAAAGATAGAGATGCAGCACATAGGTTTAAAGAGTTAAAAGATAAATTATATGAAAATAAAGCCAAAATTACTCATAAAAAAAAACAGGAAATTCAACAACAGATATCTGAAGTTCATCGTCAGATTGAATCCTATGAAAAAGAGCAACAGGCTTTTGAAAAAAACAAAGTTGAATTAAAAAATCAATATGATTTATTTGTCAAAGAATTGGATGAAATTGAGAAAAAAATTAGTGACTTAGGGGGAGATGAAGCAAAAACAATAGGTAAAGAAATTGAAACTATTCGAACAGAAGATATCAAAATTGAAGAAAAAATTAATTATTTAAACAATGAAATTTTGGAATGCAAAAATGAGAAAAAGGAGTTAGATTCGATTCTATCAAAAATCAACAAAGAACTTGAAGAATTGCAAATTCAACAACGTAAACTTGAAGAAGAAAAAAAAGATACTCAACAAAAATTAGGAGAAAAAGAGGAAGAACTGTCCAATTCAAAAGAAGAAATTGACAATTCTGATGAAGTATCAATTCAGCTGACTAGAGAACTAGTTAAAATGCGTGAGGAGTACGATGAAAAACTAAGCGGAATTCATGAGCTAAAATTAAAAAGAGATCGAATTGATGAGAGTATGGAAGCATTAAAATTGCAGATTGCTGAAATACAAGAGACAAAATCCACTTATGAGTTTGAATTAAAAGACATTAATTGGCATTCATCAGAGATGCAAAAAGATGTGCAAGTAGAAAATAAAAAAATCAAAGATATTGAGAAAAATCTTTTTGAAAAAAGAAAAAAACAAGCCCAATTAACTGAAAATCTTACTGATTTGGAAAAAATTATTGTTAAACTACAACGTGAAAAATCTAAGCTTCAAGCTGAATATGATGCATTAGAATCTGTTCATGCACAATACAATCAGGCTGTTAACGCAATACTAAAAGCTCGTGATTCTGGTGAATTAAATGGAATTTGTGGCACTATAGCCGAGTTAGCTCATGTAGATGAACAGTATAAAAATTCACTTGAAATTGCAGCAGGTGTAAGAATGCAATCAATTGTTGTGGAAAATGATTCTACTGCAGCCGATGCCATTAAATTGCTGACAAATAAAAAAATTGGAAGGGCTACTTTTCTCCCATTGAATAAAATGGAGATAGGGAAACCTAGAGCAAAAGCATTACTAGCAGTTAAGGATGAAAAATCCCATGGCTTTGCATTTGATATAGTAAAATTCAATGAAAAATACAAAAGTGCTTTTTGGTATGTGTTTGGCGACACAGTTATTGTTGATACTTTATCAGATGCACGTAGATTAATGGGGGGAGTAAGATTAGTTGATTTAAATGGAAATCTAATAGAGGCAGGAGGGGCAATAATCGGTGGAAGCCTACCAAAAACCCATTTTACTTTTGGTGCTGTAGATAGGAATAAACTAGATGAATTAATTAGCCGATTAAATGAAGCAATAAAAAATCAAGATAATATTACCGACGAGTTAGGGGAATTAAAAAAGGAAATCTCTGATATGGAAGGCAATTTAAGTTCATTAAAAACAGAAAAAGACAGTAACATACAAATTAAAGATTTAGATTTAAGAAAAAAAGAATTTTTAGGGAAAATAAACATCATTTCAAAAGATTTAGATTCTAAATTAAATGAAAAAAATAATCTAATAAATCAGAAAAAAGAGTTAGAGAGTAAAATATCAGAATTTGAATCCCGTTTAGAAGAATTAAATTTACAAAAACATGAGAAGGGAAAGCATCTATTAAAGACCTCTAAAAAAGAAATAGTGAGTGAATTTAAAACGCTTGAAGAAGAAGTTGGCGGGTTTAAAGAAAATATTTTGAAAATTAATTCAGAATGTGAAACTTTACAAAAAAAGATTGAAATAATTTCTGAAAGAAAAGATGATATTTTTAGTAAAATTGAAGCTGTTGATTATAAAATAGAAGAGTTGAAATCCTCACTAAAAAATTATAAGGAGTCTCGCACAAAATATAAAGACAATTTAAAGGCATTGATGAATGTTGAAGAACAGATGACAGGTAAGGTTAAGGAATTTACATTTAAGCGAGATGAAATTTATAAAAAAACTGTTGGAATTGAAAATGAGCTTGATAAAATAAGCACTAAACTGGAATCATATCTAGATCTTATTTCGAGATCAAAATATCGTTTACCAATTTTGGAGGATGCAATTAGAGAATTAGATCAAGAAATTGCATTGTATGGGGTTGAAATTAAAGACAAGAAGCTGCCAAATATAGAATCATTAAAAGAGACAGTGAGAGTTATTGAAGAAAGTATGAATGAATTTGAGCCAGTTAATATGAGGGCGTTAGAAGAATATGACCATCAGATGGAACGAAAAAAGAAATTTGATGAGGATGTTGCTCATTTAAAAAACCAAGAAAAAAATCTAATAAAACTTGTTAATGAAATTACCAAAAAGAAAAAAGATAGATTCTTTGAAGTTTATGATGAAATTAATAAGAATTTTAAACAAATTTATAGCAAACTATCTGAAGGGGGAGAAGCAGAACTTCTAATAGAGAATGAAGAGCAATTGTTTGATTCAGGTCTTTCAATAAAAGCTAGACCACATGGAAAGAAGGTACTTTATTTAAATGCACTTTCAGGCGGTGAAAAAAGTATTGCTTCTTTAGCATTTATTTTCTCCATTCAACAGTACGACCCCAGTCCTTTCTATGTTCTTGATGAGGTTGATATGTTTCTTGACGGTGTTAACGCAGAAACGGTATCTAGAATGATAAAAGATAATGCACGTTACTCTCAATTTATAAATGTATCATTAAGAAAAATAGTATTAAAAGAAGCAAATCATGTTTACGGTGTAACGATGCATGATTCAGGTATATCTGAGATGATTGGAAACATTGATCCAGAGGCAATAGGTCCAAAAGGTGAGATATTCACAAAAACAGGGGTGTCTTCATAGAACTTAATGATGAGGTCATAAATCATTTATTATTTCATAAGTCTCTAATTGATGAAAATAACGACTTGTCCAGAATTAATAGATATTTAGATATGGTAAAAAATTCTGAAGATAAAAAACAACAAATTGAAGTAGATCCTTTCAACCGTTCTATACAAATAGTATTTGATTTGGTTATAAATCAACACCTTAATCCATGGGATATCGACTTAGTCAATTTTTCTTCACTATATCTAAAGAAGGCAAAAGAAGAAAGAATTGATTTGATAATAGCAGGTCGAATAATTTACATGGCATGGAAAGTACTTAAATTACAAAGTGAAAATTTGGTAATAAATATGGAATCTAAAGACGAAACAGAGGATTTGGATTTCAATTGGGAGGATCTTCCTACAGGACCTTGGTTTGAAAGTGAAGACAATTATTCTTATACTAACATTATAATGAGAAATCCGAATCCGCCTATCGAAGAACCAATAAGAAGGGATTCAAAACGAAAAATAACTCTTATAGAGCTTTTGGATGCTTTTGATCATGCACGTATTGAATCTGAAGAATTTCAATTAAATGAAAAACTACGATTAAAAGAGAAAAAGCGACTTGCACAATATGCAAAGAAAAAAATGAAGGGAACTGCTCATGATGATTTTCTTGAAGAAGATATTTCTTTAGTTTGGAAAAAAATTAAAAATTTAAATAAAAGCCATATAAGTTTCAAAAATATTTGTGATAAATCGGATTCTGAAGCAAGAATAAAAGTATTTTTATCAATTCTATTTCTTGCATATGAAAATAAAATACATATATATCAAAGAAGATTTCCTTATGGGGAAATATATATTAAAACAATAGGTTACACTTAAGGAGGTTCAATAATGGGCATAAGAGAAGAACGTATGGTTGAATCTGTTTTATTCTCAGCTGGAAAACCAGTTAGTATTTCGGAAATCCAAACAGCTACTAATATTCCAAGAAAAAAAGTAGTTGATGCGTTAGAGTCACTTACTCAAACTTATAATATTGATAGAAAAAAAGATACATCAATAGAAGTAATTAAAGCTGGTGAAAAATATACTATGCAAGTTAAGAAAAGATATTTTGATCAATCCATTATGGTTGCAAAACCTGAAATTCAAAACTATCTTTTAAAAACATTATCGTTAATTGCTTTTCATCAACCAATTAAACAATCTAATCTAAGAAGAATGATTGGGGCTAAAATATACGATCATGTTGATTTACTAACTGAAATGAAATTAATAAATTCAAAAAAACATGGTTCAACAGAGATGTTAACAACAACAAAATTATTCCCCGAATATTTTGGTATAAATTCAACAGATCCAAAAGACATTAGGGAGTTTCTTGCAAAAAAGGTTGTTGGATCAATAAAAGAATAATAAAATATACCTTTCTTGAAAAATTAATAATATTGAATTAGTAATTAAATCAAGGGCATATATTTTAAATAAAAATTTTGATTAGCATTCTTGTTGATGCAAAAATATGATGTAATAATTGCTGGGGCAGGACCAGCAGGAGTATTTTTAGCATACAAATTAAAAAAAAACAATATTAAAGCTTTAATCCTTGAAAAAGAGATTTTTCCCAGATATAAAATTTGTGCAGGTGGATTGTCAAAAAAAGCCTATGATATATTGTGTGCTGAGGATATTGATATCGAAAAAATAATTGAAAAACCAACCAACAAAATCCTTTATGTAAGAGACGATAAATTTACGATAAGAAAATCAGAAACACCATTAATTTACATGACATATAGATCACGACTTGATTCTTATTTATTGAAAAAAGCTGTTGATAATAAGAATATTCAATTCAAAGATAAAGTCACAATAATCAAAATTGACTGCCAGAAAAAAATTGTAAAATATAAAATTGATGAAATTGAATACGAGGTTAATTATGATGTCTTTGTTGGTGCATGGGGAAATAACCCTAAATATAACAAGTTAATTAACCTTTATCCTTATAAACGATTTTCTATATCTTCTTCTTGGGAAGGGCCAGTAGGTGAAAAATTCAAAAAATATTTCGATGATTCATCATTGTGTCAGATATTATCCGATTATCCAAAGTGTATTGGATATATTTTTCCAAAATTAAATAAAGTTAGTGCAGGTATTTTTACATCAATATTTCCAGCTCCTTTGAATATCAAAAACATGTGGGATAACTTTGCAAAATATTGGAAACTTGACTCTAAAATTAAGCCTAATTATGCGTTAATTCCAATAAGAGATTTTGACAAACCTATTGCAAAGGGTAATACAATACTAGTCGGTGATGCAGCAGGATTGGCTGATCCATTTACAGGGGAAGGAATTTACTACGCATTTGTAACTAGCAATATTGCTGCAAAACACATTGTCAATTTTTTAAAAAATAAAAATTATGATTTAGCCGATTTGTATAACAAAAATATAAATTCAGAGCTATATTTAATCTATAAATGGGCAAAAATTTACGAATCATTCTTTCATACTTTCCCAACCATATCATTTTGGCTAGGCTCAGAATGCTACATTGGAAATAAAATTGTAAATAAATTTGTTACAGGAGAAATTAAATATAATGAGATTTTAAAAATTATATTAAATGTCTTTAAAATCATATTTCGTAATAAGAAGAATTTATTTAACTATTAAAAATATTTTCAGTCACTGCTTATTAGTATCGTAAAATTATTTCGTTAAATGACGTATTTTATTTCGTCAATATTAAATATATGATAAAATTATTATAATAATATGTGTAACGTAATTAATGACTATAAAGATGGGGAATTATCAAAAATATGGAAAAAAATTGAAGGAAATGATAGGTTTATCTGAAAATATTCTCCCCAGCAAGATGATATTCACATCTAAATATTAAAACCAATAAGTTTATAATATTTTTTTTCTTCAAAAACAAAGATAGATGAAGATAAAAAAAATATTGTTTGTTGAACCTCCAAGAAATTATTGGTTTATTATGGGGGAATATCTCCCACCGCCTACTAGTTTACTTATTTTAGCTGCTTTTATTGAACGCAAGCTTCCAAATCTAGAAATTGAGGTGTTGGATTGTCAAGCTAGAAGATTGGATTGGAAAGGTCTTAAAAATTATATAGAATCATCAGAACCATCAATAGTTCTAACATCAGGATTTACCTGTAATGCCTATTCATGCGCAAGAACTTGTGAAATTGCTAAAAGGATAAATCCTGATATAATAACCGTGGTTGGAGGAATACATTTCTCTTTTTTAGCTGATGAATCATTAAATAATTTTCCAGAAATTGACTATATTGTAAGAGGTGAAGGAGAATATACTTTAGTAGATTTAATAAAAACAATTAGCGCTGGAAAAAAAACCGGCTACGTAAAAGGCATATCATTCAAACATAAAGATAAGAACTTTCACAATCGACCAAGAGCTTTAATTAAAAATCTGGATGATTTGCCATATCCAGCATATCACCTTGTTGAACACCATATCAAGCAATATCATTTTACCATGATGGCAGGAAAGAATAGTAGATACATGCTATTAGAGGGATCAAGAGGTTGTGAACACAAATGTACATTTTGTACCCAGTGGAATTATTGGCGAGGAATATGGCGATCCAAATCAACAAAACGTATTGTTGACGAAATTGAATATTTATATGAAAAATTTGGTGGAATTTTTCTTTGGTTTACTGATGATCATATAAACATTGCAACAAGAGGTAAATCATTATATAACGAGTTAAAAAATAGAAAATGCAAGGAAGATATCATGCTTTTTCTCCAAGCAAGAACTGATGATGTGTCTAAAAATCCAGATATTGTAAAAAAATTAAGAGAAGTTGGAACTTATTGGATTATGTGTGGGGTTGAAAGTAATTCGACTGAAACATTAAACGAATTTAAAAAAGGAGCGAAGACTAAAGATGCTTTTTTAGCAATGAAAGTACTGAATGAAAATGACATTTTTTCTCATGCAATGTTTGTAATTGGTGCACGTCGTGACACCAAAAAATCTATTGAAAATCTGCGAAAATTCTCTATAGAACTTAATCCGGATTTTGCAATATACACAGCACTAACGCCTTTTCCAGGAACCATGTATTTTGAATATGCAAAAGAAAATAATTGGATTGAAGATAATAATTATGCAAATTATGATATGGCTCATGCTATAATGCCCACTGAAACTCTTTCTAGAAATGAGGTTCAGTATGAACTTTGGAGATGTTACAAACAGTTTTATGGATCTTATACAAAAGGAATTGCCGGAATATTTTCAAAAAATAAATTTAAAAGAACATTGTATCGTCATATGGCTGGACAACGAGTTTTGGCAAAATTATGGAGATTGATTTGAAATTTAAAAATTCTATACACGAATATTTAATACTTTCAACTGTATCTATTTGTTTAATTTTCATAATAATTTATTTTGGAAGTTCTAACAGTAAAATAAATTTTGCTGATAGATTGATTTTTGGTGTAGTATTTATTACCACTTGTACAGTTGGTATTTCTTTTGGAAAATATCCAGGTTGGTTAAAAAAAAAATTTTTGAAAAATTGGAAGGCAAATTCCACTCAAAAAAAAATTTTTGAAAAAATAATTTACAAAGGTCACCATCCAAATTGCATGAACTTTAATGACCATAGAATAGAATTCAATGATCAAGAATATTGTACTGGATGTCTTGGATTAATAATTGGTTCAATCGTTTCAATAATATTAATGATTTTTTTCTTAATATTTGCCCCTAAACTCCCCTTAAATTCTTACTACATATCAACATTAATAGGATTTGTTGTCATAATTGCATGTTTTATTGAAATAATATCCCTTAATAGAAAAAAAATTGTTCATATTATATTAAATGTATTGCTTATTATGAGTTTTTTTCTTGTCTCAATTAGTGTATTAGAAATAACAAATAATTTGCTTTTTAGTTTAGTAACAATTATATTTTGTTTTTTATGGCTTGACACTAGAATACAATTATCAACTTGGAAGCATGGACAAATTTGCTTAAAATGTGAAAAGAAATGTAAGATGTATTGCTATTAGCGATTCTTAGTTATTATTCTAATTCCAGTAATTATTATTAAAATGCCTATTACCGCAAATATTATCCACCAAAATGGAAATGAAATAGTATTTATCCAAGACAATTCAGGGATATCTTTAGCTAAATTTTTTAATACAAGTTCAAATATAATCCATAGTCCAATTAGTATTACTACAAGACCCCAGAAGACCCCCCAACCTTTACTTCCTCCTGCACAGTCTTCTTCACATTGTTTATCCCATTGATCTTCTCTTTTGATTTTTTTAGAAGAAAGTGATGCACCACATTTTTTACAAAACTCTGCATCATCATCATTTTTTGTTCCGCATTTTGAACAATATGTCATTTTTTATTCTCCTAACTTAATGTTTTATAACTTGTTATTATTTAAAAATCATGCGGTTCGTTTTTTATTAAAAGGTGAAGATAACAGCATAGCTCCATAACTAATTAATATAGCTGCTATAAAAATTAGAATTAGATATGTTTCAATAAAAGATGCCAACAATTTTAATATAGAAAAATCAATCTCTGCATCAATTGCAGAAAATATCTTAGAAAGTATCCATAGTCCTATGATAAAACAGATTGATGATATACAAGGTGAAATCAATTGATAATGTTTTTTATATTTTCTTAATAAATATGTATTATATGTACCAATTAGAATTGATGTAAAAATTATCAATAAGTATCCATACAATACGCTACCTATTACTCCAGCTACAACAAAATCATCTTCTATTGCCTCCATTCCAAAAATAAAAATTCTAATAATTATCAAAGCTAAAAAAGACCATACTAAAGGTCCAAAAATTCCAAATACTTTGTCATTCCATTGATTAAAACTATTGCCGGATTTATTAACTCCATGTTCTAGTTTTCTACCTAACCTGTCTGCAGCCTCTCCAAATTCTTTTGCTACTTTTTCTATTTTTTTTTCTATTTGAACGGAAATATCTTCTGAATTAATTAATTTTTTTCCACATTTTTTACAATATCTTGAACCTTGGATATTTTCAGTCTTACATTCAGGACATTTCAAATTGTATACCTCTTTCAAATATTAATAGTAACTATTAATTGTATAATAATTTGTTTAATATTGATTTTCCATAGTATTATAATTCTTTGTAATTTTGGTTTCTAAATTAATCACAGATTAATGTGATTTATAATTATTATTCTAATTTGCATAAGCCAATAGTAAAATTATAATTTATATTATATTTTTATATGTAAAAATAAAGATTTATGACGATTTTAATCATTTCTAATAGTATTTACTCATAAGTTTTAAATAATTCTATTCCCTTTAAATAATTGCAAGTTCCAATTTACATGGGGAGGCATAGCAAGAATGGTAATATTGATATTTAAAAAGATTATGGTTATTGGAATTTTATTTTTATTTATTTTTACTAGTATTACATACAATTTGGGTGGAAAAGTAACTAATATTAAACAAATAAGGTTGCCTTTATCTCAAGAGGAATATGAACTAGCTTTTTGGAAATTTGACGAAGGTAGTGGTAATATTGCATATGATTCTTCCAGAAGTGATTTTGATGGTACAATATATGGGGCATCCTGGACCAATGGTCATTCTAATTATGCACTCGATTTTGATGGAGAAAATGATTATGTATCTATTGATGACTATGCAAAAAATTCTTTAGGGATTAATAAAACAGATGATATGATACTTTCACTTTATTTTAAATCTTCACAGACAGATAAAGGAATCATGTACAGTGTTAGTCATGGCGAATATAATCCGGGCATTCATATAGCTTTAAATCCTAATGGTACCTTGCAATTTAGAGTTTGGTATTTAAGCTGTGGTTTTTTAGTCACATCTGAAGGAGTTTACAATGATAATGAATGGCATTTTGTTGAAATATATTATAACGGCGTATCAGCAAATCCAATTATTAAAATTTATGTTGATAATGAGTTGGATACAACATTTGAACACTATGTTTGTGGTTTTACTGCAAATCAATTTGATAAAGCGAAAATTGGTGCTAGGTCCAATGATTCGAAATATTTTTTTGATGGGTTAATTGATGAAATTAAAATAATAAAATTTCCTGGAGGTAACCAACAAAATCCTCCAGTCATTGAAGGTCCAGATGAGGGAATTCCAAATCAGGAATATGAATTTTCTTTTGTAACAAATGATCCCGAAGAAGATCAGATATGGTTGTATGTAGATTGGAATGATGGTAATGTGGAAGATTGGTTTGGTCCTTATGATTCAGGTGAAGAAGTTATTCTGACTCATTCTTGGGAAGAAGGAGGATCATATGACATCAAGGCAAAATCCATGGATATATGGGATGATGGGCCTCCTTCTTATCACGAAATGCGTATTGGAAACCAAGCTCCTGATAAACCAATTATTTCAGGTCCTCATGACGGGGAAATTGACGAGATTTTACAATATACATTTATAACTAATGATTATGAAAAAAACGATATTGAGCTTTACATTGATTGGGATGATGGTCAGGTAGAGGATTGGATTGGCCCATTTGAGTCAGGTGAGCATGTTGTAATAAATCACTCTTGGAATGAGAAAAATATTTATGAAATTAAGGCAAAAGCAAGAGATTCCTTGTTAGAAGGAGGATGGACTGATCCATTTGAGGTAATTATTGGAAATGAACCCCCAGATATAACATCAATCACTGGCCCAGGTCAAGGAAAAATAGGTGAGGAATTGTCATTTAAATTTTTAGCAACAGATCCTGATGGGGATAATATCTGGTATTGGATATCGTGGGGAGATGGAGGTACATTAGAAGATTTTGGTCCTTATAATTCGGGAACAGAAATTGAATTGTCTCACACATGGAATGGACAAGATGATTACATCATCGAAGCTTGGGCAAGAGACGAACTTGGGGCAATAGGTGAAAAAGGAACTTTAAGAATAACGGTTCCGAAAAATAATCCTGCAAATTTCAATTTAAAAATTATTAACTGGATATTTAGCAGACTAACTCATTCTTTATTTTTTGTAAAAGAATTTCTAATACAAATTGCACTATAAGACTTTTTGAATTAAAAATCTTTTATGTTTTATTCTAAAATATACTAATAAAAAATCCACTTATATAAAAAATGATAGAACAATAAATATTATGGCTATGTTAAGATTTAAATAATTTCATTTATGTATTTTCGTTTGATTTTTTTCTCGTGAAAGGATATTTAATCCTGTTTCAGTGAGTTTAACAGTATTATCTGATATGTATTGAAGCATATTCATTTCGATAAGTTTCTTGACAATTTTTGTAAGTTCCTCTTTTGAAACATTAAGAATACTACTTGCAGTTTCTATATCCATATCACGTTCGCACATTAATTTCAATAGGGAATAATCTCTTTCATATAATCTTACCATTTTTTCTAGCTCATCTGGATTTGATTCTTTTATCCCCGATAGAGTTTCAACGTAATTTTGAATGACTTTATCTAAATTAATTCGATCAAGAACATTCCCTGATTTATCGTATATAGTACAATACTGAGTGCCTTCTTTATGTTCCCACCTGGAAACTTCACCCCAAGTATATCCAATGAGATTTTCAACCTGGCCGCCTTGTCTAATCTGTTTTTTACGTATTTTCCTCATATAAGCATGATGTTGCTCAATTTGTATTTGATCCAAATCTACCCCAGATTCATTAATGGCTTCGATAATTTGTTCTCCTACGAATTGTTTCATCTCCGATATAAAATAAAGCCCAGCATCATCACTTAAATCGTTGTAGACAACTCTAATTAAAGATTCTATAGCACTTCCAATTCTTGATTTGTGAACATTATTAATATCTGTAGTAAAATAAATTTCCGCCCCATTTTTTGAGTTTATATTGGTTCTAAATCTTGCATTATTCAAGAAATTATATTTCTTCTTTAATGTGTCAAGAGCAGTCTCTATTGCATCTTCAGCAAATTTTATTGATGTCCTTCTACTAGCTACTTTAAATAAGGCATATACAACTTCCTCAAGTACCGAAATCTGTTCCAATTCCATGACAATCCATCTAGATCAAAGGGATGATTGAATAATTTGATAATCCTGAATGTTTTATTAATTATTTATTATTTTGATTTATGTCGTTTTTATTAATTTATTTAGCAACATGGTGATAAATAGATTAATTCTTTTCTTCTAAATTAACATTATTTTGTTACATTGAAGAAATTAATTTGAAAAATACTACAAATTCATTAATAAAAAATATAAAAATGAAAAAAACATTAATTTTAAATAGTAAAAATCATTTTTATTCTGAGATAACTAATAATGACCCTGTTGATTGGTATTGTGTTTTTGCTGGGGGTTTTTAAATGGAGAAGAAAAAAAATATTTTAACAACAAATTTTGGAAAGCCGGTTGATGATGATCAAAATAGCATGACAGCCGGTGATAAAGGCCCAGTTATAATTCAAGATGTGCATTTGTTTGAAAAACTTGCTCACTTTAATCGTGAAAGAATTCCTGAAAGAATAGTACACGCCAAAGGCGCAGGAGCTGGAGGCTATTTTGAGGTTACCAAAGACGTTACAAAATATACAAAAGCAAAGTTTTTATCAGAAGTTGGAAAGAAAACTGAAATTTTTGCAAGGTTTTCAACAGTTGGTGGAGAGAAAGGTTCTGCTGATGCAGAAAGAGACCCTCGCGGTTTTGCAGTAAAATTTTACACTCAAGATGGGAATTTTGATTTAGTTGGCAACAATACACCTGTGTTTTTTATAAGAGATCCAATAAAATTTCCTGATTTTATTCATACACAAAAAAGAAATCCTACTACCAATACCAAAGATGCTAACATGTTTTGGGATTTTTTATCCTTAACACCTGAATCAATACATCAGGTCACAATTTTATTTTCAGATAGAGGTACTCCAAGAACATTTCGTCACATGAACGGTTACAGTAGTCATACTTTCAAATGGTATAATGATAAAGGTGAATATTATTGGGTAAAATATCATTTTAAAACAGATCAAGGTATCCAAAATTTAACCAGAGAAGAAGCTGAAATTTTAAAAGGAAAGGATCCAGATCATGCAACAAGAGATTTATATGATTCAATTGCTAAAGGAGATTATCCCTCTTGGACTTTGCAAATACAGATTATGAATCCTGAAGAAGCTGACAACTATCGATTTAACCCATTTGATGTCACTAAAGTGTGGCCCCATGGCGACTATCCACCAATTGAAGTTGGACGTATGGTTCTAAACCGAAATCCTGAGAATTATTTTGCTGAGGTTGAACAAGCAGCTTTTTCTCCAGCAAATTTTGTACCAGGTATTGCAGCCTCTCCAGATAAAATGCTACAAGGACGATTATTTGCATATCACGATGCTCATAGATATCGCGTTGGTCCAAATTATCATCTTCTGCCTGTTAATAGACCTAAAGCAATGTCTATGAATAATTATCAACGTGATGGATACATGAGATTTGATTCAAATGAAGGTGGAAAACCTAATTATTACCCTAATAGTTTTGGAGGTCCTGAGCCAATTATCGATGCTGCAGAACCAACTTTTGATGCTTCGGGAAAGATAGGACGTCAAAAATACACTCATCAAAATGATGATTTTGTTCAAGCAGGAGATCTATACCGGAAAGTTATGACAGATGAGGATCGAGATCATTTGATTGGGAATATTGTTACTCATTTGTGTAATGCAAATAAAGAAATTCAGATCCGTCAAGCTAAAATATTCTATAAGGCTGATCCTGAATATGGCCAACGGATTGCTGAAGGACTTGGTCTAGAAACAATCGAAATCACAAATTAACAAAAATTATGGCATGTTATTTAGAGGATAAATTTAGTTAATTCTAAATGTAATAATATGAAAATTAAAAAAAAAATTAAATAAATTGGCAAAAAACCTTGTAATTTGTATAATTACCGATAATTTATTAAAGTAAATAAATAATATAACTTTTGATTGTTATCAAAGGAGGAATTTGTTAATATGAAAAAAAATGTGGCATATTGTATTGTTTGCATGATGATGCTTACCAGTATTTTATCGGTCGGTTCCATTGCCAATAAAAATCTAGTGAATACAAATCCAAAAAACATTTTAAATTATGAGGATGAGTCCTGGCCAATGTTTCATCATAATCCTCAACTTACAGGTTTCACTAGCGGTGAAGCGCTTGACACTAATAATCAAATTTGGAGTGTTGATCTAGGTGAGGATATACGTTTTAGTTCACCTGCAGTAGTGGACAATTTTTTATACATAGGGACGGGAGAAATGTTTGGAACGAAACAGGATGAATATATTGAAAATTATATTAATAATATCGGTGTTTTATCAATATTAAATCACAAATTTCCAAAGTCCAAGATTAATAGGGAAGTATCTGAATTTACATCAAATGGTACATTATATTGTCTAAATGCACTTAATGGGCAACATATCTGGAATATAAAAACCTCAGGAAATGTTTATTCTTGCCCCGTTGTTAGCCAAGGCAATGTTTATGCAGTATCTTCGGATATGTTTAGTTTTGAAGGAGAGCTTTATTGTATAGATGCTATATCTGGTAACATTAATTGGAATATATCTGTAATGACAGGTTATGCTACTCCACTTGTAACAGATGGAAAACTTTATTTGGCAATGATAGAACCCGATGATTATTTTGGAGAGCTTGTCTGCCTTGATGCTTCAACAGGAGAACTTTTATGGAATCAAACATTAGGATATGTAGATTTTTCTTTGTATACTTCCCCTGCAATTTCTGAAAATAATCTTCTTATTACAAGTGTTGAGGTGGATGATGAATTTAACGCATTCTGTACAATGAAATGTTTTAATGCAACCACGGGGGAGATGTCATGGAATACTAGGTTAGGTTCAATGGATTTTGGATATGCTCTGTCATCCCCAGTAATTGAAGGGGATATAGCATATGTAATCAATGCTGAAACATTAGACCCGGATTTTTGGTGTGAACTTAATTGTCTAGATATTTCTAATGGATCGATTCTATGGAATTACACTATGAAAGCAGAATTAGATGAATTGTCATTTGCCAGTCCAGCAGTTGGTTATGGCAATGTTTATTTTACATCCATTGGTGATGAATGGGCATATGGCAAGATTTATTGTTTGGATGGTGAATCTGGTGAACTTCTTTGGACAGTGAAGTCTTCTGATGCATATACACTATCTTCTCCAGTAATAGCTGAAAATAAAGTTTATGTTGGTGGTTTTGACATGATGTTGTTTAAAGGTCAAGTATTATGTTATGACGCTTTTGATGGGGAGCTATTATTTTCTTCTTGGGCATCTGAAGAATTTATTGAATCCACTCCTGCAATTGCATATGGTGCAGTTTATATTGCTACTATTTATGGGAAAGTCTGTGCTTATAGAGATATTTATGAAATAGGTAAAATATCTGGTGGATTTGCTAGAGTTAAGGCAGAGATTATTAATGTTGGTGATATTGATATTGAAAATGTTGATTGTGCAATGACAGTATCAGGTGGAATGTTTGGATTAATAAATCGAACATTAGGTGACACGATAACACTTTTAAAGGCTAATTCATCTGAAACAATAAGTATATCTCCAGTACTTGGATTCGGACCCATAGAAATCAATGTTCAGATTAGGGCAAGCACAATAAGTTCTTGTATTGAGAAAAAAAATGGATTTGTTTTTGGACCTTTGATCTTTGTTTATTAAAACAATTTTTTATATGTTCTTTTCGAATATTAAAAGAACGCTAATTTTTATTATAATTAGTTATAATTAAATTTAGTTTTTTATTTTTTATTATTACTTAGAAGATTAATTATCCAAATACTCGTAAAAAAAATAATATAATACTTTTAATTTGCTGATTGAAAAATGAAAGATTTAGGGAAAAAATTTAATCGGCTTAAAAAAGAAAAAAGCCCATACTTGTTACAACATGCAGACAATCCTGTTGACTGGTATCCATGGTCTGAGGAAGCTTTTAATAAAGCAAAGAGTGAAAACAAACCGATTTTTTTATCAATAGGTTATTCAACATGTCATTGGTGCCATGTAATGGCACAAGAATCTTTTGAGGATATGGAAGTTGCAAAACATCTAAACAACAATTTTGTTTGTATAAAGGTAGATAGAGAAGAACGACCTGACATAGATAAAATTTACATGAACATCTGCCAAATAATGACAGGTGCAGGTGGATGGCCGCTTACAATTATTATGACGCCCACCAAAAAACCTTTTTTTGCAGCAACTTACATACCAAAACAAACAAGATTTGGAATAAAAGGATTGTTGACATTAATTCCTGAGATAAATAAACAATGGAAAAACAACAAAGATCAATTGTTAAATTCAGCAAATGAAATTACATCAATATTGCAAAAAATTACAAAACCATCTTTAGGTAAAGGAATTACAAAAGAAACATTAGATTCTGCTTACCAGCATCTTTTTGACTCTTTTGATGAGCAACATGGTGGATTTGGATACCAACCAAAATTCCCAACACCTCATAAACTAATATTTCTTCTGAGATATTGGAAAAGAACTGGAAAAAATTATTGTTTAAAAATGGTAAATTTTACACTAGAGCAAATGAGACATGGTGGTATTTTTGATCATATAGGATTTGGTTTTCATCGTTATTCAACAGATAGGAAATGGTTAATTCCGCATTTTGAAAAAATGCTATACGATCAGGCTCTTTTAATAATGTCTTATGCAGAAGCCTACCAGGCAACTAAAAAGCCAATTTTCAAAAAAACAGCTGCAGAAATAATCGAATATGTATTTCGTGATTTATCTTCTGAAGGAGGAGGATTTTATTCTGCAGAAGATGCCGATTCAGAAGGTGAAGAAGGAAAATTTTACACTTGGAATTTCAATGAAATTAGAAATCTACTAACACCAAAAGAACTAGACATTGCAACAAAATTCTATAATATTAAAAAAGAAGGAAATTGTAATATAAATACTAAAAATTCGCAAGGAAAAAACATTTTTTATCAAACTATGAGTGTAGACGATTTTGCAAAATTTTACCATGTAAACAAACAACAACTATCAAAGCAACTTGAAACAATAAGAAAAAAGCTTTTCAATGCTCGCGAAAACAGAGTTCATCCAGATAAGGATGATAAAATTCTTACAGACTGGAATGGGTTAATGATTGCAGCCTTAGCAATAGCTGCTAGAGTTTTTGATGAAAAATTATACGTTGAAAAAGCAGAAAAATGTGCAAATTTTATTTTAAATAATATGCTACAAATCAGTGGAGCGTTATTTCATAGATATAGGGATAATGAACTAAAAATACAAAGTTATGCAGATGACTATGCTTTTTTAATAATGGGCTTAATTGAATTATATCAAGTAACTTTTAATCCTAAATACATTCAATCTTCAATACATTTAAACAACTATTTATTAAATCATTTTTGGGATAAAAAAAGTGGAGGATTATTTTTTACTGCAGATACAAATGAACGGTTATTAACTAAAACTAAGGAGATATATGATGGTGCGATACCATCAGCAAATTCTGTTACAATGAGCAATTTGTTTAAATTATCCAAGATAACTGGAGATATAAATCTTGAACTAAAAGCATTAGAAATAGGAAAGATTTTTTCAAATCAAATTTTGCTAGCACCTAGTGGATATACTCAATTACTTCTGGGAGCAGATTTTGCAATAGGTCACTCATATGAAATTATTATTGTTGGGAATGAAGATAAAGAAGAAGTCAAGAAAATAATTCAAGGGATAAATTCCATATATTTACCAAATAAAGTTATTATTTTAAAAGCACAAAAATCAAAGAAATTGGCAATTGAAAAAATTGCGCCATTTCTAAAAGAATATTTTCAAATAAAAAATAAAGCAACAATATATGTATGTAAAAATCAACAATGTCAACAACCTACTACAGATATTAAAAAAATGATGCAGTATTTAAATTAATAATATTTTGATTTTCAATTAATTGTATATTTTTAATGAAAAATTAACATAATTGCAGTAATTAAATCTTAGTAATTTATTGATATTAAAATTAAATATACATGTTTATATTTTATTCAAAAATTTATGTTTTTACCAGGTTTAAATTGGGTTGAATTTTGGTATGTTTTGGGTAAAATAATAAAAGGAATAAGTATATTTTATATTTTTAAAATATAATAGGAGGAATATGAAGAAATGAGAAAACATTTGGTAATAATAGGTTTGTGTGCAGTATTAATCTCCATGCCGACAATGACTGCTTTTCAATTATTAGAAAAATCATCAAGCATTGTAACACCTGAAAAAAATCTTTTAACACCCCCCATTTTAGATTATGATGGAACATTTGTTGGAGGATTAGGGAATCTCTATAAACAAAACGGTGAATGGCAGTTTGATTACTATTCTTATCTTGCTGGTGTGTATAAGCTCGGAGTTTATAAAAAGCTTTATGGTTACATCTACAATTTAGATGAAGAGCAAATTGGATACATTGGTGCATACTTTGGTCACAAAATCATAATTGGTTATATTGAGGATATGGAAAACCACCGACTTCCAATAATTGGATTTTTGTTGTGGAATGATACTCATTTCGCTGGTCGAATAATGAGTGTGTTTGGACCTGCTCCTCACATTATTGGTGAATACACACCAAACACTTAAAACCAAACACTCCCCTTTTTTCTTTTTTCGTTTACTATATTAGCAGATAAAATATTCTGTGAAGAATTCAAATGCACGCGGTGAAAAGGCTTCTTTGGTGGATACTTGCTAGTTCTACAGGTGGTTATAATAGGGCACGTATTATCAAAGAGTTGTCAAAAACACCAAGAAACGCAAATGAATTAGCAACAATTTTAGATCTTGATTATAAAACCACTAGACATCATCTTAGGGTTTTAGAGAAAAATTATTTGATTACTTCTTTTGGGACAGGATATGGAAAAACCTATTTTCCTTCAAATTTGATTGAAAAAAACAGTGATATATTTAAAGAAATCTTGGAAGAATTAGAGAGAAAAAAAATAAATATGAAATAGTTAAATGGTGGTTAAGTATGAGTGAAAAATTAAACAAAAATAAATTAAATTCAAGAACAAAATCATTTGCAGTAATTGCAGGATTGATAATCCTTGGGATTATTGTTGGATATGTTCTATCGCATATCAGTCTACAAATATTAATTAATGAAATTAATGATCTTCCAGTAAAAATTGACCAATCCCGAATTACTCGTTCAATAGATTACTACATCGGAGCTATAATAATTCTAAGCATAGAATTGGTGCTTCTTCTTGGGGTGCTATATTTTTATTATGATTCATATAAAGAAACAAAATCTCGATTTCTCATTGTTTTGAATCTGTTTATTATTGCTCTTGTGGTGAAATCTGTACTGTCAATTATTTCTCTTCATACAGTAGCCGTTGATTATATACAAGTAATTCCTTATGTAAGTAGAACATTTTTTACCCCAGGTTTTGGTATTTTAAATTTTGTGTTAACTGGATTTGAAATCATTGCAATAAGTATGCTTGTTTTTCTTAGTATGGATTAATTTGTTAAATAAAAATACAATAATAACAATACAACATTTTCTAATAACTATTTATAAAATAAAATTATGCTCCCGTCGGGATTCGAACCCGAGTAGCTGGCTCGAAAGGCCAGAATGATTGGCCGGACTACACCACGGGAGCTTATTATGATTAAATTTTTAGAGTTTCTCCCAAGTATACACAATACTTATTTAAAATTACGCACCAAAATTTGAAAAGTTATAGATTTAAAAGTCTAATCTTTATTTTCTCCAGATATCACAACTTGAAAATACAATTTAATACTCTTTTTTCTTAAAAAAACTTATATATACCTTCTTTGTTATAAAAATATAGGGGGAAAACAATTATGAAAAAATTGTTGCCGATATTAATTATAAGCATTTTAATATTAAGTGGAATTGGAATAAGTGCTGCTCCTGTAGATAGAGAGGTAAAGCCGCGAAATATTCAGGATTGGAACCTTGAAATTGTGGTAAAAGGTGGACTAGGAGGATACACCGCTACTGTTACAAATACAGGTACTGAGATAATTGCCGGAAATCTGACTATACAAGTACACACAGAACCCTGGATTATAATAATAGGTAAGGATCTAGAAACAATTAATGATATAGAACTAAATCCTGAAGATACTTTAAAATATTCTTTGAAATCTGTTTTTGGTTTTGGTAAAGGACATATTAATGTTGATGCAGTTTTTATAACAGAGACAGATACCTATATTAAGTCAGAGGTAACAGATGGATTTGTATTTTTTATATATTGTAAATGCCCTGCAACCACTGTTAACGTTCCATAAATCTAAAAACATCTTTTTTTATTTTTAAAATTAGTTCTTACTAATTTTTGATATAAAATAAGAAATTTAACAGCCCTGAGCGGATTCGAACCGCTGTCGCTGGCTCCAAAGGCCAAAATGTTAACCGCTACACCACAGGGCCTTAAAGTCTAAATATAGCGAGGTGAATTGAACTATACTTATTTAGAATTTTTTACTAAAACAATAATTCTTTTTATTGAATTAATAAAAAATACAACTTTTATGTGATATTGTTTTTAATCACAAAATCGTGAAAAATGTTTTATTAATAATTATCTAAATGTTTTATTAAACATATTTTATGTTACAATTTTTAGAAAAATATAAATATTCGTACTTCCTTTTTCAGTAAGGGAATCCAAGTTTAAAGAAGGATTTTAATCCTTTTTTACTTCTTTCATCCTTACTTCCCCTAACATGGAGACGATAAAAATGCCAAAAAGTAGCCGAGAACAAATAATTGATGATGAAAACAAAGTTATATCAGAATTGAAGAAAAATGCAAAAGAAAGCATTGATGGTATTGGAAAAAATTGTAAATTTTCTAGACAAAAGGTTTGGAGAATAATAAAAAGATTAGAGGGAAACAATACTATTTGGGGATATAGTTCTATTGTAGATGATAATAAACTTAACCTAAAACGTTACATCATACTAGTTAAGCGTACAAGCAAACCTATCAGCAAAGAAAAGATAAAAAAAATTACTAAAAGAGAATTTAAAAACGCAGTATTGAAAATTGGAATAGGCGTAGAATCTAGTTTTTTCACTCATGGTACTTTTGATTGGATTACTATTATTACAGCTCCAGATATTAAACAGGTAAAGCAATTTGTTAATCTACTAAACAATTATTTCTCCGAAGGTTACATTGATGACATCCAAACGATAGAAGTAATTTTCCCATTAGAAGTAAATGGAATAGATAATCCAAATTTAAAAGAGTTTGAGGAATTTTTCATATAGAACGATAACCACTTAAATAATTGCGAAATGTTAAAAAAAGAAAGAGTTGAATTTTTTTAAACTATCTCTATTCCACCCAAGAAAATTCCAACTATGTACGTAAATAGACCTAGTCCTACTTCATACATTCTTCCTAAATATGCAGAGTCTCTAAAAACAACATGATTCATTGTTATTATTCCCATGGTTCTTTCACTGGGAGTAAACTCAATATAGTGTAATCTAAGTGCCAATGCATGATTTACATTTCCCCATCTATTACATCTAAAAACTAATCCTCTTAGCCATACTCTACCAACATCAAGTCCAGGTTCTCGTTCCGGTTCGTTCTCAGTTACACCTGCGGCAAGGGGTATTGTTGAAATTAAGAGAATGCATATCAACAAGCTAAATATTTTCCTCTTCATAATTGCACCTATACCTCCAAAAATATTTTTCAAATAGTAAAACTATAATAAATTAATAAATTTTACTATATTGTTATATTTTTATACCAATTTTAAAAACTTAAATATTATTAATATAATTTTTACAATATTAAATATCATTTACTTTTTTGTCGTTCTAGTATCCTTGCCCATTCGTCTTTGAGAGTGGCTGTTCGATTTATTACTATTTTTTCTGGTTTTGAATCTGGATCAATGCAAAAATAACCCGTTCTTTCAAATTGAAAACTATCTAAAGGTTTAAGATTTGCAATATCTGGTTCAACTTTACAACTTGGCAATATCTCTAATGAGTTTGGGTTAATAAAATCTTTAAAATCATTATCTTTGTAAACACTAGAATCCTCAACTGTCAACAACCTATCATATAATCTAATCTCAGCATCGATTGCTTTATCTGCAGAAACCCAATGAATCGTAGACTTGATTTTCCTACCATCTGGAGCATATCCGCCCTTAGTCTCAGGATCAATACTACATCTAAGTTCTATGATTCTTTCTCCCTGCTTTATAACCTCATTGCATGTTAAAAAATAGGCATATCTCAATCTAATCTCTCTACCTGGAGCCAATCTAAAAAATTTTTTTGGGGGTTCTTCCATAAAATCTCCTCTTTCAATAAATATTGTTTTTGAAAAAGTGACTTTTCTGGTACCTGCTTCAATATTTTCAGGATTTATTATGGCATCCATCTCCTCAATTTTTTCTTCAGGGTAATTTTCAATGACTACTTTTAACGGATGAAGAACCCCCATGAACCTAGGTGCTGTTTTATTTAAATCTTCTCTGACACAATGCTCGAGAAACTCCATATCAACCGTGCTATTTACTTTTGCGACCCCAATTCTACTGCAAAAATTTCTTATTGACGCAGGAGAGTAACCTCTCCTCCTCATACCACTGATAGTTGGTAATCTAGGATCATCCCAACCGCATACATATCCTCCCTCTACCAATTCAAGTAATTTTCTTTTGCTCATTATTGTATAACTAAGATTTAAACGTGCAAATTCTATTTGTTGTGGGTGATAAACTCCTAATTCGTCTAAAAACCAATCATACAACAGACGATGATTTTCAAATTCTAAAGTACATATAGAATGAGTTATCTTTTCAATTGAATCTTCAAGCCCATGGGCCCAGTCATACATTGGGTATATACACCATTTTTCACCCGTATGATGGTGCTCTGCATGTAAAATTCTATATATTACTGGATCTCTCATGTTTAGATTTGGATGACCCATATCTATTTTTGCTCTTAGAACTTTTTCACCATCTGAGAATTCACCGGCTTTCATTTTTTCTAGTAATTGAAGGTTCTCTTCTACAGAACGGTTTCTACAAGGGCTATTTTTACCGGCTTGGGTTAAAGTTCCTCTGTATTCTGCAATTTCTTTTGCATTTAAATCATCAACATATGCTTTTCCAGTTTTAACCAACTGAATCGCATAATCATACATCTGATCAAAATAGCTTGATGCAAAATATAATCTATCTTCCCAATCAAACCCTAACCATTTGACATCTTCAATTATTGAATTTGTATATTCTTCCTCTTCTTTTGTTGGATTTGTATCATCAAATCTAAGGTTGCAAAGACCATTATATTCCTTTGCAATTCCAAAATTTAGACATATTGATTTTGCATGCCCAATATGAAGATAACCATTTGGTTCAGGAGGAAATCTAGTATGAACTCTTCCATTGTACTTATTTGTTTTTATGTCTTTATCTATTATTTCTCTAATAAAATCCTTTTTTACTTCATTTTCCGAATTCATGCCTTCCAACCCTACATTTGATTACAACAAATTTACAGCCCCGACCAGAATAATAATTGGGTCATAGAAGGGATTGAAAACGACACAATTAAAGATTTCGATGCTTTCGGATCTTTGTTCACTTTACTAAAACCTTTCTTTTATTTTTTTAACTTTAAGAGGTGTTCTAATGGTTGTTGAACCAGTAGGACAAGAAGGTAAATTTTCACATTATAGTTTACTTGACACAAATTCTCGAATAATTCAAAAATCTAATTCTCTACCTATAAAAATAATAGATGTTGAAAGAATAAATAATGAAAGCAAAAAAGCAAATAAAATCGCATTTGAATCGTTTAAAGAAGATATAAGAAGTAAATTCTTAGAGGAATATATCAATAATTCCAATTTAGATATTTGGAAGAATTTAGAGAATAATCTAAACAAATCATTATTGGATTTTGTTGTTAAGTGTTTTAACTCATATATAGGAGAAATAAACTCAAAAGACAGATTTATTTATGCTTGCGATATAGATGAAAATAAGATATTGATTGAATTAGATAATAGGTATTGCAAATCATATCAAGACAAAATCAATCGAAGAGCGAAATATCTATCTTGGGCTTTTAGAAACAAGAAATCGGTTTTGCTGACATTGACATTGGATCCAACGATGTATTCCAATGATAAGTACAAGATGTGGATGGACATAAAGAAGCAATATAACCGTTTTATTACAGCTGTAAAATATTATTTTAAGAAGCAAAAAATAAAGTTTCCCTCATACATCTGCACGATTGAAGCTCAGAAGAACGGCAATCCCCATTTGCATATATGTTTCTTGGGTTGTTCCCGATTGATGGATTGGCGTAAATTAAGGAAGCTCTGGGGTATAGGCCATATTTGGATAAATCGTTCCAAAGGAAAATCAAAAATCCGCAATCCTGTAAACTACATCATGAAGTACATAACAAAGACATATACTGATACAAACAAGGAGAATCAACTTACTCAAGCTATATGTTGGTTCTTCAATATCCGGTCTTATCAGTGTTCTCGGGGGTTGATTACACCGATTAAACCAAAGGATATATCCCTTTTTAACTCAGAATACTTGATTGTTGTCAATGATAAAAGATTTTCAGATTTAATCCATAAAAATATAGATTTGATTTTGAACTATGCTAATTCTTTAAGCCCTTATGAATCTGAGTATTTTAAAAAAATAAAGAAATTGCTGTATGATTATAATTAACGATAAGAAATTAACCTATTACATAGCATTTATATACCAAACCATCAATTAATATATGGGAGGAAAACATCAGATGAAACATCTTATCCCAATAATGGTAATTCTATTAATTGTATCTACCTCGTTTGTTGGTGTTTCATATAATATTGAGAAATCATCTAATTCATCCCTTGATAGAAAAATATTATATGTAGGTGGTAGCGGGCCTGGGAATTACACGAGTATCCAGGATGCAATAGATGATGCAAACAACGGTGATACCATTTTTGTGTTTAATGGAACTTATTTTGAAAACCTCAACGTCGATAAATCTATCCGTCTCATCGGTGAGAATAGGGATATTACGGTGATTGAAGGAGGTAAGGTCGATAGTGTGGTTGAGGTAATTGCTGATAATGTTTGCATTGAAGGGTTTACCATTACAAATGGCGTTGAGGATTTTTCTGAAGCTGGAATAAACGTTTTTTCAAATTGGACAATCATTAGAAACAATATTTTGCTGGAAACTCAATGCAACGGAGTAAGGTTGGCTCATTCCTTTTTTGCTCTAATAGAAAATAATTTTTTTAAGAATAACATTTATTATCATATTAATTTAAGAGGGAAATCCAACAATAATACTGTA
>Ga0272442_10002224_pt1 | contig 28427 bp, 24 predicted proteins | sample SSMForm2O_FD_200262 | JGI IMG/M metagenome (GOLD analysis project Ga0272442, IMG submission 200262) | Marine sediment archaeal communities from Little Sippewissett salt marsh, Falmouth, MA, United States - SSM-Form-2O | ecosystem: Environmental > Aquatic > Marine > Wetlands > Sediment ...
TCAGCTCGTACCAGACGTCGACATTCTTTTCATCCGCCTCGTCAAACTTGTCATTAGCGTAACGGCTCAGCTTATCCAGCAATTCTTCTTTTGTTTTAGCCGCTGATGCCTGTTCCAAAATGACCTTATCCACTTCCGGCATGATATCGGTGATCTGTGGAAATTCCTCTTTCAAGTCCAGCGCCTTCTCTGAAAAACGCTTCCTGAGGTCACCCACATAGGGCGTTTGGATGGAACCATCATCCGCGGGGCTGAGGACCAGATAGGCCATGTAGGTTCCGCTGAAGTGATCGTTCAGCTCGATGTCGGCTTGGCGAATGGGATGCTTTTTCGAGAACCACTTGACCGGATTATCATTGATTTCGATGCGCGTGATGCCATACACCGCGATGGCCGTAACGATCAGAAGAACGACCAGGATCGGTTTGGCTTTTGCATAAGTGAAGCGTCCGGCTACGTTGAGCAGTTTGGTGAGCGATGTCTGTTCTTCGCCGTGCTGCGTTTCATGACCGAAGTTTTCGAGAGACTTCTCACTGATCATCATAATGTACGCCGGCACGAAGGTGATCGTGCATACCCACGCGATCATGATACCGGTGGCGACGAACACCCCGAACACCTGCACCGGCGGAATCGGCGTCAGGGCCAGAGAGGCAAAACCCGCCGCCGAGGTCAGCGACGTATAGAGCATCGGCATGAAGAGATTGCTCATCACTTCGAGGGCGGTTTTTCTGCGGCCCTTCTCTTGCGTGTAAAGATCGAAAAACTCCGAAAGGATATGCACCGAGTCCACCACGGCGATCGGCATAAGGAAGATCGGGATCATCGAGCTCATGATGTGCACGGGATAGCCGAATCCGATCAGCAGGCCCATCGTCGAAATGACCGAGACCATCGCCACGATCATCGGCGAGATGACCAGCACCAGCTTGCGGAAGAACAGCAGCATTAAAAGGAATATCACGACCATCGCCAGCGGCGCCGAGATGGCCATCTGGATAAACATCTCAACACCGAACGTGTCTTCCGCCACGGGCAGGCCGGTGATATGGTATTCTTCATCCCCTTTTTCGAAGGTTTCTATTTTCTTCGTGAGCTCCTTGTACACTTCATGGCTCAAGTCCTTGCTTGTCAGCGGCAGGTACAGGCAGATCGCTTTGCCGTCTTCGGAAATAACCGTCCCTTTAAGCAGCGGATTCGACATCGCCTTATCTCTGATCTCCAGCGCCTCGGTTTTCGTCGCCGGCGGCTTTTTCATCAACCACTCGAACGTCACCACGCCCGGTCCGCCCTGGCCGATATGGTCCACCGTCGAAGGCGCCAGCAGATCGACTTCGACGACACCGATTTTTTCGTTCGGATCCTCCTCGCTCGGCCAGCGCAGGGTTTTTGAAAATTCGGTCAGCTCATAAATCCGCGTCAACGAGGTCGGATTGAAAACGCCGTTCGGATCTTTGTTATTGACGATGCCGAGAACGACAATGTCGCTGAGAGAAAACCGTTCTTTCGTCTCGTTGTGGAACACCCGAACGGGCTCATCCTCCGAGAGCATGTTCTCAGGGTCCGTATCCACCTGAATGAGTGGAATTAACGCCCCGAGCCCCAGCGTCAAAACGACCATGATAATCGTGACGACTTTATAATGCGTTAAAGAATATTCCGTGATCCTTTGTTTATTATCCATTGTTTGACCTTTGTACGAGATACCGTAAAAGACTCTAAAGCATTGATAACAGTCTCGCGGTTTCCGTTGCTCAAAGCGTTAGCGCGCAATCTTAGCACGCCATAAACGAATCCCTTTAAAGTCGTTACTCACCTTCACAATGGGCGAATAATTTCTACTCGCGATTTTCGACTATCAGTTTCTATAAGGACTTGGTCCGAGATCCTTAAGCGTTTGAGTCATTTCTCCTGCAACCCTTGCGAACTTCGGGCCTTCGGATGCAGATATCCATTCGAGCCTGAAACGTTCCTCCTCCAGGCCAAAATCTTCAAGCATCAGTGAAATCGCTTCCGCTCTTTGTTCCGCCCTTTTGTTTCCATCCTGGTAGTGACAATCACCAATATGACAGCCGCAGACCAGAACACCATCCGCAGAACCATTGGTCAGGGCATCCATGATAAAATTCGGATGCACCATCCCGGTACACATGGCGCGGATGATATGGACGTTGGCCGGATATTGTATGCGTGCCGTGCCGGCCGAATCTGCAGAGGCATACGAGCACCAGTTACAGCAGAAAGCAATGATAACAGGTTCATAATTGTCAACCATTTCAAACCTCCACAACAGCTTTAATCATTTCCTCAAAATATTCGGGCTTAAAGTGTCTTATGAAAATGCCCTTCTTCGGACACGTAGCCATACAGACGCCGCACCCCCTGCACACGGCTTCATTGACTTCCACCGTTTTCTTGATGCCATCGGCGGCCGTCATATACTCAATGAGTGTTATGGCATTAGAGGGGCATGGATCGATACAGTAGGCGCAGCCATCACAATATTCGTCCACAACAAACGAGATCGCAGGAGACTTGACAAGTTCTTCTTGTGAAATAATCCCCGCCGCACGGGATGCAGCCGCTTCGCCATCGACCAGCGCATCAAGAACACCCATCTCCTCCCTGGCGGAACCACATCGAAATACGCCTTCGGTGTTAAAATCGAGCGGATTCAATATTCCCAACATGCCAACGAAAAAGTCATTCTCATCTCTTTGTAGGAGTAAATCCTTTTCGAAGTCTCCTTCCTCTGAATCCGTGGTCAAACTTGCTTTTGTTGCGACCACGATGGAGCCAATGTTGACGTCCTCTTTTCCATCGGGTGTTACTATCTCTGCATTGAAGTTACCGACAAAACCTTCCGCTCTCCCAACTTTAGATCCTGTGTAGATCTTCACTTTTTCATTTCGAGACAACTCATTGATAAGATTCCTCACCAATGGAGCATCGTTCTGCTCCACTTTGTCAAGGCGATCCTCTCTCTCAACCAAATATACATCAAGATTTGCTTCGGCAAGTTTCAACGCACAGGAAATCCCACCCGGCTCTGCCCCAATGACAAGACACGCCGGTGTGACAGGCACGTGGATAGCCTCCAGGGATTCGAGCAACGAAGCACGCTTGACGCCCATTCTCATGAGTGTTTTTGCCTTTTCCGTAGCTTTCTTTTTATCCTTCGAATGGACCCACGTGCACTGGTTGCGGAGGTTGACAATTTCCATAAGGTAACGGTTCAGCCCGCCCATCTCTACATGAAGCGAGAAAAGGTCTTCGTGTGTTTTTGGAGAACAAGCCCCCATTATCAACCGGTTGAAATCCTTTGTTTTCAAGAGTTCCCTGATCTTGACTCCATCGCATCCAAAAGGAGTGACTTCGACGTGCTTTACGTTGGGCAATGATTTCGTATATTCTACAAGCTCTTCCAAATCCAGAAGCCCGGCGATGTTTTTTCCGCATTGACATATCACGGCGAGAATTGCCGGTTCGTCCTGAGGCGCTACAGGTAGCAGATCTTTTTGAGGTGGAGCCGCCATTTCCTTGCCCCTTTCGGGAGCAAGAAGCGAAGCGGCATGAGACGCGGCCGCGCACGCCTGAACAATGGCATCATCGATTCCCTTGGGTGCCATGGCGCTGCCGCAATTGAAGATACCTTCCCTTGAAGTATGAATCGGATAAAATTCTCCTGATTTCTTCCCGATAAAACCCAATTCATCAAGCTCTAACCCTGTTTTTTCCGCAAGTTTCTTTCCGCTTTCGCTAGAACTTAAAGCTGGAATCAGGACAAACATCTCCGTCGTTATCGTTTTATTATCGAAGGATATCTCAAGATGACCCCCTGTTTCCTTAACGGAAGTAACGCGATCTGTTTGAACAAAGTTGATGTTGGACTCTTTGGCCTTCTGATAAAAATCCTTATAACTCTCTCTTCGAGGAGCGTGATTCTTATAAAGTACCGTTACCGTGGCGTTCGGTTTTCTCTCGATCGTTCCTAAAGACTGGGCAACCGCAGTCATAAAGCCAACGGGAGAATCGTGATCAAGAACATACCAGCAGACAGATTCGGGTTCTCGCCCATCATCGCACTTGACAACACCACTCGTCGGTCCCAGACCGGAAAGCAAGCGCTCGTATTCGAGACCGGTGAGCACGTTGGGGGATTGAGCATAGCCATACTTTTTCAGAGATTCAGGTTTCGCTTCCTTCATTCCCGTGGCGAGGATGACGGCCCCGACATTGAATTCCACCGTCTGTGGCTTTTGGTCGAAGACAATGGCTTCCGGCTTACAGGCCTCCACACAGGGCGGGACCTCTTTGTCTCCACACTTGCCTTCAATGAAATACGTACATTTTTCAGGGTTGATCAAAGCCTTTCTTGGAGGAAAGGGAGAATAAAACGATATCGCTTTGGAAACTCCCCGCCCGAAATTAAATTCCATCGGGATGCCGCCCACAGGGCAAACAGGAAAACAATCCGTGCAGGCCGTGCATTTTGCAGGATCGACATATCTCGGTTTTTTCGTGACTTTGACCTTGAAATCCCCTGCCTCTCCTTCGATGCTCTCCACATCGGCAAATGAGACGAGGGTCACATTGGGATGACTGGTCAACTCAAGCATCTTGGGCAATATGGTGCACGTCGAGCACTCATTCGAGGGGAACATTTTATCAATCTGAGCCATTTTTCCGCCGATGGTGGGCTTTTCTTCGACAAGAATCGCCTTGAATCCCTGATTCACCAGTTCAGCACACGCCCGCATCCCCGCCGGACCGGCTCCCACGACAAGAACGGATCCTTTCATAATGTCTGACCTCCTTCTTCAAGTACTATTTCAGTGACAAGCTTACGCGTGTAAACCAGGTACTTCCCATTTTCTTCTACACACTCTGCCTCGAAACCATCCTTCTCATATTGGACCATTTTCTCGCGAGCCTCCTGCTCAGTGGAATAATGACCTTTATCCCACATGAATTTCTTCCCACCTATTTTTGTCGCTAAGCTTGGCATAATGCCACCTCCCGAGATGATGAACGATGTCATTCCTTGTAACCGGGATTATTCCCGACGGAGTCAGTCTTTTTAAACATTTTCACATTCCTTTCCTCAACCACTTCCACATGGAATTGAGTGGGGCATGCCAGCGAGCCTGAAACGAGACAATACTTCTCCGCCAGCCGGGCAATCTCCTCTATTTTTTCAGCCGAATCGGAACCATTCAAACTCACCCTGGCGATCACTTCGAAATTCGTAAAGCGTAATCCATTTTTAGTTTTTTCAACTTTACCACTCGCATCTGAGTGATAAGAAGCAATCTCAACCTCGTATTTCCTTACAAAATGAAAAAAGACCAACATGAGACAACTGTTCACAGACGCAACGAGCATCTCCTCCGGATTCAATGAATTCGGGCTACCGCCATATTCCGGAGGGGGGCCTACCTCCGTTTCGTTTATCCCGCTCATTGTGGTCTTTGCGGGGTTGCCGGAATGTTGGTACACTGTGTTCTTAAAAATTTCCATCTTTTAGCCTCACATAAATTCTAACTGTTCCTGCTGAGAGGGAAAGGATCACTCTCGAATACAACTATCTCAGCCTTCTCACCGAAACGTCTCAACCTTGCCGAGGCGGAAGCGTCGCCTGCAACACTACGAACAGTGGGAATTTTCCTTGCCATTAACAGACGTTCCTCTCTTAAAACCGGTACAATCACTGTTTTTTATCTAACACTTTTTGTTCGCGAAATTTGCCAACCGGAGGTCGTGGACGTTTTCCGGATTTAAATGAAATTGCGTTTGCAGGACAGACTTCTATACAAGTTCCGCATGAAAAACAGTCCGGCACAATTCTGTCCTGTTTGAGAATCGCGTCCATCACCGTTGAGGGACATGCCTGGGAACAAACGCCACAGGAAATACACTTATCATAATCCACCTTGATTCTGAAGAGGCTGATTTTCTCGGCCAGCCAGCCCACCAGACCGAATGGGCAGAAGAAATGGCACCAAGGTCTATAGACAAAAAGGCTCAGAACCAGAAGCAAAACGATAAACACCCCCCCTGCGATACCTATCGCTTGCGGCCTGAAAATTTTAAATGGATCGATCACGCCCACGATATCCATGGCCCATGCAAATGCGAATAATATGGACAGGAGAAAAAACGCGATGCGACTCGAATTCGAGAGGATAAAAGGAACTTTCATCTGACCGAACCGTCCTTTTCGATCTTTGGGATCCCTGTTCAGCCTGAAAACCAAATCCTGCAGCGTACCCAATTGACAACCCCATGAACAGATGAACTTGTTGGCCAGGACGACCATTGCGAGAAAGACAACCAAGGCAATCAGTCTCGGAGGGAAAATCACTCCCTTCGAGCCTAAAAGAACGATAGCGTCTTTAACCGTCCCCATCGGGCTCGGATCGCTTCCCAGAAGTATCCCGAACATGCCCACGGCCGCCATATAGATCCATTTTCGACTGCGAACGGAAATCTTGCCTGTTCTCATCAGGGTAAACACCGTCGAGAGAAAAATCAACCATAGGATTCCCTTCAGCGGAATCTTGAACCAGTTTTTGGAAGCGTGTTCCGCCTGGATAGCCAGTGAGCTGTTGACCTTTTTACTGAGCTGTTCGTCATTCATACCGAACTCGGCGACGCGCTTTTTAAGATCGCTCGGAGATTCGAGGTTGAAGATTTTTTTTAGTTCCCTGCGACCCAGATTATGTTCCTTACCGAATTCAGCGACGGTCATTCCTTCGCTAACAGCGACCGTGATGCTCTCCGGCAGTTGCTCTTTCTCGCCGGCCCAGAAATGAACCGAGACAGCGGATCCGCAAACGACCACAAACAGGATAAGTATGAAATAAATCGTTGTTCGCAACATATTGTGGAGTCCTTTGTCGGCTTTAATCCTTCAAGAATCCTTCAAGAATTTTTTCCTCATCCTCGACCACATGGCCCCCCATTACTTTTGCCACATTGCCCCCGAACATTTTTGCCATCAAACCCATATTCATTTTAGAAAGATAAACCTTCCCATCATCACCCTCCCAGACGCTAAACGTGCATGGCATCATTGTCGAAACATGCCGGTCTGTCGTTAAGACACTCTTCGCATATTCAGCCTTGCAAAGCTTGACAAGCTTGACGCGCGGCTCAAAGGTTACCCCGTGCTTCGCCATAGATTTATTCATATCTATGGGTTTATCACCTGAGATGACCCACCCACGTTCAGGGATTCGTTTTTCCAGAGCTGCAACGGTCTCATCAAATCCCAGTTTGCTTTCAGCGGTCACAATCATGAGCGACGGCATGGTCGTAAACACGACGACGCCACACAAGAGAAAACCGATCACAAGACCTATCATACCCGATATCCAAATATTTCGACGACTTGTTTTTATCTTTTCATCCTTATCTCGCATCGTTTCATTCCTACAAGGTTTTCATTTAAATTCCTTATTTTCTGCCTATCTGACGGTTGTTTCAACGTTTCCTGCTCTCGTAATGATTATAAATGCAGTACAAAAGCTTTATCACATTCTTATTACCAATACGATAGTACACCTTCGCACCCTCACGGCGGCATTCCAGAACGCCTTTATCCTTCATCATATTGAGCTGCTGGCTGGTAATGGCCTGTTTCCCATCCAGAGCCTTGACAATATCACCGACGCACATTTCTTTTTTCTCAAGCAGCTCGATGATTTGAATCCGAACCGGATGGGCGACTGCTTTTAACACCTCTGCAACGTGATCTGCGACCTTTTTGTCCATTGTCAAATCCGGAAATATATTCCAATATATTAATATATAGTGATATTTCGATTTTGAACACAAAATGTTCGTAAGAAAAAGGAAAAATTGAGAGTCCTGACGGAATTGCCCAACGCCGACATTGGGTTTCTATCCTCTGTTTTCTGTCTTCCGCCTTCGATTCTTACCAACGACTGATAATACTTGGCCCTATGAAAGAATTTTTCAGTTTTTGTGTTTTTTTATGCTTGACAGTGCAAAAACAGATCCGTTAAATTAGGCCAAAAAGGTAAGTTGGTGGGTATCTAAATCAAAAGGATTTGGTTAAAGAAAAGGATTGGAGAAGATGAAGGATTTGTTCACCACCGGCGAAGCTGCGGAGGTTTGCAGAGTCAGTCAACAGACAATCATCCGCTGTTTCGACGCCGGTCGGCTGGAGGGATTCCGTGTTCCTGGCTCAAGATTCCGGAGAATTCCGCGCCAGAGTCTTGTCAAATTCATGAAGGAAAACAATATCCCTTTGGATGCCATCGAGTCCGGCAAAAGAAAAGTGCTGATCGTTGATGACGACGCCGAAATCGTTGAGTTGATCGTGGAGGTTCTCAGCCGGGACGGCCGATTCGAGACAGAAACCGCCTCAAGCGGCTATGAGGCGGGAATGGCGACCGAACGGTTTCGCCCCGAGTTGATCCTGCTCGATTACATGCTGCCCGACGTCAACGGTAACGTCGTCTGCCAGACGATAAGGAAGAATCCTGAATTCGAGAATATCAGGATTATTATCGTCAGTGGCGTCGTTAAACAGGACGAAATCGCACAGTTGCTCAAGTCCGGGGCTCAGGATTTCATCAGAAAGCCGTTCGACGTCACCGAGTTGACCAGCAAGATCACCACAGCCCTGCAAATAAGATAGAACGGTGGATTCGCTACAGAAGTTGCTGAGAGCGCCACAGATCGGTCCGTGGTAGGTGCTCGACGTAATGAAGACAGGAACGATGGCATGCCGGACAGACCATCCGACATTCAAATCGCCGCCCGGCAGGTTAAACTTGCTGTCGGCCGGCTCGACGCGCTCTCGACGCTTCCCGGCGTTGGGGCGCAGATTTTTTCCCGATTTCTGCAAAATCAGCTTTCGACACCGGCGCTGGCCGACATTATCGAATCCGATCCCGCTCTCGCCGCCAAGATACTCTCGCTTGTTGGCCGACGGGATTTGAGCCCTACCGAGGTGCGTTTCTCCCTCCGGCAGGCCCTTGATAAGCTAACCCCCGACGAAATGCGCGACGCTGCTTTGTCTGTCAAAATCGCACAACCCCTCGATCCGGATGAACCGTTGAGAACGGGATTGTTGTTGCATAGCCTTGCGGTCGCTTGTGGCGCCAGGGACATCGCGAAAGAAATCGCACGGCCTGAAATTGGGCCGGAGATGGCCTATGCGGCCGGACTTCTGCACGATCTCGGAAAGCTCGCTCTGCTCGAAACAATGCCGAAAAGTCTTGACCGGATTGTGAAGGAAGCAACATCGACGGAACAAGGCTCTTGTGTCATCGAATACAAGCATCTCGGCATCGAACATACGACCATCGGCAAGCATCTGGCTCAACGGTGGCGATTACCGAAACCGGTCGTTCTCGCGATCTGGCTTCATCACAGTGATACGATCGCGATCTCCCGGGATATACCTGAAGCATCGATCGCCGTCATTGTCCAGTTGGCCGACTCCATCGCGAGACAATCCGGCATCGGCCGCTCCGGCAGTTTCGATCCGCCCGAACCGGTCGAGCCGCTTGCAGAGCATCTGGGAATCGACATCGAGCACCTGCAGGAAATCCATCAGGGTCTTTTAACAGCAGTCGAGGAAAAGTCCAGAGTCCTGGGCCTCGATTTGCCGGACACGGCTTCGGACTATGCCGAAGTCGTCCATACCGCCGCCTCTCAGTTAGCCCGGCAACAGGCCGAATTGTCCGAGGAAAATCGCCGGCTGCAAAGTGCATCGAGCCACCTCGACTTTACAACCGACTTCCTGAACAGCCTGAGCTCGACGAATACCGCCATTGACATTGCAGAAAACTTCGCCGTTCGCTGGCAGAAGTTTTACCAGACAGGGAGGGTTTGCTTGTACTTAGCTCCGCAGGCAAAGGATGAAACGCAAGAGGCTGTCGTTGTCGAGAATCTCTCGCAAAGCAGGATTGTTACCCTGAACGTTTCTGACGGAACGCCCATCATACCCAAGGCCATCGCGAATACCTTTGCCATTCTAAACGCCTTCGATCATCTCCCCTGGCTCTTTGAACAATTGGACGTGGACTTCGATCCGCAACGGACCCGATTGGTGCCTTTGATTTCAAGCGGCAAGGCCGTCGGCGCACTTGCCTTCGAGCTTCATTACCCGGGTGATGACAAGTTATTCGAGGACAGGTTCAGGACATCCACCTCGGTTGCCGCGGCTGTTTTGGATATGGCGCTCATGCAACAGAGACACCAGGATTTTGCCGAGCGCTTTGCCCGGCTTATCTCGAAACCCAAAGTGATTGCCACTCCGGCTCCCCAGCCCGAGGAATCAGAGGACACTCACACACATCGGGCGGAAGATTCGCTCAACGCCCTGGCGGAGATGGCGGCGGGGGCGGCCCACGAGCTGAACAATCCGTTAGCCGTGATTTCCGGCAGAGCGCAACTGCTCGCCGAGGCCCAAAGCGACAAGGAAACAAAAGAGATTCTCAAGCAGATCTATGAAAATGCCCGTGAGGCCTCCGGGGTTATCGAAGATCTGATGAGCTTTGCCGAGCCGCCGAAGCCCAGGGCGGCGAAAACGAATGTTCAAAAAATGCTGGACGAGGCCGTCCAGTTGACCAGCCGAAAAACAAACAGGGAAGACCTCAATACCTCAATCGAAGTGGCCGAAAATGTCGGGGATGTTTTCGTGGACTCGGCTCAAATCGTCTCGGCCCTTGCCAACGTGATCTCCAACGCCGTGGAGTCCTACGGCGATCAATCCGGCCCCGTCGAAATCGCCGCCGAAGTCATCGATTCGGGCGAAAAGGTCAAACTGACGATCAAAGACCGGGGCTGTGGAATGGACGCCGAAACGCTCAAGAAAGCAACCCAGCCGTTTTTCTCGGCCAAAACCGCCGGCCGAAAACGGGGCATGGGTTTGGCCTACGCCGCCCGGTTCATCCAGATCAACAACGGAACCCTCACCCTGACCAGCGAACTCGGCAAAGGAACCACCGTCACCATTCATCTGCCCTGCAAATAACAGCGACGGACAAAAGGTCTTCACAAAAAACCGGAAAAATTGGCTTTGTTTTTCAAATGAACACCAACTCAATCCTTGTTTAGGATTTCGTCCTAAGGACTCCTTATGGAGAACTTCGAGTTTCCGGCCGAAGGCCGGCATTGGGTTTGTTTTTTCAATTGGCCTGACAGGACGAACTGGATTTTTTCTTAAGTCTTCAATCTGCGGTCTTGAGTCTGTTGTCTGAATTCTGTCTCTCCCGTAAGGGATGGCTTACGCCACTGTATTCTGTATTCTATTCTTATGTTTGGTAGGTATTATACTAAATTATGCACCGAAAGTCAAGAGAATTCTTAAAAATAACCACATAAAGCACGCCTGTCTTGAGCCTGTCGAATGGGAAGGGCCACGAAGAAAACCAGATACTATATACTAACAACCAACAACTAATCTAAACCGCCGATGAACGCTGAGGACGCGGATTCAATTGACGAGATACGATTCTTCTCATATCTCGATCCGATAATCACTTCATACACCCGGTTTGACTTGGCTCCTTTCAAAGTTTTTGAATCGCTGTAACTACAGCGCAAGTTCAATGCCATCAGGGCCTTACGACAACATTGATAAAAAATGTGAAAAAAACTTCAAATTCTGCGTTAGAATGGATTCGTTTTCCCGCTGTTATGTGAGGAGAATCGGACATATCGCCCATGACGGCGAGCTTCCGATCCCCATTAGATTTGACGTCGTTCGAGGTGCATATTATCCGCCCTCAGGGCAGAAAGGATCGGATCACATGAAAGGCTACAGCAATCCCAAAATCAAATGTCCACTCATCGTATGCGTACTATGCCTGGTATTTTACATGGCTGGGAGTGCGAGGGCGGATTTCACCTTCGGCACGCCGGCGAAGCTCGGTCCAATGGTGAACAGTTGGAGTGATGACTACAGCCCGTATCTTTCCGCCGATGGTCTGTCGCTCTATTTCGCCTCGACCCGGATCGGCGGACTCGGCGGCTACGATCTATGGGTCTCCACACGCGAAACGACCAGTGATGACTGGAGCCCTGCAGAGAATCTTGGGTCCCTCGTCAATAGTCCGGAAGAGGATGTCAGCCCGGCTGTTTCTCTCAACGGCCTCGAATTGTACTTTACCTCGTTCAGAGCCGACGGCCAGGGCGGAGCGGATATCTGGGTCGCCAGGCGGCAACGCACAACCGATCCCTGGTCTGAGCCGGAGAATCTCGGCCCCCTTATCAACAGCGCAGCCCATGAGGTTACGCCGAGCCTGTCGGCGGACGGGCTGGAACTCTTCTTCACATCCGGACAGGAAAACGGCGAGCCTCGATCAAGCCTTTACATGGCGCAACGTGAATCAATAGACACTCCCTGGTCGGCTCCCCTTCGCCTCGATCCGGCGGTCAACAGCGAGGCGTGCCAGTGGAATCCTAACATCTCAAGCGATGGCCTCTTACTGTTTTTTACGGACTACTGGAACAGCGAAGCCCGGGCGGAGGGCGCCGGCGCGACGGATATCTGGCTGACGATGCGGGCGAGCAAAGAATCCGATTGGATCACCCCTGTGAATCTCGGGCAACCCACGAATACGTCGTTCATCGAGGACAGCCCCATGATTTCCCCCGATGGTTCGACGCTCTATTTTAGCTCGGATGCTTATGATGAGCCGGTGGGATGGAACAATCTCGATATCTGGCAAGTGCCCATCCTCCCTGTGCCGGACCTGGATGACGATGGATACGTGAGTTTGAACGATGTGCTCAGACTCGCTGAGTCATGGGGCCAAGACGATCCACTATGCGATATCGCCCCCGTGGCCTGGGGCGATGGTGTGGTCGATGTGGCTGATTTGGATGCTCTTGTGGATCATTGGTTCCCGGCAGATACGGGATTAGCTGCTCATTGGACATTTGATGAGTCCGAAGGGACCGTAGCGCACGATAGCGCCGGAACCTACGATGCCAATGTCGTGGGCGATCCTATCTGGCTCCCTGACGGCGGCATCGTCGGTGGCGCATTGCAGTTCGACGGGGCCGGCGATTACGTCAGCGCCCCTTATGTGTTGTCAAGTGGAAGTCAGTCATTTAGCATCTTCGCCTGGATTAAAGGCGGCGCTCCAAACCAGGTCATCCTCTCTGAATCCGGTATGTATGGAGACATTGTACTACAGGCCGACTTCATCGCGGGCAATCTCATGACGTCGCTATACTGTGGGATTGATCATTACCTATTCTCTGAGGCACATATTATCGATGGGCAATGGCACCATGTAGGCCTTGTTTGGAATAACGACGCTCTGAGTAGAACGCTCTACGTTGATGATGTTGAGGTGGCCTCCGACACAACGAGTGCATCGGGCGCTATCGGCAGAACCGGACTTTACATCGGAGCCTCCTGGGGCCTCGATACACACAAAGGCTACTACTGGGATGGTCTGATTGATGATGTCCAGATTTATGAAAGAGCCGTCACGTCACAGGCAAAACCACAAACATTCCGCCGCCCGAGCGGGCAGAAAGGATTGTGAGAAATGAAACGGTTTAAAAATTATCACATCATAACTATTTGTTTTGTCTTTTGCAGCCTATTTGCTCTGGTGAGTCTTTCATCGGCACAAGTCTCCTCCTCTGTGACGATCACTGTAGCGGGTAAGGAGTATTCGTATCAATCCCGGCCCGATCTTGGCTATGTCGTAAAGCTCCCAGCCAGCGAACAAGCGATAGAATACACCGATGGAAACGTCGGCTTGTTTACTAACATGCAAGCAAGGCGAGTCGGCGGACTTGGCCGGCGAGGCCTCTGGATCGTCGAAAAAGAACGAGATGGTGGGGGCAATACCGTAAGGCATCCCTTAGGGAGCCCCACCCTACAGAGCGTTCAAGGGAAGGCCATGTACACCGCTCCGCTCTTTATATTGGACGGCGAAAAGGTGTCCGTCATTCCTGAGATTGTGGTACGTGTATCGGAAGACATCCGGGCGGAAGAACTCCAGCAAATCTGTCGGTCGCTTGGCTGTTCGATAACAAAGCCGATGGAATTCACGACACAGGAATATCTGATCGAAGTGCTCGGTTCCAATGAAGAGGCTGTGTTTTCCGCTGTCAAGGAGTTGAACAAGATCGACTGGATCGAGTGGGCCGACCTGAATGTGGCGTTCCAACCGAAACCTTGTAACGAATCCGGCTTTCATGCCCCACAGGTCTCACAAATTACGGGTAAGATACCGAACGACGAATTTCTCCCGATGCAGTGGCACCTGCACAACACCGGACAATTCGGCTATACGCCGGATGCGGATATCGATGTCCTCGAAGCGTGGGAGATCATCACCGGCGATTCCAATATCGTGATCGCGATCGTCGATGACGGTGTGGACGCCAATCACCCGGACTTAGTGAATAATCTCGTGCCGGGATATGATTTTCTCGATGGTGATGAATTAACGCATCCCGAACGTGACGACAAGGGGAATGTGAATAATCATGGCACAATGTGTGCGGGATTGGCCGCCGCCCAGGGGAATAACTATATCGGTGTCATGGGAGTGACGTGGAACTGCAAGATCATGCCGATACGAAATCACCGCAGAAAACACCCTTCGGAAGACGAGTATGACTGGATTACGAATGCTCAAACCGCCGCAGCGTTCCGTTGGGCCGCCGATCATGGGGCAGATATCCTCAGCAATAGCTGGAGTGGAGCAAACCAAATCGTTCGGTCCGCAATTATTGATATCACCAACCCCGGTGGCATGGGGCGAGATGGGAAAGGATGTATTGTTCTGGTTGCCAGCGGTAATCACTTTGACAATGAGAGTACGAACGTTCGTAATCCCGCCGCATTTCGTGAAGCCATCGCCGTCGGAGCAACGGGCGAGAACGATACCCTAAGAGATTATAGCTGCTATGGCTCTGCAATGGATATTTCCGCGCCAAGTGGAGCCGCAGGAGGAAATCGGTCTCAAGGCATCATGTCCACAGACATCTCCGGCGAAGAAGGAGTAAGCAAAACAGATTATCGGAGCGGCTGTAACGGCACGTCAACGGCCACTCCAATCACCGCCGGTGTAGTGGCGTTGATGCTGTCTGTGGAGCCTGATCTGACCAGTCATGAGGTCCGGCATTTTCTCACTCGTTCAGCGCGCGATTTGGGTCAGCCGGGCAAAGATAATTATTACGGATGGGGTCGTGTGGATGCACGAGCCGCACTGGATATGATCTTAGCCAAGCGGGCGGATCTGAACGACGACTGGAAAGTGGATGATGCGGATGTGACCCTCTTTAACGAACTAACTGCGGCCAACGACCCAATAGCCGATATCGGGCCCGCCCCGCGGCCGGACGGTGTGATTGATGAACGGGACCTCGACCTTTTAATGCAATACTGGGGCACGGAAATCCCCAAAATGCCCGGATCATCGGAGCCGGGCCTCATCGTTCAATGGGCGCTCGACGAGACCGAAGGGACGATTGCTCATGGCAGCTACGATGTCTATGGCGATGCCCCCTATCCCAGTGAGGTGCATGGAGGCGCCGTCTGGCAGCCTGAAGGCGGCATTGCAGGCGGCGCCCTCCAGCTTGACGGAGTGGACGATTATATCAGCACACCGGCCATTCTCGATCCATCGGCAGGCAATTTCAGTATGTTCCTATGGATTAAAGGCGGCGCCCCCGGCCAGGCTATCGTCTCCCAGGAAAACGGGGTAAGCTGGTTAATGGCCGATCCCACCAATGGAGCGTTGAGAACGAATCTCCAAACACCGGAAGTGACCGGTCGAAACGCCAAGCCGGCCGGACCGCCTTTGGTTTGCTCGACCGTCGTCACCGACGGCGATTGGCATCGGGTGGGATTCGTCAGGGACGGCATCGAAAGGATTCTTTACGTGGATGATATCGAAGTAGCTCGCGATACAGCCGAAACGCTGGTATCCACAGAAGGGGGTTTAAACATCGGCGCCGCAAGCGCGTTAGAACCGGATAGCTTCTTCTCAGGTCTTTTTGATGACATCCGTATCTACAGCCAGGTAGTTAATCCATGATTTCGACAGGATAACAAGATTGTCCAGCGTGTCCCGTTTGAAAAATGAAGATGTAGCTCGTCGGGCGGTTACTGAAGGATCGTGATCTGGAAAGGATGACGAATGAAAATAAGGGGCAGCGATTCTCTCGATGCCCCTTATTCTTTGAAGGAGGAGGATGTGTTTCTGGCTACCCATACGCTCGGTATTGCCATTTGTTCGCCGGTTGCTGCGAGACTTTCTCGAGATGCGATTTTTTCAGGTCTCATTCTTCTTGAGCGGCCACTTCAAATATCCATAACCAACTTATATTATAGGACTTACATGATATAGCAGGAATTCGAGGGACCGAATAGGTAAGCCTGGCAATCGAGCAAGCGCCGTTAAAAAATCAGCACTTAACTCGACGGATTGCCCGGGAGAATCTCAAAACCGACTACTGTCACGTCGTCAACCCGTGAGGGATCGATTTCCTGACTCTGGAAGAATCCATTCAACGCCTCCATCATATCTTCCACCGGCAAATCTTCGAGCTCGTGAAAGTCTTCGTTGAAGTCGAAGCCGCCCTGATCGTCGAATTGACCGATGAAAGGCTCGGCGCCGTCGGAATAGAGCAGCAGCTTATCCCCGGCCTGGAGCTGGACGGTTCGCTGATGAAATTCGGCGTTCTCGAAAATGCCCAGCAGCGAGCCGCGGACTTCCAACGGCTTCGGGGGCTTTCCGGGCCTGAGCAGTATCGGGTACGGATGCCCCGCCCGTGCGTAGGTGAGCTGGAGCGTTTTGATGTTCAGCAGGCCGTAACAGCAGGTGGCAAACTGGTAGCCGCTCAATTCCTGGGCGGCCATCCGTAGGTTCAGATTTTTCATCACCTCGGCCGGAGAAAAGACCCGGTAACTATTCCCAACCGTTTCTCGCATAACCAACGCCTGTTTGAGAAAGATCGTCAAGAGGGCGGCCGGCATCCCATGACCGACGACGTCGGCGACGTAAAAACCAATATGTTGCTCGTCAACGCGGACAATATCGTAAATGTCGCCGGACACCCACTCCGCCGGCAGGAAAACCGTGGACCATTGGATCCGGTCGCTTTGAGGCAATCGGGTGGGAAGAAAGTCCTGTTGTACCAAACCTGCCAAACGGAGCTGTTCCGTGAGATTATCCGCTAATGCTTTGGTCATGTTGAGTTGCTCCTTGAGTTGCTCGGCCAGGGTATTCTTATGATGTCCAAACACCTGCCGGCGTGGAATCGCCAGCTCGCCCCGTGTTGTGGCATTGCCTTTGCGGTACGCAAGATTCACGCTCATCCTCGCCCACAACTCGTCGAGGGAAAGCGTTTTGCCCGTGGCGTCCACGGGAAAACGGACGCCGGCTGGCGATGGGGAAAAGCTCTCGGCAGGCAGGTTGATCCGGCCCGTGAGCTGAATCACACCGATATGCTCTTTTTCGAGCCGCTCGACGATTCGGATCAGCTCCTCCTGCGAACCGGCAGCATCTTTGACGTCGATCACAGCGGTTCCGATCAGGTCCAGGCTATCGCGGACATCTGCAAACCGATCGATCGGAAGAACACGATACGAGAGTTTCCTCTGCTTCAAGAGTCGCTCGATCTCAATCGGCACACTGCCCTGATCTGTCAGATAAAGGACATCTATGAAGCTGCCCAGCACCTCGATCGCATCAGATAATTCTGCGCCTTCCATTTCGTCGACTTTCTTTTGTTGTATTATCAGACGTTGCTCGAACGTCAGCCCGTAGGACGAGCACATAATCATTTCGGCTTATTGGGGACGGCACTTTTCGTTTTTCTCGCTTTTTACGCGGCCGATTGAGGTATAAAAAAGTTATCGGAAAATCAGGGAGCCAGGGCGTAGGACATCAGGAGACCAGGGCATCAGGATAAATCGTCCTGATTTTGCAATAATCTCCTGAAGGGTCGTTATCGGGTCAGCCGGCGAAGATGGCCGAGCCGATGCGGAGGATCGTCGCACCTTCTTCGACGGCGATTTCGTAATCCGAGCTCATGCCCATGCTCAGCTCGGTGAACTGCGGGCCGACGATTTTTTCGCCGCGCATTTCAACAAAGAGTTCCCGGGTGCGAACGAAACACGCGCGGACGATATCTTTATTATGGGTCAGAGGCGCCATCATCATCAAACCGGCCAATTGCAGGTGTGACAGGGTTTCGATCTGCTCGGCCAAATGCGTTGCCGCGCCGACGGGGACGCCGTATTTCTGCGGCTCGTCGGAGGCATTGACTTGCAAAAGCACTCTCGGACGCAGGTTCAGTCTTACCGCCGCGGTGTTAATCTCTTCGGCCAGTCGAAGCGTATCCACCGAATGGATCAGCGCAGCGATCGGCAGGACCTGGCGCACCTTGTTACGCTGCAGATGGCCGATCATGTGCCAGTTGACTTTCGGCGTCGTATCGGAGTCACTCTGGGATCCCTGCAGATGCTCCGCGACCTGAGCGGCCACTTTTTTCAATTGTTGAACCCGATTCTCCCCCAGGTCGGTGAAGCCCAGGTGAATCACTTCTTTGATGGCATCCACCATGGCGGACTTGGTGACAACAACCAGCTTGACCTCATCCGGTTCTCTACCGGCACGCGCACAGGCCGAGTGAATGGTGTCTTCGACACGCTTTATTCTCTCAGAAATCTTCGACATCCGGTCATCATTGAAAATAAAGAATCAAAACATATTCCTGTACGACACGCGTACACACTTAGAATGATTAAAAATATCAATGTATGAAGGTTTTTACCAGTAAAAAAGTCAAGATATCGACTTTGGCCTTTTCCGGATCTGCCGATCCGAGCGTCGTGCCACGACGGACCTCCGGGGCCCGGTTGTCGCGGACACCGATGTGAGTTAAGGACTAAACGCGTTATGCCTGAGGCTTTTCGTCGGTGCGAGGGCATTTTTTTGAAAAAAACAGGGAAAAAGCAATTTTATTCTTGTATTTTTTGGCCGGAGCTTGTATAATAATATAACTGAGAGGGCATGGGGTGGGGATATACCCCTTGCAGTTTTGCCGTTCTTTTATTTTTTTGTTTGACGTATAAAGTGCGAAGCGTTAGCTTCCGTTCGGACTTATGCTGCTTTTTGAGCAGCAGATAGACCTCGGCGAGGCAGTGTGGTCCACCGGTCTCCCCCCCAGCCGGTCCCACCACCTCGCCCTTTTTGTGCGCGCTCTCGAAGCTATCATAAAATCATTTGAAATTTCATTCGAGTGACCACACAGGGTCGCTCCTACTCGCCGCGGATTTGAACGATGACCCTTCGGCTGCGCGGGCCGTCGAACTCGCAGAAATAAATCCCCTGCCAGGTCCCAAGGACCAAAGCTTTGTCTTTGACCAGAACGTGCTCACTACAGCCGACGAGGGAGCTTTTGCAGTGGGCGTCGGAATTACCCTCGGCATGCCGATAGCCGGAGCGACGCTGGGGAAACAGGTCTTCGAGTGTCAAAAGAATGTCGTGTTGAACGGAGGCATCGGCGTTTTCGTTGATGGTAATGGCCGCGGTGGTATGCGGGCAGTAAACAACAACCTCGCCATCAATAATTCCGGATTGGCTGACAATTTCGGCCACTTGACGGGTGATATCCATCATCTGGTTCCGGCTTCTCGTACTCACGCGAAAATCTTCCTGAATTATTTTCATTTCACACTCTCTTATTCTCAGTCGATGAGCTTTTTCAATTCGGTTATAAGCAGAGGAATATCTACCGTTGATGTGCTCCATACAACGTCTAAGTTGATATCGAAGTAAGCATGGATGAGCCGATTCCTCATTCCGATGATTATAAGCCATGGAATATCCGTGGTTCTTTCTCGAAACTCATCCGATATCTGATTCGCCGCCTCGCCGATGATTTCAAAAAGATGAACAAGTGAGTGAACCAGCATGGGGTCATGATTAAGGTCTTCGCGCGTCGCATCCTGCACATATTGCTGGATTTCAAGTGATGCATCCAGCATGTGCTTTAATCGTATTCTGTCTTCAGGATTGATACTCAAGTTTGGCATTCCGGACAACCTCATCGCGAAAATATTTGCTCAAATCTTCGGAGGTTCGCAAATCGACCTTCCTACCGAGCACTTCCGCAAGCTCCATTTCCATCCTGATAATCGAAAACAATCCCGGCGTATGACCTTCCTCGAACTCCACCAACAGGTCAATATCGCTGTCGGGACCCAATGGTCCGCGAAGAGCGGAACCGAAAAGGGATAATTTCTTGATGTAGTTTCTCTTGCAGAACTCCATCAGCTTGTCTTTGGGCATTTTGTGTTCAAGCGAATAATCCATTTCTACGTACTTCCGCAATTTTTAGGATTAAGGTAGCTTATTTCTTTATGACTGCAAGGAAAAAGATCACATCTGCTCGACGACATTAATCCCTAAAAGCTCTTGGAGGCCGTGCCGGATGGTCCGGGCCGTCAAATCACAGAGTAGAAGTCGCGTCGGCCTCTTGTCCGGTCCGGCCACCAAAACCGGGCAGTTCGTATAAAACGCGCTGAACTTCTGCGCCAGCTCGTAAAGATACACGGTCAGATAATTCGGCCGGTAATCGGTAGCCGCGGCTTGGATCGCCTCGCCGTAACGAATCAGATATTTCGCCAGATCCAATTCAGCCGGCTCGGTCAGGTCCAATGATTCCACATCGGCCAGCTCCGCCTCGATATCGACGTCTTTACTCTGCGCTTTGCGCTCAATCGACTTTATTCGGGCGTAGGCGTATTGCATATAGGGGGCCGTATTGCCGTCCATCGCGAGCATCTTGTCGAAGCTAAAGATATAATCACTTGTGCGATTATTGGAATAGTCGGCGTACTTAACGGCACCGATACCGACGGCTTCGGCGATTTGTTTCTTCTTGTCCGGCCCAAGCTCCGGATTCTTCTCTTCGACGACGGACATCGCCCGCTCCACCGCCTCGTCGAGCAGTTCCTTCAACTTCACATTCTCGCCGGACCGCGTTTTGAGCGGCGCGCCGTCCTCCCCCAAAACGCTGCCGAACATCACATGCGAAACCTTGATATCATCGCTCACCCATCCGGCCATTCTCCCGACGGCAAACAACATCTCAAAATGCAACTTTTGCCGGGCATCAGTGACATAAATAATAGCGTCCGCCTTTAATTCATTCACCCGATAGCGCAGCGCCGCCAAATCCGTCGTCGCATACAAATATGCGCCATCGGATTTTTGAATAATAAACGGCAATGGCTCACCTTCTTTATTCTTAAATCCCTCCGGAAAAACACAAATCGCACCATCAGATTCTTTGGCTAAATCTGCTTTTTTAAGCTCGCCAACAATTATGGGTAAGTCATCGTTATAAGAACTTTCTCCCCTTATGTCTTCATTAGTTAAAGTAACGCCTAAATTTCTGTAGATTTTTGTGTAATGCGATTCTGATACACTAACAATAGCTTGCCAGTAATCTTTCCAATATTCTTCACCTCTTTGTAGACCGGCAATCGCCTCTCTAGCATCTTTAGCAAAGTTTTCATCAGAATCATATTTTTGCTTAGCTTCTCGGTAAAAAGCCTCCATGTCCTTTAGGATTTCATCGTCTGAAAGCCACTCATCTTCTATTTTCTTAAACTCTTCAATATCTCTGGCAGTTGTTTTATCTCTAAACAATACACATAGCATCCCAAATTGCGTACCCCAGTCTCCGATGTGGTTTTGGCGGATGACGTTGTGGCCCAGACATTCGAGCATTCGGCAGATGCAATCGCCGATGATCGTGCTTCGCAGATGGCCGACGTGCATCTGTTTGGCAATATTCGGGCAGGAAAAATCGACCACGATTGTCTTTGGCTGAGGTGTTTTTGCTATGCTGAGATTAGCGGAGTCTTTGTTGATTTCAAGCAGTCTGGCAGCCAGGAATTCAGCTTTGAGACGCAGATTGATAAATCCGGGGCCGGCTACTTCCGGCGGCTCGCACATATCGCTCAGGTCCAGAGTTTTCACAACTTCTTCGGCCAGCTTCCGCGGATTGGTTTTCATTTGCTTGGCCAGCGCCATCACGCCGTTGGCCTGATAATCGCCGAATTTGGCATCCGTCGCGGGACGAACAATGGCCGCACAATCCTCCCGTCCGGCCACCTTCGCCATCGCCGCACTAATCCGTTCTTCCAGTATGTCAACCGCCGTCTTCACTTGATTATTCTCTCAGCCACAGAGGGCACAAAAACATTCGATTCTTTGTTCTACGTACGGAGGTGATATCTTAATTACTTTGCCGGCTCTTAGCCACGTAAAAATCCTCAGCCGAGTCGGTTGGCTACCTAACGTGAGCCGTACCCTCTGTTGCTTCTGTCGGGCGTACAGTCAATTTCAGTATTTCCCCCGGCCGTCCATGATAATCGGCAAAATAGGGTAATCCCGTTGTGACGTACATGATTGTCCGGCCGCGTTTGAACCAGCCCTCGTTAAGGAACCTGCCCAGTCTGGACGGGATAAGCAAAGGGCCAAGGACCGGCAGCGCGAACCATCCGCCGTGAGTGTGACCCGCAACAACGATGTCCACGCCCAATCTCGAAAAGAGAATGATGTTATCCGGCGTATGCGTCAGCCCCAGCGTCATCGGGCACTCGGATTTCGGTGGCAATTGTGCATGAGCCGGGGGATACTCGAAGCCCACCAATCTAACGCCGAGTTCGGGAATGTGGCTCGAGGTATTCGAGAGGATTTTTATTGAATGGCGCCCTGCCAAATCCTCAATCAGCACATCCCGACCCTCTTCGAAATCGTGGTTACCTCGAACAAGAAACGTCCCGTGGCGACTCGGAAGATCCGCGATGGCACTTATCAGTTGCGGCAGTATTCGGCCGTTTTCACTGAGGTCTCCAAGAACCAGGACGGCATCGAACATGTCGTTGCTCAGTTCGGCAAACGCCCCTTTGATAAGATCCAGCTTCTCATGTGTGTTACAGTGCAGGTCTGAAACAACAAGAAATTGCAGTGCGTCTCGACCTGCCGACAAGGATGGAACACGCACGCTTTCGCTGCGCACCAGCAGATTGGGAACAAGCACCTTCTGGTCTTTGGTTGAGCGAGCCTGTCTTATTCGTGAGATTCCAAACCGGTACGGAAAGAGATAGTGAACAAAGATCACAAGCCCAATGAGGCTCGATCCATAGAAAACATAACGCCGACTATCGGATTCATAATCAAGAAGCAGCAGGCAGGCCGGCATCGCCAGGAGAACACAAGCAAGCACAACGATACTGATACGGGTGAAAACGCCAGCCGGAGTTCTGACATACGACCCCAAAAGCCTATTGGCAAGATCCAGCAGCAGAGCAATCTCGCCAAGTGTTAACACAACCAGAGCTATAACCATTTTTCTTGTTTGCAAACATATATACGAAAGACTATCCCGTCTCTTATGGATTCCCGCTTGCGCAGGAATGACGGGGGCAATCGTCAATTTATACCTTAGGTATCGTCAATCGTTTAGCGTCTCCCCAGAGCAGTTCGAGGTCGTAGTAGTTGCGATATTCGGCGTCGAAGATGTGGATCACGACGTCAACGTAGTCGAGCAGGATCCATCGGGCCTGTTCGTAGCCGGCCCGGCCGAAACGCTGCATGCCTTGTTCCTTCGCCATAACACTGATCTCGTCGGCGACGGTGCGCATTTGCCGGTCGCTCGTGCCGGTGGCGATCACGAAATAATCGGTCGCCGGGGACATATCCCTCAAATCCAGAATGGCGATCTCACTGCAATGGCGCTCGCTCGCCACCTGAGCCGCCGCCAGCGCAAATTTTTTCGCCTTCAAATTTTGCCTTTTCGCCAAATCCTATATCCTCATCTCTGAATAAAAAAAGGCAGCTAAAATAGCCACCTCGATAGATTACAAACATTAAACGAAAACGTCAATACACTCGATGTGGAAAAGCGTTGCTCGGGACTTTAGCCGGCTTGTCGGTTGGTTATAACACGATCGAGAGCGGAATTGCGAATGAAATCGGATATGCCCTTAAAGCCGAGATTCATCGCCGCGGTGGAAAACAACAGCTTCTCCTCGGCAGTCAATCTGACATTCACCTGTTCCGTGCGCAGTCCGGCGGATGCCGGCTGTGGGGGTCGCTGGCCGCACTCAATCATCGTCGCGACGGCAACCATCAGGGCTTCTTCGGTTGATTTATAACATTCTTCAGGCGTCTTGGCGTCCGCAAAGACGGTCGGAAGCTCGACGGAACAGCCGATGAAACCCAACCGGTCGTGCCGTTCGAGGATGATACGATAATCGGCCACAAGCTTTTTCGCTTTGCGCACGATGGACTCCTTAAAAGGCTTCTTGAGCCTTTTACATTTCGCCCCGTTCTTCGAGGAATTCTTTGAATTTCTTGACATATTCGGCATCTACTTTCTTGTCATGCACCGGGATTAGCCAGGGCAATTCTCCTTGCTTAACAAACACCCGATACGGTTCGTAAATCTTTTGTAGCGTCCAGCCATGCCTTTCGAAGAATTCCAATATTTCTTCAAAATCAATGTTTTGCGCCATCGTAGGTTCCTTTTAAAAATTCTCTTACTCTCTTCGGCGCTACAATCGGGACCTACGATGGCTCAATTGACGCGCCATGCCACACCAGCTCCTGATCAACTAAGTATAGCCTGTGATATACAGTATGTCAACACTTTTTTGGAGAATTTTGAAAAAATTTCGTACGCCTGTTCCTCAAATAAAAAAGGGGCAGCTTTTTGAGCTGCCCCGGTAAACTTCGCAACAATTTTAATATTCCTAACATAGCGGATTATTGTCCGCCGAGGCCGAGCCAGCCGCTGATAGCGGGTGCGAATTTGACGATCACGCCGGAGAAGACGACGCTGACCATGGTCATCAGCTTAATCAGAATATTCAGGCTCGGGCCGGAGGTGTCCTTGCAGGGATCGCCGACCGTGTCGCCGACGACGGCGGCCTTATGGGCCTCGGAGCCTTTGCCGCCATGAGCGCCTTTTTCGATATACTTCTTGGCGTTGTCCCAGGCGCCGCCGGCATTGTTGAGCGTAATGGCAAGGACGAAACCAGCCGTCAAGCCGCCCGCCAAAAGGCCCATGACTCCCGCGACACCGAGTAACAAGCCGGTCACAACGGGAATGATAATCGCCAGTAAGGACGGCAGAAGCATTTCCTTCTGGGCTCCTTTGGTGGAGATGGCCACGCAACGGGCATAGTCGGGTTTGCCCGTACCTTCCATGATCCCGGCGATCTCCCGGAACTGCCGGCGAACTTCGTTAACCATCGCACCGGCCGCACGTCCAACCGCCTTCATCGTCATGGCACTGAAAACGAAGGCCATCATCGCCCCGATGAACAGACCGCCGATCAGCTTCGGGTTCATGATCGTGAGGTTGTAAGCCTCGACAAAATGCGATATCTCGGCCGTCTTGACGTTAATCGCATCGGCCACCCCCTCTTTTCCCGAGAACATGACGCTGCCGACCTGATAGATTCCATCGGCGCTTTCATTGGCGAGTCGACCGATCCAGATACGAACCTCCTCGATATAAGCGGCCAGAAGCGCCATAGCGGTTAACGCCGCCGAGCCGATGGCGAAACCTTTACCGGTCGCCGCCGTGGTATTGCCCAGCGAGTCGAGAGCATCGGTCCGTTTTCTCACTTCCGGTCCCAGACCGCTCATCTCGGCGTTGCCGCCGGCGTTGTCGGCGATGGGGCCATAGGCGTCCGTCGCTAAGGTAATACCCAGCGTGGCTAACATACCCACGGCGGCGAAACCAATCCCGTAAAGACCCATCGCGACATTCGTAAAGCCTCCGGCGAAACCAAACGCGCAGAGAATACCGATCACAATCGTAATGACCGGCAGGCCCGCCGAGTACATTCCCGTGGCCAGACCGTCGATAATCGTCGTCGCCGGTCCCATTTCCGCCTGGTCGGCGATACCCTTCGTCGGCTTGTATTCGTCGGAGGTATAGTATTCAGTGAATTGCCCAATTAGAACGCCGGCCACCAAACCGGAGATGACCGAGCCGAACACTCCCCAGGTAATCCAATCGAAGGCCGCCAGAATAGCAACGGCACCAACGATCAGGACCGAGCTACCGAGCGTACCGATCAACAAAGCTCTCAGGAGGTTCTTCTGTGTGGCGTCCTCTTTGCATCGAACCATGAACATCCCGGCGATAGAAAGCAGAATGCCCAGACCCGCGACAACCATCGGCGCGAGCACGGCTTTGAGCGGCGTCAAGCTTTCCGGCAACGTTCCCAGCGTCAATGCCGCACCGAGAGCGGCGGTTGCGAGGATCGAGCCGCAATAGCTTTCATAAAGATCGGCGCCCATCCCGGCGACGTCCCCGACGTTATCTCCAACGTTGTCGGCGATAGTGGCCGGGTTTCTCGGATCGTCTTCCGGAATCCCCGCTTCGACCTTACCGACCAGGTCGGCGCCGACGTCGGCGGCCTTCGTATAAATCCCGCCGCCCACACGAGCAAACAGGGCCTGGGTCGAAGCCCCCATGCCGAAGGTAATCATGGTCGTAGTGATTTCCACGAGTTTATGATCGGCTTCCATCCCGGGTTTGACCAGTTGGAGTCCCAGGAACGTCAGTCCATTGGCCATATGCTCGGTCGTATAGACGACTTTGTCCAGAATCAGGTACCACATGGAGATATCGAACAGGCCGAAACCCACGACGACCAGCCCCATGACGGCGCCGGAGCGGAAGGCGACCTGCAAGCCGCTGTTGAGGCTCTTGCTGGCGCCTTGAGCAGTTCTTGCCGAGGCGTTGGTGGCCGTCTTCATCCCCAAAAATCCGCACAAGCCGCTGAAGAAGCCCCCCGTCAGAAAGGCCACCGGCACAAATGGATTTTGCACGCCTTTGTAAGCCAGAATGGCAAAGATCGCCAGAAGTACGATAAAGACGATCGTGACCACGCTATACTGCCTGTACAAATAGGCGTAAGCGCCTTCGCGCACGTGCCGGGCAATTTCGATCATTTTGTCGGTGCCCTCCGGCGCCTCCATCATTTTCTTATAGAAAAAGAAGGCAAAGCCGAGCGCCAGCAGAGACCCGATTGGCGCGATCCACCAAACCCACGTCCCACCGGTCTGGCTCGCCGGCTCGCCCTGGGCCGCCATGGCTGCCGAACAGAAGGCAAAACCGATCACGAACAGTGCAACGATGCTCTTAAAGATCTTCACTTTTCTTACTCCTTTTCAATTTGACTACAAAGACCATGCAGGGAACAAATATTAAAGTCCGTGAAGTTTAACGAAACAGGAGGGTTTTTCAACTGTTTTATTGCAAGCCCTCGTTTTCACGCCAAAATATTTTTCGCCTGAGTGGAGGGCCGGGCGGAGCCCCATGGAGGGGAAACCGACGTTTTTCAGCGATTCAGGTAGATTATGATGCCGGTGAGAATCAAAATGCAGGCCGTACAGACGCTGATGGCCGCGATGAATATCCACATAAAACGTTTGCTATGCTTGGAGATGATGTATTTGAGATATCTGTCGCTGGCCGCAAACGTCTTGCTCATCTGGAGAATGCCGTCCGTCTGCCCCATGCTGGTCTGATTCAGCCGGTCCAGCGTCTCATTGAAGTTGTTGAAGCTCTGCGACATTTGAACGTCGATATTTGCGGCGGCGGCAAGCTGTTGATCGATCTTAACCAGAGCATCGGTTTGCTTGGCGGTTTCGTGTGGGATTTTTTCCACAGCATCCATGAACTGTTCATTCTTCGCCGCGGCGCCTTTGAGCTGTTCGAGAAGATGCTCGATGACCCGTTTCTGGTTTTCCACGGCATCCGGGAAGCTCTCAAGCACTTGGGGCAGTTGTTCGATTCGGCTCATGAGGTTTTCATGCTGAGTCGCCTGGCGGCTGAGGTGCTCGTTAATCCCCTGGAGTTGCTCGACAAGTTTATCGAAGCCCTTATGAAGCTTTTCGAGCGATTCCTGCGGATCAATCGCTGGAACCGCCTTGACCATGACGTTATCTCCTTCGGGCTCATTCGACGGGGGCGCCTCGCTGATCGGCTCCGGCGGGTCTTCATTCTGGCTGATCAGACCGTCCTCATTAATCTGAGGTTGGGGACCTGAACCTGTAAACGGTTTGCGGGCTCGCAGCCACTTGCCCGTACCAGACCAGAATTGTTTCAGAGTCATTTTTCACACTCCTAACCTGAATCGATCGTTCGCCACATAGACTCCATTGTATATATAAGGGTTTTTCGGCCTCGAGTTCAAGCTATTTTTATGACAATCGCCGGACCGGCCCGCAAATTGTTGTAATCCGGGGAGGATTCTGATAATCTCTTGGAAGGCGACATAAATCGGTTTTCGAGGAAGAATATTATGCCTGAAAAACAGTTTATCATGGATTTGGCCAAACTTCTGATTGCTGCAGCATGGCTGA